>Ga0315537_1000831_pt1 | contig 24407 bp, 17 predicted proteins | sample SalMarSW160270MG_FD_203091 | JGI IMG/M metagenome (GOLD analysis project Ga0315537, IMG submission 203091) | Salt marsh sediment microbial communities from the Plum Island Ecosystem LTER, Massachusetts, United States - Salt Marsh Sediment SW1602-70 ...
CTTCTCACCTCGCTCCAGCACCAAATCGATGTCTTTGAGTACAGTTTTGTCTCCGTAATTCTTTGTGAGCCGCTTGACCTCGAGAACGGTTCGGCCGCTGTGTGGTGCATCGGGAAATCGGAAGCGGATTTTTCGAGTTTCGGTCTCCGTTTCGACTTTTCCGAGTTTCTGCAGCAAGCGGACGCGGCTTTGAACCTGGCGAGCCTTGGTTGCCTTGTAGCGGAAGCGCTCCACAAACCGTTCGATGCGTTTGCGTTCGGTGGCGAGGCGTTCGGCGTGCGCTTCGAGCTTTTCTTGTCGGCGAGCACGTTCGACTTCGAAATCCGAGTAGTTGCCCACATACTTTCGGAGGTACCCGCGATCGATGTCCGCGATGGAAGTCACCATGCGGTCCAGAAACGCGCGATCGTGCGAGACAATAACGAGCGCTCCGCGAAAACCGGCCAGGTAGTTCTCGACCCAGTCGAGCGTCGGAAGATCGAGGTGATTGGTCGGCTCATCGAGAAGAAGGATATCCGGGTCCTGCAACAGGAGCTTGGCCAGCGCAACACGCATCTGCCAACCGCCGGAGAAAGTCGGAACAGGTTGCGAGTAATCTTTCTCTGTGAAACCCAGCCCGGAGAGAATGCGCGCCACGCGTGACTCTGCGGAATAACCTTCGAGAGCCTGCCACCGAAATTCGAGCGTGCCCAATCGCTCGAGCAATTCCTCGCGAGAATCGGTCGTCGTGATTTTCCGGCGCAAGTCATCCATTTCAGCTTTCAGAGCCGGAACATCGGGAAGCGCACTGAAGGCTGCCTCGAAGAGCGTGCGCGGTTCGTGCGAGATTCCATCTTGCGGCAAGTAACCGCAGACGAGCTGTTTCAAGCGTCGCACGGTTCCTTGATTGGGCTCAATTTCCCCGGCAATCAGGCGCAGAATCGTTGTCTTCCCCGCTCCGTTCGGCCCGACCAGACCGTAGCGCTCTCGCGGCAGAATCTGCCACGAGAGACCCTGGAAGAGCGTGCTGCCAGAGAAATAGATGTCAATACCTTCAAGCTGAACGAGACTCATCGTCTTCGTGCAATTGCTACGGCGCGTTTTGCTTTTTCAATGCGCGTGTCGCCTTCGGCCAAGGCTTCGAGGTAAACGACATAAACACCGACCGGAAGGAGTCGACCCTGATCATCGCGGCCATCCCAGAGCTTCTCGCCTGTCTGACTGACCAATTCGTTGTTGGCGAGCCATCGCACCTTTCGACCGCGGACATCATAGACTTTCAAATCGAGGCGCGCGTTGGGATGTTTCAGATGATAACGCAAGAATGTGACATCCTCGAATGGATTGGGTTCAATCGTGAGGATGTTGTCTGCTGCGGATGTCGGCTGATAAAACTGGCTGTTCATTCGACCCGGTGTTGCGCCGGACGGATCGACACTTGACGCCCAATTGAGCGGATCATTGCTCGCGCTGGTCGGCGAGATTCTCTCGAGCGACACGCCGTCGTCGTCAGAGCCCCAGTCCGGATCGTAGTTCACCTGATCCACGCGACGGCCGTCTGCATCCCACAACACGAGAGAGTCGCCGGTGTTGTTCAGGGCCGGAGCGCCGGTTCCCCAGACGACGACCGCAGCGGTTTCGGGCAGTGATTCGAGGAAAATCGCTGAGTCTGCCGCGACGACAACAAAATCGCCGGGAACGACCTGCACGCTCGAAAAAGTCAATCGCTTCTCCGAATCGGCAAGAGCGGTTGCATCGCCGAATTGCCAGCCTGCAAGATTCACCGGGTAGAGTCCCGGATAGTAGAACTCCACCCACTCGCTACGGCCGGGAAGCGGACGATACTGAGTTTCGTTGATGACCGGACTGAGTTCGCTTCCTGCGATATTTTTGTGAAGCCAGCGGCTGTTGTTCAACGAATCGTCGTCATCGACCTCCAACTCGGCGAAGAAAACGAGCGGGCCCTCTTCAGCGACGGGCACGGTCACGGTTTCCACGAGCGAATCACCCGGAGAGAGATCGAGCAGCGGGCGCAGAGCCAGTCTCTCGCTCACTTCGAAGGTTCCGGACATGTCTTCGTCAAAGTAGAATGAGAGACTCGCGCCCGACACCATCTCCAGACCGTCGTTGCGAACTTTCGCCATAAGGTTGAACGAACTGCCGACCGGAATTTCTTCAGGTTCACTCCAGAAATCGATCAAGGCCAAATCGCGCATCGGGGGCGAGATCGAGTTCCAGCCACCGGGTGAACCCTTCAGGCTCCGGGCATTGGCCCAGTTCGTCGGTTCGTCGCCTTCCCATGGCACAATCTTCTCGTCGGAGTAACCTTCGTCGTTGTCTGTGGTGTATGTGTAGCGCGAGACCGTATCTCCTCCAGCTCGAATCAAAGACACCGTTTCGGCAACGGAGTTGTGGAGACCGCGACTGCCGAAAGTGCTGTTGTCAATGGTCACGACCAGAGCTGAAACCGGTATGAGATTTTCGTAGGTATCGCTCTCGTAATCGAAGTAACCCGGGTCCAGAATGAGGCCAAACTGTCCCGTCTCCAGCAACATTCCCTGATCCAGCGGCATCAGAATATCATCGTCCTCCCCATCCGAGACTTTCCAACCGGAGAGATTGATGGTCGTCGAACCGGTATTGTAGATTTCGATGAACTCGTCGGCATTCTCGTTGCCGAGGGGATTGAACATGATTTCGGTCAACACGACCTGCGCCGCGCTTACGCTGCTCCAAAAAAGGATGCAAGCCGCTGAACACAGAGCGGCAGCGTTGACTTTAGAAAGCGTTTTCAAAATGCCGGAGTTTGGTTTCATTTCCTTCACGCCAGACGGAGATGACATCAAAGCGAATGGAGTCTGTTTCCTCGCCCTTACCCTGCACATAGACTTGCGCCAGTGCGCGAATCTTCTGTTGTTTGCGCGCGCCCACACGCGATTCCGGTCCAATATCGGACGGTTTTGATCCCGATTTCACCTCTACAAAGACCACTTCGTGTCCCTTCTGCGCAATGATGTCGATTTCTCCCATGCGCAGACGCCAGTTTCGAGCCGTGATTCGATAGCCGGCCCGCTGCAGATACCGTGCGGCCTCGTCCTCGCCCCAGTCCCCGAGACTGCGTTCCTCGGCAGGAGGAAAAGATTTTCGACGGCGAAACCATTTAAGAAGGATGCTCATTTGCATCATCGAGACAGAACACCGCGAAAAGTCTTGCGATGGATGGGAGTTGGACCCAGCCGAGCGAGTGCGCGCAGATGTTCCCGGGTCGGGTATCCTTTGTTGCGAGCGAATCCGTAACCGGGGAATTCCTCGTCGTATTTCATCATGAGCCGGTCACGCGTGACCTTGGCAACAATCGAAGCGGCACCGATGGTCATGACGCGAGCGTCCCCTTTGACAATCGCATTCGACCGCACTCGTCCATGCAGTGCATAAGGACCGTCCACGAGAATAATGTCCGGAGACGGACTGAGAGCACGCACCGCTCTTTCCATGGCAAGGAGAGACGCTTGCAGAATGTTCAGCTCGTCGATTTCTTCCGGCGACGATTGACCAATCGCGACATGAGCCACGGGCAGGATTTGTTCGTAGAGCCGTTTTCTTCTGGCCGGACTGAGCCTCTTGGAGTCGGTGATGCCGACAATGTCGATGGTCTTTGGAAAAACGACGGCTGCGGCGACCACCGGACCGGCCAGCGGGCCGCGCCCGGCTTCATCAACACCGCAAAGGCGGCGGTAGCCCAAAGACAAATAGTACTTCTCGGCCGAGACCTCTGGGAGAAAACTGTCTGTATGGCGTCTGGTCATAGATGGAATGGATGATGAAAGCGCTTTTCAATATAGCGATTTCATTGCGCAGTGTCAATTCGTGGGCAGATGCCACTGTCGCGCAAGCGTCGACGCTCTGCATGGAGCACGCCTCAAATTCTCTCCGTCGGAGACGACAAGCACGGTTCCTTCTTCTCCGGTGATGTAGTAGGGTATGCCGAGTGCTCTTAGCCGCTGGAGAACGCGATCCGATGGATGGCCGTGTGGGTTGTGGCGACCCGCCGTAACGACAGCAAGCTGTGGATGGACAGTCTCCAGAAACGCTGGACTTGTGGAAGTTTTGCTGCCGTGGTGCGGTACTTTCAAGAGATGGGTGTGCAAGAAACCTTTCCAAGGTAACAGGCGCTGTTCCGTCGCGCTGTCGATGTCCGCCGTGAAGAGTGCTGATGTTTTTCCGAAGTCCACGCGCAGCACGAGAGATGTCTGGTTCTGATTCCCACTCTGCATGCGCCACAGACTGTCCGGCGAAATCACCCAGACAGGATAGGGATCGAGGTCAGCGATCAGGTCGCCAGCCTTGGGCGATGTAACGACGAACCTCCCAGACGCGATTTCGTCTTCGAGCGCCTGATAAGTCACGGTCGCTCTTGGAATACCGTTCGTGTAAATCTTCTCGACGGGGAATTGTCGAAGGATCGCAGGCGCACCGCCGATATGGTCAGCTTCCATGTGCGTCAGGACGAGTGCATCCAGATTGTCTATTCCGAGATTTTCGAGCGCGGGCAGGATGCGCCAGGAAGCATCCCAGAAACCGAACGCAGGACCCGTGTCGATGAGCATGGACTTTCCGTGTGGCGTGCGAACGAGAATTGCGTCGCCGTTGCCGACATCAAGGAAGTACATTTCGGCGCGGGCGGTTCGCCACTGGACAACTTGTGGCCAAACGAGGGCATTCAGGATAATCAATGCTCCGATGGACGCCTGCTTCCACTGGAATCGCTCGCGCTGAAACCAGGCGACGGCAAGCCCGAGATAGATTCCTGCCAAGGCGAGCGGCGAGAGATAACCGGTCTGCAGACTTGCACCGGGAAGAGCTGAAAACCACTCGACGAAGATGTGCAGGAAATCCGCAAACGCATTGATCGTTGCTCCGACAGACGCGGCTACTGTATGCGAAATCGGGATGAGCGCAAGCAGGAAGATTTCCCACCAGAGCAAAAGAGCGAAGGCAGGAACCGCCACGAGGTTTGCCAGAAGACCCACGAGAGGAACTGTGCCGAAAACAGCCGCCAAGAGAGGGAGCGTGCCAATCTGCGCTCCGAGTGTCGCGAGACCAACATCCAGAATGGAACGCAACGAAGGCCTTGACAGAGTATCGAAGCCAAGGATCTTGACGGCGACGGCTCTGAGCCAAGTGTAAGTCAGGACCATTCCCAAGACGGCGAGGTAGGAGAGTTGGAAACCGACATCCACCAAGTCCAGCGGTCTCCAGAGAAGCTCCAGAAACGCCGCGGCTCCGATGATGTTCAGAACCTGCGCCCTGCGATGGATCAGGTGGCCGACCAGAAAGATGGAGCACATGATTCCCGCGCGCGTCAGCGAGGGAATGCCAAGTCCCAGGGCAACATAGAAGACGGTTGCAAACAGCGAGAGCCAGATGCGAAGCGTGAAGGGCACTGCGAAGATTGAGGCCGCCAGCCAGACCAATGAAGCGATCAATCCGACATTGAGACCGCTTAGAGCGAAGATGTGGCTGAGGCCTGTCGCCTTGATTTGCTGGTTGAATTCGCGTGAGAAACCAGAACGGTCACCGAGAAAAAGGGCTTTGCACAAGGAGGAGGCTTTGTCAGAAAGGTTGCTGTCTAGGGCGCGGGTGATGTCTCGCCGGAGGGAATGAATGATGCGTGCAGGCGTCGATTTCTTCGAAGGAACCACGAAGCACTGCGTGTTGTCTCCGACATAGACATACGCCGCGATTCGCTCCATCAGGGCATTTCGGACATGGCCGATCTGTCCCGGAACGCGCGGATCCTCCGGGAGGCGCAAAGTGCCTTCGACGGAGAGCCAATCGCCGGGTCGTAGTGTATCGAATGTGAGAAGACCGCGCACCTGCAACCTTAGCGATGTCACGCGCAGTGTATCTTCCGGCGCGATGAGAACCGCTCGAGAGAGCAGAAGCCTGTGGCGGGAAGCGCGATCCTCTTCCATGCGCACCACACAGCCGCAGACGGAGGCGTCTGAATGCTCGGAAACAAACTCGGCAACAGCGCGTCGTTCGTTGCGTGCGATTGATTCCGTGCCTCGAACCAGACCCAGCATCACCACGAAAAGAGCGAGGGCGGCCAGAGACAGACCGTACGGTGCACGAAACAAAAAGAGCACGCCGCTAAGGAGCAACGCGCTCGCGCTGAGGGCAAGAGCCGCACCGAGAGGAATATCTATGTAGAGCGCGGCGACAATCCCGCCGATAAGAAATAGTGCTGCGATAAGGGCTGGTCGGGAACTGACCATTCGCCTAATGAGAATTGCTTGAGCACCCTGCACAGCTTGTGAGGTTGCAGGATGCACAACTGCTCGGTCCTGCCGAGGAAGAGAACTTCACTGCGCCACCAATCCCGAAAGCAGAAAACAGCCGATCCGCTTTCTGTGATTGGCACTTTGGGCACGAAACGGCTTCAGGATGCGCTGAGGATACGAGCTCTTCGAATTTCTGTCCGCAGTCCCGGCAAATGTATTCGTAGATGGGCATACTTGACTCACTTCCGGAGGATGAAAAGCGTCGCGACTCCTCCGGAGAGTTTCTCTGTCCCCGCGACCGTCCAACCGATCCGCGTCAGGCGCTCTGCAAGCTCGGCGGTTGTGGGAAAATCCCGAATGGAAATCCGAAGGTAATCGTACGCCCGCCCGTCGCCTGAAATGAGCGATCCGACTCGCTTCACAACCTGGGACAGGTAGAACTTGAAGAACGGCTGAAAAATCGACGGGCGGTCGGGCGTGAATTCAAGAATGGCGCCTTTTCCACCGCGCCGCGTGACTCGGAAGAGCTCAGCCAGGCCGACATCGAGTTGTCGAAAATTTCGAATTCCAAAGCCGACCATGACGCGGTCAAATGATTCCGAAGCAAACGGCAGCGGTTCCGCGCTGGCGTGAACGAATTGCAGTGTTGATTGAGGAAAATCGGCGAGTTTCGTCTCGGCGCGAGCGAGCATACTTTTGGCCGGGTCCAACAGGACGACGCGCGCGTCGGGGACTTCTCGGCAAACTGCGATCGCCATGTCTCCCGTTCCCGCCGCGCAGTCGAGAATCTCACAACCCGGAGAGATATCGAGCGCTTTGGCACATCGACGGCGCCATGAGATGTCGAGACCGAGCGAGAGCAAGTGATTGAGCAGATCGTAGGTAGGCGAGATGGTGTGGAACATCTCGATGTTTCGCTCATCCGGCCCCAGCGATGATTCGACATCATGTCGAGAAAGCAGCGCGAGTTTGTCGATCGTTTCGGTTGTCAAAGCTTTCACTCCAGACGCTCTGGGTCAGCGAACCAGAAGATAGAGATAGAGCGCCGGTGTCGCCAGGAAGAGACTGTCGAATCGGTCCAAGAGGCCTCCGTGTCCAGGAAGGAAACCGGATGTGTCCTTGATGCCTGCTTCGCGCTTCAGAAGCGATTCGAGCAGATCACCGACCTGACCAATGACGCCGACGATGATTGCGAAGGCGGCGATATCCCAGATGTTGAAATCGAAGATGCCGACGGCTTTGAACAGCAGGACAACCAGAGGGGCGGCCACGAAACCGGCGATCGCTCCTTCCCAGCTCTTGTTCGGGCTCGCCTCCGGCAACAGCTTATGCTTCCCGATTGCGCTTCCGACCGCATAAGCGACCGTGTCCGTGATCCAAATACAAACGAACAGGACGAGAAGGAACCAACGACCGGCGGCGGGATTGAGGAGGCTGTCATAATCGCGTATCGTCCACCAGAGCGAGAGGGGAATCACGACATAGACAATCCAGAGGGTCAGATGTCCCAGGTTGCGAAGCGGCGAGCGCGGAATGTTGAAGATTTGAACAGCGAAGAGTGCGAGGAGCACAACCAGAGCGAGGCACGCCGCGAGAGTGGTGCCGCCTGAGAACTGAAAGAACAGGATGGCGGCGGCGCTGAGCCATAGAGAAAAGAACGAGACCTTGGCGCCGACGCAGTCGCCCAAATACCTCCATTCACTTGCCGAGAGCAAAAGGATCAGAGAAATCAGGGCGCCGAGCAGAAGACCGCCAAGATAAAGAGACAACAGAAGGAGTGGTATGCCCCAGAGGGCGACCAGGAGTCGTTTCGGCAAATCGCCCATCGCGGCTTATCGTCCTTGCCTTCCCAAGAGTGTTTCTTCCGGTGGAGGCCAGCCGGGCTCTTCGCCACCTTCAGCGCCCTCCCCTTCGCCAGCGGGTCCGGTGGGCAGAAGTCCTTCCTGAGTCGATGCGGCCAGCTTGGTCGTGTCGAGTCGGTCTGTCAGCGTCGTGGAAAAAGCCGAGTCAGGATAGAGAGAAATGAGATGTTGGTAGACCGCCTTGGCTAATTCCTTATCCTTGAGTCGGTGTTCGTACAGATAGGCTTTGGCGAAGAGCACTTTCGGATAGTAGGGCCATTGCGGATCCGCTGTCATCAGCGACTCCAAAGCGACCAAGAGAGAATCCGGGGATTCAGCGGAATCGACGATGCTTTTTTCGAGACTCAGATATTTCTCACGAAGCGTATCGGGAGGAGCTGATTTCAAGGGAAGACCGAGGGCCTCGCGCGCTCGATTCTCAGCTCCCAGTGGAATTCCCTCGGTGACGAGGGCGGTCTGGTAGTACCGCTCAATGACTTCGTCACTGGCTCCGCGCTGAGCCGCCAGATGAGCAAGCATCATGTTTGCTCGCCAGCGCGTCGACAGGTCAAATGTATCTTTCGCCGCTATCTCGAAATAGTAGAAAGCCGAATCCGCATCTTTCAGATCGTAGAAGTAGAATTCACCAATATGGAAAAGCGTTTTTTGCAGGTCTCCCTTGGCCGTCAGCAGGTCTTCGAGAGTCAGTTGCTTGTCTCCGGATGCCGTAGCATTTCCTGACACTTCCTCCGGTGCGGCACCTTCGCTCTCGAGAGAGTCTTTGCCAATCTGATCCTCAACGGGTGGGGGCGCGCTATCCGATGCCGCGGGATTGGACGGCTCAGAAGGTAGGGTTTCTTCGTTCGGCACCGACGGACTGCCGAGAGTGTCGTCTTCGAGCGTGATTTGATATGACGAATCCTGCTGGACTTCAGTCAGGGAATTGACCGGTGCACTGTCGGGAGCGGCTGAATCGGGTGGAATGAGCAGAGAGCCTTCGTCCTTGGGAGCAGAGTGCCTCAGGACGGAATCAACGAATTGAATCTGTGACTCGATGTCGGCTTTTTGCTGGAAGAACGCGAGTCCACGATTCAACTGCCGGACTTCGGCACTCGCTGAATCCGCCAGCCCGCCCTTCCCCGCTCCTTTGGCGCTGTCGAAATAAGCGGCGCTGGTCGGGAGATCGCGATAATGATCACGGTAAATGAGTCCCAGACGGAAGAACGCTTCGGCAGCCTCCTCACCTCCGGGATTCGAGCGAATGTATTCCCGGTAGAGTCGAGTCGCTTCGTCGTAGTCTGCCTTGCTGGCGGCGATGTTGGCCAAGGTGAGGTCAATGCCCGACGAGTAGTCCTGGAATCGGATATCCCTTTTCAGACGATTGAGGAGATCCAAGGCTCCTTCGATGTCTCCCAGTTCTGCCGTGCATCGCCCGGCTTCGACCAAGGCCAAATAGACGAGGTCGCGGGGCGGTCTCAGTCTCGGGATCCGTTCGAAGGTGGCTTTGGCCTCCTCGAACTCCTTACGCAGATACAAGCAGCGTCCGAGCATATAGAGCGATTCTGAGTGCGGGACTTTCTTTCGATACTTCTGGGCGGCGAGTCGATAGGCGTCGGCCGCGTCGCCGTAGCGTTTGGCATCGAAGTGGATATTGCCGAGGAGAAAAGCCCCTCGCGCCCGGAATGCCTTGCCCTCGGACGATGCCAGCAATTGTTGAAGAACCAGCAGTGCCTCGTCGGTTCGCTTCATCTTCACCATGGTTTCGGCGAGCCACAGCTTCGCTTCAGGAATCAGCTTGCTTCTGGGATAATTGCTGATAAGCTCCTCGAACTTGCGCTGAGCCTGTGGGTATTCGCTCGATTGATAGTACGCTTTGCCCATCAGGAGAAGGCAATTGTCCACCCAACGGCTTTTCGGGTACAGTTCCAGGAGGCGGGCGCCGGTCTCGATGCACTTCCTGTAATTCTGAACATCCCGCGAGTGACCTTCGCTCACATTGCGATTGGCGCGCTCACCCGCCTGAAAGTGCCTCTTGGCGTTATAGAAAGTGTTGTAGTAAGCGCACCCATCCACGAGAAGGAGCAGCCATCCGAGAGCGAGGAGCCCAGCCACCAAGAGTACTGAGCGAGATATGTTGTGACTCATCACCTGCATTTTGATCTCATGTGGCTCTTTCGGCTCGCCATTGGACAAGGAGCTCCGGGAGAATCTGGCCAGACGGCCCTTCGAGGTACAGGTCTACTGAGGGAGTCAAGGCTGTTGGCGCCACATTAATCTCGATGAGATAAGCCCCGCTGGCGCGGGCGAGTTCCGGTAAGGAGGCCGCGGGATGAACGAGGGCGGATGTTCCGACGGAGAGAAAAAGGTCGGCACTTTCGGCTGCAGCGAAGGCTTGATTGATAGCCTGCGGCGGCAACATCTCGCCGAACCACACGACATCCGGGCGAAGGATTCCCCCGCAAGCACATGAGGGGACCTTGTCCTTAAAGTTAACTTCTTCGGCTTCATAGACGTTCCCACAGTCCAGGCAGCGATTGCGCATGATGTTCCCATGGAGTTCAATCACTCGGCGACTGCCTGCGCGCTTATGGAGGCCATCGACATTCTGCGTGATGAGACCGAAGTTGTCATGCGTCTTCTCCCATTCGGCCAGAGCGACATGCCCCGGATTGGGCTTAACAGATGAGATGATGTTTCGCCGATACTGGTACCATTCCCAGACAAGTTCGGGGTTTCTCATAAACGCTTGAAAATTGGCGAGTTCCTCTGCTCTGAACTTGCTCCAAAGCCCGTCTTCGCCCCGGAAAGTGGGCACGCCGCTTTCAGCGGAGACACCGGCGCCGGTTAATACACTAATACTGATGGAGTTGCGCAGGGCGGTTCGAGCGGATTCTGTGAGATGCATGTTCTGCCTTTTCTGCTTGACAATCAAGGGTATTTTTCTTATATTTGGGCTTCGAACCCGGGCACTGCAGCCGGGCCAAAGAATGCCGCTGAGTGGGGCGTCAACAAGTCGGTCGGCGCAGTGTTCATCCTTGTTAGTTCACGAAATGCCATAGTATGCCACAACACAGATCCTGTAAGAAACGAATGCGCACCAGTGCTGCTTCACGACTTCGGAATCGCGCGTACCGATCTGCGATGAGGACGACGGAGAAGAATGTGCTGGCCGCGAAGAACCGGGCTGACGCGGAAGAAGCTCTGCGAGCGGCGAACAGAGTGCTCGACCGGCTTGCTGCCAAAGGGGTCATGCATCCCAACACTTCCGCGAATCACAAGTCGAAATTGGCCCGCTATGTACGAAGTCTGACTCTTTAGATTTTATCGTTTTTCCCCGCCGAGCCGGTGTGACCGTGGCGAAATTTTCCCTCTTGCCAAGGTTAAGCACCGGCTCTTTGTTTATCCGGGATCGTGCCGGGGCTATTGCGTCGAGAAGCTTGCCGGCAGTTCGTAGTTCGGCGCTTCGCGGGTGACGGCGATATCGTGCGGGTGACTTTCCAGAAGTCCGGCTGATGAGATTTTCATGAGCTGTGTGTCCTTCTTCATCTGCCGGATCGTCGTGACACCACAGTAGCCCATCGCGGATCGCAACCCTCCCATGAGTTGGAAGACCGTGTCGGCCAGGCGACCTTTGTACGGCACGCGGCCCTCGATGCCTTCCGGCACGAGTTTTGGATCTGTTTCCGCCTGGAAGTAGCGATCCGCCGCGCCTTCACGCATCGCCCCAATGGATCCCATCCCCCGGAAGGTTTTGTAGCTCCTCCCTTCGTAGAGAATCATCTCGCCCGGGCCTTCTTCCGTTCCGGCAAAGAGACTTCCCACCATCACGGAATCAGCACCGGCGGCAATTGCCTTGGCAAGGTCACCGGAATAGCGGACACCGCCATCCGCGATCAGAGGGACTTCACGCGGCTCAAGCACGGCTACGCATTCGAGAATCGCTGAGATCTGAGGGACTCCAACCCCTGCGATGACGCGCGTTGTACAAATCGAGCCCGGACCGACACCCACTTTGATTGCGCTGGCACCGGCGTCGACCAGTTCCAAGGCGGCCTGAGCGGTGACAACATTGCCCGCAATAAGCTCGAGTGTTGGATGGTGAGCGCGGGCTTCTTTGACGGTGCGGATGACATTGGCTGAGTGGCCATGAGCGGAGTCAACGACGATGACATCGACTCCGGCGTCCACCAGCACAGCGACCCGTTCGAGAGTATCCGGACGAACTCCGACGGCCGCGCCGACACGAAGCCGGCCCTGCTCATCCTTGCAGGCGTGGGGAAACAGGAGCCGCTTCTGAATGTCTTTGACGGTGATAAGCCCCGCCAGGCGTCCAGCGCTGTCAACCAAGAGCAGCTTTTCGATACGGTGTTTTTGGAGGATCGATTCGGCTTCGGCCAGCGGCGTCCCGACTGACGCCGTGACGAGACGCTCCCGAGGGGTCATGACCGCGGAGATTTGCAGAGTCTCGTCGCGCTCGAAGCGGAGATCACGATGCGTGACAATGCCGACCAATTTCTCGTCGTCGACAATCGGAATACCGCTGATGCCGTGTCTTTGCATGAGCTGGAGGGCGTCGGAGATTCTGGCGATTGGAGGCAAGGTGTAGGGTTTAGCGATAATCGCTGATTCGGAGCGCTTCACTCGATCCACCTGGTCAGCCTGCTCGCGAGGCGACATGTTCTTGTGGATGATGCCGATGCCGCCCTCGCGGGCGATGGCGATGGCCAACGCCGCTTCCGTGACGGTATCCATGGCCGCCGAAACCAGCGGGATGTTCATTTCGATGTTTCGGGTCAAGCGTGTGCGAAGATCGACCTGCGTGGGGAGCACATCCGACTTGCGCGGTACCAGGAGTACATCGTCGAAGGTGAAGCCTTCACCGATAATCTTTTCAGACATGATAAGACTCGCAATCTATTTGTCCACAGTCAATCGATGGAATCTCTGCGACGGATTTCATGCGCGGGGCAGTTATGTCAGTGAGGCAGGACATTGGAGTAGTAAATCCAGAATGAGACCGTGCCGATCGACGCCTGCAACAGGAGGAGAACCAGGAAAGCAACGAAGGCTCCTCCACCGAGCGCAACCAGATAGAGCCGCCCGTAGCTTGTCGCATAGGCGATGCGAAGAGCATTGAACATCCGAAGCAAGTGCCAGAGAGCAAAAGCCAGCAGAAGGAGCGTACACGGTACGGCAAGGGCCGGCAGACGCACCAACCGATAGAAGACCACTGCAAACGGCAGCAGGAAGACGAAATTCGCAGCCGACCAGGTCACATAGGTGACGGCCTTTCCGAGGGTAACTCGCGCACGGAAAATGAGGCCTGCGAGCTTGATGACAACGGCCTGGAGAAAGAGCAGCAGTAGAAACAGGATCGCCAGGTAGATGATGCTCAGGATGGGATTCCAGACGAGACTCAGAACCCCCAGTTTCATTGCAGGCCAGCGAACAAAATGAGTGAGGAGATAGTCGAAACCGTACGAATAGCGAAGACCGTAGAGCAGACTCGAACCCAGCAAGGCCAGCGTGAGCGCGTGCGATACCGCGAGCACGACGGTTTGACTGGGTTGCAAAAAGCGTCGGGCGTGGATGTCAGAGAAGAAGCCGTGCGCATGAAGAAAGACACGCTTGAGATTCTGCTTGAAGACATTGTTGCGGCGGAGCTCGAGACTCAGCAACACAATCAAGCCGAGACTTCCAACCGGAAACTCGACCGGCGGTGATTCACCCTGCGGTCTTTCTGACATGGGAGCCGATTCGCCGGTCTGCGCCAGGTCGCGGAGTTTGAAGAACGATACCCTTTCGTGACGGGCCAGATCCACGAGGCCAAAGGAATAGATATAGGGATCTTCTTTGTTGGCTTGCGCAAGGGGAGGCGTGTAGCCGCGATAATCCGAATAGGAGAAAATCAGCAGACCGGCATAGGGAGTGTCACCTGACACTTGGCTCAGTTGGTCAAGCAAGAAATCGGCCTGTTCGGAGGCGCTTCCCCTTCCCCCTTCGCTCACCATCGTGCCGACACGACTCAAGATGACTGGCCTGGTTAGTGTGTCAGGGTTCAAGGGCAAGTCCCGTCTCCAAGGCGCCAGACCAAGCAGGAAGAAACTCACCGGATAGTCTGCGACGGAATTCAGGTTGTAGGTTTCGACAAAAGTCGGGCGACTATCCAGCTCAGCGAGCTCACCGGCGAGATCGGTGATCGTCGCCTGAGTCCGGTGGCTTTTCCAGTCGAGATCATGCCCCAGTCCCCAGGCCGCGATGCACACATGGCCTCGGTCTCGGCGGACCAGGCGGCGCAGCGCCAACTCGCACCGTGCTCGATAGGCGCGCTTCGCGAGGATATCTGCTGGAATGCCGTCGAGTGGCAATCCCGAGAAAACGAGCATCCCCAGCCGATCACATACCGCGAGAAGAGCCGGTGGAGCAGGCGAGGGAACTACATGCAGCAGATTGAACCCCAACTCCTTCATCCGACGGACATCCGCTTCGAAAAGCGTATCGGGAATGACTGAGCCCGCAGCGGCACTCTCCGGAATATATTGCGTACCGCGCAGGGAAATCGGCGCGCCATTCAAGAGAAAGCCGTGCTCTGACAGAGAGAGTCTCTTGAATCCTATCTTCTGGCGGTAGAGATGAAGCAAACCGTCTGGTGTGTTCAGGCAGACATCCAGGTCGTAGAGAACCGGGTTGCCTGGCGACCACGCGAGTGGCCTGAATGGCTCGAATTCGAGAGAAAGCTGTTGAGCTTTCGGGCCGTCAACGGGAATGGCCACGGAGTATGACTCTGCCACGAGCCTCCCTTTGGCATCGTAGATTTCGGCGGAACAGACAATCGAATCTCCAGGAACGAGGAAGGAGACTGTCGGGCCTATCGCTCGGGCAATATCGATGGTCACGGTGGCACCCAGGGTTGAATCCGCCGCCGGCCAGTGCAAGACGGCACCCTCGATGGACCACGGCGGTGTGACCCACAGGTAACAGTCGGAGAGAATGCCGCCGGAATTGCGCGGCGCGTATATCTGCGGATACAAGGGGAGCGTGGTCTTCGATCTCAGGCGGTTGTCGACTTTGAGTTCGATCGTGTTTGCTTTGGTGAAGGTCAGAAGCTGGGAGGGGAGATCGAGAGTGAACCCGAGATGATTTCCTTCGGCGGACTCGATGAACTTGCCGTTGATCACGACGCTGACTTTGTAGTTCGCCTGCGCAACGACCAGATGGAAATGCCAGCCGCGAAGGGAATCGGGCAATGTGACTTCACGGTGAAAAAGGACTTCTCCCTGGTAATCATCGAAGCAGGAAGGAATCCATCCCGTGTGCCACGCTTCTTCTTTTGAAGTTCGATACTGCCAGGCGCCGGACAGGTCGATCCGAACCTCTGTCGGATTCTGGCCCGTTACCCATCGCTCGGGGGCTCTGCCAAGCCGCTGCTCCCGAAGCACAAAGCCCCCGGCGGGTCGCGAAGCCATCGCCACACCGAGGGCTATGAGAAGGCAGAGAACGCGGTGAATCATGGAGATGCAGGTCTCATTGATTACGACGCCAGTTCTGCGTTTTGGGTCAGGATTTCGATACAGAGGCGGCAGCACATTTCCAAATCAGAGACGGCGATGTGCTCGTCTGTTGTGTGTTCACCGGACATCCCGGTTCCAATGACAACCGTCGGGAGACCGTGAGAGTTGTAGATGTTGGCGTTCGTTCCCCCGCCGACGGACTGCGCTTCCATTTTGAGGCCGAGCTTCGTTCCGGCAGCGAAGGCCAGGCGGTATGGCAGGCTGTCCTCGGCAATGTTCATGGCTCCATATTCACGAATAATCGTCGCGTTGAATTTTGGGATGAGAATCTTGCCATCGAGTTCCTTTCGAAACTCGGGAAGGATGTTACGAAAACAATCTTGCATATGCGTGGTCTGATTCTCGAGGAATTCAGCGTCATGACTCCTTGCTTCGGCGCGAATCGTTGCCCGGTCGGCGACGACATTGGTCGCCCGTCCGCCCTCAATTGTGCCAATGTTCGCTGTCGAGTCTGGATTCAGACGCCCGAGGCGCATCTGAGAAATGGCTTTGCACGCCACTTCGATGGCCGAGATGCCTCGTTCCGGAGCCATGCCGGCATGCGCAGCGACTCCTTCGATTTCGAAGGTCATGCGATTTGCATGAGGAGAGCGCACGACAATTCTCTCGAGCTCCTCACTATCGAGAACGAAAGCGCACTTCGCTTTGAGTTCGCTGAAGTCAATTTCGCGGGCTCCGAGCAGACCCACCTCCTCGGCTGCATCAAAGATCACTTCAATGGGTCCCGTGGGCAGTTTCTGCTCGTAGACGACGCGCAGCATCTCGACAACCGCGGCGACACCGGATTTATCGTCCGCACCGAGTATCGTCGTGCCATCCGATCGAATCACGCCGTCCTCGACGCGCGGCTGAATTCCACGGCCCGGCATGACCGTGTCCATATGAGCGGAGAAGAGCAGTGTCGGCGCGTTCGAGATTGATCCTTTCATCCGGACATGCAGATTGCCGCAGTTCCCCGAAATTTTCTTGGCAGCATCGTCCTGCCAGATCTCCACGCCAAGGGGTTTGAGAATCTTGGTCAGATAGGCAGCGACATCCGCCTCCTCTTTTGACGGGCTGTCGATCTGAACAAGGTCGAGAAAAGTGCGAACCAAGCGGTCCGCGCTAGGCTGGTATTTCTTTGTTGCCATAATGTGCCTGAACGATCTTTCCTTGAACTCCGTTGGGATGCAGTTTCTCAATGTATATGCTGCAGGTCTTGCGCATGGTTGATTGCGGTGGTTTGAAGAAAACCCGCAGATAATTGCGAGTGTATCCGCTGGCGAGCTCTCCAGTGCCGCGGCTTTCCGGGACAATCTGCTGCACCGTTCCGATATGGTTTTCCCGAAAGCGGCGGCGCTTCTGTGTGTCGAGTCTCTTCAATTCAGTCATGCGTTTCTGGATTTCGAATCCTGGAACGCGATCCGGGAGTCGCTGTGCCGGCGTTCCCGGTCGCGCCGAAAACGGAAACAGATGCAGGTAAGTGAACGGGTTCTCTTCGACGAATCGGCAGGTGTTCGCGAAATGTTCCGGCATCTCACCGGGGAAACCAACAATGACATCGGCACCGAGTCCCCAGTCTTGGCGCAGAGAGAATGCGAATCGAATGAGTTCACGCAAGCGCGAGGCCGTGTAGCGACGGTTCATCCAGCGCAGAATCCTGTCATCGGCGCTTTGAATCGGCAGATGCAGATGGGGACATATCTTCTCTGACTGTGCGATGAATCGAATCAGGGACTCCGAGAGTCCCCACGGTTCAATTGACCCGAGTCGGATGCGCTGAAGTCCCAAGACGCTTTCCAGAGAAAACAGGAGCTCTTGAAGGCCATCTTCCGAACCGAGATCCTGGCCGTAGCTGCTCAAGTTCACGCCTGTCAGGACAATCTCGACGAACCCGTTGCCTGCAAGTTGTTCTGCCTGCTCGACTGCCTCGGCGACCGGTCGACTGCGCGCCTGCCCTCGAAGACGCGGCACGATGCAGTAGGTGCATTTCTCGTCGCAACCGTCCTGGACTTTCAGATAGGCACGACTGCGCCCGAGTAACCTATCGACAGCGCCGCTATCGACCCAAGTTGTAACGCCTGAGGTTTCCCCAACGGCAACGGTTCCTGCTTTCGCAGGCGAGAGAAAGTCGAGGATGCGCTCTTTTTCGCGATTGCCGAGAACGACATCAACCCCTCCAAGAGAGCTGAGGGCCGCGGCGTCACGCTCCGCCATGCACCCGACGGCAAACAGGCGTGCGTGAGGGGCTGACCGGTGGAAGCGCCGCAGGAGATTGCGCGTTTTGCTTTCCGCGGTTGCTGTCACAGCGCAAGTGTTGACAACGCACAAGTCAGCGTCTTCCGGAGCGTGGGCCACCTCGTAGCCGGAGCTGCGAAGCCGAGCCAGAATCGCCTCGCTGTCGTATTGGTTGAGTTTGCACCCTAAGGTGGCGATGCAGACTTTTTCCGCCATGCGTGACCTATCGAGAATTGCGGCGAGGCTGTCCGTCTGTTGGCGCGCCGGCGTCCGCAATATGGCTATGCGCTCGTCTCTTTTCCGGGAGACGGTGGCTCATCCGACGGAGGTTCTTCGGACGAAGCGGCTGTATCTTCCTCGGAGGCAACCGGAGGCTGCTTTTCCTTAGTGTCTTCTGGTAGTTCTTCGCTCTCGGCGAATGCACTCGCGGCTGGTTCGTCCGTCGGAGTTTCTCCCTTATCTTTCGGCATCTCGGGGGCAGTTTCCGGCGGCGTGATGTCGGCGGCCTCCTTCGGTGCTTCGGCAGCAGCAGGCGGCGCCCCCTCCTCGTCCGTTGCGTCTTCCGTGGCAACCTCCCCCTTCGGAATCTCAGGGATTTCCTGAGGCGTCTGAACGGCTGCTCCCTCCGATGTCGTCAGATACTCGTCGTAGGCTTTTGTCTCCGCCGTCTTCTCAGCCTCCAACGCCGAGAGAATAATGCGCTTCGATTCCTTGTCAAACTCGATGACTTCGAGGGCCAATTCATCGCCCGCTTTGATCGTGCGACGCTCCGCTCCTTTTGCCAATCGTCGCAACTGGCTGTTGGGTACGAAGCCCTCGACTTCGAGCGGCAGTTCCACGACGACACCTTTTTCGAGTACGCGGACGACCTTGCCGGTCGTCTGAGTCTTGATGGGATAGGCCTGTTCGAAACGATCCCAGGGATTCTCCTGCGCTTGCTTGAGTCCGAGGGCAATCCGGCGCTCTCCACGGTCGAAACCGAGGACAACGATTTCCACTTCATCTTCTTTTTTCAGGACCTCGCCCGGATGCCGGATACGCTTTGTCCACGACAGATCGGAGATGTGAACGAGTCCATCGATGCCATCTTCGAGCTCGACGAAGGCCCCGAACGGGACCAAGTCACGCACAATGCCTTTGTGGCGAGAGCCGACGGTGTACTTCTGCTCCAAGTCCTCCCAGGGATCCTTCTCGGTTTGCTTGAGCCCCAGCGATATCTTGCGGTTTTCCTTGTCGATGGATAGAACGACAATCTCAATTTCATCGCCTACGGACACAAGAGCCGAGGGGTGTTTGATATGTTGCGTCCAGCTCATTTCGGAAATATGGATAAGACCCTCAAGTCCCTTTTCGAGCTCAATGAAGGCTCCATAGCGAGCGATCGACACGACCCTGCCTTTGACGCGCGACCCGACCGGATATTTGGTCTCCACGCCTTCCCACGGGTGTGGCTGAAGCTGTTTCAACCCGACCGAGATGCGCCGACGCTCGGGGTCGTAATCAAGAACCTTGACCTGCAGTTTCTGGTCGAGCTGCACGACTTCGGACGGATGCCCGACGCGACCCCACGAGAGGTCCGTGATGTGCAAGAGACCGTCGACTCCGCCCAAGTCGACAAACACTCCGAAGTCCGTGATGTTCTTGACGGTTCCCTCCAGGATCTTACCGACTTCCATTTCGCTCAGGACTTTTTCCCGGACGCCGGCCATGCTTTCTTCGACCAAGACTTTGTGCGATACGACCACATTCTTTCGGGAATCATTCAGCTTTACGATCCGGAAATCCATCGTCTGTCCAACGAGGGCATCGAAGTCGCGCACGGGACGGATGTCAATCTGCGATCCGGGCAAGAAGGCATCGACTCCAAGGATGTCGACGACCATACCACCTTTGATGCGGCGCAGAATTCTGCCGTCGATGGTTTCATTCTGGTGATAGATTTCGCCGATACGCTCCCAGAGTTTGAGGAAGTCGGCTTTCTTCTTGGAGAGAATCAGTTGACCTTCGGCATTTTCTACGCGGTCGAGGTAGACTTCGATGTCGTCGCCGACCTTGATCCCGGAGAGGTCATCGAATTCCTCAGTGAGAACGGTTCCTTCGGATTTGAAACCAATATCCACAGCGATTTCTTTGTCACCGATCGCAATCACCTTGCCTCGAACAATCTCCCCTTCTTTGAAATCCATAATGGTTCTCTCATAGAGCGACACCAGACCGCTGGTTTCTTCGGTCGAGTCTTTCTGTCCCTTCTCCATATCTTCAAGGGCCACGGTGCGGCCGCGATATTCCAGGTTTTCTTCAGGGGAAGCTGGCCGTTGCTGCTGAGCAGCTTCCGGCTTGCGGACTTGTTCACCTCCTTCCGTGGTTTCATTTGGCCCCAGATTCTGGGGGGTTGAGTTTGTTTGTTCGTCCATTGGGTTAGCACTCCTTCACTTGGTTCACAGTCGACACCGCACAGCGCTCAACCGAATCGAGAAGTCCTCAACTCGAGCACCGGTGTGACCTTTGTTTATGAGTTGTTGGTTTTTTCAGCGCAGTTCAGGATACGGGATAACATCTCTTTCGTAGATAGGCCCTTTATTCTTGACCAGACGGCCGGGAGTTTCGAGCGACAGAGTCCGAATGCGTTCGAGGATTTCCTCGGCGATGCGGCGATAGAGTTCCTTTCCGTGAGCGCCCTGCGGCATAAGATCGGCAAGCGAGAGGGGCTGGCCGATGACGGCCGACATGCGAGGCCGACGAAAGAAAGCGAGCCGTGCTCGGTCACTGCCGTGCACGTAGACCGGCACAATCTGCGCGCGAGACGAATACGCGAGCCACCCAATTCCCGTCTTGACTCTCAAGAAACCGCCACGCGGCGCGCGGGTCCCTTCGGGGAAAATGAGAAGAGCCTCCTCACTCTCCAAGGTTTTCAGCGAGTGTCTGAGGGCTTCCCGGTCAAAGCCGGACCGCGTGACCGGAAAGGCATTCAGATAGCGAATGAGCGCTGCGAAAGGCCGGTTCTTGAACAGCTCCGTCTTAGCGAAAAAGTGTATCTCTCGCGGCAGAGCGGCTCCCAATATCATCGGGTCAAGATTGGAGCGATGGTTCGCCGCGACGATGAGCTTTCCGCGCGGCGGGATATTCTCTCTGCCCCGAACCTTCAGTCCGAACAAGAGCGAAAGGATCCAGCGGGACAACCCGGCACAGAAAGCGTAGCCGAATCTCATGACCCCTTTTTCGACTTTTTCGGCCTCTCTCTTTCGCGCGCAAGAGAGACGATTCTTCCAACCTGTTCGTCCAGAGTGAGATGAGTCGTATCCAGAACGACCGCATCCCGAGCACACGAGAGAGGGCTGTGTTCGCGGGTGCTATCCCGCTTATCTCGGTCGGCGAGCGCTTGCCGTATCTCGGTTTCGTCCTGTTCAATTCCCTGGACGCTCAAGTCTCGCAAGCGACGGCGCGCTCGCTCGTCCAAGTCGGCAATCAGATAGATCTTGAGCGGTGCGTCGGGAAAGACGACCGTGCCAATGTCCCGGCCCTCAAGGACCACCCCGCCTTTCTTGCCCATTTCCCGCTGCAACTCGACCAGAAACTCTCGCACGGTCGGATTCTCGGATACGGGGCCGACCCAGAGGGAAATCTCCGGTGTGCGGATGGCCTCCGTGACATCCTCACCGTCGAGCAGGATACGTGTCTCCCCATTCTCTTCTTGTTGCTCGATTCGGATTTCTCGAAGTAGTTCGAGAATCCCCTTCGTATCCTGAGGTTCGACGCCGAGCTGGAGCATTTTCAAGGCGACAGTGCGGTACATCGCGCCGGTGTCGAGATAGCGATACCCGAGAGTCTTGGCCACCAATCGGGCCGTAGTGGATTTACCTGAACCCGCCGGGCCATCAATTGCTATGATCAGTTTTCGCACGGCTGCTACCGTTTGATGCGAGCGCCTTTTTCCTCTTCGACAAAAATGTGGGCGACGAGTTTGCCCGGATGAATTTCATCAAGCGAATCCGACGCCACGCGGTCCCAAGGGAAATTGGACGAGGTATCTGTGGCATCCACGCTGCGAGCGCTCTCCAAGTAGTCTTCCACGCGGTGACGCCATGTTTCCATATTTGCCTCGCGCAGGTCCACCCAGCCATTATGAGCCCAGGTGTCCACCGTGTCCGGGGTAACGGAGAAGACGTCGCTGCCGGCGTAGGGTGGAATCTTCACTTCGGGACCACGGAGAAGAGACCGACCGTCGCCCATTAGAATCGGGATCCCGATGGAGAGGATTGCGACGCGGAGGTCCTTGTCGCCTCGGATCGCTTCCTCCGCAGCGCGGACAAGTTGGGCTGCGCTCTGTGAAGTGACCCCCTTGAGAGTTCCGACCGCTTTGCGCAGCAGATGAGCTTCATAGAGTAGTTTGGAGAGTCGAGGCGGCCCAAGAATCTCGAACGCGACGGACTCGACACCGTGCTCCTGTTCCAGTTTGGCCATTTGCTTCAAGGCAGTTTCGCGCAGGATTCCGGCGCGGTAAGTGGGCCCCATGACGGTGGCATCCATCGCTCCCACGATATCGAAACCGGTGTTACCTCCCTCGATTTCAAACAGGACGGCCTGGGCGATTTCTTCCGGCGTGACAAACTCCATCTGCTCCGCCGCCGTAATCGCAAAGAACTCGCCGGTGGAAAAGATGCCATTCTCCCCCGTATCAATATAGACCGATGTCAGATTCTGGTTGAGGGCCACTCCTGCGCCCGGTCTGTGCCGGGTGAATTCGTCCTTTAGTTTCTCGGCGTTCTCGGGCGCGCAATCATAGAGAGGAATCGGCTTGCCATGGCGTTTGACTTCGCCATAGGCGATCTTTTTCCATGCAATTGCCGCAGCCGGCTTTATTTCTTTGATGTAAGGGCAACCGGGTGTGCGTCCCATGAGAAAGAGCAGCATCGAATGCGCGCCTGCCAAGGAGGATTTTGACAGCAACTGTCCCGAGGGGCGCTCTTCCGAATGTGTGTAGGGGATGTTCAGACCCATGCCTCCGGTCCCGGTGGTCCCGACTTTGACATAGGTATGGGTGCCAGCGCGACGGGTCGCATCAAGAAGCACCTGAACATGCCGGATGAGCTGCGGGAGAGAAACCGTGCCGAGGAATTTTTCGGTTTCTTCGGGGAGAGCTTTGTCCGGGTGTTGCAGCGCGTTCTTGGCTCGATAGTAAGCGGTATAGACATCCTGGTAAGCCAAACCGGTGGCGCTGTTGACACAGTCCACAATGACATCCGGCTCATGCTCTGCGATAATTCGATAGAGAAAGAACCTCGACAGCCTTTCGGGCGTGGGGCGCTCGAAGATATCCTCGACGAATGAACGGCGCATGTCCGGATCTTCCATGATGTCGGATCGCGACCGATCCTTCAAGTCGTGAGTCACGAAAATATCACCCCAGAGCGGCACGAATTCGACCTGCGGGAAATCTTTGGCCAAGGTATCGCAGGCCTGTTCGGCTTCGTCTTTGCGCAGCGAAAGCAGGCAGAGTGTTCTTGGGCTCCGTGCCAGGATCTTTCGGCAAACGGCCATCCCAACCAGTCCCCATCCTCCCAAGACCATGACTCGCGCGTCGCGCAGATTCATTGCGTTTCTTCCTTCCTTTCAGCGGGAGTCCATTCCCGCGCCAGTTCACCGTCCCGTGGCAGTTCAGAGAGGTCCGCCAGTCCGAAGTGGCGCAGGAACTCCGGTGTCGTTTCGTAGAGAAATGGCCGTCCCATGCTCTTCTGTCGTCCGCGGACTGCCACCAGCCGTCGCTCAAGGAGTGTGCGCAGAACACCTCCGGAGTCCACACCACGAATCTCATCGATATCCACTCGGGTCACGGGGCTTCGGAACGCGACGATGGCCAGGGTTTCGAGAGCGGCCCGGGAGAGGCGATGTCGGCTGCGTTCCGCCAGCAGCTTCCCAATAGGCTCGGCGTAATCGGGCCGTGCAAAGAACTGATAACCTCCGGCGATGTGGAGGATTTCGAAAGCTCGGCCGTCTCGCTTGTAGTCTTCATTCAGTTCGTCGACTAATCGCGGCAAGGCTTCCTGCCCGACGGATCCGGTGGTCGCGACAAACTGAGCCTCGGTGAGCGGCTCGGCACTGGCAAAGATAAGAGCTTCAGCGACAGCTTTCAGGTTTTCTTCGGTGACAATCAACTTGACTTGCTCGGGCTCTCGAAATTCGAGAGGACTATGATTTCTTATCTATACGGCTTCAACCGTGGACTCTTGCGCTTGACACACCCACAAATCAGAGAAGGGCAGGTTCTGTTCGAGAACGATCTTGCGGCGGCGAGCCAACTCCAGAACGGCCAGAAAGGATACGATCCACAGGACTCTCGCCGACTCGACGCGGAGCGCCGTCATGAATGAGAACCGCAACTTGTCTTTAAGCTGCTCGAGGATCCAGGCCATTCGCTCTTCCAAGGAAACCTTGAAGAGCGTGACTTCATGTACCGTGAGCTCTTCGAAGCGGCGTCGCACTTCATCATAGGCGTTTGCCAGGTCGTAGAGCGAGAC
>Ga0315537_1000832_pt1 | contig 24396 bp, 21 predicted proteins | sample SalMarSW160270MG_FD_203091 | JGI IMG/M metagenome (GOLD analysis project Ga0315537, IMG submission 203091) | Salt marsh sediment microbial communities from the Plum Island Ecosystem LTER, Massachusetts, United States - Salt Marsh Sediment SW1602-70 ...
GGTGGAGGTTTATGATAGCGGCGGTATGGCACAGGCTCTCATCCGCGTCCTCAGGGCGCCGTCACGTCTCCTGCGTCGCCTCTACGACTGGACCCTCCACTGGGCCAAGACGCCCCGGGCCCTCCTAGCCCTCTTTGGCATCGCCTTCATGGAGAGCTCGTTTTTTCCTATCCCGCCGGACATCCTCCTGATCCCGATGGTGATCGCCAAGCCGCGCAAATGGCTCCCCTACGCCGGCCTGTGCACGCTGGGCTCGCTCCTGGGCGCCCTCTTAGGATACGCCATCGGCTGGGGCCTCTACGAAACGCTCGGACACTGGATCGTGGCGACCTACCACCTGGAAGACGCGATGGTGCTGGTCGGCCGGAAATACCAGGAGAACGCGTTTTTGGCCATCTTCACCGCCGCGTTCACGCCCATCCCCTACAAGGTCTTCACCATTTCGGCGGGGCTCTTTCGCATCGACATCGTGACGCTGCTCCTCGCCTCGCTCGCCGGCCGCTTCGGCCGGTTCTTCCTCGTCGCGGCGAGCCTCCGGCTCTTCGGCCGCCGCATCGCGGCCACGATCGAAAGGTACTTCGATGTCTTCTCGCTCGTCTTCGCGGCGCTCCTCATCGGCGGCTTCATCCTCGTCAAATACGTCCTTTGATCGGGATAGGGGAGGACAGGTTCGTCCTGCCCTTCCCCTCCCACACCACCGGACATGCGGGTCCGCATCCGGCGGTTCGAAAAGCGGCATTATCTCATCGCCAAGCGGGGAACTCCCAGCCGGGCAAAATACGCGTTCGGCAAGGCAATGTTAAGGACTGAGGTTCCGGATGTCCTCCACCAGCATCGGGGGCAGGCCGCTACCGAGGCCGCGGCGTTCCTGCTCACTCCCGCCGCGCGCAATTCCCGGAATATCGTCGTACCCCTTTTCCACTGTTTCAGACGTACCATCCTCAGCCGGTGGCCTATCCATTCATCCAGTCCAGCGAAGATACCCGGCGTCTCCGCCAGCCGAAAATATTCCTTCCAGCCGGTCAGATATTCCTTCAGTTCTTTCGCTATTCGTTCCAGACTTCGGCCGCCGGTGCGCGACGTTATCCGCCGCACACGTTCCTTCATTGCTTTTAGGGCTTTGGCTCCTACGCGGTGTTTAACCGTCTTTCCTCTGGCTACCCAGAATCCGTAGCCAAGATATTGACTGTTCCACACCCGCGAGATGCGGCTCTTGGACTCGTTGACATTCAAGCGTAGTCTCGCGTATAGGCGTTTTAGCGTTGCCATCACGTCTTGTGCCGCGCGCTGTGACCGGACATACACATTCCCGTCGTCCGCATAACGCACAAAGGCGTGTCCGCGTTTCTCCAGCTCTTTGTCCACTTCGTCCAAAAGCACGTTCGCCAGTAACGGCGAGAGCGGCCCGCCCTGCGGCGTGCCTTCCCGCCGTTCCATCACCACCCCCTGCGCCATCACTCCGGCTTCGAGGTAGCGACGGATAAGCCCAAGCATTCGCTTGTCCTTTATTCTCCCGGCCAGTCTACTCATCAGGATGTCGTGATTGACTCGGTCGAAGAATCTCTCCAAGTCCACGTCCACGACCCATCGCCGGCCTTCCTGGATGTAGCGTTGTGCCGCGCGCACCGCTTGATGCGCGCTGCGTCCGGGCCGGAACCCGTAGCTGTGCTCGGAGAACGTCGGGTCAAACTTCGGTTGAAGCACATTCAGAATCATTTGTTGAATCATCCGGTCTATCACCGTAGGGATTCCCAACTGTCTAACCCCTCCGTTAGGCTTCGGAATATCAACCCGCTTTACCGTTTGGGGCTGGTACATTCCGGCCAACAGCTCTTCCCGGATACGTGCCCAATTTCCCCCTATGTATCGCGGTAATTCTTCCACGCTCATCCCGTCAATGCCTGAGCTCCCCTTATTACGCCTCACACGCTTCATTGCCGCCTGCATGTTCCCTTCTTCGACCACCTGTTCCATCAGGTGGTCGTCGCTTGAGCGCTCGTTTCCATGCGCCGCCGTTGACGCTTCGACGCTCCGTCGGTCCTTCGGGGCTTCACCCCTATACTCCAGCGGGAGCTCCGGTTGCCCGGTCTTCTGCCGCATGGCGTCTCTGAGACTCATGTTCGTTTCGCTCTCTTTCCGTTCGGCCCTTCCCCTCAACCTTGACGGGTACTATGGCCTCTGCTGACTCCTCGCTCCCGGACTTTCCCGGTGCCCCTTTCAGGGCTGAGGCGAGGCCTCCCCAGGTAAGAATCTAAACCTTCCGTCCACAACCGCCGAATCTACGCCGCCAACCCTTGGTCGCAGGGGCTTTGCGGTCAACTGCCCGCTCGCCCCAATTGGCGCCGCCTCCTATTCGGTTCCTGTGCGTCGGCTCGGACTTTCGCTCCCCGCTTCTTTCAGCGCCAACCTCGCGGTTTATCACCTTGCGGTTCACTTGAGGTTCCTACGACCTGTCCCCTCAGAGGACTTTCACCTTCAGGCTTAGTCTCATGCTGGGCACACAATGAAACGGGCCCGGCCGTTGTGCCGACCGGGCCCATCCTCTCCGTTTTCTAAAAGATTATGCGCTCGCCTTGCGGACGTTGGTCGCCTGCTCGCCCTTGGGGCCTTTTTCGACTTCGAACTCGACCTCCTGCCCTTCCTCGAGGGTCTTGTAGCCTTCCTGCGTGATCGCGCTGTAGTGCACGAAGACATCCGTTCCGGCATCCGTGGTGATGAACCCAAACCCCTTTTGGTTATTGAACCATTTCACCTTGCCCCTTGCCACTGCCTTGCCTCCTTCCTTCGCCAGGCCACAAAAAAACCGCACCCCCCGGATATTTCGGGACTGCGGTTCACTTCTTGTGGCGGCACGCGTGACACATATGTTAGTTTCAATTTAATCAAAAAAGTCGCCGCTGTCAATCAAAATTTATGCTGACCTTGCCTCAGGGCGCGCGTTGCGCCTGCGCGCGAAAAGGTCGCACTGTCTGTGTTCTGGTCCCTAGAGAAGGCGCCCCTTCTCTCATGCCACTGCCCTGCCTCCCGTGAGACGACGGGCGCGCCACGGGAACGCCGACGCAATGACGCCCTTGGACAGCATCGCTCCCTTGGGCGCGGGCTATGCCTCCGGGGCCTCCGTCTGGCTGTTCTCGTCGACGAACTTCTTGATCTCTTCGAAGTTTTCGATGATGAGACGCGCCTTGCTCAGGCCGAAGGAAAACGGATACCGGTCGTCCTCATTGCGCTTGAGGATCAGAACGGGCTTACCCTTGAATTCTCCTCTCTCGATCACAACAACCTCCTTCTTGGTGGTTAAAAACGCTGCTGCCGCTCCTAAATATTAGAGGATACGGACCGCCTTGCCAAGTCTTTTTTAAGGGTACCGGCGGGTGCCCGCGGTCTTGTCTGTCTGTGCCTCGGCCGGCCCCAAGACCTCCATGATCAGGGATCCGGACAGGTCCACGATCCCGGAGAGCGCCGCGGCGTACGCCTCGCGGATCCGATCGAGATCCCGACCCTTCTCTTCATCGAGGTATCGGATGGTATCCCGCTCCAACTGTTCCAGGGGCTCGGCCGCGTGCGCCTCGATGACCGCCAGCGCCTCCTTATCGAAATCGAAGGGCAGGCCGTCCACCGGCGTCAGGGCCTCCCCGGCCGGCGTCGGGATAATGCCGCGCTCCTTGAGCGCGGCCACCAACGCCCGCTGGCGCCGGGCACAGGCGCGCATCATCTCCTGTGCCGCCTCGGCGATCGCCTCACGCTGGGTGAGGGTCAGGGGGATACCCTTGATCTCCTCGATCTTCTCGATGAGCGGCGGCTTCTTGCCGGCAACCTCTTCCCGTGCCGCCCCAACCTGCAGGAAACACGCCATCACGACAAGGAACGAAAAGAGGCCTCGGACCATCCTGACACCGCTCCGCTTTCCCGATCGCCTTGGAAACAGTTTCCCGAATGGCTTGGAAACTGTTTCCCGAATGAGCAAAATGAAAACTGATCGGCCTCACAGGGCCGGCCGCCTGGCCTGGAACCACCTTCCAGCTACTTATTTTTAAAGGGATCATTGAACGGGAAACGGTATGTCGCCCGGGGGACCCTCATGACATCCCCTTGACCTTCAGCGCATCGCCCAGCTCCTTGAAGGCCCGGCGCCACTCCGGGAGCTGTTGGCCGTCGACCGCCGTCATCCGGTCCGTCAACTCCCGGTGACGGCAGCAAAGACCGAAGTAGATGTTCTGTGCCTTCCAAAGATCGAGAGACAGCTTCAGGTCGTCGGCCACGCGCAGGAAACCCAGGAGCTTCCGGATAAGCTGGATGCTCTGCGGGGCGGCGGCCACCTGTTCCATCATGGCGTCCACCCGGCGGCTGACCCGCAGGTTCAAGGCGGCCACATCAAGCTGGGCGCCGCAGCGCCGGGCCTCCTGCGCCAGGTCCCGGAAACGCTCGAGGCTCGCGTCCGGCTCTTCCAGATAACGCAACAGGTCCGTGTTAAGGACAAAACTCACGACCGTCTTGAAATAATCGGGCAGCGGCTGATTGATGTTCTCCATGATCTGTAGGAGCGAGGAGTGGTGCTCGTAGATCCGACGGAACGCCGATTCGATCTCGCCGTGCGTGCCGGCGAAGATCTGATCGATGATGCGGCGCTGCTCGTCCTTGAAGAGATGCCACAGGGAAAAGCTATGGCTGGTGAAGCTGTGGTCGATGAGCCGGATCACCTCGGAGGTCTCGCCGCGCAGGAAGGTCTCCTTCAGGCTTTGCTGCATCTTATGGAAGTCCTCATCGCTCTTGAAGCTGCGCGCCCCGCCCACCACGTTGTGGTCCCCCATGTGCACCACCGCAAAAGAGATCTCGTCTTCCTCCAGCGTCAGGAGCGAGCGCAGGTGCACGCACCCGGAGACGACCTTCTGCCGGCCCAGCTCCGAGCGCTCGTAGGCCAGCTGCTCGGCCTGGTACACGTAGATCTGGGTCTTGGGAGCGTACTCCGTAAAGATCGAAGAGACCGCGTAGTGGACGCCGACGCGCAGGAGGTCCAGGACCGCCGGCTGGACAAAACGCCGCCAGACCTCTGCGCCGTTGCCGTAGGGCCTGATGTTGCTCGCGGCACGTTCCAGGATAGCGGTATACGCCTCCTCCAGCGCCACGCCGCTGGCCTGCCTGGCGAGCTGGATGGCGCGCGCCGCGTACTGCATGATCTGAATCGTCTCTATCCCCGAGATGTCGTCGAAGAACCAGCCGCAGCTCGTGAACATCAGCATGGCGTGGCGCTCCATCTCAAGGAGCGTCATCACCTTGCCCTGCTCCTGAGGCGAGAGCTCTTTGGCGGCCTGCTCCCCGAGAAAACGCGCCACGTTCTCCGGGGAACGGTCGGCGACGACGCCGACATAGGCGTCCCGGGCGGCCCAGGGATCACGCAAGAGCCCCTTGGCGTGCTCTTCAAAGATCTGGCTCAGATTATCGCGCAGCCAATCCATGGCCCCGCGCAAGGGCGCGCGCCAATCCTGGTTCCAACCCGGATGCCTGCCCGAATTGCAGCCGCAACCCGCCCGCCAGCGCTCCACGCCGTGAAAACAACTCCACGAGGAGTCCTCGACGATCTGGACCTCGTGGCTCGGCGGATAAAGCTCCAGGAACCGGCCGTAGTTGAGGAGTTCGACCGTCTCATCCTGTTCCAGGCGGTACAGGCAATACGCCAAGGCCATGTCGCCGAAGCGATGGTGGTGGCCGAACGTCTCACCGTCCGTCGCGATGTGGACGATCTGCGGCGTGCCGTCGTCCGGCCCGAAGAGCGACAGGAGCTTCTTGGCAAAGACCTCGCCGTCGTTCAGGAGACCCGCAAAGGCGACCTGCTGCGACGTCGGGCCGTCATAGAAAAAGAGGGTGATCTCCTTACCCGACGGCAGGCGACACAGATAAGGCTTCTTCGGGTCGATCTTGGCCCCTGAGACGTCCTGCCACTTTTTGTCGCCGGTCTTACGCACCTTCGCGGCCTGACCCGGCGCGAGGATCGTAAAGGCGATGCCCGACTCGGCGAGCAACTCCAGGGTTTCGACGTCCACCGCGGTCTCGGCCAACCACATCCCCTCCGGCTCACGGCCGAACCGGCGGCGGAAGTCCTCGATGCCCCAATGGACCTGCGTGCGTTTGTCGCGGGAGTTTGCCAGCGGCATGATGATGTGGTTGTAGACCTGCGCCAAGGCGTTGCCGTGGCCGGCAAAGCGCTCGCGGCTCTTTGTGTCGACCTCAAGGATCGTCCGATACGCCGAGGGGTGACGACGCTCCATCCACGACAACAGCGTCGGACCGAAGTTAAAACTGATGCGCTCGTAATTATTGACGATATCGATGATCCGGCGCTCGTTATCGAGGATGCGCGACGCGGCGTTGGGCTCGTAACACTCCGCCGTGACGAGTTCGTTCCAGTCGTGATACGGATAGGCGGTGTCCTGGCGCTCGACCTCTTCCAGCCACGGGTTCTCCCGTGGCGGCTGATAAAAATGCGCGTGGATGCAGACGAATCGGGTCATGCAGTGCTCTCCTATATGTCCTCGACACCCGAGTTTTGCCGTGGCCGCTTCTGCGGCCCCGTGAGACAAAAGTGCTCTGAGCCCTTTTGTCTCACTCACCGTCTCGAGCGGCTTGCGCTAAAAAAAATGATACATCGTCAGAGAACCGGACATGATCAACGCTTGACACGGCTGAGGGGCGACGCCGCACCTTGAGGCTGCTTGCGCACAACATCCTGACGGGACCGTGTTTTTGCAGCGGCATCTTTCTCCGGGCGCTTGAGGCGGCCCCTCTGAAGATCCTCGAGACGTTGCCTGCGCCCTTTGTCGCTCTCGTCTGCCTCTTTCTTAAGGCTGCCGGCCTCCCCTTCTTGCCGATCCCGCTCCTTGCGCGGCCCCTTGCCTATCTCACCGTCGCCTGGCTTGAGAGGGGACTTCTCTTTCTCGTCCGGGCGGCGGTCGCTCTGGGCCGCCTTATCCAAGTGATCACGCATCCCCTCGCGCCAAGAGTCCCCCTTCTCGATGCGGTCCTTGAGGGGACGGCGGTCTTGGCGGGGCGCGTGATCCTCGATGTCCCTGCGTCCGACGTCCTGCCTGATGTCCCTGCGTCCGGCGTCCTGCCTGATGTCACTGCGTCCGGCGTCCTGCCTGGGTTTCTCCGCGTGGTCTTTCAATCTTTGGACATCAAGATCTGCTTGCCTGGCTTTAGTCGTAACCCGGCGCAGCTTTTGCGGATCACGCTTGGGCATCCCGCGCTTCTGACGCACATCCCGGACGCGCTCTGCCAGGCCCTGCCTCGTCCGGTTCCAGTGTTCGAGCTGCGCTTCGGGGATACGCTGGGCCGCTGCTGGCGGCTGAAAACGCCGGACCGATCTCCGGAAGCCGGGAACGACGGCCACCGCCTCACCCATCACGCGCCCCTGGGCGTCGAAGCTCTTGACATAAGGCACGTCGTCGATCGCCTCGACGTCCGTCGTCTCCTCGCGGTAACGGGTGACCCACTGCGTGCCGCGGGCGCCGGCCACGGCCGTCGGCGTGCGGATCTCGAACGCCGCGCCGGCCGGCAGGTTCCGGATGATCGAAAAGACCTCCCCCTCCAAGAGCTCGACCTTTTCGTCTTCCTTCAGGAGGAGGACCGCCGTCGTCTTCTCTTCAACACGCACGACCTTCTGGTCCTCTTCGTCGAAACCCAGCTCGGCGTAAGAGTCGCTGCCCGTCCTGAGGACCGCGCCGCTCTCAAGGAGCGCGCCTTCTCGGGCGGGCCGGAAGACCTCCTGGCCCGCCGCCTTCACCTCGACGTCGCCCGTTAAAGAGATGACTTCGATCTCAAGGACCTGCGTGACCTCGACAAGCTCCTGCGGGGAGGAAGCCCAAGCCTCCTCCCGGACGGTCTCAGGCTCCGCAGGCAAAGCGTCTTGCCCGCAGACCAGGACCCCGGCCTCGAGGTGTCCGCCGACGACAAAAGCTCCCACAAGGAACAGGATGAAAAAAAGGTACTCTTTTTTCATCGCATTCTGTATGAGTCCTCGACCCCAACACTTGACGTCGACGTTCCCGCGCCTCAACCGACGAGCTTGTCGAACTCCTCGACGGACATGGCCGGTGACGTCGTGAAACCCACGCCCGTCAACTTCATGAGTTGAGCGGAGACCTTGACCGCCTGACCGCTGTTCGGAAAATCCACGATGAAGACCAGGTCGTAGGGACCCAGCAACGCGTGCATGGACCCGACCTTGCCGCCGGCACCCTCGATGACGCCGAGCGCCTTCTTGGTCCGCTCCGCCGACGCGCCCTTGAGCGCCTCCGCCGTATACTTCCCCAGCATCACGTACATCGCCATGACACCCTCCCCTCGTCTCGCGCGCCGCCCACTAAACGGCCGCGCTCTCCTGTTTAGAATCCCTCAAAAAAAGCACGCACGTGCTGACCTTCCGGGAAATCCCCTTTATCCAGGCCATGTCGCTGTCCCCGGCCATGCCGAAGATGTTGATATCCGCCGGCGGCGCCTGCGCCAGGACATCGTCGAAACGGCCCACCAGGACGAACGGCTCGATATCGCCGGGCAGGCGCATCACCCGACGCAGCTTCGTCAGGTAGTTCTGGGCGTCGCTCTTCTCCTGCTCGTTCGCCACCGCCTGCAACAGCCGCAGCTTGCCGTCCCAGTTCTTCTCGAGCTGCAACGCGACCAGGATCGCCAGGTCCAGGTTCGGGCTGCCCTGGCGGATCCATAAATTGATCGTCTCCTTATAGCCCAGTCCGACCTTGGGGTGCCAGACAAAGACCATGATGCCCAGATCCAGGACCGAGGCCTTGCGCAGGAGCTCCTGGATCATCTTGTCCTTTTCCGAGGACCCCCCCAGCTTCACGAAAAGGACGTTGGGCGGAAAGACCGCCCCCTTCTGCGACTCCATGATGATGGACGCCGCCTGTATGAAGTTGTCGCCCGCGGCGCACATGGATGAGGCCAGGATCCCCGCCTCCTGAAGCGGCTGCGCGATAAGTCCCATCTCCTCGATGCTCTTTTTATGTTCGGTCACCTCTTGGGCCTGCGCGTGGTGTCCGCAGATCCTGAAGAGCTGGATACGGCCGCTGGGGAAGGCGACCGCCTTGAGGAAATCGACGATCCCGGTCCACTCCCGCGGGTTCTCGACGGGGATCAGGAGGTTCGGCTTCCAGATCTTGGGGTGGTAGGGTAATCGCTGGGCGATCTTGAGCGCCTGCTCGGCAAAAAAGATAAACAGGCCCTTGCGCACGTCCGGCCAGTAGCGCCGTGTCTGGTTGTTGAAGAGCAGGAGATACACGCCGACCGTCGTGCCGATCGCGATGACGCCAAAGAGCGGGTTGATAAGGAACATCGTGTAGAAGCATCCGATGGCGCCCAACAGCGAGATGACGGGGTGCACCCGGAAGGTCGGACGAAAACTCACGATGCCGATCGTCTTTTCGATGAAGACCGAGATGTTGAGCGCGCCGTAGGTGATCAAAAAGAACATGGTGAGGATGACCGCGATGGCGTTGAGGGTGCCCATCGAGATCGTGACGAGCGCGATGAAGGCGGTCAACAGGACGGCCGGCGTCGGCTCGCCGCGCTTGTTGATGCGCTCGAAGGTACGGCCGATGGGCAGGACGCGGTGGCGGCTAAACGCGAAGAGCGTGCGCGGCGCCGCGACGAACATGCTCAGGGCCGAGGAGAGGGTGGCGCCCATGACGCCCGCGACGACGATGCCGCGCCAGCGGCTGTGGTCGATGATAAAGGTGGTATGGGCGACGAGGCCTTTGGGGTCGGAGGCATGGGCAAACCACACGCCCAGCGCCACGTAGATGACGAACGTGATCCCGACAGCCGAAAGCGTCCCCCGCGGGATGCTCTTCTCCGGCTCCTTGAGCTCTCCCGACATGCTCACCCCGGCGAGGAGCCCGGTCACCGCCGGGAAAAAGATCGCGAAGACCCGCCAGAACGGGACCTCGCCGACCCCCGTCCAGACCCCGGAGGTGTGCGCCACCACCTTATCGCTCAGAAAGACCGAAAAGAGCGAAGCGACGATGACGCCCATGACGGCATACTGGAGCCGGAACGCCAGGCGGGCGCTCAGATAAGAGACGATAAGAAGGATACCCCACAGCACGGTGCAGACGATCTTAAAGTCGTGCCGGGGGAAGACCCACGCCCAGCACTCCGCGAAACCGGCGATATAGAAAGCCACGGAGATCGCCTGCGAGAGATACAACGGGATGCCGATCGCCCCGCCCACCTCCAGGCCCAGCGACTTGGCGATAAGGGAATACGCCCCGCCGGCACCGACGCGCACGTTCGTCGTGATGCTCGAAATCGACAGACCCGTGAAGAGCGTCACCGCGTTCGCGACGACGATGATGCCCAGGGCCGGCACGAGACCCACCTGGCCGACGACCCACCCGAGGCGCAGATACATGATGACGCCCAGGATGCTCAAGAACGTCGGCGTGAACACCCCTTCGAACGTCGTGAACCGCTTATTCATCGCCTATCCCCCAACTGAGACTCCAATCTGAGACTCCAATCTGAGACTCCGAGACCACGTGAGACTCTCAAGACCAGGTCATAAGGAAAAGCACATAGATTGTTATATTATAACGGGTTAGGATTCTCTCGGCAACAAGATTAGAGAATCTCGCAACGGCTACTGCAGCGGCAGGGTGAAGTGAAAAACAGATCCTTTGCCCCCTTGGGACTCGGCCCAGATGCGGCCGCCGTGGGCCTGGATGATCTGCTTGGTGATAAACAATCCCAGGCCGCTGCCTTCCCTTTCCGAAGCCGCGCCGAACTGCTGAAAACTCTGGAACAGCCGCGGCATATCCCGGGCCGAGATGCCGGGACCGCTGTCCCGGACCGACACGTGGAGGACATCGGCGTCCCGGCCGGCCTCGATGCGGACGCTGCCGGCCGGCGTGAATTTCAGTGAATTCGTCACCAGATTCATGAGGGCCTGGGTGACTTTATCCTTGTCGCACACGAGACGGGGGAGGTCTTTGGCGACGTCGACCGTCAGGCTCAACTTCTTCTCATCCGCCACGGGACGCACCGTCTCGACGACGTCATCGACGATCTCCCCCAGGTCGTGCCACGCCCGCACCAACCGCAGTTGTCCGGATTCGATCTTCTGAAAATTCAGGATATCGGTCGACAGGCGGCTTAACCGGTCGATATTGCGCAAGGCCACGTCGAGAAGTTCCTTCTGCACCGGCGTGACCGGCCCCTGCAGCCCTTCGGCGACCAGGGCGATGCCCTCCCGGATGGCCGTCAAAGGCGAACGCAGCTCATGCGAGGCGATGGAGATGAAGCGCGACTTGATCTCGATCGCCTGGCGGACCTCCTCTTCCATGCGTTTTTGTTCCGTGATGTCGCGGCTGATGGCCGAGACGCCGACGACCCGGCCGCGCCGGCTATAAAGCGGCGAGACGGTCAGGGAGACATCGATGACGCGGCCGTCCTTGGTCATGCGCTTCGTCTGGAAGTGGTGCAGGCGCTCGCCCCGCCCCACGCGCTCGAGGATCTCTTTCATCTCTTTCTGATGCGTGACGGGAACGATATACGAGATATGCCGGCCGATGACCTCCTCATCCGTAAAACCATATATCTGCTGTGCCCCCGTGTTCCAGGTCAGGATCTTGCCCTCAAGGCTCTTGCTGATGATCGCGTCGTCTGAGGACGAGACGATGCCGGCCAGGCGCGCCAATTCCCGCTCCGTCTTCTCGCGGACGGCCAGCTCGTTCCGGAATGCCAACCCGCTGGCGACCAACAGGCAGGCCGCCAGCGCGGTGCCGACGGCCAGAAAGACAAGCGCCCTCCTCGCGATCCGTTTCACGCGGCTATCCGCCTCGGCGATGAACTTCTCCTGGTCGAGGCGCCAGCCGGCCACGACCTCCTGGATCCGATCGATCAACGCCTCCCCCCGGCCTGTCTCGATCAGGTCTTCGGCCGCCTCCGGACCCTGTCGCTCATAAAACACAAGGACCTGCTTCAGGAATGCGATCTTCTGGGCAGCCAGCCTCTGCAAGGTCTCGTAACGCTGCCTCGACAAGGGCAGGATGACAAGAGAACCCGCCTCTTCAAGGTCCTCGGCGACCCCCGTCTCGATCTGCGCAAGGCCATCCATGTATGACGGGTCCTTGGTGATGACGAATCCGCGGACCGCGGACTGCATCGCCAACAGACCCCCCAAAGAACCCTCCAACAACGCAAGGATCCGGTGCCCCCTATTGCGCTCCCTTGCGGCCTCGTTGTATTGCCGGATCGTCAGGTAGGATACGGTATTGAAGACCAGAAGGACAACCAGCATGGCGAGCAGAAACATGCTGAGCCAACGGGAGAGCGCTCTATCGGAGATCTTTTTGCGCATGGGAAAAGGCCGGAACGGACCGCCGCCGGCAAGGATCAGGCCGTGTCTGCGCCTTCGAGGGCCTTTCTGATCGCTTCGACGACATCTTCTGCCTTGCAGGGCTTGGAAAGGAAGGTCTTGACGCCGGCCTCTTGAAGCGCCCGCCTCGTCTCCGGCTCTCCTACCCCTGACACGACGATAACGGGCGTCATCTGCCCAGGGAGCGTCATGCGGACGTTCCGCAAGGCGGTCATGCCGCCGCCGGCGGGCATGGAGATATCCAAGATGATGCAATCCGGGCTCTCCTTGTGCGCCAAGGCCACCCCCTGATAGGCGTCCGTGGCCGCCACGACCTCAAAACCGCCCTGCCGGAGCCGCATCGCCAACACCTTCACCCAATCCATGTCATCGTCAACGATAAGGACCTTCGGCATGCTCCCTCCTCATGGGAAAATTAATGTAGTATGAATGATTATATCGCCTTTCTGGCAAAAGGCAAAGCAGGAAATTGGGCAAAGAGGCGAACCTCTTTACACGCTACCCAAAACATGCTATAACTACCCCCAAACGAAGAATTAACGGGCCGGCCCGCCCGCACGGGGACCGTCCCCGTCCTTCTTATAGATGTACCCGTAGATGTACCTGTAGATGCACGTGGTGGGTGTAGCTCAGCTTGGTAGAGCACTTGACTGTGGCTCAAGTCGCCGCGGGTTCAAATCCCGTCACCCACCCTTTGATTTCAAGGGATAGCTTCTCAGTGTGACGCGGATTGATAGCGCCCAGCCGGGATTCCAAGCCTGACCCGGGTGCCACGGGTTCGAGCGTGAACGCTGGTCCGATGAATACGTCGGACCGTTTTCTTTAAGAGGGGATCTGCGGTGTGCGAGAGGGGCGTCCCTGTCCGTTCCTTGCAGCCAGGGCGCCATCGGCGTGAGGGGCTTGTTTCTTATTTGTCAGGGCCCTTCTCATCCAGGGCAATGGCCGGGAATCTGATCTCAAATGCGGCGCCTTGCCCTGGCGAACTCTTTGCCTCAATGGAGCCTCCGTGCTGCTTGACGATCCGGTAGATCACGGAGAGCCCGAGGCCGGTGCCCTCGCCAATGGATTTGGTGGTGAAAAAAGGATCGAATATCTGCTCGATATTTTCCGGCGGGATGCCGATACCCGTGTCCGAGAAGCTGATGAAGACCGTGCCTTCCTTTTCTTCGTAGGCGCTGCGAATAAAAATGGTGCCGTCTTTCTTGTCGCTCTTTTGCTCGATCGCCCACTTGGCATTCGACATCAAATCAAGGAACAATTGCTGAATAAGCTGCTCGTCGCCCCGGATGCACGGCAGGTCGACGGCAAGGTCTCTGGCGATACAGATATTCTCCAGCCTCATCTCCTGCTCGATCAACACACAGACCTTCTCGATCGCCCCATTGACGGATATCGCCTGCAAGGTTCCGGTCGAGGCACGAGAGAAGTCCAAGAGAGAACGCGTGATCCGAACGCAACGGTTGGAGGCCTCTTCAATAGCATCCAAAATTTCGCGAAATTCCTCTATCTTAAACTCCTCTTTTTCCACCGCCATCATCTTGACCAGCTGCACATTGTTCAGGACGCCCGTCAGGGGATTGTTGATCTCATGGGCGACACCGCCCGCTAAAAGACCCACCGAGGCCATCTTGGAAGACTGCACCAGCTGGGCCTGGGTGGCTTTGAGTTTGGCGTAGGCCTTTGTGACCTCTTCTTCGGCGCGCTTGCGCTCCTTGATCTCTTTCGCCAGCTCATCCCGGGAAACGATAACCTTCTGCAGATCCTGCGCCATCTTGTTGAAGGAAAGCGCCAGTATGCCGATTTCATCGTGTGTCTCGACGGGAATCCTATGGCTCAGATCGCCGGAGGCCAAGACCCGTATCCCTGCCATGAGCCTGTTCATGTGGCGGCCCAGGACGGTTCTCATCAGGAAGACAATGGCAAAGAAAATAATCCCCATCCCCGTGAACGTAAAAAATAATATCGTGTTCCTCTGTTGAGCCATCTCCTGCGTCACGCCGCTCAGGGACATGACCAGGCGCACGGTGCCGATCTTCTCCAGGGCCTTCTCTTCCGCCCCTAAAAAGACCATCTCATCCGCCGACAAGGCGACGCGGGGTGTCAAGATAGCGGCTTCGTAGGCGCGGGCGCTGCGTCCCTCTTGCCCGATAGTGCCCTCAAAGAGCGTCCTGCCCTCCTTGTCTTTTATCTCGCAACGCAGCACATCCTGCCGGCCCAACAACGCCTCGCCGATCTTCTTAAGCATGTCTTCGTTTCCGGCCAACACAGGGTATTCGCTGCTGGCCGCCAGGCTCTCGACCATGATCTTGGCCCTTTGATCAAATTGCGCCAACAAAAGCCCTCTCTGATAATCAAAGGCATAGTAGCCGATGCCCATCACCAAAGAGACGACCAATCCGATGACGGCCAGTATGATTTTTTCTGTGATGCCGAACCTGAAACTCATCTTCCGAAAAGTTGTCCTGCTTCGTCGATCATCGTCGAAGACACGCCGATCCCCATCCTTTCGGCGGCCCGGAGATTCAAGGAGAATCGAACCTTCTTGGAGACGACCGTTTCTTCCAAGGCCCCCTTTTCTCCGTTGAGTATCCTGAGGGAGAGCTCCGCCGTCTTTCTTCCCAGCTCGGTGTAGTCGCAATCAAAGGCGATAAAGGCCCCCGCCTTGGCGTAGGCGGATGAAAGGCCGATCACCGGGATCCTGCACTTGAGACTTTCCAACAAGAGATATTCGACGGTCCGGGGCATATAAATGACAGGGTCCGCCACCATCAAAAAACAGTCCGCCTCTTTTAGGATCTCACTCAGGGCCGCCGAGAAGTCCTTTTGCGACTCTATCTCGCGAGCCACAAGGCGCAGGCCGAGCGTCTCGCACGCCCGGGCGATCTTCTCCACTTCCGCTTGGTAACCTATGGAATGGATGAGGCCCACCCTCTTTATGTTGGGCAGGATCCTCATGGTCTCCCGAAGCTTAACTTCAGGAGGGATGTCCATCGGGACGCCGGGAGGCTGAATGCCGCTCTGGGCGGGATTCAGGATCATCGTGTAGACAACGGGCAGGCCATGCCGCATCCCGCGAACCGCCCTTGTCGCCGACGTCCCCAGGGCGATCACCACACCGGCCTGCAGCGTGTCGATGGCCTCTTTGATCGGACCTAATCTATCCTCCCCTTGAAAATCAACCTCAACGACTTTAAGTAGATATTTTTGTTCCTGCAGAGCTTTCTTCAAGCCGGAGACCGCCATGTTATAAGGCGCGATGTCCCGGCCCTTCACCACCACGATACCGGCTTCCTTTTCGGCGCGCACACCGACACAACCCCACCACAACACAAACAACGCCGCCAAAAATTTCAGAAACCGTTTTCCAGTCACTATCGGCCCTTCGCGTTGCGTCTCTTCGTGGATCCCCCTCTATCCTTCGAGAGGGACACCTCCACGTCGGCCCTCTGTGTGTCTAAACGGCGCCCCTTGGAGAAGGAATCCGCCTGTGGGCCTGGCGATCAGCCAAAGACCGACCCCGTTGACTCCTTCCCAGCCAACAAAAAAGTGATAGCCTCAAAACAGTCCCGGGGCCGGCCTGGCAACGTCAAAAGAGATCCCGGAGACCCAACGGATCGCTCATCTCAAGGATCACGATACGACAAGCTCTGCGCCGAATTTGTTCACCAAAGCATCTATCAAAAGACAAGAGGGGCGAGGGACCTTCTGCGCCCGGAGGGTCGATGTGATAACAGCGGGGATCTCCTGAAAGAGGAGATCTTCAAGATCAAGGGGGGCCTGTGCGACGACGCGAACGGACAGGGCCTCTGATGGTACGACGGCACCCAGCCCGTAAAGGAAGGCTATTGACACAGCCATGTATGCCGATAATCTTTTTGATCTGATGACGCGCGATAAAAATAATAACACCATTTTAAAAAGGGATCGGCGACCTAAGGGCTCATGCGACCTTGAGCCGAAACGTCTCCCGCAATAAAAGCAGGGCCGTTATCAATGCAAGGGCGCCGGCCACGAAATGAAGCTTGACGGCCCCCTGTCTCTGTTTTTTCCATTTTTCGTCTTCTCTCTGCATCTGTGCCAATTCCAGAAGAAGATATTTATCTAAATTATTATTGATGACATTTATGACAAACCGGATCTGTTCCGTGGCCTTTTCCATCTCATCGACATAAGACTCCGATAACATGGTCAGTTGATCCGATCCGGGAAAGAGCAATTCCGTCGATTCTTCGTCCATTCTTTTGAGCTCGAACTTCTCCCTGATGACATCCGTCCGCCTTGCCAACGACGTGACGGAACGCCGCAATATATCCATCTGCAGCTTCATGTCTTTTTGGTCTACCATATCGGAGACCTCATTTATTCTTTCAACGATCTCTTGGATGATCTGGTGATGGCCTGATTCTTGGAAGCCCACCTTCCTACCTTGAAGGGGATCGTAGATAGAGATGACCCCCCATATGGCCTTTTCCAATCCATCCAATCGGGGCTTTATGCCCTGCACCAGATCGATGCGTTTTGTGATGGTCGCATGTTCCGCGCGGCAACCCACAGAGTATCTGAGAAACAAAAGATTCGCCGTCAGCGCTCCGACGGCAAGGACAATGGCCAAAAAAATAATCCTGCTTTTCATCTTTTTAACGCGCCGGTAAGGGGCCCGCCGGGATCATTCGGGAAACGGCATCCGCGCACGACAAGGAGACGGCCTCCGGGACCTCAATAGGTGCGATTCGGGAATTCCTGGGCTGCGTTGGTCTCGTCGTAATCGTATTCAACCGTCACCACCCGCTTCGGGACGGGCCTACCCTTGACAACATCCCGTACGGCCTCCATCAATTGAGGTCCCAGCAGAGGACTGCACTCTACGGAACAATTCATCTCGCCTTTCATGATCGCTTCAAGGGCCTTTTTGATGGCATCCACCCCGATAACCACGATATCCGTGCCAGGTTGTTTGCCGAATTTCTTTATGGCCTCGATCGCCCCCAGCGCCATCTCATCATTGTGGGCGAAGACGACGTCGATCTTGCCGTCTTCCAGGTGCAGAAATTTACTCATCACCTCTTCGCCTTTGGAAAAAATATAGTTCGCCGGTTCCGACTGGACGATCTTATATTGAGGGTACTGATCCAGAATTTCTAAAAAGCCCTGGTTGCGGTGGACGGCGGGCGTGGAGCCCTGGACGCCTTCAAGGATGGCAACCCTGATCTCATCTTGTTCCCGCTTTCGTGTTTTCATGTACGCGAGGAGCCACCGAGCGGCTCGGCGGCCTTCTTCGATCATGTCGGAACCGATATGCGTGAGATACAGGGAGCTGTCCGTCACGTTGATGGCCCGGTCGAGCACGATAACCGGTATCCCCGCGTCCCTTGCTTCTTCCAAGACCGAATCCCAAACATCGACCTGCGAGGGAGAAAAGGCGAGGACATCCACCCCCATGGCGATGAGCTCGCGCATCTCTTTTATCTGGTTGCTGTAATTGTTCTCCCCCTCCCTGAAGATCAAATGGATACCCGCCTCCTCAGCGGCCTTTTTGATCGATTTCGTGTTCGTCATCCGCCAGGTCCCTTCAGCGCTGACCTGCACGAAACCAAGAATAATGTCCCCCTGGGTGTCGCCTTGCACTAGTGTCTCCGCGGCGCAAAAAAATGCCAGCACAAGCAATCCGCACAGGACGAGCCCGGCCTTCTTGCCCATAAACCGTTCCATGCCCCCTCCTTTTTGACCCTCTTCGTGAACTCCTGCGCGTGCGACCTTTTCCAATGCGCCTGGCGAACAGTGCCCAAATCTTTATCTTTATTAGCCTATCTCAAAGGGGGCCCAAAATCAACCATAATTAATTTAAGGTAAACAACGTCAGGGCGCATCAAGAAAGACTCCAAACTTTTCAAATGAGAAAAAACAAAATATTTTACTTTATTAAAAGTATAATATAGTATAATATAAAAATGGAATTTTGTGCAACCCTTTTTACGGCAAGGGTAACAGAAACCGTTTCACAAACATGGGGGATGCATGGCAAAGAGACTTGTTTTGGCGGCCGTCGTAACGGTCTTTTGTTTCCTCACAGCAGCCTGGGCCTATGACAATGATGACTTTCAGGTGCGCCTGGCAAGCGCCACCAGTTTCAGTCTCGCCGAAGAGATAAGCGCCTGCCTGTACGAAGAATTTAATTTCGGCGATGACGCCGGCGAACTCGCCTGTCAGGCCAATGAACTCAGCGTTACCTATTCGGGGCTGGCGGACTGGCTGGATATCACGGCGGCCTACTGCCACCTCTTCTCGAGGAGCGGCGACAAATATGTCCGAACCTACATCCCCTGGATGGCGGGAACGGTAAAGTGGAAGATGTTCGGGTCGGACATGAGCAACATGCTGAGATTCGACTACAACTGGCGCGAAAAGGCCGATAACGGCTGGATCTTCAAAAATTGCTGCGTCATCCGTCTTCCGTTCAAATGGACATCGCTGGATATCCAGCCTTATTTCTCTGATGAGGTGAACTATAACTCCGATCAGGGGGCGTTGACCTGGAACGAATTCCGTTCAGGGTTCAGCTTTAAGTTAACCGACAAGATCGGAGTAGACACGTATTACATGCTGGGTCACAGCAACAGCGGAAACGACACCTGGAGCCGGTCGCACACGCTGGCGACACAGATCAACGTCTCCTTCTAGGCCTCCGCGGCGCTCCCTCCGGGGCCCCGGGACTCCTTCCACGGCTCAGGGCGGCCCGCGCCGTCCTGAGCCGGAATTCGGCTTTACATCGCCGTTTTTACCCTATAGAATTGATTCACGAGTTTTATCGTCCTCGAGGCGCTCTCTTCGGGCATCTCGTTCTTGTGCACGCGCGCCTGACCGACCGAAAAACACAGACGGCGGCACGGGCACGGCCTGACCAACAAAGGGGAAGACATGTTTAGAGAAAAGATCAAGGTGCTGGATTGCACGGTGCGCGACGGCGGGTTGATCAACAATCACGACTTCGATACCCGGTTCGTCCGCGAGATCTACAAGGCGCTCTCGGCGGCCGGCGTGGATTACATGGAGATGGGCTACAAGAACTCAAAGAAGCTCTTCTCGCCCAAGGAATTCGGAAAGTGGAAGTTCTGCGACGACGACGCGATACGGGAGGTCACGGACGGCATCGCGTCAAAGACGAAGATCTCCGTGATGGTGGACGTGGACCGGGTCGATGTGGACGATGTCGCCCCCTGCCGGGAGAGCCCCGTTGATATGATCCGGGTGGCCTCTTACGTCAAGGACATCGACAAGGCGATCTTCCTCGTGAACCACTTCGCGGACAAGGGCTATGAGACGACAGTCAACATCATGGCCATCTCGCGGGCCCTGGACAATGAATTGAACGAGGCCCTCTACCAGCTGGAAAATGAAAGCCAGGCGAAGGTCATTTACATCGTCGACAGCTTCGGGGCCCTGTATCAGGAGACGACGGAGTTCCTCATCAAAAAGGCAAAGAGCATCCTCAAGTCCAAAGAGGTCGGCATGCACGGCCACAACAACCAGCAGCTGGCCTTCGGCAACACGATCGAGGCCATCATCCACGACGCCAATTACGTGGACGGCACGGTCTACGGCATCGGCCGCGCGGCCGGCAACTGCCCTCTCGAGCTGATCCTCGGGTTCCTGAAGAACCCGAAGTTCGACATACGGCCCGTCCTGGAGCTCATCTCCAAAGAGTTCATCCCGTTGCGGGAAAAGATCGAGTGGGGCTACATCATCCCGTACGCCATCACCGGCATGCTCGACGAGCACCCCCGGGCCGCCATGGCGCTGCGCAAGAGCGAAAAAAAAGAGAACTACCGGGAGTTCTACGACAGCCTGATCGCGGAGATCGAGGAGTAGCGTGGAGCGCGCGGCATTCAAACGATCACCGATATTCGGGATCCTGCGCGGCATCGGGGCCGAGGACTTGGAGCCCCTGCTCGCCGCCGTCGCGTCGGCCGGATTGAAGACGCTCGAGATCACGATGAACACGGCGGGCGCCGAGGAGCTGATCCGCAAGGCCGTGGCCTTCTCGGCCGGACGCCTGACGATCGGCGCCGGCACGGTCCTCGATATGACAGACCTCAAGGCCGCACTCGACGCGGGCGCCACCTTCATCGTCATGCCGGTGCTCGTCGAGGACGTGATGGCGTACTGCGTCAAGCACGACATCCCCGCCTTCCCCGGCGCGCTCACCCCGACGGAGATCCACCGCGCCTGGCGTGCCGGCGCGGCGATGGTCAAGGTCTTCCCCGCCGGCCTCTTCGGCCCGGCATACTTCAAGGCGGTCAAGGGGCCCTTTCAGGACGTGGAGCTTTTGGCCTGCGGCGGGGTCACCCCCGAAAACATGAGGGCGTACTTCGAGAACGGCGCCTCCGCCGTCAGCTTCGGCGCCAGCGTCTTTAAAAAGGAGGAACTCGCCCAAGGTGACTTCGCGCGCATCGGCCGGACCGTAAAACAATACATGGATGCGCTCAACCTGCCCTAAACACACTGTCCCGAACGACGTGGAAACAGTTCCCGAAGGATTTGGAAACTTGAGGCTAATCTGTTTCAAAGTTGTTCGGGACACTGTGCGCCTGAACAAATAAGGTCTATCCCTATCTGACCTTTTTTGCCCCTTTTTCAGCCGCAGGGCGACGCACGGCCCTTGTCTTCAAAGACGGCCGCTGAGGCGGCGGCACGGGCGCGCCTCCCCAGACCTTGGCGATGGGATCCAGGAAGTTCTGCAATAATATCCCATTCATGACGATCCCCCCCCCGGCGCCGTGGATCTCTTGTCTCGCCTTCCGACGGAATCCCCGCGATACGCTGCTGCGGCGTTATTCGCTCTCAGTCGCTTCGCTGCAAGAAAAGACCCTGCGCAGCTTCACCTTCCCGGCCGGTCGGGCCGCAGGATCGCCGGTCGAGAACTCCTCGCATTGCCACACCGGCGCGTTCTTGCGCAAGATACAGCCCGACAGATGCACGCAGGTGGCGCACAATCCTTTTTTGTCCATGGCTACCCTTCTACCGCTACACGGGCCTTGCGGTTTTTGGAATTCCGGGTCTCTTTGCCGTTAAGGATCAACTCGGCCTCTTGCCGATAAGCCTCCATCACATAAGGGATGCCGGAGACCTGGGCGGCCTCCTCCGTCAGCGCCATCAGGTCCCTGCGGGAGATGGTGGCGACCCTGAAGTTCCTGCTCCCGGCCATCAGTTGCTGCAGGCCGACGCGGATCTTCTGCACGAAGGAGTAGAGGCCGACGGCACCCAGAGGGATGTCCTTCATATCCTTGCCATACTTCTCAAGGAGCTCCTCGTAATAGACGAAGATCTCGCGCTCCGATTTTCCGTACGGGGCGACGGTCGGAGGAAGAGCTCCTTCTTTGATCCAGTTGGCGATATTCTTGCCGACCATGCCGGGGATCATCAGGGCCCTGCCCATGCACACCGCCTTCACGTAAGGTGCGCCCATGGCGATCGCCTTGAAGACGTGGTCTTCCGCTGAAAACCCTCCGGCCATGGCGATATCGGGGACGCGCAGGCCCTTCTGGGAGAGCTTCCGGCAGAATTCATACGTCAGGGCCTCCAGATAAAACGTCGGGATTCCCCACTCCTGCATCATCCTCCACGGGCTCATGCCCGTCCCGCCCGGCGCTCCGTCGATCGTCAAGAGGTCGATCTTGGCCAGCGACGAAAACTTGATGGCCATGGCCAGCTCCCGCATGGCATACGCGCCGGTCTTCAGGGTGATGCGCTTGAACCCCAGGGCCCGCAGCCGTTCGACCTCGACCAGGAAAGACTCTTCGGAGACAAAGCCCAGGCGCGAATGCCGCTCGAACTCTTTAAGGGCGCCATCCTGAAAGGCCTTCTGGTTCACCTCAAGAGAAGGATCCGGCGTCACGATATAGCCGCGCTTCTGGAGCTCCAATGCCCTCTCCAGGCTCCCGACCTTTATCTCGCCGCCGATGCACTTGGCCCCCTGGCCCCACTTGAGCTCGATGGCCTCGAGGTTGTGCTTGCGGCGCACGTACTCGGCCACGCCCAGACGCGTGTCCTCGACGTTCATCTGGACCAGGATCTCACCGTGGTCCTCCCGGTAGCGCTTGTACGTCTCGATGCGGCGATCCATCTCGGGAGAACGCTTGATCTTCCCCTGGCGGTCCAGCTCCAGCCCCGGATCGATGCCGCAGACGTTCTCCCCGCACACAAGGGTGATGCCGGAGATGGCCGCTCCCACGGCAAAGTGCTCCCAGTTTTTGCGGGCGATCTCGGTGGAGCCCAGGGCGCCCGTAAAGATAGGGACCTTTATCTTCACCTTGGAGTCCCAGCCGTATGCGACCTCGGTGTCGACGTCCGGAAACTTCGTGTTGTCCGGCGTCCCCTGGACGTCGCCCAACAGCCCCTGGGCGCCCAGGGCATACCCCTGGATGTTCAAGTGCGAGTAATCGACGGGGTAATCCTTGTCCGCGCCCGCCGTCATCTCGCTGAAGGGACCCGGGTAGATCACCTCCCGGCCCCGGAACGACGCCTTGAAGATATCGCAATTCCCCTTACAGCCGTCCACGCACCGCGAACAGATGCCCGAACCCGGCACCACGTTCCGGGAGCGGTTGAAGGTCCCGACCGCATCGTTGGCGTTTGGCCTGCTGAGATTCATGTCGCCTCCTCCTTTTTTTGACCGCGCTCATGTCGTCGTGACAGATCCTACACGGATCATGGCATACGCATGCCGCATGAGCCGACCGGCTACTTTGCCCCTGTGACTTGCCTCATCTCCGACGCCAGGATGATCGCCTCGGCCACCTCGCGCATAGTCTTACGGTTGTTCATGCTGTACCGCCGGATCTTCAGATACGCCTGCTCCTCTGTCAGCTTCTCATCGCGCATCAAGATGCCCTTGGCGCGCTCGAGCCTCTTGCGGCTCTCCAACTCCTCCTGGACGACCTTGCTCTGGACGATCAACTCCGTGTTTCTGATCGCGACCGCCGCCTGGTTGGCGATGGTCGTCAAGATCTCGACCTCCATCTCGGTAAAATCATGGGGCTCGACCGTGTAGCAGTTGATGACCCCGATGACCTTGCCCTGCACCGCCATGGGCACACACACAAGAGACCGCAGACCCTCTTTCTTGGCGATATCCTTGTGCTTGTATTCCTTTTCCTTCGTCACGTCCTTGACCACCAGAGGCCGGTTCTCCTGCGCGACCCGGCCGGCGATACCTTCTCCCATCTTTAAGGGCGGTTTTCTGTTGTACGCCTCGCTGACGCTCTGCGTGGCGCGCACCGCGAGCGTGTCGGTCTTCTCGTCGAGAAGCATCAACGAACAGATGCTGGAATCCAGCAATTCCGCCGTGACCGTGACGATGAGCCGCAGGATGTCCTCGAGGTACAACTCGGACGTTATGGCCTTGCTGATCTTGGACAACGCCTTGATCTGTTCGTCCTGCATACCGGCATCACCTCAAAAAAAAGACGTCCCGCACCCGGAAATCGGGCAAGGACGTCATCATCCTGATTTCAACGCTGAAATGTCAGGTACTCGAAAACAAAAAAAGCGCCCTCTTTCGAGGACGCATCCTTGCTTCTTTCCCAAAGCACACACGCTGTGCTTCTGTTAAAACTATAACATCAAATCCCCGCTTGTCAAGCCCCATCTCTCCCCTGTCTCATTTTTGGCGTCACGCGAGGCAAGACGTGGGTCCTATGGGTCCTATGGGTCCTATGGGTCCTACAGGAGAAAACAGCCTTCGCCGCTTGGATCTCTAACGGACGGGCTGTGTCGCGGGAGTGACGGATAAGGAAGCCCTGTCGGTCGTCTCCCTTGGCGCCCGCAAGGGGAGCGTGAACGTGAAACAGGTCCCTTCGCCGACCCGGCTTTCGACCACGAGCTTCCCGCCGAGCACCTCGATGATCTGCCGCGCAATGGAAAGCCCCAACCCCGTATTGGGCACCTTATCAAAGGGATTATTGGGGCCTGTATGATATTTCTCGAATATGGTCTTGAGGCGCGATGCCGGAATACCG
>Ga0315537_1000834_pt1 | contig 24390 bp, 20 predicted proteins | sample SalMarSW160270MG_FD_203091 | JGI IMG/M metagenome (GOLD analysis project Ga0315537, IMG submission 203091) | Salt marsh sediment microbial communities from the Plum Island Ecosystem LTER, Massachusetts, United States - Salt Marsh Sediment SW1602-70 ...
CGATTTCTTTCATCGTCATCTCTTCGTAATAGTATAAAACGATAATCAGCCTTTCAGCCCGCGTCAGCCCTTTGGTAAGCAAGCTCTTAAGGTCTCGCTTTTGGGCTTCGATGACAGGATTCTTGCTCCTTTCATCTTTGATAATGTCTATTTCACGAATATCTTTTTCGCCGTCGCCATCGCCGTATTTGGTGTCCAGCGATACGAGGCTGACCGCATTGGCATCCCGCCGCAGTCTGTTAAACTCATCCGTATCCATATCCAGCTCTTCAGCGATTTCCTTTTCTGTGGGTTTGCGCCCAAAATGTATCTCCAGCGAATGTGTCGCTTTTGTCAATTGGTGAGCCCGGGCACGTACTAAGCGCGGCACCCAATCCATACTGCGAAGCTCATCAAGAATGGAGCCTCTTATACGAGGTGAGCAGTACGTCTCGAACTTCACACCTCGGTTCGGGTCGAAAGCATCTATAGCGTCTATCAGTCCAAAAATGCCGGCGCTGACGAGGTCGTCCAGTTCGACTTTGTCAGGCAATTTGCTGTGTAGCCGCTCGGCGCAATATCTTACCAGGCTCCTGTTATGTTCCATGAGCAGGTTGCGGAAATAATCATCGCGGCTTTTGTGGAAATGCTCCCATATCTGGTCAATGCTGAGTTCTTGCTTGGTTTTCACAGGATTCCTCCTTGAAAGATACCCCGCTTTACGGGAACCCGGATTTTATAATTTTAGTAGATTTTCCAGAGCAAGGCTTTGGGTCCAATAAACAACAACGTTTTCTCTTTGTCTGCGTGTTATGCTGCTGTACAGACAAACAACTCACCCATCTCAATTTTCTTATCGGCTTTTTGGCCGATAACTTTAGAAGAACCAGTTAATAACTTTCTTCAAAAACCCCTCATCACCAGGCTGGGCGGCCATACTATTACTCAATTTTGCTGCTTTTCCGCTGCTTATCGCTAAAACGTTGGCCTGACGTTTATGACTTTCCATCATTTGTTGTAAGTAGTGCGTTTTGTTTCCCATTGGTTTTCTTGGTTGCAATAATCAGTAGTTAGTAATCAATAATCAGTTGATACTGTTTTCTGCTTTTGTCTGAGAAATTCTGCTGCCAGTATTTGGTTAAGCGAGTTTTCCAAAAGCTTGTTTATCTGAAGCTCGAGATATTCATCTCGATTTTCTTCAAGAAGCTCTTTGCTGTGCTCATCAACCATCGGTTTAACCTCGAAGCTTCCACTGACGCCGAATTTGATATGTTCAGTGTCACGCAGGATAAGCCGTTGGTTTCGGATATGCTCGTCGAGTGCATTGTTCAGCAGGCCGGAAAACTCGTTCACCGCCAGCTCTTTCGGGACAAACCCGGGATTGTTCACGTTAGTTATGTTTTGAGTAAGGATCTTTTGGCGATTGTGTGTGAACTCGATTATCTTAACCAGTATTTCAGTAATATTATCCGTTATCAGCGATGTTAGGTTCGTACGTAATCCTTCCTGTTGCCTCTTACGTTTTTTGGCTTTGGCCGAAGAGAATGAATGGTAACAGGAAAGATAGTTTGTGAAGGGCGAAACTGAATTTCTCATCCTTGGTCCTTCCATTTCTTCCTTGAATCCTTACAGCAAGGTAAAAAGTAGATAGGCTTTTGCAAAATTGTTCTTGCTATTACCTTTTCTGCGAGAAAGTATTTGTCCTGTTTTTTATTTTTTAAACAGATTGTAAGCCTCGGCCTGTTTCTTTGCCGGTGGTGCTGCTTGTTTGCTCAGCCGATGAAGGTTTGGTAGCGGCCAGTTCCTTGCTTAAAATCTGTCGTATTTCTGTAAGCGTTTTTGTTTTCTTAAGCTGCATGATTTTTGATAATCTCTTGAATACGGACTCATCGTAGAGTCGGTGTCCGCCCTGCGTCCATTGTATTTCGCGAATAAGACCCATTATCGTGTAGTTATGAATAGTTTGTCGTGAAAAAGGGGTACAGTTAACTAACTCACCAATTCGATACAGCTTCGCAGGTATTCTCAAAGTGTCATTCTCGACTTTTGGTTGCATAGCCAAAATTGCTTTCTCAAAGAGTAATTTATTCTGCCTTAATTTATAGACTGGGCCACAATGAGTTGTGGGTGAGATAATCGAATACACATTGCAGAAAAAATAATTCGTTTCATTTCTGGTTCTAAGTTAATCGACTCTGATTAAGGTTATTTGCTTTGGATTCAGCTTGTTAATTCATGTTAAACCACGGACAGTTAAGACATATTATGAAGTTAAAATATATTTTACATTTTGCAAAATATAAAACCTATTTTATCGGATGTCAACATTTTTCTCATTTTTTTAAAAAAAATTAGCCTTTTTTTGACCTGGCCGTACTTTATTTGGCACCCACGGGTGTAAAAACAGGGTCCCAATCTTTCTTCTTTTCTGAAGTTCCGGTCTTTTTCTTACACCGTTGCTGCTCACGGGGTCTCTGGCACAAATGCGTGGGTTTATTTCCGCATTTAGCCGACGCTTTTTCCCAAATACCCCTCCAAAAATGTCCGATACAAGAGGGAGTGAGCACGAGTTGTTACACGAAATTGCATGAAATGGATATGGATATGGTAAAACGGGGCCTTTTTTGAACTATGCGTCGAACAAATCAAAGCTCTGGAAATACTGATAACAACCCTGACAGCAGCATTTCTCTGCTTGAGCAGGTAACTCCTTTGGCTCGGCAGATAAACTGCCTCGATATTGACCGAATAGCTGATGTTTGCATTAAAAACATCCCAAAATTGGTTCGCCTAAGGTTTGCTTCGCTCTATATACTCGATGAAACAAATAATATTTTGCACCTGTACAAGCACAATCACCCCTTTCTTATAAACAAAATAGTCTCGCTGAATCAAACCCCCACGCCCCTTATGGTTATGGCTATAAGAAGTAAAGAGCTGATATTGGTACCGGATATTGATACCCATAAAAAGCCCATAATTAAAAAATCGCAGCGTGCCTTTGCTGAAAATTACCAGACCAAAAACTGTGCTATCGTTCCTCTTATTTGTCAGGACAGAGTCGTTGGTGTGCTCAATCTGGCGGATAAGATGGATGGCGGCAATTTTGACTCCGCGGACATCGCATTGATAGAGCTATTCAGCCAGTTGGTCGGTGCGTCGATTGGCAACATAAAATTATTCGAGAAGATACAACACCAGGCCACTACAGACGGTCTGACTGGTCTTGTGAATCACAAAACGTTTTACGAAATCCTGGAAAAGGAACTTTGGCGGTCACGACGATACGGTGGGCAAATCTCGCTGATTATGGTCGATATTGATAATCTCAAGCAGGTAAATGATGACTATGGCCACCGGGTCGGCGACAAGGTCATCAAGGAAATTAGCAAAAGAATAAAGGAATGCATCCGGCAAATCGACACAGCAGCACGCTACGGCGGTGATGAATTTGCTGTCATTTTGCTTAATACCTCGCTCATCGATGCGAGTGTTGTTGCCAAGCGTATGGTTGATGCGGTTGCGAAGACTCCGACTGCCTGGAACAAAGAGCAAATACAGCTATCCATTAGTGTTGGGCTTGGTCAGTATGATGCACAAACCAGCCCTGAGGACATTACAAGCCGATCCGACCAGGCACTCTATGCCGCCAAGCAGGCAGGTAAAAACACAGTAAGAATTTTTGAACCTTCCCAAAATAGCCTGTAGCTTTTTTTAACTACCACCCGATTTGTAGCTACACTATACTCTGTCTTGAATTGCCTCAGAGCAAAATATTAGTCGGATGCAATTGCCAAAATGCGCCATTTCGCACGATCTTATCGAAAAAAGCCTGCATAATTTCCTTCAGAAACATTCTTTAACTTTCTTTTTTCCTTGACGGTAATGTAGGCAATTTGGTATAAGTACAATTGGTAGGGTCTGTAGTTTATTGGTCCCCTGGAGTGTGGGATTTTTGTAGATTTACGATAGTGAGAGGAGCTGTTATTTGAGCACAGAGCTGTAATGAGGTTTTTTTTTGCTTTCCTCTTAAGATTTTGCAATTTTGCATTTCAATTGACGTAATAGTTCATATTAGGCGTTTGAAGGAAAGAGGTAGTACTCTATGACATTTGATTTTGTGAGTTGTCATTCACGCGAAAGCGGGAATCCAGTTTGTTAATTGGCTGAATTCCGCATCAAACGGGAACAACCTATATCCACAAATTAAAATGTCGTAAAGTAGTAGTATTATGTACATGAAACCATATTGTCTGGTTTGTTTTGCCCTGGCAATGGTTCTGGCAGGAGCGGCTCAGGGAGTAACACTTGTCCCCGATGATAGTAGCGTCAAAGATAATCTTTGTCTTTGGCTGAGAAGCCCGGACGTTAACTTCGACCCCGCCACAGGTATATGGACCGATATAAGTGGCAAAGTCAACAACGCCGAAACCGTGGGTGAGGTAGCTGCCTTTAACGTCACCTATGTACTGCCGACGCTCTCGTTCGGCAGCAATTCGAGTGTGTTTGAACATGTATTCAGCACCGTCAAGTTTGCACGCGATGCAGATGAGTTATTGCGGGCCGCCAACTTCAACAATGGCGAAGGACTGAGCGAGCTTACCATTTTTGCCGTATACAGGGTTTCTAACATAGAACAGACTAACAGCGGAATGACTCGTCCGGTAGGTATTGGTTCGCTACCCGGTGAAGGAGCCAATTTAGGCGACAATTTTGACCTTGCGATTGACGTAACTATCCGTAAGGATAACGGCTATGTCGATGGTGCCACTGCGGAGCACCCGGAAGATCAATTCTTCATTCGCGTATCGAGGATGAATGCCGGTGGCATTGACCAATGGTTCAATTCCAACGGGACACTTGAGCAGGTGCATAGCGGCGGCGGACCTGTGTATACCACCTCAACAGATAATTTCTACCTCGGGGACCTGCGCGCCGGTAATTCCCCAACCAGTGGTAGTGCCATCGCACGCACGGACATCGAGATTGCCGAGGTAGTGGTGTACAACACGTCACTAACCGAAGCCGACATCATAGGTATCAGCGAATGGCTCCAAGCCAATACTCGTGTCGAACGCAAGACGGCTTTTGTTCCCGAGCCTGAAGATGGGACCATGATTAACCAGACATGGGTGCTGTTAGGATGGGAGCCTGGAATTTCCGCAGTCTCGCACAATGTGTACATCGGTGATAACTTTGACGATGTCAATGCCGGCGCCGAAGGCACGTTCCAGGGCAACCAGAACACAACGCTCGTTACTGTCGGCTTTCCCGGATTTCCCTATCCGGATGGTCTTGTTCCGGGCACAGCTTACTACTGGCGGATTGATGAGGTTGAGGACGACGGCACTACGATACACAAAGGCGAGCTCTGGAGTTTTTCGATTCCACCCAAGACCGCCTATACGCCCGACCCGGTTAATGGTGCCGAGTCCGTAGACCCGGATGTGCAGCTAAGCTGGACGCCAGGTTTCGATGCAAAATTGCACACCGTGTACTTCGGCGACAATTTTGACGATGTCAAAAATGCCGCCGGTGGACTCCCACAGGGAACTACGACCTATACTCCCGGCACACTTAAATTGGCTAAGACTTACTACTGGCGGGTTGATGAGTTTGATGTCACCGAAACGTATAAAGGCGATGTCTGGAGCTTTACTACTCAGGGCGCCGTCGGGAGCCCGGACCCCTCTAATGGCGCTATGGATGTAAAGCATACACCGACTCTTACCTGGTCGCCGAGTGTCTATGCTGTGTCGCATCAGGTGTATTTCGGCACTGATAAAGAGGCCGTGAAAAATGCCGATACAAGTTCACCTGAGTATAAAGGCACAGGAGACCTTGGTGCTGAGAGCTATGAACCCGGAAAACTCCAGTGGAATACCACCTACTATTGGCGTATTGACGAGGCCAATAACACCAATCCCGACAGTCCGTGGGTAGGTAACCTCTGGAGCTTTACGACAGCCAACTTCCTTGTCGTGGACGACTTTGAGGACTATGATGCCGGCGAGAACCAGATATGGTTCGCCTGGCATGATGGGCTTGGTTTTGGCACGCCGGGTACTGAGCCCTACTTTGCCGGTAATGGGACCGGCTCAGCCGTGGGCGATGAAAATACTCCTTCTTATACTGAGGAGACTATCGTTCACGGAGGCAGCCAATCGATGCCGGTATTCTACGACAACAGTGTCCTCAGGTATTCAGAGGTGGAGAAGACGCTGACTTATCCGCGTGACTGGACTGAGAATGGTGTTAGCACATTAACAATTTGGTTCCGGGGCGATTCGGCTAATGCCCCTGAGACGTTGTATGTTGCCCTCAATGGAAGTGCGGTCGTCTCCCACGATAATCCTGATGCAGCACAGATAGGCACCTGGACGCAATGGAATATCGATTTGCAAACATTTGCAGACCAGGGCGTGAACTTGGCCAATGTCAATACGATTGCCCTTGGATTAGGCAATAAGAAAAATCCGCAGGCTGGTGGTTCAGGTACGATGTACTTTGACGATATTCGTCTGTATCCTCCGCCACAGACGGAACCAAAAGCACCATAAGATGCGTGAGTGGTAATTCTCATAGATGAGGTTTTTGATGCCTGTTGAAAACAATAACGAGAGGTTGAGATTTTGGTGTGTGGCCAAAACATAATTTGTAATTGTTTTAATTTAACTTTTTTAAAGGAGAACTATTATGTGCAGAAAATTGATTTATCTGATTTCTTTTGTTTTGTTGCTGGGGCTGATTAGTGATGCTTCGGCAGAGCTGGTCGCGCACTGGAGGCTTGATGAAGGCTCCGGCACGACCGTTGCGGACGCGATCGGTAATGTCCCCGACGGCACCTTTGAAGGCGACCCCCAGTGGGTGGCCGGCAAGTTCGGCGCTGCGCTGGAGTTTGACGGTGACGACTGGGTGAACCTTGGCAATCCGCCCGAGCTGGTAATTACCGAGGCGATTACCATCACCTGCTGGATCAACCCGGCCGAGCTCGGCGGTGAGCGGGGCTTTGCAGGCCTGGACGCGGGGTATGCGTTCAAGGCCCATGGCGAGGGTGTTCGCTTCACTACGCCTGGCATTCTGGATCACGGAAGCACTAACATCACTCTTGAAACCGGAATATGGCAGCATGTAGCTGCCTCCTTCCTGCCCGGACAAAGCGAGGGGTTGGTATTTTACTACAACGGAGTCGAGACCGAGCGGATAACCAGTTCAGCAATGAATGCGGGCTCGGGACCGTTTCGTATCGGCAGCAATCAGTGGAGTGAGGCCTATACGGGCATCATTGACGATGTGCGCGTTTACAACCACATACTGACGGAGACCGAGATTCTGGCCGCTATGGAAGGTAGCAAAGGATATTCGTTTGCCTTTGGCCCTACTCCGGCTGATGGCGCCATACATGCCGATACGTGGGTGAACCTTAGCTGGCGACAGGGAGATTTTGCCGTCTCGCACGATGTATATTTAGGCGAAAATTTCGACGATGTCAACGCTGGCGCCGAAGGTACATTCCAGGGCAACCAGGCTTCGACGTTTCTTGTTGCCGGCTTTCCAGGATTTTCTTATCCGGATGGTCTTGTTCCGGGCACGACATATTACTGGCGAGTCGATGAGGTCAATGATACCGAACCGAACAGTCCCTGGAAAGGCGATGTCTGGAGCTTTATGATTCCACCCAAGACCGCCTACTTCCCGGACCCCGCTGATGCTGCCGAGCAGGTAGACCCGGCTGTAACTCTTAGGTGGACGGCAGGTTTCGGCTCGAAACTGCACACAGTCTATTTTGGCGACAATTTTGACGATGTGAACAATGCTGCTGGGGGTCTTCCTCAAGGAACTACGACCTATACTCCCGGCACACTTAAATTGGCTAAGACTTACTACTGGCGTGTCGATGAGTTTGACGCCATCGAGATGTATAAAGGCGACGTTTGGAGCTTTACTACTCAGGGCGCCGTCGGGAACCCGAATCCGGCTAATGGCGCTGTGGATGTAAAGCAGACACAGATTATTACCTTCTTGCCGAGTGTCTTTGCAGCTTCGCACCAGGTCTATTTCGGCACTGATAAAGATGCCGTGAAAAATGCCGATACCGGCTCGCCGGAGTATAAAGGAACAAGGGACCTTGGTGCTGAGAGCTATGACCCCGGAATGCTTGAGTGGGATACTGCTTACTACTGGCGTATTGACGAGGTCAACAACGCCAATCCCGATAGTCCGTGGACAGGCATCCTCTGGAGCTTTACGACCGCCAACTTCCTTATCGTGGACGATTTTGAGTCCTACAACGACATTGACCCCCCTGATCCGGGGAGCAACAGGATATTTGAAGCGTGGATAGACGGTTATGAAATCCCGACAAACGGAGCTCTCGTTGGTAATGACCTTCCTCCTTATGCCGAGCAAACTATCGTTCACGGAGGCAACCAGTCGATGCCGCTTTACTACGACAACAGTGTTGGGTACTCTGAGGCAACTTTGACGTTGACTTATCCGCGTGACTGGACAGAGAAAGGTGTCAATAAGTTGACGATTTGGTTCAGGGGCAATTCGGCTAACGCCGCTGAGACGTTATATGTTGCTCTCAATGGCAGCGCGGTGGTCTCTCATGATAATCCTGATGCAGCACAGGTATATGAGTGGACCCAATGGAATATCGACCTGCAGGCCTTTGCCGATCAGGGCGTGAACTTAGCCAATGTCAATACGATTGCTATTGGTCTTGGTAACAGGAACAATCCGTTAGCCGGTGGTTCAGGTACGATGTACTTTGACGATATTCGGCTGTATCCTCCGGCGCCAGAGTAGGTACATTAAGTTAGGATTTATCTGGCCCCCATTGCTTCTTGCGAAGCAAGATATGGGGGTGCGGTTGATAGCAGATTTGCGACAATTCGGGGCTTATACCGATTCGGTATAGGCCCCTTTGTTAATTGGCTGTTGGCCATTGATAGTTGACGCTAATTCTGTAACTTTGCGGGAATAGATATTGTTATAGGGGGATAATATTCGATTTCAGCGGCGCCATTCAGCCTTACGGACCATTAACGGCGGCATCTGCTGAGGTTTGACCTTTCGACTGCCCGGGTGCACACAGCTTCTGCTGCTGGGATACCAGCGAATAGTAAACAGCTTAGGTTTTAAGAGCAGTCTGTTTTTTTTCAATTTGGCAAACATCGTTGTTAACCGTTTTCCAAGAGCAGGACAATAGAACCTGTATCCTCTTTCTTCCTATCGGCCGATTCAAGCAGCGACTTTTGCTAAATGTCTGAAAGGAACGTAAGAGCACAAGAAGGTATGGACACTGTTTTGTCGGTTCCGGAGTTAATCGGCGTTTGGCGTATAGCTAAGTGCTTTTATTTGCCTTGGCTTATAGTGTACTTGCCCTACGGATTTTCACAGTCTTGAATTTGTTTGTGACATTTCATTGTTACGCCTTGTTTATCTGATGTCGTTCCATTTGGCTGGTTGTTTGTCGAGCTCAAGTATTTCAGTCCGGTTGATGAGCCATGTTTTATCGTGCTGTTTTTGAAGGCGGAGCTCTATTTTTGAAAGGAGAAATGATTTGTAGTTCACAGAGATGGAGCTGTTTTTGTCAAAGGTCGTCAGCATAAACAGAGTTGCAGTTGCGTTCGGCGGTGATAATTCCACCAGAGAAGCGGTCTTTTTGTTTTTCAAAACCAGGGAAGGAGTGAGCCTCTGCCTGCAATGCCTCATCAAATGCCTTTTCGTATCGTGAAATGAGTCGCGGTAGTTCTCGGCAATAATGGCCTCGATTGCATTACAATCCTCCTCTTCGACGGCTTTTATGACTGTATTGATTACGGCGTTGACTTTCTCCAGGTCGGTTTGTACAAGAATATCCAATGACAAGCCGGCAGCAGCGACAAAGACCGGCAACAGTAGCTGCCACCAGCGGCGTTTTTCCGGAACAACACTGCGGAACGTCAGAACGACGAACAGAATGAGGACCGCTGCACCGATCAGAGTATAGGGCTGCTCAAAAAAATCAAACATCTCGACAATCCTTACTAAGAGGCTCTGAGTTCACTTGCAGCAGAGGTGGTTTTTCTGCTGCCTTCTGTTTACTATTATAATATCCTGCAGCACAAAAGTTTACAATCATTGCTTCTAAGATTGGCTTTGATTGGGTTTGAATTGGGTTTGAATTGGGTTTGTTTTTTCATAGCCCCTATCCGCATTTTTCTTCATAATCCTTTGTAAATACACACTTTGCATCAATTTTACCCTCTGGCAAATTGGGTTTGATTGGGTTTGAATTGGGTTTGTTTTCACCAAGTGTCCAATTGGATAAATTTGCATATTTCATTGTTAATAATGAACTTACGTTCATTTTACTTTTTCGGAAATTGGGTTTGTTTTGCATAAAAAGGGCTGATTTGTAGAGGATTCTCTACAGATGTAGAAGACAGAGGATACTTGACAGACGACAGATGAAAGATGCTCGTATTGCGTATTGCGTATTGCGTACCGCGTATTGCGTGGTTCGTGGTTCATTAGTTAATTTAGTTAAATTGGGTAAATTAGACCATCAGGTTGCGAGTTTCGTCAAACGGATGCGCAGCTCGTATCGGTTGCGTTAAGTGTAAAGCGTCTTTTACGACGTAACCGAAAGACAATAAACGAGACGAGCAGCGTAACCGCAACCGTATATTCGTTCCCTGGTCTGCTGACCAGTGTCCTTGCTGCGCTGCAGCTTACGACATGCGAACTGAAATGTCATCTTCGCCTGCTGGCGGGTTGCGTTAACCTGCTGGCCCCTAAGGGACAAGCTAACAGGTGGATATTTTAACATATTATCAAATATAGTCAACAAAAAAATGACTAAAAAAAGCACTTTTTTTAGCCACCTTTAACAAGTGAGATGCCGGCTGCGGATAGTCAAATGACTACGAGCTTTAAATGCTCCGTATGGTGAAAGATTGGGAAACGAACCATAGTCAAATGACTACGAGCTTTTTAATGATGCAAAGGTGGATGCTTGTTAGTGAGGAGTGAGCTAAAGTTAGATGATGGATTCCGGCTGTTCGGAGAACTACCATCCACTTCGCTCACTGCGTTCGCTCAGTGGCTGCCACACGCGGGCTTCGCCGAGTTGTTTATAACGACTCGATACCGGCTGATTTTTTTTCGTTTACGTGCCATTATTTGCGTCGCACATCGTCCCTGAAAACTTTGGAGGAGCAACATTCGTGACTATCCGCCTTTTGCCGCTCAGTTCAGGTTTGTTAACTTTTGATATTTCACTTGTGCCTGTGTTCCTTTTTGCCTCTGCTGGCCGCTCTCTGCTTCCGACTTTCGTGCTGCGGCGGGGCGCCTTTGCCCCGACGAGTTGTATTCTGTTCTCTACCGGCTGTGCATTAATTGTGAGGGCTGAATTCGATTTAGTCCCTAATTTTGGACCTTAAATTCGTACTGTGTAACCTTATTTTTGTCGATGGGTTTGACTCGGCAACGGAGCACAAAGCCCTCTTTCGTCGTCTCATACTCGAAATCCTTGCTGCTGTAAGGGTCCTTTGGCAGATGGTCGGGAAGTTTCTCGGGCAACCGACCTGTTTTCGCCAAGACAAGGTAGACATCCACGGCAGCCTTAATACTATTTATCTGAGCCGTGTGCTTAACTTGAGGTTTAAATAGCCCGTTAATCACATGCCATGGTAATCCAGATGTTCTCTCGATACGATATGCCTCACCCAGCTCATAGAGAACTTTTTGCATTTCGGCAAGTCTTTGTTCATCAGTCATTTCGCTATCTGCCAAAAAGCCAAGGTCAATCTCCCGGCCTAAGGCATTAGAGAATTTCGTCAATAGTCTAATTGCATCTGGCGCTACTCGCTTATCGATGATCTTATGCATTTTGGACAGCTTCTGTTCTTCCGTCATTTCAGGGCGTATTCCAACTATAAGGCCAACAATATCTTTTCCCAATTCATCATGAAGTATAGTAGTATAAAACATAACACGTAACTCGAGAATATTTGTCTTCACCGTATGATTGGCAAGTTCCTGCATTTCGGCATGCTTTTGTTCTGCACTCTTATCACTGTGTAGTATCGCGAAAACTGAATCGAAAAGACCTTGCACAGTTTCGATAGCTTGAGCCCGAATTTGTTCATCCGTCAAGTCTCGGACGTTTTGCTTAGCCCGTTCATCAGCCGCCCTCTTTAGGAGCATATCTCTGAGACTCGAAATCGAACTTGATTGGACCATATCTATTTTAGCTTCTAAATATCTTTGTAAGGTTCTTTCCAGGAAAGTTGTTGCTTCCTGGAACATAGCAAGCTGGCCTTGAAACCACGCAAGAACATCTGCATCGGGCGGCATGACACCAAGAATATTTCGAACAGTACTCAGTGCCATTCTGTCGCAAGACTGTGAGGATCTATGTAATTCCAGATCTTCGCTGAGATGCCGGGCGAACCGCCGCACTGTCAGGCATTGCTCCAATGCCGCATAGTATTTACCGTCTGCAGCAAGTGTTCTCGCATCTACCAAAAGAACGAATGAAAGATTAAACAACTTTCGATGCAAAGAAGCAAGGTTGCGTTGGTTATCAGGCAGTACCTCCCATATACATTGCGACATCCGAGAAGCAGTTTCGTATATTTCTATCGCGGGCAAACATCTTCCCAGGAATGTTCTGACCTGTCTGTCAGGCTCTTCTATACCTCTGCGAACCTTGCTAAGCTTCGCATCGATAACCTGGTCGAGTTCAGGCAGGAGCAGAAACGCCTGGTAATATAGCAGGGCCGCATTACCCTGATTCGGCTGACCTATGCCTTCCGCCAAGTGAGTTATTTCAGCATTCCTTTTCTCGTAAGCCTCCAGAGCTTTTCGATCTTCGTAAGCAGACCTTTCTGAAGAACTTAAAGGGCGTCCCGCTCTTCCGGCCGGACCCGAACCGAAGATTGGCTCGGCCACAGGCATAATGCCGCTAAATATAAAGCAGAGAAGAAAAAGGAGTGCACTCCTTTCATTTGAGAAATAGCTTTTCATTTGATTATCTCCTAAAAGTGACTTATCACAAGTTACCTAATATTCATTCACGATAAGGCATTAATAGTGCTCGTCTCTATTATATGGGTCCTCATCCCAATCTGCATCAATAATACCCTCAACTTCTTTTGCCGTAGGGATCACTCTCATAGAACCCTTTCTGTCGATCCCCATATTCCACGCAGCGCCGATAGCGGTGCCAGCAGCATCAGCTGCCTGCGTTATGGTCAGATAAGTTCCTGCGTGACCGGCAGTTCTATCGTAAATATTACCATCATAGGCACCAAAACCTTCTACATGAAGCCAGTACGGATCAGCAAACGTATCACATGCATCGACCACGCCGTTAGTAGGTGACCAGGGCTATTTATCGCCTTTTTCCTTTTCTTTTTCTTCCTCTTTTGTCTGCAGGTATTGTGCCAGTTCTTTGCCGCCCCTCTTCAACGCTATTTCTTTTGCAGTTTTATTCATGTAATTTCTTATACCAACGATTCTCAGATTTTCAATTTCAGTCGCGTTACTGAAATCAAAAAAGGTCTTCGCAAAGATATCCGCCCCATTCTCAACGAGTACCTTTGCCGCCTCTATTTTGTTGTGCATAGCCGCCTTGTGTAACGGGGTAATTTGATATTCCCCTCTCGCATTAACATCGGCGCCGTATGAAATGAGTAAGTTTATTGCTTTTTCACCGCTGTATATTGTAGCATGATGCAATGCTGTTTGGCCAAGCAAACCTTTATGATCCACCATTGCCCCGTGCTCAAGTAATGCCTTTATAGTTTCATATTTCCCACCTCCTGCAAATCGTGTAGCAAGCGTCAATGGCGTATCTCCCGTACAAATTTCTAATTCAGTATCAGCACCATGGTTGAGCAGAAACTCTACTATTTCGATATGTCCCTTACCGGAGGCAAGGTGTAATGGGGTGAAACCTTGTACATCTTGAACATTTATTTGGTTGGGGTCCCTGTCAATTATTTCTTTTACTTTCTTCAAATCCCCTTCATACGCAGCATGATGGATTTGCTTTTCCAAACAACCACCGAAGAAAGACAGGGAACAAACCATCAAACACAAACGAAATATTCTTAGGATACTCTTGCGCATAATTTTAGCTCCTTATAATTTCATAAGTCTCTTAAAAAATTTCTTCAAAATACTGCTTCCAATATACTGCGTCATCATAACCTTGAGGTCCACGCTTTATGTCAAACTCCCAACCTCCCTTACCGCCTTCAAGATTATCTCTGTCTTGATATTCCTCCCGCGCGCCCCAGACGGCGGGTGGCAGCCACCGGCCGGCGGGTGGCAGCCACTGAGTGAGCACAGTGAGCGAAGTGGATGGTATTCGAGGAGGTTAAAATATAAAAACAACGACCAGGTTTCTTTGTCAATTCTAAGAGGTTCGTCAACGCCATTCATCCAGCAATTATAACTGGAGTAGTACCATTTGCCCGGCTCATCTACGAGAGCTTTTCTTACAGGATTATTATGAATATATTTAACAGACTCTATGAGGGTGTTTTGTTTAATGATGTTCCTGTCATATCCGCCGCCTTTCTGCCAGAACCTGTACTTTCTGTACTGTTGAGCAGTGCTTAACCTGGACAACGCGGAAGGTTTGTTTTCCTTGAGATATTTTACAGCCTTTCTCGCTGTGTAAGTTTTAATATCCTTTAGTATATTGGAAATATTGTATTCCTCATCCATTGGGTTTATCAGAAGATGAACATGATTGGGCATGAAGACAAAAGCCCATAAAGAGAAATGATGCTTTTCCCTTGCCCTTTGAATTGACTCAATCAGCCATTGACATGTTCTGTCAGATAAAAGAAATTTCTGGTTCCTGTAGTAACTGAAAGTAAGTTCATGGGTATGCCCTGGGACGTTGTATCTTTTGCAGGTCTTTCTTATAAACGGCTGTGTTTCCATTTGAAAAGATTATAGCGACATTCTATGCTTCTTGAAAGATTTTTCCATCCACTTCATTCGCTTCGCTCATTCAGTGGCTGCCACCCACCGAAGTGCAGATGCGGGTTAGAATAGGAAAGATTTAGAAAATTAGGAGTGGTTCGGGTATGTATGGTTAGGGTGAGGACGGTTCGCGAACCGCCCCTGCGTTCGGGGACAAGGATTGCGGGGGCAAGCAGATTTTAATAGATTTCTCCACTTCGCCCCTGTGCTTTCTTGCGAAAGCATAAACGGGGGCTTCGGTCGAAATGACACAAGGTGGAGATTGCCGCGTCGGCCTTCGGCCTCCTCGCAATGACACTCGCCCCCTGGTCCCCGGCAGGATACCAAGTGAGAGCTTCCGGGGGTAAGCTCCAAGGAATTATCGAATTGGTGGGGCAAGCCGCCACCCTACGGAAATAAAGTGCCTAAAGTGAACTAAAGTGACTAAAATGAGCTAAAGTGAACTAAAGAGATACGGTGTGCAGTGCACACCCTACATTTTGTAAATATAACGGCGAAAAGACTGACTTCTAACCTCGGGGTTTAGGGAGTACAGGATAGCGTCTTTGCATAAACCGCAGGTCATCGCGTTCATCGGCGGGAGGGGTCATATCGAATACGCTTTGATCGCCCCAGGCGGCACGCATAGCCATATCAATCGTGCTCGGATTGACCCATCTGTGCATGTTTGAACTTCCATCGGCCCAGCCTAACGTGCCTCTATTTTTACTGTGCCAGATTGCCAGCGGGTCAATCCAACTGTTTCCAAAATCTTTGGTCACCACCCAGGAACCCATATTGTATCCCCTCGGGTCGATTTCCTCTACAAAGACAAATGTATCGGCGGGATTTTTAATTTCGCTATATTTTATAAGATGCCGATTGCTCCACTCTTTTTCTTCGCCGTTCAGTGCGCCGGAGACGGAGTAGCTGCCAAAAGTGTACTGACCTTCCCGCTTTATTCTGTCATCAGAGGGACAACGATACACATTTACGTTCTTGACGTAGGAATAGAGCAAACCCTGTCTCAGACCTTCCTTACATTGCTCGGTGTGGTCGGGGTCACTGCCCGTCGGACCTCTCATCCAGGCATCCACGCTTCGGGCCGGCATGCCCCCAACCATACTATCATCATTATCATCTTTGTACAGCAGCCACGCGAATGACAGGGTCTTGACGTTGCTCATACAGTGAATACGTTTCGCCTGGTCTCTGGCCCGGCTCAAAGCGGGCATCAGAATCGCCATCAATACCGCGATGATGGCAATTACTACTAACAGCTCGATTAGTGTGAAAGCTCTCGTTTTCATCTGTATCACTCCTTAATCATTATTACTGTCCAAAAGAAAAGATGCGCTAACGACGTGTTGTGTTCTGCTAATTTCTATATTTTTTACGTTTTGGACTTATCGTTCGTATTATATTACGTCAGGCCGAATATGTCAACACGGAAATTTGCTGTTTTTTTGTATTGTCTTGTTCAACAAGGTCTTATCGTTTGTTGCAGAATTTGTAATGTGGTCAATGATTATGGGCTTTTGGCAAGATGACAGCGCAGTGACGGCGAGAATTTATGGATTGCACATCAACTTCTGTTTTTCTAAATCTGCAAGCATGTCCAGGGCCGGGTCTTAATCGTGGGACTTGCATGGATACCCACTGGCCATATAAGTGATGTCTTCACGCTCATCGGCCGGAGCCGACCTATAGAATGAGAAACTCGCTGGCTCAAACATGGCCTGTTGGCACCAGACAATGAAATGCTGGTCATGCCATCTGTGCATTTCCGCGTGGCCATCAGCAAAACCTATAGTGCCCCTCTCATTGTGCCACATCGCTAAGGGGTCCACCCAGCTTGGCGGAAAATCCATTACCCAGGAACCTGTATTATATCCTCTCGGATCGATGTCCTCCAGGAATATGTACTTGCTGGCTGGTCTCTTTAAATCGGAATATATCTTGGCCTGAACCGCCCCTGCCCAGCTTTCTCCATTGGCGCCGCCGGCGATGGAAAAGCTTCGAAAGGCAAATTGCCCCGGGTCCTTTATCCTTAGGTCAGCGGGGCAGCGATATACATCAACCGTATCGTTGACATAGGGGAAAAGTGCTCCTTGTCTTATCGCGTCTTTCTTTTGTTCAACGCTGTTACCCGATGGAGCTAATACCCAGTGTCCCGCGGTTGTGTGACCCCCAACCAGCTTGTCATCATTTTCATCTTTGTACATAAACCAGGCCAGAGAGAGAGTCTTTACATTACTGACACAATGGACGCGCTTGGCCTGATCTCTGGCTGCCCTCAAAGACGGCATTAAAATCGCCATCAGTACAGCGATGATTGCAATTACTACAAGCAGCTCGATTAGTGTAAAAGCTCTTGTTTTCATTTTTATCTTCCCTTTCCGATAAAAGTACCTTAAAAGACTATGCGAAAAAAATCAGCCTCAGGAATGCTCCTTTCATATTTACTGTCAGAAAATTAGATGCGCCAAATCAGTGTTGTGTTCTGTTAATTCTGCATTTTCTTAACATTTTGGACTCACTGTTCGCATTATATTACTTCAGGCCGAATATGTCAACGCGGAAATTTGCATTTTTTACATTGTCTTGTTAGACGAGGTCATCTTGTCTGTTATAGAATTTCTGATGTGCTCAACGATTATGAGCTTTTGGCGAGCTATATTCCCAGCTCTTGTTTGACCTCATCAATCTTCTCGATAGCGAAATCCAAATCGTCCTTGCTATGGGCGGCGGATATCTGTGTGCGAATTCGTGCGGCCCCTTTGGGAACCACAGGATAGGAAAATCCTATCACGTAAACACCCTTTTCCAAAAGTTTCTCTGCCATTTTTTGGGCCAGAACAGCATCTCCAAGCATAATCGGCACGATAGGATGTTCGCCGGCGATAACGTCTAATCCGAGCCTGCTTATCTGCTGCCTGAAATAGCGGGTATTGTCCATGAGTTTGTCGCGGTATTCTGTGGATTCAAAGAGCATATCAAGGACCTTGAGCGAGGTGGCGACGATGACCGGAGCAAGCGTATTTGAAAAAAGATAAGGCCGAGAGCGCTGGCGCAGAAGCTCGATAACTTCTTTTCTTCCGCTGGTGTAGCCTCCACTGGCGCCCCCCAGAGCTTTGCCGAGCGTTCCGGTGTTAATGTCGATGCGTCCCATTACGCCGCAGTGTTCGTGAGAGCCGCGTCCTCGTTTGCCTAATACGCCGACTGCGTGCGAGTCGTCCACCATTACTAATGCATCGTATTTTTCAGCAAGTTCACAGATTTGGTCTAATTTGGCTATGGTTCCATCCATTGAGAACACGCCATCGGTTGCAATCATACGAAATCTTGCCGATTGTGCCTGTTGCAGTTTGTCCTCCAGGTCCTTCATATTGGAATTTTCAAACCGCAGCCGCTGGGCCTTGCACAGGCGTATGCCGTCGATAATGCTGGCGTGGTTAAGCTGGTCGCTGATGATAGCGTCTTCGGTGGTAAGCAGGGTTTCAAACAGCCCTGTATTTGCATCGAAACAGCAGGAATACAGGATAGTATCCTCGGTACCGAGAAATTCGGAGATTTTCTTTTCCAGTTGTTTGTGTATTTCCTGCGTACCGCAGATGAAGCGAACGGAGGAAAGGCCATATCCCCATTTTGCATAACTCTCCTGGGCGGCCTGGATGATATCGGGATGGTCGGCAAGGCCCAGATAGTTGTTGGCGCATAAGTTGATGACCTTTTGGCCGCTCTGTATTGTAATCATAGCGTTTTGCGGACTGGTTATGATACGCTCGGACTTGTAGAGTCCATTGTTATTTATTTGTTTGAGCTCTTCGGATATATGAGATTTCATTGCTCCGAACATATCTTGTTCCTCGCTATAATTTTTTAAGGCCGACTTCCCCGAAGCGTCTATTAGTCTGTCAAGATTGATAATGTAAGTTGTTATTCCCACCCATCAAATCAAACTTGACAGACTACTATGTCGCCTCGCGAAGGCGGACCGATTTTTATTCAGACCAGTTCAAAATAACTTTTCCTGAATTTCCAGACCGCATTATCTCAAAGGCCTTAAGATATTCAGTATAGCCAAAGCTGTGTGTAATAAGCGGTGTTAAATCCATCCCTCCTTGAATAAGCATAGTGGCCTTATACCAGGTTTCAAACATCTCCCTGCCGTAAATCCCCTTAATTGTAAGACCGTTGAAGACGACATAATCCCAGTCAATGGCGGTATATGGCATTATTCCCAGCAGTGCGATTTTACCGCCGTGGCACATGTTTGCCAGCATATCTTTGAATGCATCCGGGCTGCCCGACATCTCCAGGCCGACATCGAATCCCTCCTTCATATCGAGTTTCTTGAAGGCGTCTTCAATTTTTTCGCTTCTCGCATCCAGATTCATAGTAGGCCCCATCTTTTTAGCCAATTCCAGACGATATGGATTTACGTCCGTAATCACCACGTAGCGTGCGCCTGCGTGTTTGGCTACGGCGATGGCCATGCAGCCGATAGGCCCTGCACCGGTTATCAATACATCCTCTCCAACAAGGTCGTAAGAAAGAGTGGTATGGACCGCGTTTCCGAAAGGGTCAAAACAGGCAAGTACATCTGTGGGTATGTTGGGGTCGCAGTGCCAAATGTTGGTGACTGGGATAGATAGATATTCAGCGAACGCACCGGTGCGATTCACGCCGATACATTTTGGGTCGGTGCAGAGATGCCTTCGCCCGGCTAAGCAATTCCTGCATCGCCCGCAGACAATATGTCCTTCGCCGCTGACCAGTTCGCCAAGTTCCACATCATGCACGTTGCTGCCCATTTTTTCCACGGTGCCGACGAATTCATGGCCTATGACCATAGGGGTCTTTATTGTCTTTTGAGACCATTGGTCCCAGTTGAAGATATGGATGTCCGTGCCGCAGATTGCGGTCTTGTGTATTTTTATCAGGACATCATTGATACCGATTTCAGGTACAGGTACATCTTCCATCCAAAGGCCGGGTTCCGGCTTGCTTTTTGCCAATGCTTTCATTGATTAACTTCCCCTATTTACCACTTTATTTGCTGAAGTTCGCGTGTTTTCTGATGGTCTGTCATATCGGGAGCCAGCGCGGTGACAGTGATATAGCCTTCTTCGAGGGATGTAGTGTCGGTAGGTGTGCCGTCGATACGGTGGCCGTTGCCGGCCAATTGAAACACGGTCTGGCCCTGCTCATTTTGTTGACGGATATAATATTCCTCAAAGCCCTTGCTTGATTGGGGCACAACTCTTACACCTTTGGGCTCGCCTTTTGATAATTGTGGTATATTGATATTTATCACTTCTCCTTTTTTGACCGGCATAAGCTTTTTGAGGATTTTCGAACAGTGGTGTGCGGCCTTTTCGAAATCCATTTGCTCCTCGGACCAAAGGCTCATCGCGACCGCTGGAATTTTTAAGAACGCACCTTCCATCGCGGCCGCAACCGTACCGGAGTAATAGACATTTATACCTGCGTTTGCCCCCTTATTTATACCTGCAATGAGTAAATCTATTGGCCCCTCGTGCAGTTGCATCACTGCGAGTTTAACGCAATCAGCGGGAGAGCCCTGGACGCTAAAACCGGTGAATTGGCCGTTTATGTCAACTTTATTGCACACTAACGGCCGCGAGTATGTAATACTGTGGCTTGCACCTGACCGGCTGTCTGCCGGGGCAACAACCGTTACGTCTCCCATCTTGACCAGCTCTTTATAAATTGCAGCTAAGCCAGGGGCAAAAATGCCATCGTCATTTGTCAGTAATATTTGCATATACGGATGGATATTGTAATTGTCTGCTGTGTTTGTGTCAATTGACAGCTTTAATGACTAATATATAATGCTTGTCATTGCGAGCGAAAGAGCCTGCCCTGAGCGAAGTCGAACGGGCGGCAATCTGCAATCCAAATATTCAATAGTCAACTGGAGCAAAGCGCAAGTCCTGAGCAATGTCGAAGGATAATCACTCATCAATAATCATTTAAATGATGGATGTTAATTCACAGAACATACCTCTCAAGTCGAGTTCTTCGTTTAAATAGCCTGCTGGGTGCTTTAAATTGGAAGATTAGGAGTGTTGTGTGAGATTACGAAACTATCAGTTGAATTAAGACAGGGGATTGTTAGAATGGTGTGGTGAAAATGCATGCAATGTATCGAGGCAAGGACAGGAGTAAGGAGCTAAGGAACAATGGTAAAGAGCAAGAAAAAAAAAGGGGCTGCATGGTCTAAAGATGAAGTTAAGCTGCTAAAGAAACTTTTCCCGCGTGGAAGAGCAAGGGAAATAGCCGAGCAGACTGGAAGGTCTCTGGCAACGGTGAGACAAAAAGCATACAACATGGGGATTAATACAAGACAGCGGCGTCTCTGGTCAGCCAATGAAGTCAAACTGCTCAAGAAACTTTACCCGACTGAGGACACGCAAAGCATAGCTGATAAACTTGGGCGGCCTTTGGAGTCGGTGAAAGCAATAGCATATCTCAACGGCCTCAAAAAAGTGGGAACAACTCCCGCTTGGTCAAGAAAAGAGGACACTCTCCTTAAGAAACTATACACACATAATAGCCTGCGAGATATAGCGAATCAGCTTGGACGGACTGTCCCGGCGGTAACGGCCAGAGCACACAAATTGGGAATTAGCAAACCAAAGCGTATCTGGTCAAAGAAAGAGCTTAACCTGCTAAGGAAATTATATCCAAGTAGAACGGCACAACAAATAGCCGACAAAATTGGTAGAACAGTACTGGCAACAAGATTGAGAATACACAAATTGGGCCTGAAGAAAAGAAGGCAAAAGGCTAAGACGTAAATTGAGAAGTGAAGATGAAGCGATGCACAAAATGTAAAAAGCGAAAAGACGAGAGTGAGTTTCACAAGAACCGCAAATCTGAAGACGGATTACAGCCGTGGTGCAAAGAGTGCCGGCGTCAATACGACCGCAAGTATTACCACCGACACAAGAAGACCACGAGAAGAAACTACAGTTATGAAGAAAGCCATCGCACAGTTAGTGGCGTGAAGCAGAAACGCTGTTCCAAATGCAAAAAGTTGAAAGACGAGAGTGAGTTTAGTAAGAATCGTAAGAACAAAGATGGGCTGAGGTTTTGGTGCAAAGACTGCGAGCGTGAGTATAAACGCAGATATTACAGGAAATACAGAGGCCCTGCAAAATACCTCCGATATGAAAAACGACATCGGATTGTTAATAGAGTAAAACAAAAGCGATGTAGCCGGTGCAAAAAATGGAAGGCTGAACGTGAGTTCTATAAAAATAGATTCCGTAAAGACGGCTTGCAGTTCTTGTGCAAGAAATGTTCAAAGAAAGCTTACCGCAACTCTTATAAGAAGCGGCGGACGGCTGCGAGGAATTGAGAAGCCGAGACCAAAAAATCCAGCCATTTTTTTCTTTGAAAAATAGGCAATTATGGCTTGACACCGCAGGAGCGATGGTTGTACAATTATCTCGTTACGAGAGTTTCTAAATGGATAGTCTTTGCATAGAGCTTTTTGATATATTATTTATTAGAGCACATTCGCAGGGCTGAGGATATCTCGCTTTTTCCTCTCCCTCCGCACCTCGGCCCTGCTTCCTCCATTTTCAGACCAATCGAGTCTTTTGTTCCAAGGGGTCTATGGACACTACCCCGCAAGACGAGTTCGTCGTTTAGATGGCCTCTGAGGAGCCTTAAACACAACCACATCAAGAATAGAAACCCACTCATAATCCAGAGATTTTCCTTGACGGGAAGGCGGCTATTTGGATCTAAATGAAGTTTGAGCTAATATGTGTTTTTTTTCTCCCGGTCGAAAAATTCTGTATTTTTAGTTGAATTATCTTGGTGGGAGGATTAATGTATAAGCCACAACGTGATAACGTAGACTTTGAGGTCGGCCGTTGAGATTTTCACATTTCAAATTAACTGCTAATATTAGGCTTTTGATAGCTAATATTGGCTTTTGAAGGAAGGAGGTGTTGGCAAGTCATAGGCAAATCGTAAAACTTATCCTGGGCAGATATAAACAATTTACGATTTGTAATTTTTGGTACTACCTCATGATATTGGTAAAGTCTTATTACGTTTATAACTATCAACGGCTGATTCCAGCACGCCGTTAAGCTGCTCGGCCCAGTCCCGACGTTGCAGGTCGCTGAGATGAACCGGATAGACAATATACTTCAGAACAGTCCATACTTCCTTAGTCAGGCCCAACGCCATCGCAGGTGTTTCGTCCAAAAGCGAGTAATGCACCCTTGTCCAGTTGTACAAATCCCGCCACAGCCATATCGAATATTGCAGCATCACCTCCAGATGGGAGCCGTTGCGAGTACGTCTTGCCAGACGAGCCTGCTGGCCCCTTATTGTACCATTGAGTCGTTCCATATGAGAGGTATTGATCTTCTGGCCAATGCCCAGCTTTTGGATACGCTTTTCGATTTCTTTCTTTTTGCCAAACAATGCTTTGATCGATACCTTCAACAAATTGCCTCGGCTGTCTCGAATTTTCTTCACAACACCGGCCTGCAAATCCGCAGGCGGTTTGAGACGAGGATACTTGAGTCTGCCTCTGCCGTTTCTTCGACGGCAGTGTTTGATTTGTCCAAAGACTTGCAAGATCGCCTGTGGATACGGCAAATGGTCGTCGATAAGAATCAACGGAGGGTCTTTGTCTTTGGAATACACAGCCACCGAAGCCGTCAATTGACCTGCTGTCCGAAGGGTGCGTGGGCCTACAATCGCTTCGAGCAGAAACCGGCTTTTCACGGCCAGAGCCGTATGAACCCACGTTTTGCCCTTTTTTTACTGAGGCGTTTACGCAGCTTTTTGGGAACCGTGACAACTTCGGTTTTATTTTTGCGTTTGACTGTTTTGCCGTGTAGTTCATCCATCTGTACAGCTTCGAGGGGCTTGTCAAGGTTCTCAAGTTGCAGACGATGGAAATTGTCGGCACGTTTACCTGATTTTTCCAGCAGACGCTGTACTGTTCGGGTATCAACTTCGCAAATGTCTGCTGTGGCTTCAACTGAACAGCCATGTCCGAGACATTTGACAATGCGTACCACATCGGCTTGGGATAGTTTGGTGTCCTGCATAAGTGAGCCTTGCCGTTCGCTGAAGCGGCTGCCGCAGGTTTTACAGTACAGTCGTCGGATGGCTTTGTCTTTTCCCATCCACTCAGCGACCGAGAGATTGTCTGCATCAAAACGGTTAAAGTCTGCACAGTCGCTGTTGGGGCAGGCAAAGAAAGACAGTGGCAAATTAGCTTCTTCGGTGTTGAAGCGGTTTTTATGGCGTTTTTGTTTGGTCATATTGTGCCCCCCGGTAAAAATTGAGAAATTGTCCGATAATATATCGGCCAAATATGCCCGAAACGTCTATTTTTATAGTTTTTCTTTACCAATATCATGAATGAGAACCTAA
>Ga0315537_1000837_pt1 | contig 24323 bp, 23 predicted proteins | sample SalMarSW160270MG_FD_203091 | JGI IMG/M metagenome (GOLD analysis project Ga0315537, IMG submission 203091) | Salt marsh sediment microbial communities from the Plum Island Ecosystem LTER, Massachusetts, United States - Salt Marsh Sediment SW1602-70 ...
AATATGTAAAATTAATATTGAAATGCGTCACAAAAGAGGTGAGGCATGTCTCTTGTACCAGCCTTTGAGATAGGCCTGTGGAATGCCTGGATTTTAACTATTTTTCAAGTACTGGCTATTCCGTTCTTAGTTTACATTGCTGGCAGGCGAGGTGCTACCCATGATGAAGAATTAGACCTATCCACTACGCAGAGGGTAATCCCTGGTTTCACAAAGATGCTCGTTTTTCTTATCCTGATATATTCCATATTCCTGCCGCTCAAATTAGGAACTGCGTGGTTTTACATAGGTCTTCCTATTACTCTACTAGGGCTGGTTACGAGGGCGATAGTTCTAGTCAACTGGGCTACTACACCACCTAATGAACCGATTACCAGAGGACTATACCGATACTCAAGACACCCGATGTATATATCTGACTACCTTTTCCATATAGGTTTGGGTATCGCTACTGCATCTTGGATTTTATTATTGTTTTCGATCTTATGGTCAGCCACCGGTTTTATCTTGGCTAATCCTGAAGAACTCGGTTGCCTTAAAAAATATGGCGATTCATACCGTCAGTATATGAATATGACTCCAAGATGGATAGGGATGCCCAAATAGTAAAGGGAAACTAGTATTTCTGTATCAAGGTAGGGTCCAAACAGATTCTTTGCCGTCCAAGCTGTTATAGTGCAAAACGAGCAGACATCCCGATGTTTGTCCAGTGGTGATGTGCCGATTTTCAAATGATTGAGGAGGCTTGAATGCTCCCCGTTTTCTGTTTAGCGATACAATGTGTTATTTAGCGTTTCATGGTAGAAGTCTACTGGTAGAAAAATCTCTATTGACAAAAAGAAGTATTTATGTGAATATTCGGTTCATCAAATACGGAGGGGTAATATGTTAAAGGATTTCAAGGCATTCATAATGCGGGGGAGTGTTGTTGACCTGGCGGTTGGTATCGTAATCGGTGTAGCGTTTGCTGCCATTGTTAATTCGCTGGTAAAAGATGTTATTATGCCACCAATTGGGCTAGCACTTGGGAACGTGGATTTCACTAACCTCTTTGTGGTCCTGAAAGAGGGTACCGTTGCCGGGCCTTATGCCTCTCTTGCCGTTGCTCAAGAAGCTGGAGCCGTTACCATAAATTACGGCGTATTTATTAATGCTATCGTTAGCTTTATCATTCTCGCGGCTGTAATCTTTTTCCTCATAGTCCGTCCAATAGCTAAAATGCAGGCCCGCCAGAAGGCCAAAGAGGAAGCACCCCCGCCGGATACCAGAGAATGCCCTTATTGCTATACGCGTATTTCGATTAAGGCAACTAGATGCCCGAACTGTACTTCTGAACTAACGCCAGCTTGAAATTAATGCCGGGATTTAGGTATTGGTCGGATTCTGGCGGCTTTTTTGGCTTGGCCAATCATAAATACAAAAAAGAAATCCCGATGTTCGTAGAGTGCTGGCTTTAAGCACAATTTTGTCCAACTGAATCCGGGGAGTATTGACAAAGGTACCAAAAAGCGTAAGATAAAGACCCGTCAGGTAACACAACCGTTAAGATAAATACATCCGGCGGCGGTAGTTTTGCTATGAAATAAGGGCGCCGGGTTCGCTAAGTAATAGCGGTAGCTGATATCCTTTTGATTCAGGATAATAATTCATTTAAAGGGGGGAGAAAACATGGCTAAGGCAGAGATGGCAAATATCATGCGTGAATTTGTGAAGGCAATGGGAGAAAATGACACCGAGAAGGCGCTTTCATACCTTACGGATGATGCCGACTGGGTAAGTCCTAATGGTACCGCGAAAGGCAAGGCTGAATTGAGGCGTATGTTGTCCTCCGAGTCCATGCGAAATGTAACTACTACAGAAAGTGGTAATGGTATCATAGCACAGGGGAACAGAGCTTTTTTCGAGCACATTCTGGAGGCAACATATCGGGGTCGAAAAGCCAAGTGGCTGGCAATGTGTGCCTACGAGTTTCAGGGCGATAAAATCCAGCACATCAGAGCGACTTTTGATAGACTATCGTTAGCTCAGCAGGTTACTAGTGGATTACCTAGGATGATCGTCAACCAGGTGATAAAACAAGCAGAAAAGATGACTCAATAACTCAATAATAATTAAGAATACCATACGTCTTGTTCGTATATCCGCGTAAGATATAGGAGGCTCTTCTCCGCTTAGCCAATCGTATGTACCAAAAAGCATTCATCCCGACAATTGTTAAATGGTAGCGGTTTAAATATCATTAGAAGTTTTAAGGGGGAGCATCGTTGCTCCCCTTTGCTTTAGACAGAATGTTACTTAAATCTCTTCTAAGGGCATACTAGATTGAAATGTTAAGCTCTTGACATACACTTAAGCAGGTGCTATTTTCCTTCCAGAGTAAGCTAATTAAGAGAAATGTGAATTCACATTTTGGTTATAATGTATCCTCTACATAGGAGGAGGGAATATCTATGGCAGATTATAGGAAAGAGGAATACTGGAGTAGATTCGCCAACAACTTTAACGAGGAACAGACGTATGTTGTCGGAGGGGCCATCCAGCAAGCAATCTTGGAGAGATTATCTAGTGAAAACGGCCTGGGGGAACTCATAGAGTTTGGATGTGGAGCAGGCTTTTACACTAAGGTATTAGCTGAAAATGCAAGCCACGTTATGGCTACAGACCTTTCAGATGAGATGCTGGCAGTGGCAAGAACACAATTAAAAGACTGGCAAAACGTAATCGTAGAAAAAGCCGATTGTGAAAAAACAGATCTTCCGGATGGAAAATTTGGCAGTGTATTTATGGCTAACCTGGTTCATGTGATAGAAAATCCCTCAATAGTTCTCCAGGAAAGTTATCGGATTTTACAGGATGGGGGATTATTAATTATCGTTGATTATACAGGATACGGTATGAAGTGGTTTGAAATGATGAAAATGGGTATCCGATATCTCAGGAAATGGGGTAAGTGGGGTAGGCCACCGGGCTATTTCCGAAGTAAGCTCTCCCCCGACGAGCTTTGTTCCATGGTAGAACTTGCCGGCTTCAAAGTAGAAGAAGTTCAACTTATGGGAGACAAAATGAAAGCCTTATATTTAAAGGCTAAGAAGATATGAACCCTGAGTAAGATAAGTCGGGAAATCCCTGCTGAGAACTGCATATAAAAAGGGGGAGCAATGTTGCTCCCCCTTGAATGTCCTGGCGGAGACGGCGTTGTGCCGCAAGTATTCAGTTACCACTTCTCTTGAGCTAGCCTTGCATTAAGCCACGTCCGCAGCGGTTCCGCCAGGGTGCCCAGTTTAGATTCTATCCATTTGATATCTCCGCTTGCCAGAGCTGCCTTCTCTTCGTTTGTCAGTTCATATTCTTGCAGCGCTTCCTCTGGATTCTTTGATAGCCTCATCATGAAATCAGTGTCCGTGCTTGCCCTCGATAGCACAGTCAGTAAAGCTTTTTTACCCTCGTCCAGAAGGGCAGGCGGTTGCTCCAATTTGGCACGCACCAGTTCCTCAAGCTGGGCACGGACCGTATCCGACAAGGTGCCGGAGACCGAGCTCTCCAATTTTGTGTAAACGAAGCCAGGAACTACCCTTTTCAACCACGGCCTTGTGCTCATTACCTCGACTGTACGTTCGCTACGCATGTAGGCCAGCCAGTAGACAGCGGCAATGAGAATACCACCACCGATGACATTGCCGATGGTTACTGGAATAAGGTTCCCGACGAAACCTGTCCAGGTGAGATTGGACAGGCTGCCAGCAGTGACCCCGGCTGCCTCTGTAACGGCTGGCTGGCCGGTCATCAGTATTCCCATGGGGATAAAGTACATGTTGGCAATACTGTGCTCAAAGCCGGCAGCGACAAAGGCGGTAATGGGGAACATTATAGCCATTATTTTATCGACCACGGTGCGAGCGCTGAAGCATAGCCAGATAGCCAGGCATACCAGAGCATTACACAGGATACCTCTGACAAGGGCTTCCCCGAAACCAAGGTTCACTTTGCTGTTAGCGATGAGCAGGGCATTGGCGCCTACAGCGTTGTTGCTAAAAGCCCACTGGGATGTTAAATACATTAGCCCCACCAGGCTCAGGGAACCTACAAGATTGGCAACGTAGACCAGTCCCCAGTTTCGGAGCAGACGTGTGAATTTGGTCCGACCACTAATCCAGCTCATAACTACTAAGCTATTACCAGTGAAAAGCTCCGCTCCTGCCACAACGGTGAGTATCAGTCCTAGGCAGAAGACAACGCCTCCAAGCAGTTTGTTGAGGCCGAAGCCCAGGCCTGTGTTGGTGGTGACCACCGTATAAAGCATGGCGCCCAGGCCGATAAACACCCCGGCCAGGATACCGAGTAGTACTGTGCTCAGGGTGTTTAGCTTTCCCTTGGTTACTCCTGCCGCCTCCGCCTTTTGGGCTATTCCCTGTGGTGGGTGGGCATCGGGAGTAACTGCATTGCTGATTTTACTGACTACACTCTCCAGCCATGCAATTCTCTCACTTATTGCCTGACGGGCCTCTGCTTCCTCTTCCAGAACTTCTGGCTCTTCACCGACATACTTGACTTTGGAGGAAATGGCAGCAGCTTCGTGGTTATTTTTCCCCGCTTTTGGTTCCATTGCATGCCTCCTCACGATGAGCTTTGGTCACCATTTCTCCTGGCTGAGGCGGCACCAGAGCCAGGTAGCATGCCGCTTGTCCAGTTTGCCGCACCAGCTTTCTATCTTCCTTATGTCGCCACTAGCCAGTGCTGCCAGTTCCTCTTTGGTAAGAGTGTAGTACTCGCTGAGTGCCTCAGATGGGTCTTCGGCAAGCCGGGCGAGAAATGCACTGTCGTCTGCAGCTCTGGCGAGCACGGACATGATTACCTCTTTCCCGGTCTGTCCCTTTCTGGTTACCTTTGTTACTTCCTTCTCATGTACTCCGTGCTTTGTCCTCTCCCCTGTCCTTTCTAATGTCCTCACAGCCATTTTTGCACCTCCTTATTTTTGTCGTGTATCCAGCTGTCCCTGAATCTCCTTATTTCATCCTCTTCAACTACAGGTTATTACATATTCAGGAATGCTACATCGACCCATAACCCTAGTTTCCTGTACCTGTCAGACATCCTGGTCTGCCCTTAAGACCTATATCTTTAGTTCAATTGATGTACTCACTATTGAGATTAATGTCTGGATACCTTAGAATTGAATTTGGAGCGATAGCATCCATGGGAGAGGTTCTCAATGGCTAATAAGATTCGGATTCTGCTTGCCGACGACCATGCACTTGTCAGGGAAGGGATGCGTGACCAGTTGGAGAGAGAGAAGGATTTGCAGGTCGTTGGAGAAGCCGGTGATGGTGAAGAGGCCGTTAAATTATGCGCCGAACTCGAGCCAGATGTTGTTTTGATGGACATCGTTATGCCCAAACTCAGTGGTATCGAGGCAACCAGGCTGATAAAACAGGCAAAGCCGACTACCTCGGTGCTCATACTAACCGCCTATAGTGACATCCGCTATATCCTGGGACTTCTGGATGCAGGGGCATGCGGTTACTTACTGAAAAGTGCACGCAGGGACGATATCATAGGTGCAATCCGCGCGGTGCAGGCCGGCGAATCGGTTCTCGACCCGGTGGTAACCCATAAGCTTTTACAGCGTGTGGTTGGCCAGGCTGCCACGCCTGCTGAAGACCATACTGGAACTGGAACGCCGCTGACTCTGAGGGAGGGGGAGATTCTGAGGTTGGCGGCCAGAGGTATGAAGAATAAGGACATTGCCGATACGCTGTTTGTCAGCCTGCGTACGGTCAAGGCTCACCTGACTAACATATTCAACAAATTGGGGGTTGGTAGCCGTACTGACGCCATAGTTAAAGGATTGAGGGAGGGTTATATTACCCTTGATGAGATACCTACGGAAAATGGTGGGAGTGAATGATGAAAGCAGGATTTCAATTAACCGAACATAACTATCGTGACTTGTTTGAAAATGCCAGTGATGCTATGTGGGTGCAGGACCTGAATGGAAACATTGTAGATGCGAATATGGCATGCGAAGGGCTCGCTGGATTCACCCGTCAGGAGCTTCTTGGTAAGAGTGTAAAGGATTTTATCAGTGGGAAATCTCTTGAGCTGGCCAGAGAAGTCCGCCGCAACTTGTTGGGAGGCAAGGAGACCACTCAGCGGTATGAACAACAGTTAGTCAGGAAGGATGGGACGAGAGGGATGATGAAGATGGCCACCAGTCTGGTCATCATTGATGGGGAAATAAAGGGCTTTCAGCACATCGCTAGGGATGTGACTGAAGAAAGGCGAATGCAGGAGATGCTCCTGAAGATTACCGATGGCTCTCCCATTCCAACATTTGTAATCAACGAGCAGCATAAGGTAACCCACTGGAATACAGCTATGCAAGCTCTATCCGGAGTAAGTAGCCAGGAAATGGTTGGGACAGACAAGCAATGGAAATCGTTCTACACTGAAAAGAGGCCGGTTATGGCTGATTTAATTGCGGACGGCGCATCCGCAGAAAAGATTACATCATATTATCCGGATAGATGTGAGAAGTCTCGACTAATCGATGGTGCATACGAGGCTGAAGACTTCTTCCCCGCTATCGGGGAGCATGGGACATGGCTTCACTTCACGGCAAGTCCCATAAAAAATGAAGATGGTGAAATAATAGGTGCTATCGAAACTTTGCAGGATATAACTGAAGGGAAGCAATTACAGGAGAATATGCGCTTCTATGTGGAACAGATAACCAGAGCCCAGGAGGACGAAAGAAAGCGTATTGCTCGTGAGTTGCATGATGAGACATCCCCCCCTCTGCTCCTTTTGATTCAACAGGTGGATGCAATTACGTCGTCCACGAAGCATCTGTCAAAATCGCTAGCAGAGGCGCTGGAGAACCTGCGCAGGAGAGCGGTGGAAGCACTGGAGGGCTTGCGGCGCTGCGCCCAGGACCTGAGGCCGCGAATACTGGATGACCTGGGTTTAATTGCAGCCCTCGAATGGATGGCGGAAGACCTGGAGAAAAACTATGGTATTGATACGAAGGTCGAGGTGGCAGGCATCGAGCGGAGCTTCCCGGACGAAGTACAGGTCCTGCTATTCCGAATTGCCCAGGAGGCGATGAGCAACATCAGGAGACACGCCAGGGCATCTAAGGCCGTAGTGAAGCTTGAGTCAGGTCACGGTAGCATCAAGATGACTATTACTGACAATGGTAAGGGGTTCAAGTTGCCTGACCAGGTTAATGAACTTGCCAGGAGCGGTAGACTTGGAATTGTCGGCATGAGTGAACGCGCGCGCTTACTTGGAGGTGATTTGACAATCAAATCAAAATCAGGTAGGGGTACCAGGGTGTTCACTGAGATACCGCTATCAGAGCACTAGCCATTATTGGTGATTGCCTCGTCCTGCCCTTTGGGATTTTCATAGTTCCATAGCTCCGTTATTGTCTCTTAAGCAAACCGGCATCCGTCAGGTGGTACGAAAATACCATGCTTTGCATGACCAACGAATGATTGATGCTTGTGCTTTATCCCAGCGATAATAATAGGTACAGATAAGTAAGCGTTCAGCGCTTTAAGCAGGTACCGTGGCGCTTGGTATTCCCTTTTGACAACCGGAGTCCGGGGCACAAATAGCGTGATGGAGGGTCCACGCGTATGAGTGGCGAGAGAGGAAATCTACTGGTCGAGACACTGGTGGCCCTGACTCTTCTCGGCATTATAGGGGTCACCTTTATTAGTGGCGTTACTACTGCCACTAATTCTCGTCTTATTGCTGATGAGGATGTTACCGGCAGAATTCTGGCAGAGAGCCAGATGGAGAATATACGTAAGCAGAGTTACTCCCTTTCGTATGACCCCGTTCCGATTCCGGACGAGTACGCTGGTTACTCTGTCCAGATAGAGGTAGACCCCTTCCGTAATGGCAGTATCCAGAAGATAACAGTCACAATCACGCATCGCAACAAAGAAGTAGCCTGGCTGGAAAGCTACAAGGTGCACAGATGAAACTTAAGAGGCTGATATACGGCAAGAAAGGTTTCACTTTAATTGAGATGATGGTGTCTCTTGCTATTACAGGTATCATCGGTGTTGGCGCAGCGGCAGCTTCCTACCATGTTCTTACTCAGAGCACCAGTAACACCGACCATACCTCCGCGAGTCAGCATGCCTTGAACGCTGTCTACTGGATAAGCCGTGATGCCCAGATGGCCCAGGCCGTCTCTCCGGAGGGGGCTTCGGGGTTCCCCCTTACATTACAGTGGGTAGCCTGGGACAATACCGAGCACGAGGTTGTTTATACTATTGATGAGGGCACACTTAGACGGTCGTATACCGATGGTGGCCCGGCGAGTGAAGTTGTCGTGGCACAACACATTAACCCGGATATTGAAATGACTAATTGCGAATTCTCAAACGGCGTGCTTACGTTGAAGATAACCGCTACTGTAGGTGAGGGCTCGCGTATCGAGAGCGTGAGCAAGGTTCGTGAGATAGTGCCCAGACCCCGGTTGTAGCCAGATGCAGGTATTATGAGCAGAAAGATAAGAAATACGCTCAGCAAAATACTACGCAAAGAAAAGGGTCAGGCATTGATTCTGGTCCTTATCCTGTTTCTTCTGGGGAGTCTTATCCTCCCGCCTCTCCTATCCTATATGCAGACATCGCTCAAATCTGGCCGAATATATGAAACGAAGACAGATGAACTCTATGCGGCTGACTCCGGTATTGAAGATGTCCTCTGGCAGATTAATAATGAGTGCCTGGAGTCACTGCTTACCGAACCTCCCTATGACCCTTATGATTTCGGTACGACCTGGAGCTACGACCTCAGCGAGCAAATTAATAAGAAAGACACCACTGTTAGTGTTGAAAATATCTGGATTCCCCTCGATGTTCCCTTCCCGAGTGAGGCTGAAGGAAGGAGCATCATCGAGTCTGGTAAGCTGGTAGTGACCAGCAACACTCCCGACGCCTCCACCTATCAGATTAAAATAACGTTTTACCCCGAAGCGGGCGAAGAGGATGACCTGATGATAGAGACCATCGGAGTGTGGCTGCCGCTGGGCTTCACCTACGTGCCTGGCTCCAGTAATCTGGAAGCAAACCCTTCTGCCGCCTACTACTCTGTACCGGATGTAGAGTCTCACTGCGGCGGCCAGGCAATCACCTGGGACTTCATATCTGTCCCGCTCTCATCTTTTCCGGGTGTTGAGCCGGCCGACTCACCTATGATTACAGATATAACCTTCAAATACACTCCTGCTGAGGCAGGGACCAGCCCGGTGGCCGTGGCCTGGACTACTACAAGCGGAGTCAGTGATGTCCCTCTTTCCTGGGACGCTGACATCAAGGTATTCAGGGTTGTCTCTGTAGCCGGAGCGACCGAGATAGAGGTCTACTTTGTCAGGTCTGAGCTCCGTAAGCTTGGTTCCGCTATAGAAGGGGACTATCGTGCCATCGGTAACTCCTTAATGATAGACACGAATCATGACTCGAATGGTATCCGTGACCAGCTTCTTGCGGAGAGCACCACAGCGGTCAGTGATATCCCTTCTGATGGAGATGTGGTGGCTGCCTACCTCTATTGGTCTGGCTGGCTTGATTGCAGCGTTGACACAATATATCAGAATAGCTGTAATAACTTCGGCCACTGGGATAACCCGGCAAATGACTGGGGGATTTCATCGGGGAGATTCAGAGGACACCACGTTAGCGAAGCTCCCTACTGGCACAGGTACCTGACCCTGAAAAGCGGGGTTGTTGATGACCTGAGCTCGTATGAGCCGGGAACGGTCCGTGTCCAGTGGCAGCAAAGCGAGTCGGGAGACCTGGAGTCGGCTGACGCCCTCCGGTTCCAGTTCTCAGGCGATGACGGTGATACCTGGGGGAGCCTGATTACCGCCTTCGCCGGTAATATCGGCAGTTCACCACAGACCTTCAGCTATGTTATCCCCACCGAGTTCCTGACCGATGAGTTCAAGATGCGTTTCTACCTGGACGATTTTGGTGATAACGGTGAATACTGCTATATCGACAATTTCTGTATAACCGAGGCTGAATACACCCCTGACACGAGTGTCATCTTCGAGATAGACGGTAACCAGGTCTATTTTGATGGAGGTGGTCAACCTGCGCATGGTTCGCAGGAGCTGGAGACCAGTGGTGGCCAGGTCCTGCCGAACTTCGATTCCGATGGTGACCCCAATGGTTTTTCCTATGCCTGCTTTAAGGATGTGACCGCACTGGTTCGAACGTTCGGGACCAAGGCCCCCGACCCCGCTACCAACTACCCTGGTAATGGTACCTACACCGTAGGGGGCGTCGACGGCGATACCGGTAACCAGTGGTCGTATGCCGGTTGGTCTCTCCTGATAATTTACAGCAGTGCCGAGACCGAGGGTCACCAGCTGTATCTCTACGATACATTTATGTATGCACATAATGACACAAACATAGATTTTGACGGTGACGGCGAGGCTGGGGGTACCATTACCGGTTTCATCGTACCTGAGCCAATCGGGGGTGAGGAGGTGGACGGGAATGCCGCCAAGATAACAGTTTTCGTTGGTGAAGGTGACTCGGTATGGCAGGGTGACTCGCTATATTTCAATGGGGTCTCTCTTTACAACGGGCAAAACCCCTGGAACAATGTCTGGAATTCCCGGTCCTATGGGATGAGCGAGGACGGCGTGGACATCGATACCTTCGAAATCAAGTGGTCGGCTGGTCTGCTTGACCCCGGCGACACCTCAGCGCAACTGGACCTGCCGACCGGTGTCGACTCCTGGAACTTGGTATACATCATCCTGCTGCTTCGTAGTGAGACAGTAACCGGCGGCACCACGCACTACGTTATAAACCCGGGGTCATAGTTTCATCTTATCCCGTGCTCCATTGAGCAGACACGCCTCTCGCGAAAAAGTCGTTATCTGAGCCTGTCTCTGGAGGGATATCGTTGACACTATCGCCCTGACGAATTACAATGTACGCCTGAGTGATTGGGGGAATTACAATTGACACTTAAGAAAGCCACCGCTGCTGCCGTATTCATCATACTGGTATTTACTCTTGTATTTCCTACCGCCTGCCAACCGACCGACTCGTCGACTGAGACAACTTCAAAGTCCTTCCTCTGGGAAGTGACATCCGATAGTACCACAGTCTATCTGTTGGGTTCCGTTCATGTGGCGAAGGCCGATTTGTACCCCTTGAATCGTGCTATCGAAGATGCCTATGATGACTCTCGGTATGTCGTCGTGGAAGTTGACGTTAGCAGCGCTGACTTATTTGAATCGTCTGAGCTTCTAATGGAAATTGGCATGTACCCGCCGGGTGAAGACCTCCGAAACAATATACCCGCCGACCTGTACTCCCGCCTGACCGATAGACTAATGGAATTGGATTCAGCGGGTTTTTTCCGATATACGAAGGATGCGTATGAACCCTGGGTGGTATATACAACGCTTGCCGAGCTGGAGTACATGGAACTGGGTTACGAAGCGGAATACGGCATCGATATGCATTTTCTGGACAAGGCCGCAAAAGACGGCAAGGATGTTCTCGAGCTGGAATCGATGGAGTTTCAACTCGAAGTTTTGGATAACCTCCCGGATGAGCTGCAAATACTGCTGCTTGAGGATGCTATAGATAATCCGGTAACAGAGGAAGAGATGGACAGGTTGTTTGAGATATGGCGTGCCGGTGATGCTGTCGAGATGGAACAAATGGTGTTCGGCGATATTGAAGAGTATCCTCAGTTTCAGCTCATCAACGAGAAGCTCATAGACGAACGCAATTACCTGATGGTGGAGAAGATAGAGAGCTATCTTGAAGATGATAAAGTCTATCTTGTTATAGTTGGGGCAGGACATCTTGTCGGTGAGAACGGGATAGTGAACCTGTTAATTGAGGCAGGGTATCAGGTCGAGCAATTGTGAGAGACCCGCCATAAGTTAGTCTCACGCTCCACCCCCATTAATCCCCCCATCTAACGAAGCGTCAGCAAAACTTGTTTCTCAGCGCATTTCTGTCTCCACCCCGTAACAGGTTTCCCTTGCATTGGTTGTTTTGTCATTGCGAGTGAAACGAAGCAATCTCGTCGAGTGTAGAAATGAGATTGCCGCTGGGGCAAAAGCCCCCTCGCAATGACACGCCACTATTGTTCTCATTTCCGATGCGACAAAAGTCATATATCAGTCTTCTGCAATAGTCCACAATGTAGCTATGTGCGCGGTTTCAAGTTACACTTTGCCAGTTTGTAAAGTCTATCATATCCGAGAGATGAGGAGGAGGTAGTGTGAGGAAAAAGGTTTTTGTTGCTGTTGCTTTTCTGGTGGCCGTTCCGGTTGTGCTGGGGGCCATCGATAGCTGTGCAACAGACACGGATGGGAATGAGCTGGAATCCCGGGAAATCAGCGAATATCAGGGTGAGGACCTTTCTTCGGTGAATGATTTCAGGGAAAACTCTATCAATGGTCCGCAGTACATCGACGAAGAGGACTACCAGCTTGAAATCACCGGCCTGGTGGATAATCCCAGGGCGTATACCTATGACGAGGTTATCGGCGACTATCAGAGCTACAAGAAGGTGGTCACGCTGAACTGTGTCGAGGGGTGGGACGTGACAATTCTGTGGGAAGGTCCGCTGGTCAGGGACTTGCTGGCAGAAGCTGGCCCTCTGGCCAGTGCTAATACAATTATCTTCCACGCTTACGATGGCTACACGACCTCTTTCCCGATTGACTACATAATGGACAACGACATCATCATGGCTTACAAGATGAATGATATCACCCTTCCCCCGGAAAGGGGTTTCCCTTTTCAACTGGTGGCTGAGAGCAAGTGGGGCTATAAGTGGATAAAGTGGATAACCGAAATCGAGCTATCCGACGACGAAAGCTACGAGGGCTACTGGGAAAGCCGGGGGTATTCCGACAGCGGTAATTTGGACGCGAGCTTCTTTGATTGACGGACAGGGTGACAGGGGCAGTCCTGGTTCAGAAAATAATACGGTGGCTGTTACTGGTTGCGGTAATACTCTATGTGATAACGGGCTTCGGCATTACCGAGTTCCGCACCGTTGAGACGCTTACATTCGGGTTGCTGACCAAGAACGTGGCCTTCAGGATTCATGAAGTCCTCTGGATTCCCTTTGCTGTCCTGCTGTCCGCACATATCCTGTACTCACTAGTGTTGAGACTGTGGAGAAGGTACCGGACTTAGGAGTCACTCTAGTCAGAGAAAATTGAGGGGAGCAAAGATGCCCCCCTTTTTATCAGGTAAACTGAGATTATATTCTTCGTAGTTAGCGAGAGTCCTGCCAGGGGTCAGATGGATTCGATGATGCCGCACCGGCCGCTCTATTTACGGGGCCGGGACTGGTGGACCCGGGTTGAGAGCTGGATGGCTCTCTGCCAGACTGCTCAATATTTGTTGTAGTCTGGCTAATCCCCTCCTCAACTGTCTTTTCAATTTTCTCACGCGTTTTGGCACGATTCATAGTAACCTGTTCCTTGGCTTTCTTAAAGGCTTCATTCATGGCTTCCATCATAATAGAGGAAGCGCTATCGAAGTAGGCCAGTACACTCGTTCCCGCCTCGTTGATTATTTTTGCGGCAATCTGCTTTCCCTCTTCAATTGCCTGCGTTTTTCTCTGCTCTGCCTCAGTCCTGGCTTTGACCTTGGCATGCTCCGCCATCTCCTTCGCCTGCTTGATGGCTTCATCTATGGTCTTGGTTGCTTCCTGTAAGGCTGAGAACTGCTCCAGTTGCTTGAAGACGGTATCGCTTGAGCCGGCTTCGCTCATGAGATATTCAGTAACCTCGTTTGGGTCAAGTCCGTTCGGGACAATATGGAATTTTCTGCCAAGCAGTTCCTTATACTCAGCCATCGTTACCCTCCATTATCTGACTCTAGGGCAGGAACAGCCATATTCGGGCTATATTACTGTTCTATATCTTTTATTCTACTTTCAGATACCGCATAGAGGAATAGTACTTTGGGCTGCTGGCAGATAGCTATAAGTACTGGCGACAGACCTATTTTTAAGGCCCAAAGTCCAGTGCCTGATTTAGAACAGTTACCAGAGGGTGAGTTGGGACGTTCCTGACCCCTGGATTCAAATATTTAGACATTTCAGGCAAGCCAGATTTAACCGCATAGTCTTCAATCCTAAGTCAGTAGACCCTTCCTTTCATTCCGCTCAAGTAGGATAATCTCAGATAGTCAAAGTTACTAAAGTACTATTACTTTACTATCATACAGGTTATATACATAAGTACTGTTTTTGAGGTTAAGGCTAATCTGGATATGGTTCATATACACACTTCCTGATGAGACAATAATTTCTATTTACAAGGAGAGATTATCGTGACGAGAGAAGCAATGGAATCGGCTTTAGAAATTCATGAAGAATTGGACCGGGTCATGACCCAGGTAGAGCTGGAGGACTACCTTTCGATGGCGTCCCAGACTATGGAGATATACGAGATGTTCGATAAGGCTGGTGCCGTCGGTTCGGATTACGGCCAGGGTTATCAGGATGGTTTCTGGGCAGGACGCAAGCTGGACGCCAAATATCAACTTGCTAAAATGGAGTCCATTAAGGGAAAAATCTCAATCTTTTAATGCAGCACGAATGCTGGATGTTATCCGTGTAGTGCTGCGCAAGATACTAAAATGTTGATAAGCAGAGGAAAATACCATAACGACATCAGCGCCGCCTATACAAGAGGGCTTGAGCAAGGCTTCGAACTGGCACGAAAGCTAAAACAAATTCGTGAGGGAAAAAGCCAGGAGCCTTCCTCCCCGCTTGATATGGAAAAACCGGAAGAGACGTCGCTATTGCTGAGGCAACTCGTTGATATAGCCGAGCGCAAGGGTATTACATTAAGATGAGCTTACCGAAAGGTATTTGTCCCTTATGCGGGACTGAGCATTTTGGCTGGGCCCTGTTGAATCCATGCCATCAGCGATGTGGCTGCTGTGGAGCCCAGCTTATAGTCGAAGAAAACCATCTTTCTTCCAGTGGCGTTGAATTATCAAGACCCCTTCCCGATTCAGCCTTTCCCACGCGCAAGAACTCACCTACTCCTCATTCTCCCAGTAATGAGTGAAAGCACTCAGCATCCCTGGTAGCCTCGATATCATAGTAAGTATGCCTGATGTACTGTTTTCCTGTGTATCCGCTCCTAGCCTGTTGCCTTCATGGTTATTGGCCTGTCATCGTGTTGTTGCTTCCGGCTGTCTATTCATCGTCGCTGCGTATTGCGGCAATGACGAAAACAATTGGCACAATGGCTATCAGGACTACCCGTAGCCAGATAATATCGACGAAGTTCACTGCCAGAATTACCACAGCTACCTCAGCCAGTATATACGCGGATATGACCAGCAGGAAGCGCCTCAATGTTTGTCACTCCTATTGTTTGGTGCTGGAAGTCTAGCACTCTGCCTGATAGATTTCAATATCATGAGTGGTGTATCCATATTACTATCTGTCTGCTTGCGAGTTCAACTTTGGCAAGATTACGGGGGCTCAACAGCACAATTAATTGACCCCTGTTTGGCTACTGTTATATAATCAAATTGGACAAGCCAAGCGAAGAAGAGAGGCAAACTTGCACGAGAGTTGCGGAGTTTTTGGCGTCTATTACCCTGGTGAAGACGTAGCCCGCCTTACCTACTTCGCTTTATTTGCTTTACAGCACCGTGGCCAGGAAAGTGCCGGTATCGCCGTTGCTGACGGCAAGCGGATGGAGGTTGCCGGTGGCATGGGGCTTGTGTCCCATGTCTTTGAGGAAGAGACTCTGGGTGGGCTCATCGGGCATATCGCTATCGGCCACAACCGGTATTCCACTCGCGGTTCAAGTCGGGTAGGCAACGTACAGCCCTTCATCGTGGGTGAGGGTGATAATACCCTTGCCATTGCCCACAACGGTAATATCGTTAACGCCGAGCACCTGTATGAGGAGCTTGTACAGGGAGGCTATACCTTCCGCACCTCCACGGATACCGAGATAATTGCCGACCTCATCATCTCATCTCCAGAAAAGAGATGGGTGGACAGGATTCGCTATGCCATGCACCGCCTCCAGGGAGCGTATTCCCTTTGTCTGCTGACCAGGGACAGTCTGTTTGCCGTACGTGACCCCTGGGGTGTACGGCCGCTCTGTCTTGGCTCGATTAACGGGGGCTATGTGGTCGCTTCAGAAAGCTGTGCCCTTGACCATATCGGGGCAGACTTCATCCGTGAAATTGAGCCGGGAGAGATTGTCCGTATCAGCGAGAACGGCGTTGATAGTTACCGGGAGGAGTCGAGCCGGAAGGCTTTGTGCATCTTCGAATATATCTACTTTGCCCGGCCCGATAGTATCATCAACGGTAAGCTGCTCTATCCCATCCGACAGGCTATGGGTGCCCAGCTGGCTGAGGAGCACCCGGTCGAGGCCGATATGGTGATGGGAGTTCCTGATTCGGCGACGGCCGCCGGTATTGGTTATTCGCTCCATACTGGTATACCCTACTGCGAAGGCCTGCTTAAGAACCGCTATGTTGGGCGTACCTTCATCGAGCCTGACCAGCGGATAAGGGACCTCGATGTCCGGCTGAAGTTCAACCCGTTGCCTCAAATGCTGGAAGGTAAACGATTGGTGGTGGTTGATGATAGTATTGTCCGTGGCACCACTACTCCCAAAGTGGTAAACCTGCTGAGGCGGGGTGGGGTCAAAGAAGTCCACATGCGTATCTGTGCCCCACCAATACGTTATCCCTGCTTCCTTGGAGTGGACATGGCCACCCGCCGTGAGCTTATTGCTGCCCGCAAGAGTGTTGAAGAAATCCGGGATTTTATCAGGGCTGACTCCCTTGGCTATATGAGTGTCAAAGGATTGATTAAGTCAGTAGGAATGCCCCGGAAACTATTCTGCATGGCCTGTTTCACAGGTGATTACCCGATGCCGGTCCAGCTCGAAATGGACAAGCTCGCACTGGAAATGCCAGGTAGAGCGCTTCAGTAGAAAAGGCATTACCTAGCCAGCTCTGCGGAGGCTCGTTTGATACACTATTGACAAGAGTCCAGTTTGTAGAGCTAACAGCAAATAAATCGAGGGGGGGAAAATGCCAGGACTTTTCGGGTTAAGTGTAGACCCTGAAGAATACAGTGACAGCTTCTTGCAGGATCTTTTTTGGGAGACATTTTACCAGCAACATCTGGGTGAAGAATATGCCGGGCTGGCCAGCTACTCTGGAGAAAGAATTAAAATACGTACACACCGAGGACTCTTTAAACCAACCTTTAGCGAAGACCTGGCTGGCCTTGAGGGGATAGAGGGGATTGGTTATTGTGGAGATACTAGAGAGCCAGTCTTGGCCGATTCGAAGCTGGGTGAATTTGCTACCTGTTTTTCTGGCAATCTCATCAATCGAGAGGCTTTAGTAGAAGCATATAAAGCAGCTGGTCATTCCTTTGCCTGGGAAGGGCAGTGTATTGAGATAATTGTTAAATTAATCGCTCAGGGTGAAGGAGTGGTTGATGGGATAAAAAGAATGACGAAGGAAATATTGGGGGCCTATTCTCTCTTGATTCTTACTCATGAAGGTATATATGCAGCTTGTTGTCCCACTGGTCACTGGCCGCTGGTTATCGGTGAAAAGAAGGGGGCGGTAGCCGTTACCACGGACCCGAGTGGTTTTCATAACTGTGGTTTCATTCCTCGTCGTGATGTGGAACCGGGCGAGATTGTATTATTGAAAAACGGTAGTCTGGAAACGAAAGAAAAGATGCCGACTACCAGGACTCAGATTTGCTCTTTTGTGTGGGTCTATACAAATTTCCCGGGAGCAGTTTTTAGAAACGTCCCGGTTACCGCAGTCCGAAAGAGGTTGGGAGCTATTCTAGCTCGTCGAGATATTGAGCGGGGGTTTATTCCAGATATAGTCGCTCCAATTCCTGATTCTGGCAGGTTCTGTGCTATAGGATATGCTCAAGAGTTTGTCCGACAGAAGAATGAGGGAAAGGTGGAGAGGACTCCTGAGTATGATGAGGTTCTAATTAAATATCCATATGCTGGAAGGAGCTACATCCAGTTAACCCAAGAAAGAAGAGAAACCTACGCTCACACTAAACAACTGGTCAGCGGAGAAGATTACAGCGGGAAAGTATTAGTGGTTTGTGATGATTCAATTAGGCGAGGGACTCAGACTCAAAGAACTACTATTCCAAAAATCAGGAATCTGGGTTTCACTGAGATTCATCTTCGGGTTTCCAATCCAGACTCCCTTTCTTATTGTCCCTGGGGGAAAAGTGTTCAGAAGGGGGAACTTCTGGCCGCTCGGATTCCTGATTTTAAAGAAAGGGCCGACTTTCTTGGCGTTGACAGCGCAGAACACCCCACAATTGAAGAACTGGCTGAGGCTATTGGTCTTCCGGTAGAGATGCTTTGTGTCGATTGTGACCTGCCCTCGTCTGATTGATACCTCTTCAGATAATAATCAAGCTACAGAATGAGAGCGGTTGCCTTATTACTCGATATGGCTGATCAGTTATTCCCCCAATGTATCAAGCTGCGAGATATAGACATAATGTGACATCCGGCTTGCCGAAATGGGCTTCCTGAGATAGAATAAGAATAGTCTAAGGCCTTGCGACGGACTGATTTCAATCATATTAGCCAGAGGTGACGAGTTGAAAGCAGATTTAGCCAAACTGGAGAGGGCTTTTAATCCCAGAGTCCTGGCTGTGGTAGGGGACTCGGGATATTTTCAGTGGCTTCGTTCTAATGCCGATTTCAAAGGCCAGCTCTATTCAGTGCAGGTAAATCCGAAAACCATCAAGCAAATCGAAGAGATGGGGGTGAAGAACTACACCAGCCTGCTGGATATTCCGGAGCCGGTGGACCTGGTGATAGTAACGGTCGGCCGGAAGTATGCTCTGCAGATACTGGAGGACTGCATTCGGAAGGATGTGGCTGCGGCCCATTTCTTTACCGCAGGTTTCACCGAGACCGATACCGAGGACGGGGCTGACCTGGAGCGTGCCCTCACTGAGCGCGCCATAGAGGCCAACTTTCATCTCATCGGCCCTAACTGCATGGGGATATTCAATCCTGCTGTTGGCCTGAAACAGGAGATGGGGCAGTACGTTGGAACGACAGGTCCGCTGGGTTTCATTTCACAGAGTGGCACCCACGCTATCAACTTTAGCCTTGAAGCGCACCTGCAGGGGATTGATATTAGTAAGTCGGTTAGCTTTGGTAACGGGACAGTACTTGACTCGGCTGAGTACCTCGATTACTTCGGTCGTGATGAGACTATTAAGGCAATCGGTATGTATCTGGAGGGGGTGAGAGATGGCAGGCGACTCCTCGAGGTGCTGCGGGAGGTCTCCAGTAAGAAACCCGTGGTGATGTGGAAGGGGGGCCGCACTGAGGGTGGCAGCCGGGCGATTGCCTCACATACCGGCTCACTGGCCGTCTCCCAGACCATCTGGACGGCAGCGATGAGACAGGGTGGGGCGCTTCCGGTTCTGGGAATGGATGAGTTGATTGATACCCTGAAGGCCCTGCTATATCTGAAGCCAGTTTATGGAAACCGGGTAGTCCTGGCGGGGGGTTCGGGGGGCCAGTCGGTGGCGATTACCGATGCTTTCACCGAGGCGGGACTGGAGGTACCTCAACTAAGCCAGGAGTCGTTCGATAAGTTCGAGGAATTCTTTACGGTAATTGGTGGTAGTTATCGCAACCCGGTAGATACTGGCAACCCAAACCGTCTCCAGATGGAGCGTATCATTAGCATTATTGAACAGGATACAAACACAGATAATATCGTGATGCTGATGAATGCCAGTGGTGCTGGCCCGCCGGGTATGGACGTCCAGCGCGATGATGAAATCAAGGCAATTGCCCAGATGCGGGCCCGGACGTCCAAACCGGTTATGGTATGTCTTCAGCTTACTATGTTGCCACGCGTGATTGCGGACGCACGAACTATCGTTAAGACGCTTCAGGATGCTGGCATCCCGGCGTTTACCAGTCTGGAGCGGGGAGCCCTGGCATTGCGGAACGCTCTGGACTACTACCGGTTCCGGCGGGGGTAACGCTTGTTTTGTATCGGGTTTTTACAGAGCAAATGAGGTCTTCGACTGCTGCTGTTGCCACTCCGTGCGGTGGATTTCCATAAGCAGGAATTTATACCCGTCCCTCTCTAAATAGCCGCAGGGCTTCAGGTTACATTTCTGAAAGCACCTGTGTGCCCGGCTGTTGACGACCAGAGTTTTCAGGTAGATGCGGTTTAGCTGTGTCCGCCGGAAGATGTATTCTATCAGGGCAGATACGGCGTCGGTGCCATAGCCTTTATCCCAGTAGTGGCGGTCGCCAATCATGATACCCAGTTCGGTCTCACCCTTGTCTTCATTGATATTGTAGTAAACGCAGTTTCCGATGTGCTTGCCGTCATGCGTCTCTATAGCGAAGGAGCGCCGGAAGGGGAAAGGGTATTGCAGTTCGTCGGTATAGTCTGTCAGGTACTCTTCGAAGGAACAGGATATAGGCGTGGTAGCATCCAATCGGGCCAATTCGTGGTCTCTCTGCCAATCGTAGTCGTTTCTGGCATCGGAAAGCCTCTTATTACGTAGTGTTATCCTGCTGCTGTCAGTCATGTTATCGGTAATTACTTCAGGCGAAGAAGGATTCCAGGTCTTCTTCATCTTCCATGTCAATAAGCGCCTGCTCGGCTGCATCACTTATGGTTTCATCAGTGTCCTGCAAGCATAGTTCCAGATACTCCTTGGCCTCGGCACCACCAATCTCCCCCAGCGCCTCGATGGATGCCATCTGTACATCGATATCAGGGTCATAGAGGAGCTCGGCAAGCTGGGGAACTGCTAGCTCCTCTTCGAGTTCACCGAGTGCTGCGGCAGCAGCACGACGTCTCTCGGCATCCCTGTTTTCCAGCTCATTAAGCAGAATCGGCAGCCACGACGGGTCACAGTTAGTACCCATGGCACGTATCGAACTGAGGGCTAGCCTATCATCGCTGCTGTGGTAGTTATCCTTAATTGCCCTGCTGACTCCGGGTAGGGGAAGCGGGGCGGCTGCCTCCAAGGCGAAACACCTGACATCCACCGGCCTGCTTTCCTCATTAATCGTGGACAGCAGGGCCTGGCCTATCCTGGCGGCATCATCTTCGCCGAGCTTACCGCATGCGGCCAGCATGGCAAACCTGCCCAGAGCTTCAGCTGCTCTGGCCTGGACATTCACTGAGTCGTCTTCCTCCAGCAGGCTGATGAGCACTGGGACCAGCGAAGGTCCCTCGTATTCCCACAGCCCCTCAATCGCCTGTCTCCTTATCTCGGCGCTGGGGTCTCTCAGGAGGCTCTTGAAGATACTGTTGAAATTGAGCTCGACGTTCTTGCCCGCCAGTCTAATCAGGTGACTGGCTATCTGGCCCCGCTGTTCCGTTTCAATAGTTGACCACGTCTGCTCAAATAATGCCACTTGCTGCGTGTCGAGACCTGATAACTCGACCAGGCTGGCGTCTGACAGGTCGTTGTCAATTAGCTTAGCGATAGCTTCCTCAACTGACACCTAAACACTCCCTTGAGGCGAGGTTGGGCTACCGGTCACTCTTCTTCCTCATCTTCTTCGTCATCCATCTCTTCGCCATCGTCCCCCTGTTGCCAGATAGGCTGGGTGAAATGCTCGATGTACTCGCCCATAGCAACGGCCGTTGCCTGCTTAATTTGCTCCATTGTTTCTCTGGCTGTCTCAGAAAGCTCAATGGTATCTACTTCGATGCCGAGCATCCTGGTCAGGACTTCTAAAATGGCCAGAGCAGCCATCGGGTTCTCGATTCGTGAAGCGTGTGCCGGTACCTCACCAAGCAGACAAATACCGTTGATTCCCCTTTCTTTGGCCACCCCGAGGAGCAGGCCATTCAACCCGGCAATCTGGAGGTTGCCCCGGTGTACCAGGTCATACTCCTGTAGTTTTGTCGTCATTTCCTGACTGGTGGCTACCCCCCAGACCCGGGGCTGCTCCGTGAAGTGGATTCGTGTCAGGGCTGCAGCGCAGGTAATTACTCTTTCGACCTGAAACGCGACGCCGACATCGAGGACAGCTCCGGCCAGTTCGTATACTTTGGATGTGGGCTGGTCATCACCGATGAAGAGTATCAGGTCACGTTCTATCTCGTTGGTGCTCTTGCGATAGTAGAACAGGCTCTGTGGGAACTGGGGGGCTTCTACCACGTTGTTGCTGGCGACAACTCCAATCGGGTCGAAAAAATAGGGTGCTTCAATCTCGCCCAGTGGCTTGAATTCCAGCTTCTTCAGCAGATAGCTGGCCAAAATCATTGATACGTTACCGACACCGGGCCAGGCAGCCAGCATAACTGGTGATTCAAGATTTGGTCGGGCCTTGATTCTGGCAAGGTTGTTCATTGAAATAGACCGCCTTTGCACAGCGGCTCTACTTCAATGGTACAACGTCCAGTGAGGGCGGTCAAGACGTGATATGTAGTGGTGGTTCAGTGTTACTGGTACGGGGTTATATTGGGGCATTGACAACGGCTGTTTCATAGAATAAAATGCACCCACATGTACATGATGTAACGGATTCCTACTGAGTAACCGCGTGTCTTTGCAGGGAAAATACTGAAGCTGTACTGACTAAAGACGATGGAAATAAGCACCGAAGGGAAAAGAGCTTTAATTGCGGCAGGACGGCGGGTAGTCTTCACCGGCCTGATTATTCTGGGTGCCTGGTTAGTATTAATGGGAATCAGGTGGGCAATTCCGGATGACATACTCAGAATGATGTTTATGAGTGGGGACTATCCTACTCCGCAGGAGTGGGACTGGTCCCGCTCTTTGTGGACGGGTAGATCGGTGTCTGGATTAGTCGGTGAACATTTGGGGGATACATTACAGCTCGTAGCGATTGGGGCAGGCTTTGCCCTGGTAACCGCTGCCTTGATTCTTATTCTCGGGGTCGCTATTAGCCGGGTAACCAGACGACCTGCCTGGCTGGTACGACTGAGGCAGGTACTGCGGTTAACTCTGGTCAGTAACCGTGTTAGTGCTCCCATCTTTATCGGTGCAACTCTCATATGGTTATATCCTGGAATCTGGTGGAGTTGGTCGCCTCCGCTGGAGTATGACGGAATCGCATGGTGGCCGGCATTCTTCGTTTCACTGCTGCCGGCATGGCTGCTGGTACAGGTCGGCCACGGTGAGATAGCAAACTGGCCGGAAAAACAAGCCAGCTCATACGGACTATTGGCGCGTGATGTCGGCGTCAAGCTACTTGTCACCATACTCAGGCTAACGGGTGCGATTATCGTTGTTACAGTACTGGTTGAGCAGGTTTTCAATTACGAGGTGTTGGGACGTCTCTTTATAAGTTCCTTATCAATGCGAGACTACCCGGTGGTCTTTGGAGTTGCCTGGGTCTGTGTTCTGATTGTAGTGTTTGCCAAGCTGGCAGCCGACCTTATTGAAATCGCTTACAACCATTTCCGTGAGAGACCCAAGCCGCCCGGGCCGACAGTGGAGCAGTCACCACCACAAAGGAGCATACCCAGAGTCTGGCTCTTCGTCTCTCTGGCGCTTGTGGTTGTGTTCATCCTGATAGCTATCATCGCCCCATTTATCGCGCCATATGGATACAATGATGGGATGGCGATTACGGGTGCAGCCAGGTTGCAACCAATGGGTGGGGAGTATTTGATGGGAGCCGACCAGCTAGGAAGGGATGTTTTTAGTCGCCTGCTCTACGGGATAAGGCTCGATGTGCAGACTGGCGCCACGATTGCCGCTATTGTGATGGTCATTGCTATTGGCTGGGCATTCTTGGCGGCATTCGTAAAAAAGATGAATAACTGGGTAGGTGATACCCTGGAGGATCTGGTGCTGTTGCCCAGGGACATACTATGTGCCTTTCCTTGGTTGGTGTTGCTTTTGCTGCTTATGTTGAATGTGGGGCCAGGTTTTGGGCAGGTAGCCCTGATGTGCAGTCTGCTACTGCTCCCCCGCGCAGTGGGCATGATGCGAGAGGCTTATAGTTCACCGCCAGAAGGGCATAGCTTGCAATACGGTATTTTGTGGTCGATACCGGTGATGTTGCTCTTCGTTGTGGCCGGTGGTATTCTGTATGTCTCCAGCGCTAGCTTCCTCGGCTACGGTATACCGGAACCCTTCCCGGAGCTCGGCAGCATGGTCAATCAGGGACGAAGATATTTCAGCGACGCGCTACATCTGGCAATATGGCCCGGCATTTTCCTGGTGTTGCTGACACTGGTGTGGACTATGGCCGGGGAGACCTTACTTGAGAGGCTGGGATT
>Ga0315537_1000838_pt1 | contig 24316 bp, 23 predicted proteins | sample SalMarSW160270MG_FD_203091 | JGI IMG/M metagenome (GOLD analysis project Ga0315537, IMG submission 203091) | Salt marsh sediment microbial communities from the Plum Island Ecosystem LTER, Massachusetts, United States - Salt Marsh Sediment SW1602-70 ...
AGCACTTGCTGTGATTGCCGGCAACAAAGAGGCTGGCAAAGCAGCACGCTTTGCTGACCTTTCGATCAGGCAGATAAAAGGCTTTGAATTGGCCTTGGTTATAACCAAAGAGGTTGAGCTTCAGAATGAAGAGCTGCAGAAGACTTATGGGAAAATAGATAAGGCCCGCACCACAAAGTTAGCCCAGGTTCAAGCTCTCGGCAAATTCGCAGTCATCGGAACGATTCAAACGTCGAATATTTTCAGCGCCCCGGCAGAACAAACCCAATACCGGATTACTGACGATAACAACAAAACCGTCTGTTACGCGTTACCGATAGGGTCGGCATCGAAGAAGGATTTGAGCAAACTCGCAGGCTCAAAGGTCGGCCTAATCGGCACAGTTGAGCCATATCCGCAGATCGCCGGCGCCCTCGTGCGATTTACGGAAATAGTAGTGATAAAGTAATCGGCTTATAAACCAAAGGGACCCTGTCTTGTCCGGTGTAACCAAAACACAAAACAGGGCCCCTCAAAGTCTCATCTCATCGAAGAGGGACATCGACCGCCCCAATAAGGGCAAATCTCTATCAAGCCCTCCCCGGGATTGCGGCAACATCATCCGGCGGAGCTTTAACATCGCCTTTCTCAAAATCTTCCGCCGTCGGTTTACAAGTGAGGTTATACCAGGGCGAGTCTTTCTTCTCCATCATGTCTTTCCACCTGACCAATTTACCGGTGTAGGTGGCGATGCGGCTCATGATTGCAGTGAGAGTGGATTCTGCAACATTGCGGGCTTCATTGAGCGGCTTGCCCTCAATAATGCTGTTGAGCAGGTCGACGTGCTCCTGAACGTATGGTCCGCCGTGCTCCGGGAAGTCCGGTGCCTTGATATTTTTGGTTGACTCGAGACCGCCACCACCCCAGGTCTTGCCTTCAGTACCGGCGAAATACTCTCTGACTCCGCCATCGGTGCCGTTAATCTGACGGCACATGCTGTGAATGCGGCAGCCGTCGCCATAATCGAGGTCAATGCTGAAGAAGTCGAACTGGTCGCCTGTCTGTCGGCGTGCGCGTCCACCAAAGCCAAGGGCATTGTCCGGTGGATGACCGATGAACCAGTTGGCAACGTCAAGGTTGTGGACATGCTGTTCCACGATGTGGTCGCCCGACATCTCTGTAAAGCTCACCCAGTTACGTACCAGGTAGTCGGCATCACTCTCGTTCTTGTTTTTCCTCTGGAACCATAGGGCGCCGCCACACCACCAGACACAGCCGCCGAGGATTTTGCCAATCGCGCCGCGCTCGATGGCATAAGCATTCTGGCGGTAACCTCTCTGGTGTCGGCGCTGGGTACCGGCGACAACAGCGAGGCCCTTCTGCTTGGCCAGCTCGCCGGCCTCGATAATCCTACGGCCGCCCGGCGGGTCGACTGCAACGGGCTTTTCCATAAAGACATTTTTGCCCGCTTTGACGGCAGCTTCGAAATGCACCGGTCGGAAGTTCGGCGATGTAGCTATACAGACAACATCGACGTTGGTCGCCAGGAGCTTCTTATAAGCGTCTGCGCCGTAAAAGCACCGTTCCTCCGGAACACCGTGCTTTTTGCCTGTTCCCACAGCCCTGTCTTTGAACCAGTCGGCTGTAGCGACAACTTCCATCTCGCGACCAATGTGTTCGCCCGCAGACAAACAGTTACTCAAGGCCCCATTGCCACGGCCACCACATCCAATCAGAGCGACACGAATTTTGCCGGAGCCGGCTGCAAAGATGCGGTTGGTACTCACTCCCATAGCCGCCAGCGATACCGCCGCCGATGCCTTGATGAAATCCCTACGAGAGACCTCACCTGTCTTTTCTTTTGCTTTCTTTTTCATAAATAATTCCTTTCGATTAGAACCACTTTTAACTAACTCAAATATCTAAAAATATTTACAGAAGCACAAAGCTAAAAAGTCACCACAAATGCGATATGCCTCGATTACCACTGCTGCGGTGGTATACATAAAATCACACCGAGACAACTTTCCATCCTGCCGGTGGAAATTGCCTTTCCGGTTTTTCATCTGTGCCGCCTCCTTCATACACAGTCCAAAAAACTCTACAAGGCGCATAAGCCTTTGGAAAACAACAGCTTACGACCTTTATTTGCTGTGCTGTCCACCCTCGCAAGCCCTTCTATCTGCAGGTACTTGGAGACGAACTATTATAACTACTCCATTCGGAAATACAAGCCCAAACTCAAGCCTTTTTGAACGCCGTCCACTTCTGCTTACTCTTGGTGCTGGCCAAAACGGTCTCTATGAAACACATACCACGGACGCCATCATTCACGCTCGGAAAGTCCAGCATCAGTGGGTCAGGCTTTGTCCGGGTCATTCTCGCACGCACGGTATCGGCGAAGTTACGGTAATTGTTAGCGAAGGCCTCAAAGAAAGCTTCAGGATGACCGGACGGCAGGCGCGTAGCACGGCCGGCGGCAGGGCTTCTGGCACCGACATAATCGTTACCGCGGCGCCAAACCTGTACCGGCCCGTCGGGAACCTTCACATACAGGTAATTGGGATGCTCCTGATGCCATTCCAGACTCTTTTGCTCGCCATAGACCCAGATAGCCAAATTGTTCTCCTCGCCTATGGAGACCTGGCTGGCATGTAGGACACCCCTGGCTCCATTATTGAAGCGCAGCAGGCAGTTGCCGTCGTCGTCCAAACGCCTACCCTTAACAAAAATCGTCAGGTCAGCACAGATATGGGTAATCTTCAGTCCCGTTATATACTCCGAGAGATTCTCGGCGTGCGTGCCGATGTCACCCATACAGCCGGCGCCGCCGCTTTGCTTCGGGTCGGTCCGCCAGGCAGCCTGCATCTGGCCCGTTTTCTCCAGCGCTGTAGCCAACCAGCCCTGTGGATACTGTACAACAATCTTGCGAATCTTACCCAGCTCACCCTGACGAGCCAAATCCCGGGCCAGCTTGACCATCGGGTAACCCGTATAGTTGTGCATCAGTCCGAACACTCTGCGCGACTTCTTAACAAGTGTTCGCAAGTCCTTCGCTTCTTTGACGCTAATCGTCATCGGCTTTTCGCACATCACGTGGAAACCGGCATTGAGAAAATCCCTTGCAATCGGGAAATGCCAGTTGTTCGGCGTTGTTATTGAGACGAAATCTATCCGTTCCCCCTCCGGTAACTTAAGCTCTTTCCCGATCATTTCCTCGTAGTTACGATATACTCGTCTGGAATTGAGACCCAGCTCCCGTCCCATCTGCTTTGATTTGCTTGGATTGATATCGAACGCCCCGGCCACCAGCTCGATACCGCCGTCCAGACGTGACGCCCTTCGGTGTACCTCACCGATGAACGCCCCCGGTCCTCCACCAACCATTCCCATATTCAATTTTCGGTCGAGTTTCATACGTGCTCCTTTCAATAATATTCACGCGCGCATAATTTTATTGTGCTTATCAATTAAGAAATCCGTTTCGTTCACATAACGCCGCATCCTGCAAAAGATATACCTCAAAATTATAAAACCCAATCCCAGTAAAGCAACCCAAAATAACAAAGTTTGGGTTGACAGTAATCTAATATAAGTTATAAAGCTGCTATTGTCAATCACTGCTAAATTCTGAACATAATCGCGTAAAATGTTTGAAAAAACTGTGAACTACCAACAGCAAAAGCATGAATATCAACAAGCACGCTTCTAAAAAACGCACTGATATTAAGCCCTTATCCGTTGATTTGTACAATATTGCCGTCCAGACAAGGGTTCCGCTCAAGTTTGGGCCTGAAACATTGACCTCGGTTATATGCGCACGCACCTGCATGACGGTGGGCAACGAACAAGGACAAACGGCACAGGGCTGGGGCGAAACCCCCTTGAGCGTCCAATGGGCCTGGCCGAGCAAACTGGGATATCAAGAGCGATGCGAAACGATGCAGCTTTTCTGCAGTATGCTTGCTGAGACCTGGGCTAAATTCGACCAGGAAGGACATCCCATTGAATTAGGCAGTGACTTTATTGAAACGCAGTTACCCACCTTATTGGACAAGCTCAACAGTCAGCGCGGCGAGCAAACAGAACCGATGCCGCATCTTGCAGCATTGGTTTGCTGTTCGGCATTTGACATTGCACTGCACGATGCGTATGGCCAGCTTTTGGGCCGGGACGTGTACTCTACATACAACGCGGAATTTATGAATGTTGATTTGTCACACTTTCTCAAGCCAGCCGATGATACTGACTTCTCATTTGACGGCAAATACCCTGCTGATTTTCTAAACTTTCCGCCGGCCAAAACTCTGCCTGCCTGGCACTTAGTAGGCGGCAAGGATTTGCTCGACACATCCGAGCTTACCGGCACAGAACCGGATGACGGCTACCCTGTATTATTGCCGGATTGGATTAAACGGGACGGCCTCAAATGCCTGAAGGTGAAGCTGCGCGGCAATGACTCTTCGTGGGACGTAGATAGATTAGTGAATGTTGGCAAAATTGCACTCGAAAACAACGTTCTGTGGTTAACCAGTGATTTTAACTGCACTGTCACCGACCCCGCCTACGTGAACAACATTCTGGATCGGCTGATGATAGAGCATCCTCGCATTTACCAAATGATTCTCTACGTAGAGCAGCCATTCCCGTACGACCTGGAAAATAATCAGATTGACGTCCACAGCGTCTCTGCCCGTAAGCCTCTCTTTATGGACGAAAGTGCTCACGACTGGAAGTTAGTCAGACTCGGCCGAAGCTTGGGCTGGACCGGTGTCGCGCTAAAAACCTGCAAAACTCAAACCGGCGCGCTATTAAGCCTCTGTTGGGCCAAGGCACACGGAATGACCCTAATGGTGCAGGATTTGACTAATCCAATGTTAGCACAGATTCCCCACGTTCTTTTGGCCGCGCACGCGGGAACAATTATGGGAGTCGAGACCAACGCGATGCAGTTTTACCCCGCCGCTTCGGCCCCGGAAGAGGCGGTACACCCGGGGCTTTACCAACGGCGCAACGGCCAGGTTGACCTGTCGACATTGAGTGGGCCGGGTTTTGGTTACAGGATAAACGAAATTAAAAGGGATTTGCCCGATTTAGCGGCACATTATGATAAATAAAGTAATCAGGTACGGTGAAATGATGAGAGACAAGGCGAGTATTTCGCTTGTTTGTGCGCTGGCGGCGGTGCTGTTGAGCTGCAGCACCAGGGCGGATAACACCTCAGCCGGCAGTCCTTCGGCGGGTACGGCAAGAAAGGGTGTAACGCTTTACGTCTCCAGGCTGGGCGATAATTCGGACGGAAGCAGTTGGGGGAAGGCGTTCCACACGATTCAGGCGGCCCTTCTGGCTGTGCCTGACGATAAGGGTGGCCATCGCCTTGTCATCCGGCCGGACACTTATGCCGAGGCCAACCTTTATCCGGCCCATAAAGGTGCGGCGGGGGCTTACAATCTTTTAGTGGGGGACTGGGACGGAAGTTTAGGTTCAGGTATCACCGGCTGGGTTGTCGTAGATTCAGGAGCACCGGCGGTAATTGTTCGCACAAACCCCAATGCTCCCACAGGCAACCCGACTTTTATGATTCTGGATTCGGGCGACCCGAATAAGGAGATGGGATTAAAGAGTGTGGACTGGTGGGGTCCGTGGCGCTGCGACCCGAATTTTTCAGGTGTTGCGTGGGACCGGTGGGTTTTCAAACGGATTTATGCATGCGGGTCCGAAGGTGGTATCGGGTGGGATATGACCAATCAGGCCGGCGCGGAATTCTCGGCGATTGTGGAGGACTGCGTTGGGATTGGCCGCTTTGCCGGGGCGGCGGTTATTGCTCACAGAAATCGCCCCGAGGAGCCGGTTGTATTTCGGCGTTCGTATTTTATGTGTCTGGACGTGTGGGGAGATGCCGGTGCAGTCTATGTGCGGGCGCATAACAGCAATATGCCGGAAACGCCCGATGCTGTTTTTGAGGATTGCACGATCGTTGGGCCGGACAATGCGCTGCAGGTTGGCTACCCCGGTTTTCAGGGATACACACGGGTGAGGTTCAATCGCTGCCGACTGATTGTTCTTAATTTTTCTCAGCCGCACGGAACGCCGTCCACAGGTGTTATCTACAGTGACCTCGCGGGCAAGTTTCTTCACGTCGATTTGGAAGACTGTACGCTGATGGGATATACAGTTTTTGGATCGAGGAACGGCGATATGTTCTCATACAGTTTGAAAGGAAGCAATAGAGCGTATGTGCAGTATCGCCAGCCGGTGCCGGAAGGGTTTGAACGCCTGCGGTTTTGGCCGCTGGATGTGTTCAATGAACTTCTGCCGGTGTGGTTCGCCGGCCCGGGGACGGACATCAAAGAAAAACGGCAATGACATTTTATGTTTGAGATGGTTTTTTAAAAGATTCAATCTCTATTAAGGGAGTAATTGAAAATGGCGAAATTAAGTGCATTTGCAGATGAAGTAACAGATGATTTTCTGGAGCAGGTCAAATACCTCGCCGGCGAAAATGTGGGTTACATAGAGATTCGTTTTGTCAATCAGAAGAATGTCATGGACCTTACCCGGAATGAACTAAACGAAGCGAAAAAAATGATTGCGGACCACGGTCTTAAAGTATGTGCTATCGGCTCGCCCATAGGAAAGGTAAAGCTCGATGAGCCTTTTGAGCCACACCTGGACAAGTTCAAACACGCCGTCGATTTGGCCCTGTTTTTTGAAACCCCGTACATACGTGTGTTTAGCTACTATCCACCGGAAGGTAAGGAAATCTCAGACTATCGCAATGAAGTTATGGAGCGTATGTCGGCCAAGGTAGAAATACTCAACGACGTTGACGTTATTATGGTTCATGAAAATGAAACAGATATTTATGGGCATACCGCCGAGAACTGCGCCGATATTGTAAAGACCGTCAATTCACCGAAGCTTCGGCTTGTATATGACCCGGCAAACTTCGTATGGGGACAGAAGATAACAGATAATGTCGAAAAATGTTGGCCGCTTATGAAGCCTTACGTTGTCCATATCCATATCAAAGACTGGAAGCTCGGTGATACTTTAGGCAGCATACCTGGTGAAGGTGACGGCCAAATAAAAGAGCTGCTCGCTGAGCTTGCGGCAATGAACTATGAGGGCTGTCTTACGATGGAGCCGCACCTGCGGGCCGGCGGCCAGTTCGGCGGCGATACAGGGCCTGAGCTATTTTCAAAGGCGATTGCCGCGGTAAGAGAACTCGCAGCGGAGGTTGGTTTGAAGTGTGAATAACTTTTCCCGGAAAGGAAAAATATTATGAAAACCTGGAATTTTGGAATAGTGGGTGCCGGGCTAATCGCAGATTTTCACGCAAAAGCCATCGCAGATATTCCCAACGCAAAGCTTATTGGCTGCTGCGACAAGATACAAGACAGAGCGAATAAATTAGCGGACAAATATGACGTGAAGGCTTTTGAAAGCTATGAAGAGATGCTAAAAAGCGACGACGTGGATATCGTCACCATCGCCACACCAAGCGGTTCTCACTGCGAACCGACCATTGCCGCAGCCGAAGCGGGCAAACATGTATTATGTGAAAAACCGCTGGAGGTAACCTTAGAGCGTATCGATGCCATGATCGAGGCCCACAACAAAAGCGGCACTCGCCTGGGCGGCATTTTCCCCTACCGATTTAATGATTCGCAGACAATCCTTCGAGAAGCGATAAACTCAGGGCGCTTCGGCGTAATTACCTATGCGGGGATATACGTTCCCTGGTGGCGTACCGACGAGTATTACAAGGACTCGTGGCACGGCACGTGGAAATTAGACGGCGGCGGCGCGCTAATGAACCAGTCTATTCATATGGTAGATATGCTCTGTGATGTAATGCCTCCGATTGAATCTTTACAGGCCTACACGGGGACGCTGGGGCACAGAATAGAAGCCGAAGATACCGCTGCCGCCGTGCTGCGCTATACCAACGGGGCGTTGGGAGTCATCTATGGCACAACCGCTTCATATCCAGGCCAGTTCAGACGGTTTGAAATAACCGGCACCAAAGGCACTGTGATACAGGTTGAAAACAGTTTCAAAGTCTGGCAGTTTGCCGATGAGAAGCCGGAAGACGAAAAAATCCGAAAAGAACATGGCCAAATCGAAGGCGGCGGAGGCGTATCTGACCCAGCCGCTATCACCCACGACAACCATACCCGCAATTTCAAGGCATTCCTCGAAGCCCTCGAAACAGGGGAAAATTTCTGGATAAGCGGGCCCGAGGCGCGCAAAGCCGTCGAAGTGATACTGGCAATTTACAAATCCGCCAAAGAACAAAAGCCGGTCGGATTGGTCTAATGTCGTTGGTATAAACCAATATTATACAGGTTGCCTCGGCAGCGCTCTCAGGGATTTTACGCCCAGGATTGGCACCGAACTTCGCCAAAAAAGGGCGTGCTCCGCGTTTGGACGCAATATGCTGCATACAAATACATTGCCGCCGACCAGCTCTGCCAGTCCTGGCCCTGAGGCGTTCCATCCTGCGCCCGTATCCATTCATTAAAGCCAAATTCTACATCCGCCACGCGTGCAGGCCGGTTTAGCTCTGTAAGAACCAAAAGTTTCTTTTCAGCAAGCCGATACTTTCCGGCTGCAACCAGAGCAGCCACATAAAATCCACAAATAAACGGCCAGATACCCCCATTATGATATTCTCCCGGTTGATTGTACTTTTCGTACCTGGGCATCCAATCAGGATCATCCGGTCTTATGTAAGGAAAAAGATTAGGCGGCATATCAGCCGCAAGTAGCTCATTTTCCCTCAGTGCTGCGCACTCAGTTTCGACCCATTTGATGAGCGAGTTCGCCCTTGAATCAGACGCAATTCCCGAAAGAATTGCCAGACTATTCCCTAAGAGATCGAAACGCTCGCTTTTATAGACTTTGTAAGACCACAGTGCATAGTAAGGCTTACGCCTTAGTACCAAACCTTCATGCACATGGCGATTTTGCCTGTCACCTTTTATAGTGAATCTGCCCATTTGGTCCTTAATCTGGGAGGCGCGACCGTGCTGACCAAAAAGTCGCAGATAGATATAAACTATTGTGTTTACAAAAAGACCGTATCCACAAACCCACTGCTCATCCCGCCAATCGCTTGTCGGTAACTGGTCCACCATAACACGGTCAGACGTGCTTTGATATTCCATCCACAGCATGGACTTATTCACCGCCTGCTCCAGGAAATCAGCCTCGCCCGTTACTTTTCGAAAGAGCGCAACAGCCATAAGAAACAATGGCGTGCAATCACTTGAGCCGCGGTCATCCGAATTGTGAACTAAAGACGGGATATGGCCTAACCTGCTCTGGTTTCGTGCAACAGTTTCCAGAGTTTTCCTCAAGCTCTTGTGTAGTTTTTTATTTCCGGAAAGCAGAATCCCGAGAGAGGAAATCATCAGGTCGCGGGTATATGGTTCCGGATACCCCCATCCGGCGGTCCGCGGCAGACCTCGGAAAGGGCCGTGAGCGTTATGAAGCAAGACCTTAATAGCCGCCTGCCTGGCATTCTCAACTAAATTCCTGCTGTGTTTATCCATTTATGAAATCCCAAACTTCTCTGAGACAATCTTGACAAATCTTCTTGCGATGACACGATAATCATAGTTTTCGACAGCGCGTTTGCGCCCCTCCTCACCCATTTTTTGCCTAAGGTCAGGATTCTGCATCAAATCCATAAGATAGTTGGCGATATCGTGTATGCTGGCACGATAATCAACAATTCGGGGTCTTTTGAAAACTACCTTATGCCCGGATTCATAACCTGATTCATCACCCACAACCGCCTCCCTTAATCGGATTTCCTGAGCCACAGAAGCTAAAAATGCCGTTTTGCCGTGAACTAAAGTGTCCAGCATACCCATGGCTTTTATACCTACAACCGGCTTGCCACAGGCATTGGCTTCCACCTGAATCATTCCAAAGCCCTCAAGGCGTGAAGGGGCTGCATAAATATCACACGCGGCTAATAGATAGGGCATAAAGTTACGTGAAACCCGGCTGGTCGTATACACGACGTTTTTTTCAATTCCAAGGTGGGTGGCTAACTGAAGGTCTGCAAGATTCTGCTGTTCGGTCCTGGGTTGAGGCCAAACCTTGCAAACATATTTCCAATCCGGCGCTTTCGTGTCATTTATTGCCAGAGCCTGCATGACCTCCTGAGCACCTTTTGAAGCGGCATCTCCGCCGACGGTAAGAACCGTTATTTGATCCGGTGCTATACCCAATGCGTCACGTACCGCCACAACCTTCGGATCATTTTTATCTCGGGGCATAAAAGAATCCGTATCACATCCGACAGGAAGGACCTCGATATTTTTGCCGCTGAGCCCGTCTCGCATATATATCTTCTTGACCCACTTGGATGTGACAAGTATCAAAGGTAGAGCCTCCAGGATTTCCTGATAATTAGCCATATAGCCATCTGCCACAAGCCAGGGGACCGCCGAGATTCCGTATCTTTGGGGATGCAGAACCAAATGTGGAGTATGTCCCCAATATCCGACTCCCACAACGATGTCCGGCTCAAACCATCGGTAGTACCACTCTTTTTCCTGCGCAGCTTCAAAATTAACCGCATGCGCTTCAATTCCCATCTCTCGAAGCCCTCTGAATAGCAGGTCTCCCTGAGTGGCCAATCCTCCCGGTGACGGGGGATAGTCATACGAAACAAGCACTTTCATCTTAATAGACTCCTTTATTCAAACACAATGTACTTTTTAATCAGATTTAAAACAACAAAAGGCTTCTTCCTTCGGAGTAGTCTTCGCCTCGAAACTATCAGGACTAAAACCATAAACATTCGTTATAATATCATATTTTTTACGCCAGATTTCATCAGGCAATTTTCCCTTAACATCCGCATCATCAATAGCACGAGGCAGATATTTTCCATCGCCGTCTTCATAAGCAAACATCCACAGTTCTTTTGCAAAAAGCCCCTTACTTTTCCACAAAGCCCTGACGGCCTTTGCCGTCTCCTCATGCCTTCGGTGCCTCGTATACTCTCCACATGGACTGTGGGTAATGATCATATCAAATCTGTCGGACGGCAACAATTCAAGTATCGTCGCCTGTACTTTACGAGTGTCCAGTGGCGTTTGTTCCGGGCCATCGTCGAGATCGCCCATTATGCCGGCGGCATGTAGCCCTTCGAGGGCCTTGAAAAACCTGGGGGCCCTATCCGGATCACTCTTACGGCAAAGCGTAATAACCGTCCATTCACTTTCCGGGTGCATCAGTATAGTTCCACCCACCCACAAAGTCTCGTCGTCAGGATGGGCAGCGATAACAACACAATGTCTGAAATCCCACGTTCGATCCTTTGTTTCCATTCCGGCCATCGGCTCTACTCCTTTACGGCCTGTTCATCATTGTTGAGGAGAACATCATTCCTTTGTCGGTGACTATCGAAAACAAAAATCTCTCAGGCTGTGGGGCGTTCATCTTTAATATAAGACACTGCCGAATTTTGTCGTTTTGCCTTTTGGAAAATTGAGGTTTTTTCTCTGGCGAATTTAACACCTCTGCCTGTTATTATATCTTTTTCCTCTCTTATGAAGTCGATATATTGCAATAAAGACCAGGCACTATTATACCATCTCATCTGGTATCCTCTCTGGTGGGCCTGCTTTTCCATCAAAAGCCGCTTTTTCTGATTGAAAACAAGATAATCAAGGGCCTGAGCTATTTGTTCGATTGAGGGTTCGCCCGGGTCGACCAAAATACCTCTTGCGTGCCGGCCTATAACAAGACCTTCGGGACATCGTTTGTTTGAATGAATCAATTCCACTGCGTACCTAAATTTAGTTGCCAATGCCACCCTGCCCGAACCGAGAGTATCGGCCAATATACCGCTTGATATCTGCTGCATATTAAGATACGGCAGCACCATTACATTGGTGGCCCCATAAAATTTCATCAGGGCATTTTCATCCAGAAAGGTATCAAGAAAAACTACATCGCACTCATCAAAGTTGGTCATACCGAACTCTTTTACTCTGCACCACCTTAATTTGGAATCTTCAAGGGCCTGATTTAGCGTTGCTTGAAATTCCTGATAGGGTTTGCCGCCGTCGGTTTTCACAAAGTCAGGGTGAGACTGTCCGGCAATCAGGTATATCAGCTTTTTTCTCTGGGCCTCGGTGCAGGATTCATTAAGGAACCGCCCGTAAGCTCGGATGCCATACTGAATCCCTTTGTCGGGAGAAAGAAGCCCGAGGGTTGTGATTAGAAAACGGTTTTCCAAACCATACTCACGTTTTATGGCCAATCGGTCATATTGAGAAGGGTGCTGCATCCTGATACCATGGTCAATATGCTTAAGCTTATCAGAAGCAATTCCGTATATATCTGATTCGAGTATGTTAATAGCGCTTTCTGTTGTGACGATAAGTCCATCACTATATCCGGCCAGCTCCTGCAAGGTTTTTCTCTGTGCCTCGTCAGGCTCATCAAGAACCGTGTGCAGGTAAACCAACGTAACCAGGCCTTGTCCGTGAAATACTTTTGCCAGATTGATAAAATTGGCACCCTGGCCATCTTCGCCTTTTTCATCCGGGTCAAGGCCGTATTCATGCTGTAAAAGCACCACAGTGGGATTTGCGCTCTCCCTCGCGCGGGCCGATATGTTGACTATTGCATCAGCCCACGATTGAGGAGTATATTGGTCTATAGTGAGATCCACTGGTATATCGTAAGGGCCGTTGCCATTGTCAATTGCCGCAACTCTTATATGCCCCACTTCACCTGTAAAGTATGCAAGAGCAGTCGATAAGTCTCTCGAAAAGGTGCCTATACCGCACTTTCGCGGTGGGTATGTTGAGACAATTCGGATGTTATATGGCATAGCCAAGTCCTAATATAAAAATATAACTTTTAAGAAAGAGCTGCTAATACACCTCGAACATAACCGACCGACTCAGCCAGACCCGGCAGCAGATTTTCGGGATCCTTCTCGTATTCAAATGCAACTATGCCTGAGTAGTTAATTTTTAACAACGTTCCTACAAACTTTGGAATATCAATTACGCCTCGCCCAACCTCCACCTCTCGCCCTTGTGCCGTTGCAGCCGAAACATCTTTCAAGTGAACATCCAGCAGCCGGTCCGCATACTTCTCGGCTGAGACCGATGGGTCCACTCCCGCTCGCTGCGTGTGTCCAATGTCGTTGCAAAGCCCGATTCTCTTATCCAGATCCTTGATTTTTTCATAAGCACTTGCCGGTGTTGGATACACTTTATCTGTCGGCCCGTGATTGTGAATCGCCACCTTAATGTCATATTCTTTGACCTTCTTATCTACCAATTTTAACAGCTCGGGTTTAGGCACTCCGATTATAACCTTCATCCCGGCCGCTTTTGCATAATCAAAAGCACGGTTCACCTCAGCCTCGCTGTTCATATAGATTACGCCGCCCCCATAAAGTTCAAGGCCCGCCTCTTTGACTTTGGCCACAACTTCCTTGACTTGGGCCGGTGTGCTATCCAATGCCAGATGAAAGCTCTTCAGAGCAATGTATTTCAATCCGACCTTTTTTGTCATTGCCAGTGCTTCATCCAGGTCAAATTTTCTGAATGTATATGAAGCCACACCCAGCTCAAACCGCCTCTTTTTTCTGATTTCAAATCTTGGCTCTCGAATTTCGAAACGACGCTGCTTCTTCCCTGCCGATGGTTGACTCTGTCCGCACGAGACGCCCGCACCAATCAGCGAACTGGCCATCCCCGCACCGGCTGCCCGCAAAAACTGCCTTCTGGTTTGCTCCGTCATCTCCACCATCTCCTTTCTGAACATCCACCTGTGGCGGACTCGTAAACTGAAAACTATTCATATACGCAATATCTGACAAAAAACTTTAGTTTAAGGATAAAACAAATGCCGTTAAGATGCAAATAAATTTGCCTTGCGAATGCCGTGTATATTTAATATGATTGTTTCGCACAGACTTAATCCGCCTGTGGCGGATTGGCTCTTACATCGGGAAAGGCAGGTAAAAACACTGAAAAATAAAAGAACCAAAGAAGCTAAAGTCCTGAGCCGTCGGCAGTTTCTGAAAAGCTCAGCTTTTGCTGCAGCTGCTTTTACGTGGCCGACAATCGTTCCAGGCTCAGTTTTTGGCGCCAACGCACCGAGCAATCGTATCACAGTAGGCTGTATAGGCGTTGGCCGTATGGGTCTCGGCGATTTGCGGGAAATTATGGGATTTAAGCAGGCACAAATTATCGCCGTATGTGATGTCGATTCCAAAAGGACAAAGCACGCCCAGCAGCTTGTAGAAACCCATTATGCCACACAGACTCAAAATGGGACCTACAAAGGCTGTGCGACTTATGGAGATTTCAGAGATTTAGTCGCACGAAAGGATATCGACGCAGTTTCAATCGTCACACCCGATCATTGGCACGCGCTGCCCGCGCTCGCCGCAGCCAAGGCCGGAAAGGACATCTTTTTGCAGAAGCCGCTGACCCTGACAATTGAAGAAGGACGTCTGCTAAGTGACACGGTTCGCCGCTATGGACGCATCTTCCAGGTCGGAAGCCAGCAGCGCTCCGAGTCGAATTTTCGCTCTGCGTGTGAGTTGGTTCGCAATGGACGTATCGGCAAGCTGCAAACGGTCAAAGTCGGCTTCGGAACAGACCCTGCCACAGGGCCGCAGCCGCCAATGCCGGTCCCTGATAGGCTCGACTACGATATGTGGTTAGGCCCTGCGCCTTGGGCCGAATACACAGAAATGCGCGTCCACCCCCAAAACGATTATGGCCGACCGGGATGGCTGCGCATCGCAGACTACGGTGCAGGTATGATTACAGGCTGGGGCGCCCACCATAACGACATTGCACAATGGGGGATGGGGACCGAATACACCGGGCCCGTGGAAATCAAAGGACAGGCCGAATACCCCAAAGACGGACTATGGGACGTGCACGGCGCGTTCAGCATCGAATACACATATGTCGGCGGAGTCAAGGTCATCTGCGCCGACACACAAAAAAACAAACAAGGGATCCTTTTCGAGGGAACGCAAGGTGCGGTGTACGTCAAGCGAGGGCACATCGAAGCGAATCCCCAGTCACTTTTGACATCGGCCATTGGCCCAGACGAAATCCATCTTTACAAAAGCAACAACCACAAAGGAAATTTCTTAGAGTGCATCAAAACAAGAAATGAAACGGCTGCTCCTGTGGAAATCGGCCACCGTTCCTGCTCCGTCTGCCTGCTCGGCGAGATTGCCATGCGGCTTGGCAGAAAGTTAAAATGGGACCCCGAACGAGAGCGATTTATCAACGATGACCAGGCAAATCGGATGCTCTCCAGGCCGATGAGCAGCCCCTGGCACTTATGAAATGATTATTGATTCCTTCGATTTCACTCAGGACAGGTAAGGATGAATGATTATTGAAATTGTTAATTGGTGATTGGTGAGCATTTAACCATTTACCATTTAACCATTTACCAGAACATCGGGGGCGATACTTCGCACCATTTTAATTATTCCCCCATAATCGGTGCGATTCATCGCACACTACACCTGTAATTGGTATAATCATATTGCAGCGAGTTTTCGCCACCGGCGTCCATCAGATTCAATAAGGTTATCAGCCTGGGGGAAACTAAAACTGCCCGCGGGATATTCGTAAGGGGCTGCATCATCATTTTGCCAGGCCTCAAGCACAGGCGTCAATAATTGCCAAGCCACTTCCACACCATCCTGCCTTGTAAAAAGCGTTTGGTCTCCAACCATACAGTCTAAAAGTAACCTTTGATACGCATCAGGCAGACTGACTCCAAAGACACCCTGGTAACTAAAACTCATATCGAGCGTGCCTATACAAATTTTAGAGCCGGGCTGTTTCGCCTGGAAACTCAGGGAGATACCTTCCTGCGGCTGCAACTGCAAAGCAAGAACGTTTGACGGCACATCAGCGAGGCCGGCCGAGATAAACATAGAATGCGGAACCTGCTTGAAAGTGATGGCAATTTCCGTATTCTTACCGGCAAGTCGCTTTCCGGTCCGCAGATAGAAAGGCACTCCCTTCCACCGCCAATTTTCAATAAACACCTTCGCAGTAACAAACGTCTCCGTCTTTGACTCAGGTTTTACGCCCGGCTCCTCACGATACCCAACAACCTTCCCGCCGTTTATTGAACCCGGGCCGTATTGACCCCGCACAATAAAATTGTCTAACTGGTCCACATTAAACGGACGAATCGAACGCAGAAGCTTGACCTTCTCATCCCGAACGTGGTCTGCTTCGAAAGATACCGGCGGCTCCATCGCCACCAACGCAAGCATCTGGAGCATATGATTTTGGAATATATCGCGAAGAGCACCGGCTTCGTCATAATAGCTCGCCCGATGCTCAACCCCAATCGTCTCAGCAATAGTAATCTGGATGCTGTCGATATAATTACGGCTCCATACGGGCTCGAAAATAGTGTTGGCAAAACGAAATATCAAAATGTTTTGAACGGTCTCTTTGCCCAGATAATGGTCGATGCGATATATTTGCGACTCATCAAAACAGCCACGGATTTTATTATTCAATTCGACAGCACTTTGTAAATCAAAGCCAAAGGGCTTCTCCACAACCAATCTGAAACGCTTCGATTCAGGCTCACTTCGGCTTGAAAGCCCTGCCGAACAGAGATGTTCCACAACCGGACTATACAGAAATGGAGGCACTGCCAGGTAAAAAACGACAGCACCATCTACTTTATGCTTTTTGTCTAATTCCGCCAGCTTACTTCTGATGTTGTCATAAAAAGAAGCCTCACTGTAATCACCGCTAAGATAGTAGAGTTTGTCGATAAAAGGCGCTATGGCTTTTGCCGACATATCCCCGGAGTTTTCCTGTATTGCCTGTTGTGTAATTTGCCTGAACTGCTCATCTGTAAGCTTTTTCCTGCTGACGCCTAACAGGTAGAATCGCTCGTTCAGCAAACCGCGTTTAAAGACCTCGAAGAGACTGACAAGCAATTTCCTGCGGGTAAGGTCTCCGGATGCCCCAAAAACCACCAGTGCGCATGGTGGAGCCGCTGCTTCCTCACAAACAATCCGCTGAGAGCTTATGGATGGCCGAATTTCCCGCATAGCAAATATCCCCTACCACTCAATGCTCTTTATTACGGCCCAATTATGCAAAAAACACAAAACGGCCCGGTCTTCTCAAAAAGGATTTTTGTCTTCACCTGTCCCTAACTGCTCGGTCGTCCGGACAGGCATCTATTGTCTCAGAGCCTTGTCCAAGTCATTGATTAAGTCTTCAACATCCTCAATTCCAACGGCAAGTCTGAAAAGGGTATCAGTAATACCCAACGCATAACGCTCTTTCCTCGTACAGTCATAATAGCTTACTAACGCAGGATGTGTTATCAGCGTTTCAACTCCGCCCAGACTTGGTCCAATATAGCACAATTTCAGAGCATCCATGAATCGCTTTGCAGTATTGATATTGCCCTTTATCTCAAATGTAACAACTCCCCCGCCGCCGGCCATTTGCTTCTTTGCTATCTTATAATGCGGATGGCTTTCAAGAAAAGGGTAATAGACTCTTTTGATACGTGAATGATTTTCAAGAAATCCTGCAATTTTCAAGGCCGATTCATTTTGCTGTTTTACACGCAGCGGAAATGTTTTAAGCCCTCGCAATAAAAGATAACAGCAGTGCGGGTCGATAAGGCCGCCCATCGACTTATGTAAATTTCGTATTGTATCAATCAGGTCTGTTCTTCCAAGCACGGCACCGGCCAGGATGTCATTGTGTCCTCCAAGGTACTTCGTCGCGCTTTGCAGAACAAGGTCCATCCCGAACTCGATGGGTCTCTGGTTCAAAGGTGTGCTGAAGGTGCTGTCTATGAGTGTCAGAACATTATGCTTGTCTGCTATTTTCTTGATTTTCGAAAGATCGAAAATATTCAGGTAAGGGTTCGTTGGCGACTCGGAGAATATAAAACGCGTGTTCTTCCGGATTGCCTTCTCAAGGACATTATAATCCCCGAATGGGACTATAGTGCACCCAATATCGAACTGTTTCAGGTATGACCTGCAAAATTCAAGCGTCTTCTTATAGCTGTCGTCAGTGATAACAATATGGTCACCCGACCGAACTAAGGAAAGAATGGTTGTCGTTATCGCGCTCATGCCGGAGGTAAAAACAACGCAGTCTTCAGCACCTTCGAGGTCAGCAAGGCGCCTTTCAGCAATTTGTGCGGTAGGATTGCCGTACCTGCCATATTCAAAACGTACTTTGCCCTTCTTGGTATAATCTTCGATTGCTTTACTGTTTTTAAATGTAAACGTGGAAGTTTGAATGATGGGAGTTGTCAACGAATCGGCATATTTCTGCCTCGGCTCACCGGCATGTATTGCTCTGGTCGATAAAGATTCGCCGCCACTATTGCTTTTATTCCTGCGTGATGATTTAACCATTAGAAGTCAATCCCTCAAAAAACACTATTCACTTACACGTATTAATAATACCCGATACAAACTCTGCCCACTTCTCCGGTCGAGTTTGTATCGCTTCTGCAATGTATTATTTATCTAAAAACCGCTAAAATCAAGTAGTCTTTGTTCAAACAGCTAATCTTCAACCGGCTCAAATTCATCTTTGCCTGCTCCGCATTCGGGACAGACCCACCCGTCCGGTAAATCTTCAAAAGCAGTACCGGCTTCCACGCCATTCTCAGGGTCACCTGCAGCCGGGTCGTAAATGTACCCACACATAAGGCATTTGTACTTTTTCATATTTGTAACTCCTTCCTTCGGCTTTACTACAGACTCTTTCTTGATATATGTCGCGGCAGTTTTAGGCGTTTTGCCGTGTTTTATATCACGGTAGTAGGCGTATGTCATAGGCTCTTTATCTTTATCAAGTGTCCCACAGGCTGCTATCCTGGCAATAAATAACGTGTGTGTCTCAATATCAATACTTTCAGTAACCTCTGCCTCGATGAAACCCACCGTGTTATCCAAAATTATCGGGCAGCCAGTCTGACCTGTCTTGTAATTTACCTGCTCAAATTTGTCTGTGTCTCTGCCGGACCTAAAACCAAATTTTCCTATAAAAATCATCGGTGCTTCCTGCGAGAGAATAGACACCGTAAAAACCCTGCTTTCGGTAATATATTCATGGGTCAAACATTGCCGGTTGACACTAACCGCCACCATTGGCGGTTCGGGCGTTATCTGAAACACGGTATTAACAATGCAGCCATTGAATCTGCCGTCTTTATTGGAAGTGATGATGCACATCCCATAACTTAGCTTGAACAGTGATTCCAAATCCAACATCCGTGTGTCTCCAAAGGCAGTTTCAACACCGTTAACTAAGCGAGATTAATATTTTATATCCTATTTCAAGGCAGACAATTTTTCACTCAAAGTAGCAATATGGCCGAATTCTTCCCTGATAATTCCCTCTATTTTATCTCTGCCGGCCCTTGGCGGCACCCACTCTTTCAGACCGGCATAGAATGCGATGGAATCTTTTTCCATATTAATTGCCATCTTTAGTATGTCCTCGGGCGTGTCTATCCCCTTGAGCTTTTCAGTCGGCTCAGTCTTGGTGTCAAAAACATTCCCATCAGCCGCCACTTGCAGATACATTTGGGCTTCGTCGTTCGGGTCAAAAACCATAGGTTCCTGCTCCCGGCTCGAGAGCTGCGCCCGCATATCTGCAAAGGTCTTCTCATGCTCTTCTTCCATAGAAGCAAGGTCAAGCAGCACCTGCTTTACAGAAGGAAGCTTGTCTGCCGCAACACGGTAAAACTTCACGCCGTTTCTTTCAATCTGCTCTGCCATTTCGAAAACTTCATCTGCATTAAAAGTAACGCCCATTATTGTTCTCCTTTAGTTACCGGCGGCGTAAATACCCGCTGACCCATCTCGTTATCGAGCATATACATCCCGCCCGGAGCATCTGCCATCAGCCTAATCTTTTGTACGATTGCGTCTGCATTACTTTCTTCCTCGACCTGCTCATTGACGAACCACTGCAAAAACATATTTGCCGCGTGGTCTTTTTCCTTAATAGCCAGGTTCACCAACTCGTTAATCAGACCGGTCACTTTCTGCTCATGCTGATAAGCGGCCTCGAAAGCAGCTAAGGGTGATTCCCATTCGCTCTGCGGTTCGCCTATCGATTTCAATATAACCCTGCCGTCGCGTTCGTTTACATAATCGTAAATCTTCATCGCATGCATAACCTCTTCCTGTGTTTGGATTCTCATCCAGTTCGCAAAGCCGGGCAAATTTATGGATTCAAAGTACGCTACCATCGACAGGTACAAGTAAGCCGAGTAAAGCTCCGCATTAATCTGCTCGTTGAAGGCCCCCTGCATCTTCTTGTCAATCATCTCTACTTGCCCTCCCACATTCCATGCACGTTGCAGTATTCACGAGCGGAGATTTGGGCCGCCTCAACAGCAAATTCCGCTTCAGGTGCTTCGCCGGGATTGAGGAACTGCCGATACGCCTTGCCATCGGCAATGATTTCGATCCATTCGATATAGTGCTCGGCCTCCATAGGGTGAGGAACACTGCCGACCTTAACTTTGACACCGCCTTCAATTTTTTCAATCACCGGAACGTGCTTTTCCCTGCCCTCGTCGGCGGTTTTTGCCGTAAGGTTCTCCATTGGCTGACCACAGCAAACCAATTCACCGGCACCGCCGTGAAGTACTTCCACGATATTACCGCAGACGGCACATTTATACACTTCTAATTTCTTAGCCATAATTTTTCCCCTTTCATAATCTTATGATTTCTTTTTTACAACAACTAAAAAGGCAAATGTAACCCTAATTGACTATCTTGAGCTCCCTATGCCTGGCCAGGATTTGGTCAGCTAATTTATCCAAAGCTGTAAAATCATCATCTTTAGGACAGCCCTTTGCTATCACCGGCTCAAGTATTTCAACTTTGAGATTTGAAAGCAGACCCGTGAGCTGCTCAACCATCCTGCCGCCCCAGCCGTATGAACCGATAACGGAAGCGAATTTCGTCTTCGGCCTGAGCGCGTTCGCCAAAATCGCTGCGTATGCAGCCATCGGATGCGCACCTGTCAAAACCGTCGGAGAACCAATCACGATTGTCGCTGCATCGACAAGTGATATCGCAAGTTTGCCAATATCAGTTGTCGAAAGTTTGAATTGCCTGACTGTTATACCTCTTTCAATCAAAGCGCCTGCAAAATGCTCAACCATTGTTCTTGTACTGTCGTGCATGGAGACATAAGGCAGCACTACTTCGTTCTTGACCCGGTCGCTGACCCAATCTTTATAAGCATTGATAATAAACTCGGGCCTATCATAGACAGGGCCATGACTTGGAGCAATTATATCTATTTGTAAATCCTTTATCTTTTCGAGGTTCTTTATTATTTGCCCACGGAAAGGCATCATTATTTCAGCGTAATATCTCTTGGCGGCTTCGTAAACAACGGCTTCTTCATCCACAAACAAACTGCTCGTCGCAAGATGTGAACCAAAGAAATCGCACGGGAAGAATATTTTGTCTTCCTGAAGATATGTACCAAGTGTCTCAGGCCAGTGTACCCACGGGATATACACGAATTGCAGCGTCTTGTCGCCTAAAGAAAGCGTCTGACCATCTTCAATCGTGACAAATTTGTCATCAGCAATATTCAATAAGTCAATAAGCATCCCTTTGCACTTGGCATTTGTTACTACCTTCGCATCAGGATAGAGCATCAATATATCCGGAATACTGCCGGAGTGGTCCTGCTCGGCGTGGTGAGCAACAACATAGTCGATTCTATCGGTCCCAATATTGACAAGATTCTCTATCAGTACCTCGGTTTTTGACGGATCAACTGTATCCAGAAGAGCGGTTTTTTCACTGCCTTTTATCAGGTAGGCATTGTAACTTGTGCCGTCAGGCAGTGGAATCAGCTCGTCGAACAATCTCCTGTCCCAATCAATCGCACCCACGGCGTAAACGTTCGGCTTCAATTGTCTCATCCTGTGATGTCCTTTACCACCTTCAGCACTGCTTCATAATCCGGCTCATTTGTCAATTCGCTCACTATCTGCACATACCTCACAATGCCTTCCTTATCCACCACGAATACGGCCCGTGCAAGAAGCCGCAGCTCCTTGATTAACACCCCAAAGGCCGTTCCAAACAATGCGTCGCGATGGTCCGAAAGGGTCTGCACGTTTTTTACGTCTGCTGCTCCACACCAACGCTTCTGCGCGAACGGAAGGTCCATACTGATAGTCAAAACCACTATATCATCGCTGAAATTGACGGCTTCCTGATTGAACCTGCGAGTCATCGTGTCGCACACAGACGTGTCCAGCGAAGGAACAGAAGAAATGATGCAGACCTTGCCTCGATACGACGACAACTTCACTTCTGACAAATCATTTGCAAGAACTTCAAAGTCGGGTGCCGTCTCACCAACCTTTATTTCTGTACCCAACAAGGTCAACGGCTGACCCTTCATCGTAATTATATCTCTTCGCTCTTCCATAAGCACCTCCTTGAGAATTGATTAGTAATTGGTCGCTTCCAGTTCATAATAGCTCTTTGGATGGGCACAGGCCGGGCATACTTCCGGTGCTTCAGGCCCTTCGTATACATAACCACAATTCCTGCAAACCCACCTGACGGTCTTTTCTCGCTTGAACACCACACCGTCGGTTATATTCTTAGCCAAGGCATTATATCGCTGCTCGTGTCGCCTCTCGGCAACTGCTATATTTCTAAAGACCGTTGCTATTTCGGTGAAACCTTCCTTCTCCGCTGTCTCAGCAAAACCCGGATACATCTCGGTTTGTTCATAATGTTCACCCGCTGCCGCCGCCTTCAAATTCTCAACGGTGTTGCCGATAACGCCGGCCGGAAATGCCGCCGAAATCTCCACTTCGCCGCCTTCAAGGAATTTGAACTCGCGCTTGGCATGTTCTTTTTCCTGTTCCGCTGTTTCAGCAAATATAGCCGCTATTTGTTCGTAACCTTCCTTTTTAGCCTGGCTGGCAAAATAATTGTAACGATTTCTCGCCTGCGATTCGCCCGCAAAGGCTGTTAGCAAGTTCTTTTCGGTCTGTGTACCTTTAAGACTCATTTATAGACCTCCTTTTATGCAAATGATTAACAATTCCTTAAAAAGCTGTTTTATCTTTCAGCATGTTTTCTACATAAATCACAAACACCTTCGAAATATACTGTCTTTCTCAATACGGCAAATCTTCTGCTAATGTTCTTCGGAACAGCAATATTATCAAATGGCTTGTAATGAAAGTCAAAGATTCTCCTGCATTTTATACATTTGAAATGCTGATGAGTTTCCAGCTTACCGTCAAATCTCTTCACATCACCAGAACCCTCGACAATCGAAGCTGCACCGATTTCGGATAAAGTCAAAAGGGTCCTATTGACCGTATCCAGCGATATATTGGGAATCACATCTCTGACCTTGCGAAAAACCATCTCCGCCGAAGGATGCTGCTTCGACTCAATCAGCACTTTATAAACGGCCATCCGCTGTGGTGTAATTTTGAGCCCCGCCTCACGACACGTCCTCTGGAAGGCCTCCATTTTTTCTTTCAGCTTAGCTTTTTTACCTCTACCGCCACTGCCTGGCATAGTCGGGCCCTACCGCAAATTGTATCAATCATTGAAACCGGCCATTTCAGAACCGAATTGATTATATCTCATCCCGGATACGCTGAACAGAAAATTCCACAATATTTAATCCCGGCTTTCAATCCAACTCTCCATAGTAAAGAACTGCTTACAATCGCTAAAAAATCCTCCACCAGGCATCCAAAAATGAAGCCACCCTCCTCCGGATGGCTCCTTTACTGTGAAAAAATCGGTGTTACCTTATTACGCGGCTTGTAACGCCGATTCTGGTTCACAAAAGACAGGGTGGATAAGTCCTCATTCCTCCTGCTCTGATTTTGTCAGTCAGGACACTCCACCCGTACTAATTACTCAAATTTCCTCGGCAAGCAGTATGGCAACACTAAGAACTTTTTTTGAAATACTCTACATCAATAGTCTTGCAGCTCCTTTCATGTTCTTAGTTAATACTACTATATAGTATTTGTTCCTATTTGCCAATATTTTTTTACTAAATTTTACGAATATTTTTCTCTTCTTTTCATAAGTATTTACCATAAAAAAGCCTGCGCTATCGGGGATGCCGTCCGCCAGGACGGAGGTTATCTTTATATATAGCCCCCACCCCTGCGGTGGGGGGAATATTTATCTTTTTTACCCACGCCCGACAGGTGGCAGCCTCAAACTTCGTTTGGGGATGGCTTCATAAAATCATTGCAAGAA
>Ga0315537_1000842_pt1 | contig 24272 bp, 25 predicted proteins | sample SalMarSW160270MG_FD_203091 | JGI IMG/M metagenome (GOLD analysis project Ga0315537, IMG submission 203091) | Salt marsh sediment microbial communities from the Plum Island Ecosystem LTER, Massachusetts, United States - Salt Marsh Sediment SW1602-70 ...
TCGTACGTTGCCTAAAAGATGGCAGAAAAAAATCAGTGCGGCATTAGCGGATTTGGATGACAAAGAAATCCTGGGTGTTTTCCAATGACACTCGCAGTAAAAAATTGTAGTTGGTTGTTCATTATTATCGTATCGTTACAGAAGATAACCGCTTGTTGAGGGCCGGGCAGTACGGTATAATCACTCCCTTAAATGAATCTCAGTTTTTAATCAGTAGAGCACGTAATGCGGGACTTTAGTAAGGTAAAACGCGTTGTTGTAAAGATAGGCACTAATACGCTAAGTAAAGGCGGGTGGGTCGATACCGCGTACGTTGGGCGTATTGTAAAGCAGATATGCGAGGTTATCGCCAGCGGCAGGGATGTTCTTATAGTAACATCCGGCGCGATAGGAATGGGAGCGGGCAGGCTCGAGCTGGCAGGCAGAGTGAAGGAAACGAAGATGCGACAGGCTTGTGCGGCGATAGGTCAGCCTTTGCTGATGGATGAGTATCGCAAGGCGTTCGGCAGGCATAAGGTAAACGTTGCTCAGGTCCTTCTTACGGCTGAGGTGTTAAATAACAGAAAGACGTACCTGAATCTGCGTAACTCGGTTGAGACCTTATTAAAGCTGAAGGTGGTGCCGGTACTGAATGAAAATGACAGCGTATCGACGGCGGAGATTGGTACGGCATTCGGTGACAATGACAAGCTCAGTGCCCTTGCGGCAAGCAAGATTGACGCTGATTTGCTTATAATGCTAAGTGATATCGATGCGCTGTACGACAAGGACCCGAAAAGATTTTCCGATGCCATGCCGGTACCCGTTGTTTATGAAGTGACCGAAGAGATAGTAAAAAGCGCCAGCGCCAAAGTCGGTTATGAGCATGCTGTCGGAGGAATGAAAAGTAAAATTGAGGCTGCCAGGATTGCTTCTGACGCCGGATGCAGGATGGTCCTGGCTAACGGGCGGGCCAGAGACGTCATAGGCAGGATTATGGCGGGGGCGAATATCGGGACGGTCTTTATGCCAAAGCGAAAGCTCAGCAACCGCAAGAGGTGGATACTGAACAGCTCCTCGGCCGGTACGATTGGTATCGACGAAGGCGCGATGCGGGCGGTGAGAAATAATAAAAGCCTGTTGCCCAGCGGGATAGTATCAGTGGCGGGCTCGTTCGAGGCCGGTGCGGTAGTGATGCTTAATACAAGCGCTAAGGCGGTAACGAGTTTCAGCAGCGGCGAGCTTAAACAGTTAGCTGGTAAGCACAGCAGTGAGATACGAAAGCTGCTTGGTGCAGCACGAAGGGACGTTGTCGCCGTGCCGGAAGATATCGTTTTGATTGAATATTGAAAATCGAAGATTGATAAATGGTTGATGACAGAATAACTATTTACCACCTTTGTGGTAAAGCTATAGACAGGGATGAAATTTCGCGAGAGCATGTTCCACCTAAGTCTTTTTATCCTCTTGGGATTAGACAGGGCCTAAACCTTGAGACTGCCCCTTCACATAGAGATTGTAATGAGCGCTATCGCAAAGACGAAGAATATTTCCAACATTGTATATATATTCAGGTATTGGACACTAAATCAAAAATTAGTCCTGCTTTGGAAACTGATTTCAAGCGTCGAGCCACTCGACCGCAAACTCCTGCAATGTTTCGAAGAATATTGAGTGAAACATCGAATATTACTCCTAGTGAGATATTTTTGCCATCTGGTAAATACGCTATATCTGTGGACGAAATTAGGATTCAGACAGTGGTAATGAAAATTCTCCAAGGGGTATACTATAACAGGTATAACAATTTTTTGGCTTTGGGGCGCGTTAAAGATTTACGAATGTGCATAGAAGAATCAGAAGTTCCGGAGTTATACCGACTATCATGGCAAGTAACACCACAACAAGGGGTGTATGAACCTGTGTTTTCATATAAGTTTTTTTCGCACGAATCATTTGAATTTGAATTGTGCAGCATGCTATTCTGGGAAGTTGTGATGTTTTGTTTAGCAGTCGAAAAAATTCATAAGTAATTTAGTTTGTCCTACTTATAAAAAGTCGCAATTGACAAATAATATTCAATAGTCAATAATCAATATTCTGGATTACGGCCGAAGTGGCGGAATCGGCAGACGCGCGGGATTCAAAATCCCGTCCTGGCAACAGGGTGAGGGTTCGACTCCCTCCTTCGGCATTCATTTGAGTTGAGGATGGTGTTTAGTTTTTAGACTAGGTCTCTGATTCGTTTTCCGAGCAGGACGTGGAAAAGCCCGAGTATGACGGCACCGGCGAGGATGATTATAAAATCCATCGCACCGATTTCCCTCATAACGACCGCCAGCGCGGTGCCGGCGGCGGGTGGATGTTCGAAATCGAGAGCGACCATCATGAAAATAGCGACGGCTACGACGAATGGATACTCGAAATAGTATGGCAGAGGGATGTATAGAAATGCGACTCCACATATCAGGGCGGTCAGATGGCCGCCGACTACATTTCTGAATTTTGCTGAGACGGAATTGGGCATTGCAAAGACGATAAAGGTTGTGGCGGCCAGAGAGCTTATGGCGACTTTTTTCTCTTCGCCGATTGCGAGCAAAAAGATACCTAAAGCACCGGCGGCGTATAAGCTTTGAGTGATGTAATAAAACCAGTCTCTCAGGAATTTGGTTTTGAGTGATTCCGACGAATTCATCTTTTGCTATTTGGGCATCCAAAAAAAATTGGCGAGGTCTTTGGTTTTGGGGTCTCCATGAGCCATGTAACCTCGCCGAGTACTGTAATCCTTCAAGGCGGTGTATTGACCATCCGTGGTCGGCCTTCTAAGTTTACTACTATTTTTAAACGCCGAATTGCGCGATATTGTGTGCAGTCTGGCTTATGTTTTCGGGCGTTTCGAGCCGGTCCGTGTCGAGGAGCTCTTTGGCTTTTTGCAGGCGCATCCGGTCGTCGGCGCAAGCAACTGAGGCCTGTTTTATAAGAGCGGCGTAATCGGCCTGTAGAGACGCATCGGCCGAGCGGTTTTGTCCCGGCTCAGCGTTTCGGGCCTGCTTTGCGGCGGCCTTTGCCAGAATGTCCTGCAACTGTGATGTATTTACTTTATCAATCATCTTGCTGGTCGAACTATATTATATTCCATTCTTATTTTCGCGGGTTTATTTCAAAACTTAAGTTTTTTTTAAGGGTTTTACAGTTATGTGTCAATAATTATAGGTCCATCCTGACAGGATATTGTCCTAAAAAGTCAGCGCTACCTCATATGCGATGAATTTCACGAATTTTATCGAACTAACGGTTACCAATTGTTCCCCGAGCGTTTCCGAGCCGGTGCGTGTCTGGTTGGCCAGATATTTTTTTATTCGATATTCTGTTTTTTTGTCGGCGGTGTCCCAGACCTGCTCAAATGCCCAGAGAAGCTGCCCGTCTACGCACCTTATCATCTTCAGTCGCAATCCCAGCACCATGTGAGGATAGGGGGTATATTCGGTTATATTGCCGGTCATGATAGCGTCGCATTGCAGTGTTTTCGCGGCGAGGAAAAGCTGCTTAGGTTCTGATATGGAATCAAGGTCCAGGTTAAGCGACCGCCATTGGGGGTCGGTTTCGGGGATTACCCTGAAACTATAAAGCTGTTTTTTCTGTATTTCCTCGTAAAGGGCGCGAGTGACGTCCGGCGATATCTGTGGATATGCCGAGTTATTCCTCAACTGAACGAGGACGACTTTACCAACTTCGCTCATGTCTGCGTCCGGGCTGAGGTAATAATAATCCGCGGCGGGCATAGGGGCGCGATATATCGAACAGCCGCAGATGCATATAAGCGTCGAAGTAATAATTGTGATTCTAAGAGTGTTCATAGGCTTTCCGGCCAACAAGAGTTATTACTGCATATTAGGCTCAATTACGGGCGGCTGGGGTTGACCGACGGCGCCTGCAACAGCGAGCTGCTGGGGTACTTCGCCGCCGAGCAGCTCCACGACTTTTTGCAGAGTCTGTAATTGTGCGATGTCCGCCTGCCGCATTTCTTCCCTGAAGCCCAGCACGTCGACTTTCCAATTGTTAAGCTCGACCCGCGTTTCCATTATGAGGTTATTAGCCTGGCTGAGCTCTTTTTGTGTTCTTTCAAGTTCGGTCTGTGTCTGTTGTAATTTACTGCTTATTTGCTGTTTTTCCTGCTGAATGAGTTCATTTTGCTTGCGGAGCTCAGCAGACTCGGTTGAGAGCTGAGTGTACTTTTCGGACATTTCGATAGCTTTTTCGATGGCGTTTGCCTGAACGGAGCTTTGCTGCTCGAATCTTTTTGGACTGGCGGCGCTTTGCGGCTGTTTGTTCTCTCCGAACTCAGGCGGGAAAACGATTTTTACAGGATTTTGACCGCCGGAGCATCCGAAAACCAGAGGCAACATGGCCAGGCTCAGTAACATGAGCATTTTGATGTGCGATTTCATTGTATATCTCCTTTCTTTTTTGGTTATTTTTTCAGCGGCTTAGTCTGCCGCGGCATATTCGCATTTGACCCTGGTTTTTCTTCCGCAGGGACAGACTACTTCAATAAGTGCAAAGTCGGGGTTGTTCTCGACAATGGTCGCATTTGCAGGGGCCGACGGTATTGCAGTCTGAGCCGTTGCGACGGTGCCGGGAGCGATGTTTCCCAGCTGGATACGGCCGGAGATTTCGACGTCATTGCTTTTGAGTATTCGTTCTGTATTTCTTTCCATCCTGGTTGCCGCCTGTAATTTAGTTCCAAAAGTTGATTTATGCCTTGAAATCCATTCTGTGTCGGGACGATTTATTGTCTTTTTTGTTTTCCTGTTGTGCTGATTCATCTTCAGGGGTCTGTTCGCCGGAGTCGTTATGGTTGCCGGGATTTTCCCTGCGTTGTTTTTGCCGACGCTGGCTGACGGGATTGACCCCGGCGAGGCCCTGCAGGCCTTCGACAGGCTTGATAATGTTGTAATTATTGTCCGCCATCTTTCCATTCCTTTAACTTAAGAGACAGATTGAACAGTGCGGATGCGTGTAACTGGCTTACGCGCGACTCTGTTATATTCAGGACTTCTGCGATTTCTTTCATAGTCAGGTGTTGCTGGTAGTAAAGAATAATTGTCTGCCGTTTCTTTTTTGGTAGTTGTCCTATTGCCTCTGTAAGCTGTTCTATCAGCTCGGCCTGCTCTATATTTTCGCAGGGAGTGCTTTGGTTATCACAGAGCAGGTTGTGCAGCAGTGAGCAGGATTGTCCGCTTGATACGTCAATCGAAAGGAACATGCGCGTCCTGTTGCTTTGAAGTATCTCATTGAGCTTGTCCGTTGTGACACCGAGCTCGGCGGCAAGGTGTTCGTCCGAAGGCTGCGAACCCGTGCGCTGCCTGAAGGCTGTGGCGGCCTGGTTTGCTGCGGAGACCTTTCTGGCCATTTCCGGCGAGAGGAACGACCACTTTTTCAGCTCATCGAGGATAGCGCCTTTTATGCGAATATAAGCATACGTTTTGAACTCAGCCTGGTGAGATGCGTCGTAATCTCTGGCGGCTTTGACCAGTCCGACGGTTCCGGCGGCAATCAGGTCGTCAAAAGAAAGCGGCGGCCTGAGGTACGCCACTACGCGATTGGCGATTCTCGGGACCATCGGCAGCAATTCGGTAATACGCTTATCGAGGAGCGTCTTTTGTTTCTGGTCGGAATATGCGCGCAGGGCGGTGGCTTTGAGGCGCCTGGCGCCCTTTGCAGAGGTGGCATGATACAACGCTGCCGAAGTTTCAGCGTGTACCGCCATAGCTGTTTCCTTTATCTTTGTGCCTGTTCAGTGTTCTGTTGACCTGTTTCGATATAATGGCGTTGACCAGAACCGCATTTATGACCTTGACTACAACAGTGGTAAAAACATAAGCGGCCAGCATTGCAATTACAGCGCGCTTGCAGCATGTGAAAGGGCAGTTCCTGCAGATAGCTGCGACAATACTGGTCGTAAAAAACACGAGTACCGCGACGGCCAGGGCTGTAGTTCTGGGATTAAGCGGCATAGCTAAAAACTCCTTGCAGTATAATTGCTTTGGATCATACGTTATTTCCGGGTTCAGGCCGGGACAAGTTCACGTTCATTCGAGCCGAGCAATTGTGCCTGCGGCAATGCGATAGTTTCAACGGGTTCGACTTCGGTTCCGAGCACGATTTCATCATAAGCTACCACCGATAGAGGGGGTACGGTTCTTGAAATCAGGGAGGCCAGCGGCAGTCGTAATCTCGAATCACAAATCAGCACCACTTTGTCTTTTCCCTGGTCTATAGCCTGTTTCCATGCCTGGGCCAAGGCCTGGCTCAGCTCCATAGTTACCTCGGCCGGAACAGCCAGGTTGAGTGAATCACCCTGTTGCTGCAGGGCCGAGATTAACTGGTGTTCCAGTGCCGGTTCGAGTGCGATGGCAAATATCTTGTTGCTCTCGCTTTTATGTATTTCAGTTATAGTCCGGCTAAGCGCCTTTCTGGCCATCTCGGTCAGCACATCGGGATTCTTGGTTTTGGAAACGTTCTCGGCAAGCGTTTCGATTATTGTTGATAACTGCCGAATGGGGATAGAATCGGCGAGAAGGTTTTTCAATACTCGCTGAAGCAGGCCGATGGGCACGAGTTCTCCGATAACGTCGCCGACGAGTGTCGGCTGGGATTTTCTGAGCCTGTCAATCAGAAGCTGGACATCCTCACGAGTGAGAAGTTCATCGGCGTGGCGTTTAAGTGTTTCGGCAAGGTGGGTGATGAAGACGGATTCGGGGTCTATGACGGTATATCCGTTAAGTTCGGCTTGTTCTTTGTTGGCCGGGCTGACCCACAGGGCAGGCAGTCCGTAAACCGGCTCAGTGGTTTCTGTTCCCTTGATAGGGGTCTGAACGTTTCCGGCATCCATGGCCAGGAACATGTCAGGCTCGAGCTTGCCGGATGCCACTACGTGGTCGAAGATTCTGACTTCGTAGCTTGTAGGCTCGAGATTAATGTTATCGCGCAGCCGGACGAGCGGTACGACCACGCCGAACTGCTGAGCGAATCGTCTTCGCAGCGCGCCGATTCGGTCGAATATGGTGCTGCCTTTGCGCGGGTCAACCATTGCGACAAGCCGTACGCCGACCTGTACGGAGATGCGGTCGATGTCGAGCATTTCTTCAACGGGCTCTTTTTCCTGCTTTGCCTGCTTATCGACATCGGGTTTTTTGCGGGCGGATTCTTTATCTTCTTTGATGATGAATCGTCCGAGCAGGGCGGCGCCGGCCCCGAGAAAAAGGAACGGCAGCTTGGGCAGGCCCGGCACAAAGGCAAGAGCAACGATAATAAATGAGGCGATGAGTAACGGCTGACTCGTCTTTAAGAACTGCTTGTTCAGGTCCTGCCCGAGGCTGTTTTTTGATGATATCTTTGTTACGAGAAAGCCCGAACTTATAGAGATGATAATGGACGGTATCTGGCTTACCAGGCCGTCACCGATTGAAAGGACCGAATAGGTCTTAATCGCGGCACCGACGGTCATGCCGCGGGAGTATCCCATAGCGATTCCGCCGACGATGTTTATTGCGGTGATAATCAGGCCCGCCTTTGCGTCGCCGCGGATAAACTTGCTTGCGCCGTCCATGGCGCCGTAGAATTCACTTTCTTTGACAATTTTTTCGCGTCTGTGTTTGGCGTCGGTTTCGGAGATTATCCCGGCGTTGAGGTCGGCGTCGATGGCCATTTGCTTGCCGGGCATTGCGTCGAGTGTGAATCGTGCCGAGACTTCGCTGATTCGCTCAGCGCCTTTTGTTATGACGACGAACTGCACGACGACGAGAATCAGGAAGATGACCAGGCCGACCACGAAACTGCCGCCGGCGACGAAATCGCCGAAAGTCTGTATTATTTTACCCGCGCTTCCCTGCAGGAGTATCAGCTTGGTCGATGCGACGTTGAGTGAAAGGCGGAACAAAGTCACAAATAATAACAAGGAAGGAAACGTAGATAATTCGAGAGCTTCTTTTGAGGAAAGTGTAATTATAAGGACAGCGATGGAAAGTGATATACTGCACGCAAGGAGCATGTCGAGCATTGGCGCAGGCAGTCTAATCAGCAGCGTAGCCAGGATGGTCATCAATCCAAAGGCCAGCACTATGTTGCTGTAAAAGTTGTCTTTCAAGCCTGATAATTCTTTTTGGTCAGTCGCCATTGTTCGTTGTTATCGTTTGACTCTTTATCTGCTTTTAGTCTTTTTCCTTTGAATCGCCGAACGTCAGGATTTGGTCAATTCTTACGGCGAAACGGTCTTCTACTACGACGATTGTACCGGTTGCAAACTTTGTTTCCCTCAGGTATAGGTCTGCGGGTTCATCGATGGACTTTTGGAGCTTTAGTACCGAGCCGGGCCCCAACTGCAGCAAGGTTCGAACCGGTATTTGAGTTTCACCAATAACGGCGGTTACCGGCACATCCATATCCAGCAGGATATCTATACTGCCGCCTGCACCGGCCGAGGCTGATTCGACTGCCTCAGGAAGGTCGACGTTCTGAACCTTGGTTTTAGAGCTGTCCTGCTCGGCGTCCGCCTGTTCGTTTTTTTCTTCAACGGCCTGGTCTGTATCAGCCATAGTCAAATTCATCCTTATATTTTTTTGAAGTTTTCTAATCTATCTACAGGTCTTTGGTATTTGCATGCGTGATTTTGACGGCGAGCCTGCCGCCGGATTTTACAAGCCGGGCCAGATAACGAGTTTTGCCCTCGACGATTAGCTCCAGCGGTTCCGTGATTTTTTTGTCGAGCATCAGGATGTCACCCTTTTGCAATGTGAGGACCTGCTCGAATTTCAACTCGGTACGCGCAAACCGGGCTGTTACGGAGACGGGCAGCTGCTTTGCGTGTTCTAATATCGCGTTCTTTGCCTGTTCGGGTGTAAGGGTTTTTTTGTTTCCGGCCGCTCCTGCAATAGGCACAAGTTTCGAACATGGCAGCAAAAGATGTATCTGACAGGCCTGCTCAACGTTCTTTTGCCTGATATCGAAAGTAATTTTGAAGAGTTCTTCACAGTCGCCTATATCGAGAGAGAAATTATCACTCAGCAGCGTCTTTGTTGCTGTAAGATTAAGTTTGCGATTTGAATTAATGATTGCCTCGGCCAGATGACAAATGACATCACATAACAGGAATCTTTCCAGTTGTGACAGCTGCTGGTCGTCATCGGCCTTAGCCTCGGATTCACCGAGCAGCAGCCTGAGCCAGCTTGCGGCGGTGTCGTTCGGAACAATAATAAGTCCGCAGGAAGCGCCCTTTTCATCTTTCAGGATTAGGTAGCAGTCTTTTTGTTCGCTTTCAAAAAGTTGGCTGATGAATTTCTGCGCATAGTACTGGCCGACCTGGCCGGGCTGTACTTCGAAGCCGCTCCGCAGGAACCGGCCGAATGTATCAGTTATGGCCGAAGAAATTACATGGGCAAAGCCGTCGAGTTTTTCAAGCTGTTCTCTGCTGAAGCAATTCGGCACAGTCCAGTCGTAGTCGGCGGCTTCTATCTGGTCGACAGGCCGGCCTTGTGGTATTGCGACACAGGCTATGAGCCGCTGGATTTTTTCGAGTGTCAGTTTGTTTCTTGGTTTTTTGGTCATTGCAGGCCGAATTCCCTGAAAAGTACCTCACGAATCAGCGGCTTGGAGTCTTTGTAAAGGGTATCGTTGAAGATTTCGAGCAATTCGTACTGGATGCGCTTCATATCCTTGTCACTATTGATGTCTTCAATGGTCAGGCCGGCGAAATAAATGTTCAGGATGTTGGCTATGACAGGTTTTCGTTCGTCAAGAAACTGTGTTCCCTTTGCTTTGTCCACCTCTGGAGACACTTCGAGCGTAAGTACGGCACGAACATATCTTGTGGAACCGGGGTCACTGAGATTTGTGGCGACTGGTTCGAGGTCGTAGTACCACCCCTCGCTTGGCGTTTTGGTTTGGTCGTTGGTAAGCAGGTCCAACCTGGTTTCGCCGGTGCTTTGAACCTGGAATTCAATCTTTTCAGGTTTAGGGACATAGCCCATCTTGCCTCCGAGAAAGAAACCGGCAACTGCCAGCGTCATAATGACCGCCGCCATGATTGCCCACTGCATTAACTGACCTTTGTTGTTATCATGTTCGGCCTGGGCTTGCGGTTGTTCTTGTTTTACTTCTTCTTTTTGTTTTGTTTCTTCTTCGGCCATGTTACTGCCTCTTCAACCATTTATAATGACAAACGATTTTCTCAAACAGGTTGCAACATACCATCCTGACGATATTTTTTTATCTTTCCTCTTAGTGTTCTGTCGCTTATTCCGAGGACCCTGGCGGCTTTTGTCTGGTTACCCTGTGTTTGTCGTAGGGTATCGAGGATGGCCCGCCTTTCGATCTGGGCCAGCGGGACACCCGCCAGTGGTCTGTTATTTAGCTGTTCGAGCGGCTGTATTTGTTCGGCGTTTTGCTGCGGGCGCGGCTGCAGCTCGTCGAAGAGCCATGAGACATCGGCGATTGACAGCACTTCGCCGCTGCCGAGTATCATGCAGGTTCGAACGACGTTTCTCAATTGCCTTACGTTGCCTGGCCAATGGTATTTCTGGAAGATTCCCATCATGGCCTGGTCCAGCTTTGTAATTTTGCGGTTTATCTCGGGTGCATAGAGGTTCACGAAATGCCAGGTCAAATCATAGAGGTCTTCGGTCCGTTCCCGTAGCGGTGCGACTACTATTCGCACTCCGCTGAGTCGATAGTAAAGGTCGGCGCGGAAACGATTCTCGGCAACCTGCTGTTTGAGGTCCTTGTTTGTGGTGCTTATGATTCGAACGCTAATTTTTATATTATCATTGCCGCCGACGCGTTCGAAATCCTGCTGCTCAAGCACTCGCAGAAGTTTTGCCTGGAACCTCGCGGGTGTTTCAGTTATTTCGTCGAGCAGCAACGTTCCTCCGTGCGCCATCTCAAATCGGCCTTTTCTCTGTGCGTACGCGCCTGTAAAGGCCCCTTTCTCGTGGCCGAATAGTTCACTTTCGAGCAGTGACTCACTCAATGCGGCGCAGTTTACCCTGACGTAAGGCCCGTCGGCTCTTTTGCTGTGCCTGTGAACCATGTATGAGATAAGTTCTTTTCCCGTGCCGCTTTCACCGCTGATGAGCACAGGTACCGACGTCGGTGCGATTCGTTTGCCGAGCCTGATTGTCTGCATGAGCCTGGGACTTGCGCCGACGATGGAGTACAAATGGTTTACCTGTTCGTCGGCACAGGCCAGGGTCGAAACATTATGATTAGGAAGCCAAGTCGCCAAAACATTTTCGAGCCTGCGAATGTCAAGAGGCCTGGTCAGAAGTTCGCAAAAACCTGTGCGGATTGCGATTACGGCTGCTTCAACCGTGTGCTGTGAACTCTTGTTGCGGTCGTTATCAGTACCGGCGACCATTACAACGGGCATCTCAGGACGAAATGATTTTATGGCTTCGAGAAGATTCAGGCTGGGTTTTAACTGTTCGCAGAGGTGTTGTTTGGGGTTGAGGTCTGTAGCGACAAAAACCAGCTGGTAATCATCTTTTTCAATTCGGCTAATCGCCGCTTTAGGGTCGTTTTCTACGATTCCACGTATGCCCCGCTGTGCCAGAACTCTCAGGATTAGTGCCGGCGTGTCTGGGCTGCTGTCTACAATCAGAACATTAGCTGTGCAGGAGTTTTTAGGACAACGGTTCAAATGAGTATTTTTATTAATAGGCACTTTTTTTATGCTCCATTTTTATCAGTTTGTTTGCAGGTCTCGCCGGCATTGTTCAATGAGCTTTTCCGGCTGTTGCGCCTCTAACCAGCCAACCAGGCTCTGACGGTTTTTCGCCAGTTCCATCCACGGCGAGGCGGGATATTGAGAAATCAGGCTTTTGTAGACTTGCAGTGCCTGCTGTGGATTGGTTTTGTCAAGACATACAGCTTTTTGCATCATCAGCCAGGCATTATCCGCCTCATCGGCCTGGGCTTCGGCATCACGGCTAATGGCGAGTTCATAAAAATATGCAGCCAGTTCATAATTCCCCGTCTGGTACAGCATATCAGCCAGTAGTTGCGGTTCGCTTGTTTTGCCGGATTTTTCGATAATCTGTTCGAGTCTTTGAACAATTTCAGGGTTTAGGGTCTGGGTCGATTGCCGCCGTTTTTCCTGCGCCTGTATAAGTTCAGGGTTAGTCGGCCTGGCTTCATTGACATCGCTTATCGATTCTTTTAATTCGTCCTGTGGCTGAGGCTGGGATTGAGTCTCTTTCGGCTTTGGTCGCATTTTCATGGAGCTTATCTGCTCAATGAGACGGGTAAGCTTCTGCTTATTTAGGCTATCTGACTGGGCGGTGACCGAAGAGATGTTCGTCTTTAAGAGTTCATCTTTTGGAGTCGATTGCCACGGGTCATGAACTGGGGTTGTTTGTATGGGCTCGGCGTTTTCCTGCTGGAAGGATGACTGGAAGTCGGCGGAGCTGACCTGTGAGTCAACGTGGCGAGCAAGTATGGATTGTGCATCGAGCAAAAAGGATTGTGGAAGTATTATTGCAGGCTCGCTGACTTTTAATTCTATATCGGTGACGGTTGTTGTATCGTCATAACCTGTTGCTTTTTCTTCTTTCTGTACATTTTTAGTCTGCCCCTGATGGAGCAGGATAAACGTGGGGTCGAGCAGGTCAGTTTCGGCCGCTGCAGAGGAATGTTCCTGCAACGTACCGGCACAGATTAAAAGGACCAGGACAGATAAAAAGCGTGCTGAGAGCAAAAGTCTTTTTGTCTTCAATTGCATTGCTTTGTTTTTAAACCACATTTTTTACCTCAGCTACCCTGCCGCGTTTCGTCGTCAGGAGAAATTTTGGTCTGGGTGTTGCCGGAGGCGGTTTTGTCGCCTGTTGCGTCCGGTGGATTTTCGGCCTGCTCTACCAAAAGCCTGATGGCTTTTTCGTAATTATTCTGTTTCTCATACGCCTGTGCCATGATACGCACGGCGGCCCGACGTAAGCCGCGTGGGATTTGGCGGGCCAATAGCTGCGAGCATAACTCTACGGCCTTGTCATTCTTGTCAAGTTTGAGCGATAGTTCGGCGAGTTCCAAAGTAGCCCGGTCAGCGAGCAGGCCGGGCTCGGTTATTGTGAGCAGCTTGACGAAGCAGTGATATGCGTTTTCTGTTTGGTCTGTATCGGCGTAGCACTTGCCGACCTCGAAGTATGCTTTAGCGCGTAGTTGTGGCTGGAGTATGTAGTCGAATCTGTCGTTTAGCGCCGCCAGAGCCTTATCAGGCAAATGTATTTTCCGCAGTATTCGGCATTTCATTAGAAGTGCCTCGACGGATTCCTGTGAGGAAAGGTCCTGTGACTGGAGGGTTTCGAGCAGGTCCAGGGCCTGTATCGGGTCAAGTCTGTCAAGGTCGCATTTCAAAAGGGCGGAAATGATTTCTGCTCGGTCCTTGTGGGTCAGCTCTCCATGCAGTGCCAGCTTAAAGGCGTTGAAGGCCTCGGTTCGTTTTCCCTGTTGTAACTGAGCCTTGCCCAGCAGCAGGTATACGCTGTGAAGTTCAACCTGGTCTTGCTGTATTGCCGTGGTGTCTTTAATCTCGACATTTTGCGTTTGGGGCAGCCTCAGGTTTATGTACCGTGTAAGCCATGTTTCGGCTAAGGCGTAATCACCGGTTGCGAACATAGCTCGCGCCGCTCCCAGAGCAGCGGTGCAGCGGGATTCGAGAGAGTCGTCGAGATTATAAACCTTGCAGTAAGTATTCGCGGCCTCATCGTACAGAGCAGCCTTGAAAGCGGCATCAGCCAGATGGAGACACGCTGTTTGGGCAACGGCGGTTTGATGGTATTGTTCGACGAGCTGCTTAAGGTCCTGTTTTGCGCCGGCATAGTCACGAAGGTCGGCCTTGATTTTGCTTGAGTATAGCAGTGCGTAAGGCGCCAAAGAAGACTGGGCGTAGCGATTAGCGAGGAGCTTATACTGTCCTATGGCGTCGACGGTCCTGTCCTGAATTTGATAAATAATTCCAGAGGCGAAGTGAGCATTAGGAAGCCGTTTGTCTTCGTGATATTTGATTATAAATTCCTGCCAGCGTTCCAGTGCTTCGTCGGCGATTGAAGACAAATGGCAGGGCAAATCGGTGTAATCTGCAGGATTTGTTACCGTCAGGGTCGGCTGTTTCGTATGCGAATCTATGGTTGCCTGCAAGCCGATACAGCCGGCGGCGATTGAGAAAAATTCTTCATTAGTTACGTCCGGCAAGAACAGACTTACCGGCCGTCTTCGTAGTTCGGCTGATTGCTGAGACAGGTTCCAGACAAACCGCGTATTCGTATTTGAGGCAAACTTTGCAAATAACTCTTCAGCAGGTGCGATATTACTTATCACCTCAAAATGCTCAACCGCGTCGTCGGTTTTTAGCTTTTTGACCTTTGGGCCCATTAATGCCTGTTTAAGCTTTGCGTTTCCGGAATTGAGAAATGCCTGAAGCTCTGCCTCTTGTTTATCGCAGCCAAAATCTGTGTGCTGGCTGGTTCGCCATAATTTGGCAGGTATGTCACTGTCGATGTCGGAGAGGTTTGCAATTCTGCGGGTAAGCGACAGGGCAATCAGGAAGTGGCAGTCTTTCTTAAGTGTAAGGGCCCAGGGGGCATCGGCAGTGACGACCTCACATAAAGCCATCGCACGGTATGCGCACGTTCTTGCCTGGAGGTATTGTTTTCTTTCGAACTCAATCAGGGCCCGCTGGTAATCCGCCATTGCCGCCAGGGCGCAGGAGTCATCGGCGGCGACGATTCGCAAAAGTTTTTCGGCCTGGTCGGCGTGGTTCATCTGCTTTAGACATATAGCCATTCGCAGTTTCAAAAAGCTGTGCATAAATTGCTGCGTCGAATCTTGCGGCAGGGCCTGGTCGAGTCGTTCGTAAGCCCGGAAAGCACCCGGGTAATCATTCTGCATAAATAAGTCATTTGCGAGCTTAAGCGAAAGGGGTTTCTCATCCGGCAAGGGTGCCGGTTCGATTTCATCGGTTTTTAGAGGCTGAGCCTGTGAAGTGTTAACTTGATACTGTTGGACGGATGCCGGCGGCCTTCGATTTTGAGCGCTGAATCGTGACCTGTAGAAACTACAAACAGAAGCTATAGCTATTGTGGCTAAACCGACTAAAAGTATTAACTCGGTCCTTCGCAATCTTGTTCTGTTTTTTTTGTCTGAAGCATTGCGTACCGAGGTTTCGAGAACCTCGAAGAATTCTTTATCGCCGCCGAAAGTGTCATTTTCAGGGTTCCCATTTTGCGGTTGTTCTGATGGGGTTTCCTGGGAGGGTGACCCGGCATTTATTTCGGTGCTGTTGCCGTCGGTTTCGCCCGGCGTCGGCAAATTGCTTTCGGGATGGCTATCTTTTTTATTATCTGCCATTGTAAGGAGCCTTTGTATCTATATGCCGAACGCACCTTGACCTGAGGGCAAGGCGTGCGCATTTTTCGGCTGTAGAAATGTATAGCAACACCTGTGCCAGAGGAACGAAGTGAGTCACCATGTGCGGTTTTTAGTATCTTAAAGGGGAAAAAGGCTCGGCAACATGCATCGATGGGGCAAAAAAATGTGTCAGGAATCTATACGATTTGCCAGATTTTCTGACGATTGAAGTGGTAAAGGTTACTGAACTGTAACCGGTTCAGGCTCGATAGTCGTATTCGCGTTGTGGTCTTGTTTGCTCAGCGTATCCGGGATGCTGTATTGTTTTACTTTGGCATACAGGGTGGCTCTGGTAATGCCTAACAGAGCCGCAGCTTTTGTCTTCTGCCATCCTGTTTCTCTCAGGGCGCGGGCGATAAGCTCGCGTTCGGCCGTGGCGATTGAAAAGTCATTGACCTGATTTCGGTTTGTCTCGCCTGAAGATTCGGTGTCTTCGATTTGTTCTAAGACTATGCTGCTTAAGCCGATTCTGTCAGTGTTTTCGAGCAGAATCGCCCTGTCGATAACGTTTTTCAGCTCGCGTGCATTGCCCGGCCAATCGTGTTTTTCCAGGGCTTCGAGGGCCAGAGGCGTCAGTGACTTGATGTCTTTGCTCTTTTGAGGCCAGACCGTCGAGTTATCGAGAAAATATTCTGCAAGCAGCCTAATGTCCTGTTTTCGCTGTTCGTGGCGCAGGGGCGGCAATTTTATCGGACATATATTAAGGCGATAGTAGAGGTCCTGCCTGAATTTTTTTTCCTGTACTTCTTTGAGGAGGTTGCGGTTGCTGGAAGCGACGATAGTGGCGCTACAAGTGAATATCTTTGTCCCGCCGACCTTTCTGAATGTTTTTTCCTGCAGGATTCGAAGCAGTTTTGCCTGAAGCTCCAGCGGCATTTCCGATATTTCATCCAGGAAGACCGTGCCCTTTCCGGCCAGTTCCAGCAAGCCGGTCTTTTCTTTATCCGCCCCTGTGAAAGAGCCTTTGACATGACCGAACAGCTCGCTTTCGAGCAGGGTTGCCGTCAGCGCAGCACAGTTGACGGCGACAAAAGGTTCATCCGGCCGTCTGATACTGTGTATGGCTTGTGCTATAAGCTCCTTGCCTGTTCCGGTTTCACCAATAACCAATATGGGGTTACATTGACTCGAGCCGACCAGGCGCGTCATCTTCAGAGCGTGCTGCATCGCGTCACTTTTTCCGGCCAGGGACATTGAAGCAGCGAGCTCATCCGCGAAGTACTGCGATTGCTTATTTGGAGGCTGACCTTTGGCGTGGCAATTGAACCGGTCGTTGATGATTTTCTCCAACTGGTCCAGTTCGGTCCTGGTACAAAAATAGCCAATCGCGCCGGCCTGGTCGAATTGCTGTTGTAGATGGGCCTGCTTATCCTTATTACTTGTAACTATGACCGGAACATCAAGGTGATGATTATCGGTCGTATTTATGAAATGACTTACGTCGGAGGGCGTAAAAACATCGTCGAACAGAGCAAGATCGCAACCGGAGCCGGCCACAAGGGCGAATGCCTCGGCCGGGTCATCTGCCACCAAGACTTTTTTCGCGAGTCGGCCTGCTATCTGTTGTAACCGGGGTTGTCTGCTTACAGCAAGGATGGTATTTAATGCCATGCTCGTCTCAGTAATTCCTTCCATGTTGAATGCAACCCGTCTAAAGGGATGTCCAATAAATCGACACAAGCAAAAGCTAACTTTAATTTTTTATGGGACGAGATGATGTCACCATCTTTGGTGATGTTTACATTCATAATAATAGTTCTGAAGTTTCTTATCGGACTACTTACTTAGAGGCGGGGCAAGATAAATGTATCGATTTTTATGGGACGTTTTGTCCCGGCTGTTTTGGAGATGTAACATTGTTCGATTTCGATTATCGAAATGTGTGTTTTTTAAGGAATCAAAAATTGAAATGCGGAGGAACTTTCCGGTCGGCCGGAATATTTGTACGGTCGGGGATATAGCTGTTGTGTTTTCAAGGATTTGGCTGCTTTCGCTAAGTCCTTTTTATTCGGTTAGTTATGGCGACACGGAGGCGGGCGGAATAATCTTTGGCACGGCGGTTGCTCTTGGTTGTCGGTGCGAGTTAGTGAATCAGTAATTGTTTGCAGGATTAAGATATGGAAATAACATCAGCCAGCGAAATTCAGATGGATTATATGAAGCTTCTGGTGGAGCAACTGAAGAATCAGAATCCACTCGAGCCGCTTGACAGCAATGACATGGCTTCTCAGCTTACGCAGTTCTCTCAGCTTCAGCAGATGGAGCAGGCCAATACAAATCTTAGCGCTCTCAACTCGAGTTTCGAAGGCATACTCACAGCGACTAACCGCAACTATGCGAATTCTCTTATAGGAAAGACGGTGACATTCTTCGTTGAAGATGAACAGACGGGCCAGCTCGTTAAGTCGAAAGGAACAGTTGATTCGGTCTTCAATGACTCCAGTACGGGCGAAGTGCTGTTAGGTGTTAAGGTCGGCGATGGCAGCGCCGTTCATGAATATACTTTAGGTTTGGGTGCAGTTGTTCTTGTTGAGAATTAAACGGGTCGGATTGGGTTTTGGGCTGTTAAGGAGAAATAGAAATGAGTTTTGCGTTAAGCGCTGGGGTCACCGGGTTGCAAGCCCATCAAAAGATGCTCGATATTGCCGGGCATAATCTTGCAAATATCAATACTACCGCTTTTAAGGCCAGCCGGATAATATTTTCGGAGCTGTTGGCTGAGACGGTAAAGAAGGCTTCTCAGCCTACGACGAGCGTCGGCGGTACGAACCCTCAACAGATGGGAAGCGGTGTGGGTATCGCCGGTATCAGTCCGAACATGGCTCAGGGCAACATCGTTAATACCGGTAACCCTCTGGATTTGGCATTAGAGGGAGAGGGTTATTTTGTTGTCAATGACGGTGAGCAGGACCTTTATACTCGTGCCGGGGCCTTCAGCGTTGATGCAGATACCTACCTTGTGGACCCTGCTACCGGTTATCGAGTTCAGAGAATAGGTTCGGCCGGCGAAGCGGACGGATTCCAGATTGTCGGAGATAGTGATGTTCGTGTGCCGTACGATGTGGCTATGCCCGCCCGGGCCACTACCTCAATGGCGGTAGCAGGTAACCTCAGTGCCGATGCGGTCCTTGATTCTCCTCAGGCCCAGAAGATAGGCTCTAACATAGTCTATACAACCTCAGGCGGTACAATGGCGGCCGGCGCCACGCTGATTGGGGATTTGGACCAGTTCAGCCCGAGCGTAGGGGCATTCACTGCTAATATCACAATTGAAGGTTATCAGCCTGATGGTGCATCGTTCAGTCATGTCTACAGCATAGACGAGACGATCACCATGCAGAACCTCGTTGATGAGCTCAATTCTGCCGCCTGCTTTGATTCTGCGACGACCGGAGCGACGGCGAGTCTGGTGAACGGACAAATTCGTGTCACCGATACACAAACGGGCGTCAGCTATACCGACCTTGCCTTTACCAATTATGCGGATACCAGCGGTACAAGTACGACGCTGGAACTGCCGGCGTACTTTGAGGTTTTGACGGTTGGCGGAGATGAAGTCAAGAACGTCAATATAACGATTTTTGATTCACTTGGCGGCAAGCATGCATTCAGCGGGGCGTTTGTCAGAACAGATACGACCAACGAATGGGACTTTCTGCTTTGCTCGGTTTCGGGCGACGTTGAAACGATAGATATGGATGAGCGGAGAGTCAACGGTATTGCCTTCGACACAAACGGCGCGTTTGATAACATGGCCGGCACGCCGGAATTCAGAATAACGTGGGGATATGACCCTATAGCCGAGCAAACCATTGAACTTGATATGGGCACAGCAGGCAAATGGGACGGCCTGACTCAGTTTTCCGGCAATTCAACGGCGGTAGCCAAAGAGCAGGACGGTTACGAGTCCGGCAAGCTCAGTTCTGTATCGGTTGATGCCGGCGGCCTTCTAATCGGGGCTTTTTCAAACGGCATCAAGAAGAACCTGGCTGTCTTACAGGTAGCCCTGTTCCAGAACCCGCAGGGTATGGAGAATATCGGTAACGGTTACTATATACCCTCAGCAAACTCCGGCAGTGCAGTTGCTACTCAGGCGCTGATAGGTGGTGCGGGCACGATTCGCGGAGGGTCTCTTGAAAAGTCCAATGCCGACGTTGCGGGTGAGTTTGTCAACATGATTCAGGCGCAGAGCGGTTTTCAGGCGAACGCGCGGACCATAAAGGTGGCCAATGATATTCTAACAGAGTTGTCGAACCTGATACGATAACGGAATGAGGTGAAATGTTTGCCATTGCAGCGAGAACCGGTGATTGGTTGATTCTGGCTTTGAGCCCTGTGGAGCGATGGCAGGCGGCAAAACGGCTCGACAATGCGATTACAATTCAGCAATGGATGTATGTGGTCGGTACAGCGGCGCTGCTGACATTAGTAGCACTATGCGTGCTTTTCCTTTTAAGGCGCAGGGCCGAGCGCGATGCAGACAACAGCGACAATTTTGTCGAGCAGGCCGGCAGACGAGGCCTTAGCGGCAGAGAAAGCCGTATTCTTATTTACGTGGCGAAGCTTGCCGGCCTTAAAGACCACAGCACTATATTCACGATGAGAAAGGCGTTTGATATCGGTGCACAGAAACTGGTCCGTGAAGCTTCGTCCGGTATGGATGCCAAGCGCATAAGACAGTTGGTAAAAGAGCTGAACTGGCTTCGGGAAAAACTTGGCTTTCAGGAGCGTTTTGTCGATTCGACGGCTGGTGCGACAGCGGGGCACAAGCCCAGCAGCAGAGAGATACCTGAAGGTAAAACGCTTTATATTACGCGGCGAACGAATCGAGATGTAGATGACATTGAGGTGATAGTAGCCAGGAACTCAGATGAGGGGATTACTGTCAGGTTGCCGATGGGGGTGAATAGCCCGCCGAATGAACAATGGCAGGTGCGGTACTTTTATGGTGCGTCGGTATGGGAATTTGACGTGGCCGTAATCCGCAATGACGGTGACATGCTGGTTTTGGGGCACAGTAAGGATATTCGCTTTATCAACCGAAGGCGTTTTCTGCGTGTGCCGGTCAATAAAAAGGCATACATAGCGTCGTTTCCCTTTGAAAAGCAGATTTTTGCCGACAGTGCCGCAGGTTCGTTATCACGTGGTGACGTGTTTGAATCACGGCTTGCATTGCCACAGTTTACGCAGGCGGTTTTGATGGAATTGGCAGGGCCGGGTCTGAGGATTGAATCGCCGCTGGAACTGAAAATAGGGCAGCGGGTCGCCATAGTATTTGAGTTTGAGTCACAGCATAATCAGGAGACGCATGGCGAACAGTCATCCTATAAGCCTGTAGCCACAATAGTGGAGGGTATCGGTGAAGTCAGGCATATTAAAGCGATTGAAAACGGGTTTTCGATTGCCGTGGAGCTAATGGGCCTGAGCGACGCCGATATAAATGAGCTTATCCGCGCGACAAATGTTGCAGCAGTGGAAGCGAGTGAGCGCAGCGAAAAACAGGATAAGCCGTCAGAGGTTTTACAAAGTGCAAATGCGGTTTTGACAGTATAGGAAGTTCCAAATGTCGATAGATATGAACTCACAGGTAACATCCAGTATAACTTCGCTGGAGCAGGAGTTCAGCGCGATAGCACATAACCTTGCCAATGTCAATACAGTTGGCTATAAGCGCATAGTAACTTCTTTTTCAGAGGCACTCGAGGCTCAGCAGAATGGTGCTGCCGCGGACAGCAGCGAGGCAAAGTTGAATCTGGGTCTTGATTTTTCACAGGGCCTCAGCTTCATAGAAACAGGACGGTCGCTCGATGTAGCTCTTTATGGAAAGGGCTTTTTCGTAGTTGAGACGCCGGAGGGGCCTCTATACACCAGAAACGGCAGCTTCAGGGTCAACCAGAACGGGCAAATAGTTGATTCAGCCGGCAGGGTGGTTGCAGGCGAGGCAGGGCCCATCACTATCGGGGCCGATGCTGCTGTTTCACAGGTCAACATTTCACAAGATGGTACAGTCAGCGCTGACGGGCAGGAACTTGGGAAATTCAGGCTTGTTGAGTTTGGCGAAAATGGAGATGCGCTAATGCCGGCTGGTAACAGTTGCTTTAAAGCGCCCGAAGATGTTGAGCCTAAAGGGGCGGAGAGCGTGGCTGTGCGGCAGGGATATCTCGAGTCTTCCAACGTCAAGATGGTAAATGAGCTGGTCAGCATGATGATGGTTTCGCGGCTTTATGAAGCGAATATGAAACTCGTATCAACCAAGAGAGAGGCCTCTAACGGCCTGATGAGTGTGGCGATGGGCTGATTTCGTGCCCGGCTAAAATAGTAAGGAGTATTGAGTTATGCTAAGGGCATTTTCAACGGCGGCGACGGGCATGACGGCGCAGCAGATGAACGTTGACGTCATTGCCAACAATCTGGCCAATATCAACACGAACGGTTTCAAACGCAGCCAGATAGACTTCCAGGATTTACTTTATGTGAAGCTGAAAGAGTCCGGGGCGGAGGTGGTTGCCGGCCTTACGTCGCCCAGCGGACTTGAGATTGGCAGCGGCGTTCGGGTGGTATCGACGGTAAAAGTATATACTTCCGGGGAGCTGCAAAACACCAGCCGTCCGCTCGATATAGCCATTGCCGGCGACGGATTCCTACAGGTCAGCATGCCCGACGGCGGCACAAAGTATACACGAGACGGGGCGCTTACGATTAATGCAAACGGCAACCTTGTGACCAGCACCGGTTTTCTTCTTGAGCCTGCGATATCCATACCTACCGATGCGGTTACAGTCGATATAGGCAAGGATGGGACGGTCAATGTCACTAATTCTACGGGCACCACTTCTGTAGCGGGAACAATTCAGATGGCTCGCTTTCTGAACCCGGCAGGCCTGAGCAGCGAAGGTGATAATCTTCTTGCCGAGACCGAAGCCAGCGGCACTCCGGTAACCGGCACGCCGGGACAAAACGGTTTCGGCTATATCCAGTCGGGTTTTCTTGAAAAATCAAATGTGCAGATGGTGACGGAGCTGGTCAATCTGATTACGGCTCAGAGAGCTTATGAAATTAACTCCAGGGCCATAAAGGCCGGGGATGATATGCTCAGAACCGCTAATGAAATTGCCAGATAACTATTATGAAGACAAAACAAAAAATTAAGCTTTTGGTATTGTTCCTGATTGTAACGAACGGTGCGGTTTCTAACGCCGAGCCTGCCCTGAGAATATATCTGCCCAGAGAAGTTCAGGTAGAGAACCAGGCGGTAACACTCGGCGACATCGCCGTTGTCAGGGGCCAGGCGGAGATAACCGAAAAGGCCGAGGGTATAAATCTCGGCAGGCTGTCTTCGCCGTTGCGGAATATGATTATCAGCAGGGCCGTGATACTCGGCAGGCTTACGGTGAGCGGGTTTGAGGCTCGCGATATTGAAATCACCGGCGCGGAAAAGGTCGTAGTCACTCAACACAGACAAATAATCCGGGCAGACAAAATCACAGAAGAGGCAGAGTCCTTTCTTAAAAAGAACTTCCCGAACAAGTCGGTCTGCCGGTATGAGGCTATAGGCAATGTAGATGATTTTGTTCTTCCGGTCGAGGCGAAGAAGGTTGAATTATTACCCAGCCTGATTGCAAGCGATGCACGTAACAGGATGAAGGTAAGTGTTGCGATTATTGCCGACGAGGCAAACGCGGGTGTAAGAGAAATTGAATTTCGTTTGAATTATTTTTGCCGGCAGGCAGTTGCGCTGCGGGACATAGCACCGGGCGAAATCATCACCAAAGACAACGTCGAGGTCGCGCAGAAGATTTCATCCGCTCCTCAGGGGTCGGATTGGCAGTCGCCGTACGGGATGGCGGCCAGGCGGCCTATCTCAGCGAACAGCCCGGTTACGCCGGGGATGGTTGGGCCGGCGCAGCGGGAGGTCCTGGTCAAAAGGAACAGGCATGTGGCGGTGGTTTTTAAGCGGCCCGGCCTGTCTCTCACCGCAGTCGGCAAAGCTATGGAGGACGGCAGGGAGGGTGACTGTATAAAGGTGCGGATGCAGATAAAGGATTCGTCTCGGATAATCTATGCAAAAGTCAAAAATAACGGAACCGTTGAACCGCTGATGTAAGGGATGTAGCTATGAGAACAAAAGTGATTTACCTGATAATTGGGGCTGTACTGTTTTCGTCTGTTTTTTCTGCACAGGCGGGGTCAATCTGGGCGCGTAGAGACAAGAAGATGAAGGATATGTACGCCGATAACGTCGCCCGTAATATCGGTGACGTACTGACCATTAAAATAGACGAAGACAGTACGGTTGACAACAAGGCCACAAGGACACTCGAAAAGAAGACTAAAAGAGATGCCCAGTTCAACGGTAAAATAGGAATCGAGCATCTTATACCTAATGTACCTACAGTGACTTTTGGAGCGGGGGATGAATATACGAACAACCTTGACGGCAAGGCAGACTACAAAGATGAGCGGAGCTTTATTGATTATATTACGGTGGTAATCATTGACGTTATGCCTAACGGCAACCTGGTGGTGGCTGGCGAGCGCAAACGGGAGATTGCCGGTGACATTCAGACGATTGAGATCAGCGGTATAGTCCGTACGGAGGACATCTCGTTTGATAATGTTGTAGAGAGCAGATATGTTGCGAACTTCCATCTTGTGACCCAAAACGCCGGCGTGTCGGCGCCTTATACCAGGCCGAACTGGCTCGGCAAATTCCTGGACAAAATATGGCTGTTCTAAACATCACGGGATAGACCTGTTGGGAAGCAATAGTTATGAGAAGAACGTTAATAGCTTCGATTTTGCTTGCGGCCTGTGCGGCAGGTGCGCACGGCCAGCGG
>Ga0315537_1000844_pt1 | contig 24245 bp, 19 predicted proteins | sample SalMarSW160270MG_FD_203091 | JGI IMG/M metagenome (GOLD analysis project Ga0315537, IMG submission 203091) | Salt marsh sediment microbial communities from the Plum Island Ecosystem LTER, Massachusetts, United States - Salt Marsh Sediment SW1602-70 ...
ACCTTTATCTGCCCCGGGTACTGCATGCTATCTTCTATCTTCTTGACGATGTCCCGGGCCAGCCTCATTGCCCCCAGGTCGTCAATCTCTTCGGGCTTGACCAGGATGCGGACCTCACGGCCGGCCTGAATGGCGTAGGATTTTTCCACTCCCTTAAAGCTGTTGGAGATGTCTTCCAGCGCCTTGAGCCGCTTGAGGTAGTGCTCCAGAGACTCGCGCCTGGCGCCGGGGCGGGCGCCGCTGATGGCATCGGCGGCGGCGACGATAAAGCCCCAGATGCTGGTAGAATCGGTCTCAAAGTGGTGCTCGGCCACGCCCTGGACGACCTCCGGGGACTTATCCCACTGCTTGACCAGCTCGGCGCCGATGCCGGCGTGGGAGCCTTCTACCTCCCGGTCTACCGCTTTGCCGATGTCATGGAGCAGCCCGGCTCTCTTGGCCAGGGCCACGTTGGCCCCCAGTTCCCCGGCAATCATGCCGGCCAGGTAGGCGGTCTCCACGGAGTGGTTTAACACGTTCTGCCCGTAGCTGGTGCGGTACTTGAGGCGTCCCAGCAGCTTGATTAGCTCGGGGCGCAGTCCCTGCACCCCTACCTGGTAGGCGGCCTGCTCCCCGGCAGTAAAGATAGCCGCATCTACCTCCTCCCTGGTCTTGGCCACTACCTCCTCGATGCGGGCGGGGTGGATACGGCCATCCAGGATAAGCTTGGTTAAAGCCAGGCGGGCTATCTCCCGCCGCACCGGGTCGAAACTGGAGAGGGTTACCGCTTCCGGGGTATCGTCAACTATCAGGTCCACCCCGGTGGCCTGCTCTAAAGCCCGGATGTTGCGCCCCTCCCGGCCGATAAGCCTGCCCTTCATCTCGTCACTGGGCAGGGGCACGGTGGCTACCGTGGTTTCCGATACCACCTCGGAGGCGCTGCGATGGATGGCCATCGACAGAATCTCCTGCGCCTTCTTATCGCCCTCTTCTTTTAGCTTGGTCTCCCATTCCCGCAGGCGCCGGGAGTGCTCGTCCTGCAGCTCGCCCTCGACGGCATCGAGCAGGTTTTGCTTGGCCTCCTCGGTGGACATGCCCGAAATCAGCTCCAGCTGCTTTAGCTGCTTGTCCCTGACCTCCTCCAGACCACTGCGGATGGACTCCATCTCCTTTTCCTTGTTGGTTAAATTGCGCTCGCGCTGCTCAACGCCTTCAATCTTGTGCTCCAGTGTCTCCAGCTTTTGCGAGACGCGGTTTTCCTGGCGCTGCAGTTCCGACCGCCGTTCCTTGTATTCGGCCTCGACGCCGGCCTTGATTTTGTCGGTTTCCTTCTTGGCTTCGTCAAGGGTGTTCTTGTACTCTGCCTTGGCCTCAGCTATGACCTTGGCCGCTTTGCGCTGGGCAATGCGAAGCTGGCGGTTTACCATCATCCTCCGGAAGAGGAAGGTGGCCATGCCGCCGAAGACGACACCTATGACGAAGGTGAAGAACACGCCTAAATATGTTCCCATTGTTCCCGCTATATCCATTTTTCACCCCCTTTCACTTATTGCCTTCCACCCCACACTCCTGCCACACCCGTTCCACCGTTGGCTTTATCAACCCGTAGCCGAAGCCGCGACGCTTGAGATATTGGCCTAACCGGCGGCGAAAGCCGTCGTAGTCAGCCGTGGGCAGACGTTGAGCTTTACTCAAGGCCGCCCGGTAGGCACTGTCTTCGTCGTCGAGTTCGGCGGCTACCCGGTTAATAATATCCTCGGATACCCCCTTTTGCCTGAGTTCGAGCCGGGTCAGCCACTGGCTGCGGGGACGGAATGAATCCCGGTTGTCCTTCCAGAACTCGGCAAAGGCCAGGTCGTCCACCAGCCCCTGCGCTTTTAGCCTGGCCAGCACCGCCGCCACGTTATCGCCGTCAAAGCCGCGCCGGTGGAGGCGCTCTCTTAGCTCGGCCTGGCTGCGCGGCCGGTAGCTGAGGAAGTGGAAGGCGGCGGTAAGACAGCGCTGGAAGAGGTCGGCTTTTTTTAGCGCTTCAATATCGCCTTCAGAGAGCTCCTGCTCTGTCCTTAGGCCCTCTTTGAGGGCTACCTCGGCCTCCAGGCTGAAGGCAAACTTTTCGTTTAAGTATACATTGACCCGCTTGCCTCGCTTGCCGCTGCGGATGGCGGTAACCTTTTTCATCCTATCCCTTTCCAAAAACATAAAGCTGAGGCTTAAGCCTCAGCTTTAACCATATCACCTATTAACCTGTTCTATTCAGAATAGTGCTAAGATGAATTATTATGGTCGGTGTTGGCTGAGGCTCTAACCTGCTGCTCAATCTCCTGGGCAGACTCGGGATTTTGGCTCAGGTAGTGTTTGGCATTTTCCCTACCTTGCCCCAGACGAATGTCACCATAGGAGAAGAAAGCGCCGGTCTTTTTTACCAGCCCCAGCTCTACACCAAGGTCTAGGATATTGCCCACCTTGCTGATGCCGTGGTCAAACATGATGTCAAACTGAGCAATTCGGAAGGGGGGGGCAGTTTTATTTTTGACCACCTTGGCTCTGACCAGATTGCCTATAGTTTTGTCTCCCTGTTTGATAGCCTCAACCCGCCTCAGGTCTATCCTTACCGAGCTGTAGAATTTGAGAGCCCTGCCCCCCGGTGTCACCTCGGGATTACCAAAGATAATACCAACCTTTTCTCTTAGCTGGTTGATGAATATTACCGCTGTGCCCGACTTGCCGATAGCGGCCGCCAGCTTTCTCAGGGCTTGAGACATCAGGCGGGCCTGTAGGCCGACGTGGGCATCGCCCATCTCGCCTTCAATCTCAGCCTGGGGTACCAGTGCCGCTACACTATCAATTACGATGACATCAACCGCCCCGCTCCTGACCAGGGCTTCGGTGATTTCAAGGGCCTGCTCACCGGTATCGGGTTGAGAGATGAGCAGGTCATCAACATTGACCCCGCAGTTGGCTGCATAGGTGGGGTCCAGAGCATGCTCGGCGTCAATATAGGCAACCGTGCCTCCCAGTTTTTGCGCTTCAGCGATTATATGTTGGGCCAGGGTGGTTTTCCCCGACGATTCAGGGCCGAATATCTCGGTAATCCGTCCTCTGGGGATGCCACCTATACCTAATGCCAGGTCCAGCGCCAGTGAGCCGCTGGGAATAGCCTTTATCTTGGTGGGCGGGGTTTCCCCCAGCTTCATCACTGAGCCTTTGCCAAAGCGCTTTTCTATCTGGCTGATAGCTAGCTCCAGCGCCTTAACTTTCTCCGTGGTCATATTCGCCTCACCAAAATCATAGCACAGATAATAGGCTAAAACAAGGAGTTATCTTCGTCCTGGTACCTTGGTTTTAGCTTGAATGGGGGGGCCAGGGGCAGACCCCTCATATGCCCCGACCTCTTCGTCAGCTCTTTGACATACTCAATAGTCTTTACTTTTACCCCTATCCCGGCTATCTCTTTTACTTCCAGTTTCTTCTCAAGTCCAAGCAGGATAAGGTCGAGCTTTTCGTAGCTAATGCCTAAAGCGAACTCATCGGTGATGCCGGGGATAAGGTCGGGGCTGGGGGCTTTATCTATAATCTTCCGGGGTACTTCAAGGAACCCGGCCAGCTGTTTCACCTGTGTTTTATAGAGGGGCTGGAGGGGCATGATATCGGCGGCGCTATCGCCGTATTTAACGAAAAAGCCGGTAAGCATCTCGGTCTTGTTGGCCGTACCCACAACCAGCCGGTTTTCGTGCTCGGCGAAAGAGTACATCTCCACCATCCGCAGCCGGTGCTTCATCCGGTAGTAGGCATTGGCCCGCCGGATAATCGCCGAGCTGCTCCCTTCCAGCCCCTTAAGTATAGGCCTTTCCCCGGTGAGGGTGGTGTAGAGCTTATAGCTGGCTTTAATGGCCGGGCCGGCAATCTTCCGGCTGGCGAAAAAGTTGCGCGGTATATGGCGGTAGATGCCCATTTCTTCCAGTATCGGAGTGAGGTCAACCCTTTCCACCCTGACGCCCAGCGTTTCGGCCTGCTGGCGGGCATCTGTCTCGCTCTGGGGGTTGCTATCCCTTTCCGGCATAATAAGCCCCAGCACCCTATCGGGGCCGAGGGCGGCCACCGCCAGCGCCAGCACCACACTGGAGTCCAGCCCGCCGCTTAAGCCGATGACGGCGCCTTCACGGTTAAAATTGCCCAGGCCGGTCTGGATAAAGCCTTCCAGCTTCCGGCTGACCGTTTCCGGGTCTATCCGGAGCTTTTCTACGGTTAGTTCCATTTTTTTATTCTTATATTCTTACTGGCCACTAATGCGTTGCCAGTCTTTTTCGGTGTAGAAGGCCAGCCCCAGTGCCCCCGGGCCGATGTGGGTGCCGAAAACCGGGCCCACTTCGATGATATCAAGCTCGGTGCAGTGGCAGCGGGCCCTGGCCTTTTGTTCTAAGGCCAGAGCTTCCTCGGGGACACAGGAATGGAAAACGACGATGTGATGGATAGAGCCGCCCCTGCCCACCCGCTTTTCCAGAAGGTTTAGCATATACTCTGCGCCCTTAGCCCGGCTTCTGGCCCGGGCCAGTGGCTTGGCCTCGGCGTTTTCCAGCGCCAGCACTGGCTTGATATTTAACAGTGAGCCGAATAGAGCCTTTCCCGCCCCGATGCGGCCTCCCCGCCAGGCGTATTTAAGGGTATCGACCATGGCGAAAATGCTGACACAGGGAGCAAGCTGTCCTATCTTGGCTTTAATCCGGGCTAAATCCTCGCCGGCCTCGGCAGCCCGGGCCGCCGCCGTCACCAGCAGTCCCATCCCCATCGACAGCCAGTCCACCACCTCAATCTGGGCTTCGGGGAATTTCTCCCTGGCGGCCAGCGCCGAGTTAAAGGTTCCGCTGAGCTTGGCCGAGAGGTGGATGGAAAATATAGGGTGACCCAGCGAGCTAAGCCTGGAGTAGACCTCGGCGAAATCGCCGACCGGGGGCTGGGAGGTGGTGGGCAGCCGGCTCGATTCCGCCAGCCTTCGGTAGAACTCCTCGTTGGTGATATCTACCCCCTCGGAGAAGACCTCGGTGCCGAAGGCAATCTTGATGGGTACGACGTGGATATCGTATTCGGCCAGCGTCTTGGGCAGAAGGTAGGCAGTGCTGTCGGTAACGATTTTGACCTCAGGAGCCAACCCTCATCCCTCTCCAAGGAAGTCAGCCACCGGTGGCGGCTGGCGCTTATGCTTACTTAAGGTTATTATCGACTCAAGCCTCTTTTTAACTGCCGCTGAGGCTTCACCAGAAGCCAGATAACGGTCAATTTGGTCATAACTTAGCCCTAACTCCCCCTCGTCGGTCTGCTCCTCCCATAAGCCAGCTGAGGGGGGCTTATCGATGATGGGCCGGGGGATGCCCAAAGAGCGGGCCAGCTCCTTTACCTGCCCCTTGAGCAGATTGCCCAGTGGCTGGATATCAACACCGCCGTCGCCGTATTTGGTGAAGTAGCCCAGGGTAAGCTCGTCACGGTTGCCTGAGCCGACCACCAGGTAGTTAAGCCGGTTGGCGAAGTAATAGAGGGTGAGCATTCTCAGTCTGGCTTTGAGGTTGGCTTGAGCCAGACGGCTGGCCGTGGCCTTATCATCGGGCAGTACCTTGAGCAGGGCGTCGTAGGTGGTATCAAGAGCTACCGTCTTAGTCGGGATGGAGAACTGGCTGGCCAGTAGTTGGGCGTGCTCTAAGTCCTCTTTATGGCTGTGGCAGGGCATAGTTATCGCCAGCACATCTTTAGGGAAGGCGCGGCGGCAGAGCACCGCCGCTACCGAGGAGTCCAGGCCGCCGCTCAGGCCCGCCACCGCCCCCTTGCCCCCGGCGGTCGCTACTTTTTCTCTTATCCAGGAGACCAGTTTTTCGGTTAGCTGCTGATAGTTCATCGCTTTCCGGTTGTTGCTTTGAGGTTGCCAGTAGTATACTACTCTGTAGCTATCCGGTCAAAAGGGGGAATTGCCCGGTTTTTAGCGTAAGTTTTATTTCCCACCCTCCCGCCCTCAAAGGCTGCGCCTTTAAAATTCTGCCAAAGAGGGGGATGATTACTCCCATCTGGGAGGATAAGTGGGTGTATTCACCACTCAATGGGGGTGGGGTAAAGAGATGAAGAGAGTGGATTGAAGCTGTCATCCGTAGGAGTTGCAACCGTGAGAATTGATAATCATGATCCCAACAGGATGTACAAAGATTTTTGGGATTGGTTATTTAACGGTTGGCACATCGTCTTTTTAGTGGGTTTAGTAATAGGCTATTTTTATTATATCATTACTACAACAGAGGCGTAGCCATTCAAATTGCCCCACTGCCAGAGAGGGGGGAGGGAGAAGGTATAAAACGGGAGATATTGGTATAATCACGCTGTTAGAGGGTGTTTTTCTTCCCACCCTACAGAGGCTATGCCTCTAAAACTTCCCCAAGGGTGGGGGGAATAGAGAGTGTAAGAGGGTGAAACCCTTTGGGTGGGTGGGTATGGGAAGAAAGAGAACTTGCTAAAAGCGGGGAGGGGTATATAGAGAATGTTGGCTGACCTTGTCCTGACCAACGCCAATATAATAACTATTAACCCGGCTCAGCCAAAGGCTGAACTGGTGGCGGTCAGGGGTAATAGGATATGGCGGGTTGGCGGTAACGACCAGATGGGGGGGGTGAGGGGGGCTAAAACTAAGGTAATCGACTGCCAGGGCAAGACCGTAGTTCCCGGCTTCAATGACGCCCACTGCCATATCTTAGGCTTTATCCAGAAGCTGAGCAGTATCGACCTCAGCCCACCATTGATAAAGTCTATCGCCGACATTAAGGCGGCTGTCCGTAAGCGCGTCCAGAATGTTCCAACGGGCGGCTGGATTACCGCCACCGGCTACAACGAATTCTACCTGGCCGAGAAGCGGCACCCCAACCGCCGCGACCTGGACGAGGCGGCGCCGGAGCACCCGGTAATGCTGACCCACCGTTCGCGGCACGCCTGCGTCCTCAACAGCCTGGCGTTGTCCCTGGCGGGAATCACTAAAGAGACACCGGAACCGCCGGGGGCGATTATCGATAGAGAGCTTGACAGCGGGGAGCCCAGCGGCCTTTTCTTTGAGATGTTGAGCTATGTGCGCCAGAGGGTATGGCCCCTGCTGTCCGATGAGGAGATGGCCGAGAGCATGGCCTTGGCTGACCAGCACTATCTGTCTGTGGGCATTACCTCGCTGCAGGAGGCTTCTGTCAGCAACGATTACGCCCGCTGGCAGACTCTGAAGCGGTTTAAAGATAGCTGCCGGCTTGCCAGCCGGGTATCGATGATGTTTGATTTTGACGCTCTACCCCAATTTCAAGAGAGAGGTCTGAAATTTGGCTCGGGCGACGAGCGGCTGCGGCTGGGTGGGGTAAAGATAGTGCTTAACGAGACTACGGGACGGCTGCAGCCGCCACAGGAAGAGTTAAACCGGCAGGCGTTAAGCGCCCACCGGGCCGGCTTTCAGCTGGCTATACACTGCATTGAGCCGGGCACGGTGGCGGCGGCTATCACCGCTTTAGAGTATGTCGCTGGCCAGTCGTCGCTGGCGGGGCGGCGGCACCGCCTGGAGCACGTCTCCGAGTGCCCGCCCGAACTACTGGAGCGGTTAGTCGAGCTCAAAGCTATGGTGGTCACCCAGCCGCCGTTTATTTACTATAGCGGGGAGAGGTATCTGGCCACCGTTCCCCCCGAACGTCAGGAATGGCTCTACCGGATCAGGTCTTTCTTGGATAGCGGTCTGGTGGTGGCCGGCAGCTCGGATTCCCCGGTGGTCCCGGATAATCCACTGCTCGGCATCTACGCCGCCGTCACCCGGCGGGCGAAATCGGGACAACAGTTGTTACCACATGAGGGCATCTCACCTCAACAGGCGCTGGCGATGTATACGACTAACGCCGCCTGCGCCTCGTTTGAGGAGAATATAAAGGGGGCTATCGCTCCCGGCAGGCTGGCCGATATGGTGATTTTAAGCGCCGACCCTTTAAAGTCGCCGCCGGAGGAAATCAAGGATACTAAGGTGGAGATGACCATCATCGACGGCAAAGTGGTCTGGCAGGATTGACTTGCCGTTTAAGATAAAAGTAAACTTGGGCTTGAGTGAGGGGGATAAGGAGAAGTCTAGCCCGATTTTTAGAGTACGTTTTACTTCCCACTTGGGGGGTGGGGGAGACAGGAGGGGTTAATTTCTCCCCTCTGGGGGAGGGGTTACAGATTATTTAAAAGGTGAAACCTTTTGGGTGGGTGGGTGTGGGAAGAAACACACTGGGGGGAAGGGTTAGGGGAAAAGGTTTAAAAAGGTGGGGGTGAGAATATGGCCAGAAAGCAACAGGGAACTTTTATTTGTCAAATCTGTGGCAAACCCAAGAAGCTGAGCGAGGTCATACCTGCCGAATTGGTACGTGAACCTCTGGTCGAGATAATTCGGCGGACACACCCTGATTGGTCATCCAGTGGTTTTATCTGCCGTGCTGACCTTGATCAGTACCGGACAGAGTATGTCAGAGAAGTTCTTGAGACAGGGAAAGGCGAACTTTCGACGTTAGAAGAGGAGGTCCTGAAGAGCCTGAAGGAGCAGGAGCTTCTTTCCGAGAACATCAATGTTGAGTTTGAGCAGAAGCTGACCTTCGGCCAGCGCCTGGCGGACAGACTGGCTTACCACGCCGGCAGCTGGGGTTTCATTATTGGCTTCGGCATCGTGATTCTGCTGTGGATTGTGATAAACTCGGTGCTGCTAATCTTTAGGCACTTCGACCCGTACCCCTTTATTCTGCTCAACCTGGTCCTTTCCTGTCTGGCGGCGATTCAAGCCCCCGTCATTATGATGAGCCAGAACCGCCAGGAGGCGAGGGACCGCCTGCAGGCCGAATACGACTATCGGGTGAACCTCAAGGCGGAACTGGAGATTCGTCATCTGCATGAGAAAATGGATCACCTTCTCAAGAATCAGTGGCAGAGGCTTCTGGAAATCCAGGAAATCCAGACCGAGTTGATGCAAGAGCTGGCTCACCAACCCCCGCGAGGACGCGGTGCCTGACACGGGCTCGGCCAGAGTGGGGAATGGGGGGATTGGCCTGGTTTTTAGAGGGTGTTTTTCTTCCCACCCTCCCGCTCATAGAGGTTAGACCTCTATCAATTACTTCTTGGGGGGTGGGGTAGAGAGGGCTGAAAGCCCTACCATAAGGGCGGTGGGTGGGAAAAGATATAAAACAGGGGAGGGGACTAAACTCTAATGCTACCGGAACTGGTTAAAGCACTACTAGAGCCTGAAGCCTATCCCGAAACCACGGGAAAGATAGAACTGGTGCAGACCCAGATGTCCTTCGTCTTCCTCACTGAAGAATTTGTCTATAAAGTGAAGAAGGCGGTTGACCTGGGCTACCTAGACTATACCACTTTAGACAAGCGCCATTTCTACTGCCAGAAAGAGGTCGAGCTTAACCGCCGCCTCTGTCCCGAAATCTACCTGGGGGTGGTGCCCGTAACTCAAGATAAGGAGGCTATCCGCATCGGGGGGAGGGGGGAGGCTGTAGAGTACGCCGTCAGGATGCGCCGCCTGCCCCAGCCAAAGATGATGAATGTGTTGCTGGCTGATGACGGAGTGACGGCGGAGATGGTGGGTGGGGTGGCCCGAAAGCTGGCGAGATTTCACAAAGAAGCAGAGACAAATGCCGAAATCAGCGCCTTCGGCGAGACTCGGGCCATCACCCGCAACACCGACGAGAACTTTGACCAGACCGAGCAATACATCGGCAGGACGATTTCTAAGGATAACTATAAGCATATCAAAGAATACACCGACAGCTTTATCAAGAAGAATGCTCCTTTATTTAATAAGCGGATAAAAGGAGGTCGGATAAAGGACTGCCACGGCGACCTCCACGCCGCCCATATCTGCTTCACCGATGGCATCTGCATCTACGACTGCATCGAGTTTAACGACCGCTTCCGCTACTGCGATGTCGCCTCGGAGATGGCCTTCCTGGCCATGGACCTGGACCATTACGGGCGGGCCGACCTCTCCCGAACTCTGGTAGAAGCCTATGTTGCCGAGAGCGGGGATAAGGAGATGCTAAAGCTGCTCGGCTTTTATAAAGGCTACCGGGCTTACGTGAGGGGAAAAGTTGAAAGCTTTAAGCTGGACGACCCCTATATCTCAGAAGTTGAAAAGGAAAAGACGCAGGAGGTAGCCGCCAGCTACTTTGATCTGGCCCGCGCCTGCACCAGAGCTAAACCGGTACTTTTTATCACCGTGGGGCTGGTGGGGACGGGCAAGTCTACCCTGGCTAAAGCCCTGGCCAGGAGGCTGGGGCTGGTGGTAATATCTTCTGATATTACCCGAAAACAATTAGCTGATGTCCCCCTGACCGAGCACCGCTTTGAGGAATTCGATAGCGGCATCTATTCCGCTGAGCTTTCCCGCCGGACTTATGATAAGATGTTCTCCGGGGTGGGGGATGTTTTGAGCGATGGCGGCTCGGTGGTTCTGGACGCTTCTTTTATCAGGGCTGAGGAGCGGCTTAAGGCCAAACGGCTGGCTGAAGAGATTGGTGCCGACTTTTTTATCATAGAATGCACCCTGGACGAGGCAAATATCAAAAAGCGGCTGGAAGGGCGGCTGGAGCGAGGCTCGGTTTCAGATGGGCGGTGGGAGATTTACCGGCCGCAGAAAAAAGCCTTTGACCCGGTTAAGGAGGCATCGCCCCAAAAACATGCTATAGTTGACACCTCAAAGCCTTTGGGGGAGAATATAAGGCGGATTTTAGATAAGGTTTATTAGAGGGTAAGGGGAGGTCTGCCGGATTTAAGAAGTACGTAATATTTCCCACCCTCCCACCCTATAGAGGTTAGACCTCTATCAACTCTTTTAAGAGGGAGGGAAAAGATATAAAGCAGGGGATATTGGTACAGTCCCGCTGTTAGAGGGTGTTTTACTTCCCACCCTCCCACCCTGCAGAAGTGATACTTCTATCAATTACTTCTTGGGGGGTGGGGTTAAGAGATGAAAAGAGGCGAAGCCTTTTTGGGCGGGTGGGTATGGGAAAATAAACACTGGTTTTAAGGGGGGTGAGGTTGACTAAAAATAATTACGATATAAAAGACCCTTCACTGGCCGGAGCCGGTAGGCAGCGCATAGAGTGGGCTGCCCGCGAGATGCCGGTGATCAAGATAATCAGCGAGCGGTTTGCCAAAGAGAAGCCGCTTGAGGGCATCCGGGTTTCGGGCTGCCTCCACATCACCACCGAGACAGCCAACCTGGCGCTGACCCTGAAAGAGGGTGGGGCTGACGTTATCCTCTGCGCCTCCAACCCCTTGAGCACCCAGGACGATGTCGCCGCCGCCCTGGTGGAGTACGGCATCCCGGTCAATGCCATCAGGGGGGAGGATGACGAGACCTATTACAAGCACATCAATACCGCCCTGGATAATAAGCCCCAGCTCACCGTGGACGACGGCGCCGATTTGGTCACCACTTTGCATTCTAAACGCAGCGACCTGATTGCTGATGTTATCGGCGGTACCGAGGAGACCACCACCGGCGTTATCCGCCTGCGTAGCCTTGAGGCGGCGGGCAAGCTGAAGTATCCTATAATCGCCGTCAACGACGCCCAGACCAAGTACCTCTTTGACAACAGATACGGCACTGGCCAGAGCACCATCGACGGCATCACCCGGGCCACCAATATCCTCTGGGCGGGCAAGAAGGTTGTGGTCTGCGGCTACGGCTGGTGCGGGCACGGTGTCGCCCTCAGGGCTAAGGGGCTGGGCTCGCAGGTAATCGTGGCCGAGGTCGAGCCGGTGCGCGCCCTGGAAGCGGTTATGGACGGCTACCGGGTCATGCCCATCGCCGAGGCCGCCAGAATAGGCGATATCTTCATTACCATTACCGGCGATATAAACGTAATTGATAAAGCCTCACTCCAGGTGATGAAGGACGGGGCTATCATCGCCAACAGCGGGCATTTTAACGTGGAGATAAATATCCCCCTCCTGGAAAGCATGGCCAGCGCCAAGCGCCAGGTAAGGCCCTTGGTTGACGAGTACACCATGAAGGACGGCCGGCGCCTCTACCTGCTGGCCGAGGGCCGTCTGGTTAACCTGTCCGCCGCCGAAGGGCACCCCGCCAGCGTCATGGACATGAGCTTCGCCAACCAGGCCCTCTGTCTGGAGTATATGGTTAAAAACCGGGGCAGCCTGGAGGTTAATGTCCACCCCGTGCCCGAAGCGATAGATAAACAGGTAGCCCGCCTGAAGCTCCAGTCTATGGGTATCAGCATTGATAGCCTGACCCCGGAGCAGAAACGATACCTCACCAGCTGGGAGCAGGGTACCTAGAAGGAGACAAAATGCCAAGCAGTTTTAGTAGTTCGCCAGCCTATATGCTTACTTCGGAATCGGTTACCGAGGGGCACCCCGATAAGCTCTGCGACCAGATATCGGACGCCATCCTCGACGCCATCCTGGCCAAAGACCCCTACGGCCGGGTGGCCTGCGAGACGGCGGTAACCAACGGCCTGGTGATTGTCCTGGGTGAGATTACCACTGATTGCTATATCGAGATCCCCCATATAGTGCGGGAGGTGGTCCGTGATATAGGCTACACCTATCCCGAATACGGCTTTGACTATCAGGCCTGCGGGGTGATGGTATCTATTAAGGAGCAGTCCCCGGATATCGCCCTGGGGGTGGATAAATCGCGGGAGGCCAAGGCGGCTTCGGCCAACGAACTGGATAAGCTTGGCGCCGGTGACCAGGGGATGATGGTCGGCTTTGCCTGCAACGAAACGCCCGATCTTATGCCCCTGCCTATCTCCCTGGCCCATAAACTCTGCCGGCGCCTGGCCCAGGTGAGGAAGGATGGCAGCCTGCCCTACCTCCGCCCCGACGGCAAATCGCAGGTGACCGTAGAGTATGCTAACGGTACTCCAAGGCGCATCGACAGCATCGTCATTGGCGCCCAGCACAACCCCGATGTCAGCCAGCCTCAGATTGAGCAGGACATTATGAAGCAGGTAGTTAAAGCCGTTATCCCCCCGTCACTCATAGATGACAAGACCGTTTTTTATATCAACGCCACCGGGCGCTTCGTGGTGGGGGGGCCGGTTTCCGATACCGGCTTTACCGGCCGCAAGCTGCTGGTCGATACCTACGGCAGCGTGGCCCGTCACGGCGGCGGCGCTTTTTCGGGCAAAGACCCGACCAAGGTCGACCGCTCGGCGGCCTACATGGCCCGCTACATCGCCAAGAATATAGTCGCCGCCGGCCTGGCCGAGCGGCTGGAAATCCAGATTTCGTATTCTATCGGCGTCGCCCGCCCGCTTTCGGTATCTTTGGAGACCTTCGGTACCGGCAGGGTTGATTACAAGGTCTTGCTCGATTTGATTAATGAGCACTTCGACCTCAGGCCGGAGGCCATAATCCGCTACTTCGACCTCCGCCGCCCCATCTACCGGCAGACCGCCTGCTACGGCCACTTTGGCCGCGATGATTTGGATTTGCCCTGGGAAAAGACGGACAAGGCGGAGGCACTTAAGAAAGAGGTGGGGAAGAAGTAGCCAGATTTTTAAAGTGCGTTTTACTTCCCACCCTCCCACCCTATAGAGGTTAGACCTCTATCAATTTCTTCTAGGGGGGAAGAGTAATAGGGGGCATTATGGAAGGTTGGTTATATGGGCTATTCACCCTTGCTGGCGTTTTTATTGGCGGCTTATTTACATTTTTAGGTATGAGAAAGCAACTAGAGCAACAGAGCAAACTTGACTCACGTCACTGGAAACGAGAAGTTAGGGGTGAACCACTGCTTAAACTAAGGGCCGAGTTAGCTCGCATGGCTACTAAGCAAGAGAGGTTGGTCGGTGCCGCACATAAACTTCACACTAGATTTGGTATTACAGAGGAACAGGCAAAAGAGCAACTACAAGAAGCTGTTGACGACTTTAACACTTATTTAGCTAGTGGCAGTTTTCAGCAGACGCTATTTATGCAAGACGATAAAGGACTCTTGGATAAAGTGGATGAGATTATTAGAGACTATCGAGGGTCCTACATTGATGCCATATACTATAAGGACATGAAAGCAACGGAACTCGGAGAAGCTATGATGGTTTTTGAGAGAAACAAAAATAGGATTATGGAAGCTCAGTCACTAATTAACAAACGGCTAGAGGAGTTGTAGTCTAAAAACAGGGTGTTTAAGAGGGGCGAAGCCCCTCTTCTAAGGAATAATTTCCCCTTCCCCTTGTTAAGGGGAAGGGGATAAAGGGGATGGGGTCACCCAAACTAGCTAAAGCAGCCCCTCTTCCTGTATGAGTTCCACCATCCATTTGGCGGCTTTGCCCACCACCTCCGGGCAGCCTTTATCACCATGGCCACCGACAGCCTCAAATTTTTCCAGCTCATCCGGGTCAACGATATAGTAGGGCCGCCCCAAGACTTTAGTCTGGATATCGCGGCAGATGACGGAGCCATATTCCTGAATGTATTTTTCGCGAAACTTCCTGGCCAGTTTATAGGTTCGGGAATCAAGGGCAATTTGATCGAGGTCGCCAAAATTATCCCTATCCCTGCCTATAAGGTAGCCCAGAACCATGATAGACGCTGCATAGGCCCCGCAGCTGCCATCAATGGTGCCGCAGCCACCGCCAGCCAGGCCAGTGGTCGACTTGAAGATATCATCGTTCCTGATGTCAAGGGCATCCTGGAGCGCAGCCATGGCACACTGGCTACAGCCCATGTAGGCCTTTTCGTATTCCTTACCCAGCCTGTAAGCCTTTTCCGGAGCCTTCTCTGCCATTATAATTTCCCCTTTCTAATCAACTCCTGCGGTAAATCTATTATAGAAACTCCGGAAAGTAGCGTCAAGGTGTGGCACTCATTCGGGAAAGACTTCTGGTGCGGGCGGTGGTGTTTCGTGATAGAATAAGGGTGCGGAAGGGGGGATTAGAGGGACAAAGGCCAGGAATGCATTATGAGGTGTTTAAGAGGGGCTTTGCCCCTCTTCTAAGAAATAATTCCCCCTCCCTTATCTAAGGGAGGGGGATACAGGGGGAGGGTTCCCAAATAAAAAATCCTATAAAGTTCGGCACCGACGGCTGGCGGGGAGTTATCGCCGGGGATTTTACCTTCGATAACGTGCGGGCCTGCGCCCAGGGGGTGGCTGATTACTTTAAACAGGTGGGTTTAACCGATAGAGGGTTGATAATCGGCTATGACACCCGCTTCGCCTCCGAGGACTTTGCCGCCGCCGCCGCCGAGGTTGCCGCCGCTGGCGGCATAAAGGTTTACCTTTACCCTAAGGCGACGCCAACGCCGGTGGTTAGCTTCGGTGTACTGGAGAGGGGGGTGGGTGGGGCTATCGTCATCACCGCCAGCCACAACCCGCATATGTGGAACGGCTTCAAGTTCAAGACGGAAGAGGGCACCAGCGCCTCAACCGGGGTTACTGCTCAGATAGAAAAGCTTATCGCCCGCGCCTTGGCTACCGGTAAAATAGAACGTCTGCCGCTATCTGAGGCGCTGGACCAGAAGATAATAGAGTATCTTGACCTCGCCCCTATCTATGACCGGCAGATAGGCAAGCTCGTTGACCTGGAGCGGTTGCGCCGGGCTAAGCTAAAGGTAGTGGCTGACCCCATGTACGGTGCCGGCGCTGGCTATTTTAAGCGGCTGCTGGGCGGGGGAACTATCCAGCTTACCGAGATAAACGGCGAGCGCAATCCTCTCTTCCCCGACATACAGCCCGAACCGATTGCGGCTAACCTGGCCAAGCTCTCGGCTACCGTCAAAGAGCAGAAGGCGGACGTCGGCCTGGCTACCGACGGCGATGCCGACCGCCTCGGCATCATCGACGAGAAGGGTCAGTTTCTCACCCAGCTCCAGGTCTTTGCCCTGCTCTGCCTCTACCTGCTGGAGGTGCGGGGAGAGCGGGGGGCCATGGTGAGGACGATTACCAGCACCACCATGATTGACCGCTTGGGCGAAATATATAAACTGCCCGTCTATGTAGTGCCGGTGGGCTTTAAATATGTTGCCGAGAAAATGCTGGCGGAAAATGCTTTCGTTGGGGGGGAGGAGAGCGGGGGCTACGGCTTCCGTGAGCATATGCGGGAGCGGGACGGCATACTGGCCGGTATCTATTTCCTCGACTTTATGCTCCAGACCGGCAAGACCCCTTCGCAGCTGCTGGACTATCTTTACAGCAAGGTCGGCCCTCACTACTATGAGCGCCGGGATTTCAGCTTCCCCGAAGACCAGCGCCAGGCGATAATCAAGCGCGTCGGCGATGGTTTGCCCCGGTCTCTTGATGGGGTTAAGGTGGCCAAGGTAAACACCACTGACGGCTTTCACCTTATCCTGGCCGATACCAGCTGGCTGCTCATCCGGTTCTCCGGCACCGAGCCGGTGCTGCGTATCTATGCCGAGAGTGACAGCCTGGCCCGGGTGGAAAAGCTGCTGGAACTGGGTAAAAAATTAGCCGGGGTCTAAGAGCCCGGCTTATCCTTAAAGCACAGAGCGCCGGTGGGGCAGGCGGCCACGCAATCGCCGCATTCGGCGCATTGGGACTGGCCGATGGGCTCATCGCCAAAGGTGGTCATTCTCCGGCTAAAGCCGCGGTGGGCGAAGCCGAGGGCGCCGATGCCCAGGCGCTGGCGGCAGACCCAGATGCACTGGCCGCAGAGCACGCACTTGTTGGGGTCATAGATAAAGAGGGGGCTGCTGGAGTCCACTTTCAGGTTGCGCGGAATCTTCTTAAAACGCCTGGTCTTAAGCTTGACCTTGAGGTGGGCGGCTATCTTTTGCAGTTCACATGAGCCGCTCCTGGCACAGCTGGCGCAGTCGACCTCGTTGCTGGCCAGAAGCAGTTCCAGGGCGGTGCGCGCCAGCCTTAAAGCACCCTGACCTCTGGTGTTGACCACCATACCCTCTTCTACCGTCTCGGTGCAGGCGGTGACCGGCTTGAGCCTGCCCTCTATCTCTACCCAGCACAGGCGGCAGGAGGCGTCCGGCGCTAAAATCCCACGCCGGGCGCAGAGATGGGGGATATAGATATCATTGTCCAGCGCCGCCCAGAGGACTTTCTCCCCCTGGGGGGCTTTTATTTCTTTGCCGTCAATAATTAAAGATACCGTTTTCATCTGGCTACTTTGGCACCTCGCTGGGCGGCGACAGCTTGACTATAGCGTTATACTGCGGCGGGCAGGAGGTGAGGCAGGTGCCGCACTTGACGCACTTCTCCTGGTCGATGATTTTATATCTCTTCTTGGGGTGGCTGTATATTGCCTCCACGGTACAGGTGCCGACGCAGGCATCGCAGGTAAGCTCGCACTTCTCCGGTATGATGTAAAAGGCGATAAGCTCCTGGCACATCAGCGCCGGGCACCGCCCCTCCTTGATGTGGGCCTCGTACTCGTCGCGGAAATAGCGCAGATTGGTCAGCACCGGGTTGGGCGCCGTCCTGCCCAGGCCGCAGAGCGAGCCCGCTTTTATATCCTCGGCCAGCTCGGTGAGTGTATCCAGGTCTTTGATCTTGCCCTTGCCCCGGGTAAATTCGGCCAGTGTTTCCAGCATCTGTTTGGTACCCAGGCGGCAAAAGGTACACTTGCCGCAGGACTCGCGCTGGGTGAACTCCAGAAAATAGCGGGCTATCTCCACCATGCAGTCGTCCTCGTCGAGGACAATCATGCCCCCGGAGCCCATCATCGCCCCGGCTTGGGTGAGAGAATCAAAGTCGATGGGTAAATCCAGCGCTGATTCGGGCAGGCAGCCGCCGGAGGGGCCGCCGATCTGCACCGCCTTGAAAGGCTTGCCGCCGGGAATGCCGCTGCCCACGTCGAAGACAACCTGGCGCAGGGTGGTGCCCATGGGGACTTCAATAAGCCCGGTGTTGACCACCTTGCCGGCCAGGGCGAAAACGGCTGTCCCCGGGCTGTTTTTAGTGCCTATGCCGCTAAACCATTTAGCTCCCTTATCGATTATATGGCGGATAAAAGCCAGCGTCTTGACATTGTTGATAAGGGTGGGCTTGCCCTCCAGACCGCTGACGGCGGGATACGGAGGGCGGTGGCTGGGGGTGCCGGCTCTCCCCTCCAGCGAGGCGATGAGGGCGGACTCCTCCCCGCAGACGAAGGCCCCCGAGCCCTGAAAGAGTTTTATATCAAAGCTGAAATCACTGCCCAGTATATTCTTTCCCAGCAGGTTCAGCTTTCTGGCCTGGCGCAGGGCAATCTGAGCCCGGTGCACTGCCAGGGGATACTCGGCGCGGACGTAGATATAGCCGTAGCGGGCGCCTACGGCGTAGGCTGCGATAACCATCCCCTCGATAACGCTGTGGGGGTCGCTCTCCAGGATAGCCCGGTCCATAAAGGCGCCGGGGTCACCCTCGTCGGCGTTGCAGATGACATACTTGGGTTTGCCGGGGGCGTTGCGGCAGGTTAACCACTTCTCCCCGGCGGGAAAGCCAGCGCCGCCCCGGCCCCTCAAGCCCGACTTTTTGACCTCTTCTATGACCTTTGGTGGCTTTAGCTGAAGCGCTTTTACCAGAGCCGAATAACCGCCGTTGGCTATATAGTGGTCTATATCTTCCGGGTCAATAAAGCCGCAGTTTGAGAGAATGACTTTTTGCTCGAACTGGGCGCGGGGGAAATCAGCCAGGCTGGGGACAAGGTCACTGGCTTCCAGAGCGCCCAGGACGAACTCCAGGCAGGGGTCATCGCCCAGGATAAACTCCCTGACCAGCCTCTGGGCGATCACCGCATTTACCTGCTGGTAGACGATGGGAGGATAGTCCGGCTTGCTGATAATGGCTATCGGCTCGGCGTAACAGTGCCCCATGCAGCCGACCTCGATTACGGGGCAGTCTAGGTTGTGCTTTTTAAGCTCATTCTTGAATGCCTGGAGCACCTCCAGTGCCCCGGCGGCCCGGCCGCAGGTGGCGGCACCGACCATGATTACCGCCCGGCTGCGCTGAAGCTCCTGCCAGCGCGCTTCAGCCCGGCGCTTTATTTTCTGGAAGGTCGGGGCTGCACTGGAAAGCCGGCTTGCTTTCACCGTTTCTCTTTGCCCCTCTTCTTCCTCTCCCGCTCGAAGTAGAGGAGAATGCCGTCTACTTTGGTCGGTTCCACCTGACCCTCTGGTTTATCATCGACCACGGTTACCGGCGCCATGACGCAGCAGCCGACGCAGGCCACCGTATCCAGGTCGAACTCGCGGTCGGGGGTGGTCTGTCCCCGGTCAATTTTAAGCCGTCTCTTCCAGGCGTCCAGGGTTATGTAACCGCCCTTCATATGGCAGGCGGTACCCAGGCAGACCCTTATCGAGTGCTTGCCCGGGGGGTTGAGCCGGAACTGGTTATAGAAGGTGACCACGCCGTAGACGTCTATATCCGGTATATCCAGAAAGCGGGCAACCTCCAGCATGGCTTCCCGGGGCAGATAGCCCAGCGTAGCTTGAACCTTCTGCAGGGTGGGGATAAGGTTGCCTCTTTTTCGGGCAAAGCGGTTTAGCAGATGCCTGGTTTGCTCTTTGATCTTAGTTTTTTCTTTAGCGTTTGCCATTGCCGTCAGTGGAAATTATAGGCCAGTCCAGCCTGTCTATGCAACCGCTACCAAACCTGGTGTGGTTTAGGCTTGACAGCCAGGTGCCGCAGGTTGTATCATCGGCATCAACTGACCCTTAAGATACGGAAGGCTTTTTTAAGTAAAACTAGAACCCCAAAATCAAAGGAGGAAAAATGGCCAAGAAGTTCAACAGAGCAATGTATTTTCTCGACCAGAAGGACATGCCCACCCACTGGTATAATATCCAGGCTGATCTGCCCGAGCCGCTGCCGCCAGTGCTGCACCCGGGCACGGGAAAGCCGGTAACTCCCGATGACCTGGCGCCCCTGTTTCCTATGGGGCTTATTATGCAGGAGGTGAGCACCGAGCGCTGGATTGAAATCCCTGACGAGGTTCTGGAGATTTACCGCACCTGGAGACCAACGGTTTTGCACCGGGCCTACCGGCTGGAGAAAGCCCTGGATACACCGGCTAAAATTTTCTATAAATACGAGGGGACCAACCAGGCGGGGAGCCACAAGCCCAATACCGCGGTAGCCCAGGCATACTATAACAAGAAGGAAGGCATCAAGCGCATAGCCACCGAGACCGGCGCCGGGCAGTGGGGCAGCGCCCTAGCCTTCGCCGGGGCACTCTTTGATATAGAAATTAAGGTCTATATGGTCAGGATTAGCTATGACCAGAAGCCCTATCGGCGCATCGCCATGGAGGTCTGGGGGGCTAATTGCGTCCCCAGCCCCAGCCCGGATACCAAGGCGGGTCGGGATATGCTGGCCAAGTGGCCAGACTGCCCCGGCAGTCTGGGTCTGGCTATCAGCGAGGCGGTGGAGGATGCCGTTAGCCGTGAGGATACCCACTACTCACTGGGCAGCGTGCTCAACCATGTCCTGCTTCACCAGACCATCATCGGTGAGGAGACCCGCAAGCAGATGGAAATGGCCGACGCCTACCCCGACATCATCGTCGGCTGCATCGGCGGCGGCTCCAACTTCGCCGGGCAGTTCCTGCCCTGGATTCGGGATAAGATTAGCGGCAAGAAGAAAGACATGCGCATCATCTGCGTTGAGCCGGAAAGCTGTCCTACCGTGACCAAGGGGTTATATACTTATGACTTCGGCGACCTGGTTGGTCTTACTCCTCTGCTCAAGATGTACACCCTGGGGCACGGTTTTGTTCCGCCCCCGATTCACGCCGGCGGGCTGCGTTACCACGGCATGGCCCCCATTATCTGTCACCTCCATAAGCTGGGCCTGGTTGAAGCCCAGGCGGTACCTCAGACCAAGGTCTTTGATGCCGGGATACAGTTTGCTCGCACCGAGGGCATTATCTCCGCTCCTGAGCCGTGCCACGACCTCAGGGTAGCTGTTGATGAAGCCCTTAAGTGCAAGGAAGAGGGTAAGTCCAAGACTATCCTGATTGCCCATAGCGGACACGGGCACTTTGACCTTGCCGCCTATGAGAAATACCTGTCGGGTGAACTGGTGGATTACGCCTATCCCGAGGAAGAAGTAAGGAAAGCCCAGGCGGAACTACCCCAGGTATCGCTATAATAATCGTTATAATAAAATAGAGGGGCTGGGATGAAATCCCAGCCCCTCCCCTTTTTATCCCTTACGCCAGCCGATATTTAACGGTATCAAGCAGCCAGTGATTGTCCCGGTCGATAGTTTTACTCTCTATTATCTCAATTCTTCTCTTAAACAGGGGGCCGTTGACCACCAGGGTATGGTATTCGCCGTTCTCACCGCAAAGGTCGATGTTTCTGGTTTTCAGATAGGCCAGGAACTTCCTGTCCAGCCGCTGTCCAACCCAGCCCTCATCAATTAGCTCGGCCCGGGCGCTGACGATAACGGCTTCAAAGCCGGCCTCAATAAAGCCGGTGAAGACCTCTTCCGTATCTTTATTCCAGAGCGGTTCAATAGCTTCAATTCCCAGATCGCCACAGACCCTTTCCACCCATTCTTTATGCTCGTCGAGGTAGATATCGCCGAAGACCACCCCCTTTATACCCTGGGGGAGCAAGCTCTGTACTGCCTCTTTAAATTCCTGCTCGTATTCTTCCCAGGTGGTCTGTTTCTGCAGCAGAGGAATGCCGGTGGCTTGGCTTTGCAGCTGAATCAGCCTGGCTTCAGTCCCGTGAAAGCTTACCCGCTTGAATTCCCGGGAGATAAAATTTACCAGATGAGATATATTATACTTCTGGCTGAGCGCCAGATAAGCGGCCAAACAGCTGTCCTTGCCCCCGCTCCAGGAAGAGATATAGCTCATAAGCTTTTTAGCTGCGCCTGACCCAGTCCACGGCGTTTAAGAAGATAGCCAGGCCATCCCCGTGCTGTCTTGGTTTCTCTCGTGTCCAGCGGGGGTGCTGGGTCCAGTGAATAAAGCGCTCGGGGTGGGGCATCATGGAAAAGATGCGCCCGGTAGCGTCACAGATGCCGGCGATGCTATCCGCCGAGCCGTTAGGATTATTGGGATAGCCAGCTTTGATATCACCCCAGGCATCGGCGTAGCGCGCCACTACATTTAACTTGGCCAGTGTTTCCGCTGCCGCCATCACCTTGCCCTCGCCGTGGGCTACGGGGAGGTACATGGCGTCTATACCTTTAGTAAATATGCAGGGGCTTTTCTGATTAATCTTCAGGTAGACCCAGCGGCACTCAAAGCGGTTGGAGTCGTTGCCGGCTAAAGTCAGTTGCTGGCCGTCCTCCACCGGAGGCAGTATCCCCGCCTTCACCAGCACCTGAAAGCCGTTGCAGATGCCCAGTATCAGCCCGCCCTGCTCGACAAAACGCTGGATGTCATCGCCCAGCTTCAACTTAAGCTCGTTGGCCAGAATCCTGCCCGCCGAAACGTCGTCGCCGTAGGTAAAGCCGCCGGGTATGACCACTATCTGGTAGTCGGCGATAAGCTTATCCCGCCGGACCAGCTGGTTAATGTGCGCCGAGTCCACCGCCGAGCCGGCCTGCTCGAAGGCAAAGGCGGTCTCCTCGTCGCAGTTTGTCCCCGGCGCCCTTAAGATTAATGTCTTTACTTTGGCCATTCTACCAGCCCAGCGGCTTCTGCCAGGCCTCCTTCAGTTCGGCTATGGGGGCTGAAACCACCTTTTTCCCGTTAACGCCGTAGATTTCAAGCTTGTCGCCCTTGTTCACCTCGCCGATGGCGGTAAAGTCTATACCCTTCATTGCTTGCTCAAAGCTCTCTTTATCTTCTGGCGCTACCTCTACCAGGAAGCGGCTGTTTGATTCGGAGAATAGTATATTATCATTGCGGGTGATAGCCTCGCCCAGGGGGACTTTGTCCAGGTGAAGGTTTATCCCCAATCCTCCGGCGAAGGCCATCTCCGCCGCCGCCACCCCGATGCCCCCCTCGCTCAGGTCGTGGCAGGCCTTTACCAAGCCTTTTCCCGTAGTAGCGCTTAAGCTGTCCATCAGCTTTTTGCCCTTTTCCGGGTTGACTTTGGGCACCTTGCTGCCGACGGCGCCGTGAATATGGTAGTAGTGCGAGCCGCCCAACTCGTCGTAGGTTGTCCCGACGATATAGATAGAGTTGCCCGCCTGCTTGCAGTCCATTGATATTACTTTGGCGACGTCTTCCATCACCGCCATGGCCGAGATGAGCAGGGTGGGGGGGATACAGATGCTTTCCCTTTCCGTCTCATATTCGTTGTAGAGGCTGTCCTTGCCCGAGATAAAAGGCGCCCCGTAGGCCAGGGCGATATCGGCGCAGCCCTGCGCCGCCCGCACCAGGCCGCCGAGCCGGTCGGGCTTCTCCGGGTTGCCCCAGCTGAAGTTGTCCAGCAAAGCCACTCTTTTAAGATTGCCGCCGACGGCGATAATCTGCCTGAGTGCTTCGTCTACCGCCGAGGCCGCCATCCAGTAGGGGTCGATGTCCCCGTATTTGGGGTTAATGCCGTTGGCGATAATCACCCCCCGGTCGGAATCGAGCAGGGGACGGATAATGGCGGCATCGCCGGGGCCATCGTTGTTTATGCCTAACAGGGGCTTGAGAATACTGCCTCCCTGAACCTCGTGGTCATACTGGCGGATGACCCACTCCTTGCTGCAGACGTTCCACGAGCCTAAAATTCCTTTCAGGTCTTCGGCCAGGTCGGGCGGCTCGGCAAAATCGGGTTCGGGGTGGTGGGGTGGCTGCCAGACTGCTTTCCTTTCCGACTGGGGCAGTCCGTGGTGCAGAAATTCCATGTCAAGGTCGGCTACCGGATTATCCCGGTAGAAGAGCTTGAGCCGCTTGTCGCTGGTAAATTGGCCGATGACGGTGGCTTCCACATCCTCGCTGGCAAAGAGGGCAATCAGCGCTTTAGCCGATTCAGGAGGCACCGCCAGCAGCATCCTCTCCTGCGATTCGGAGAGCCATATCTCCCGGTAAGAGAGGCCGGAGTATTTCAGGGGGACTTTTTCCAGATTTACTTTAACGCCGGTTTCGGCGGCCATTTCCCCCACCGCCGAGGAAAGCCCGCCGCCGCCGCAGTCGGTAATGCGCCGGTATAACCCCCGCTCCCTGGCCACCAGCAGGACGTCAATCATTTTCTTTTCGGTGATGGCGTTGCCGATCTGCACCGAGCTGGCCGAGGTCTCTTCAGATTCTCCGGTGAGCAGCGCCGAGGCGAAGGTGACGCCGTGAATGCCGTCCCGCCCCGTCCTGCCCCCGACCACCACCACCAGGTCGCCCGGCTTTTGTTTTCCCATCTGGGCTGCT
>Ga0315537_1000849_pt1 | contig 24189 bp, 22 predicted proteins | sample SalMarSW160270MG_FD_203091 | JGI IMG/M metagenome (GOLD analysis project Ga0315537, IMG submission 203091) | Salt marsh sediment microbial communities from the Plum Island Ecosystem LTER, Massachusetts, United States - Salt Marsh Sediment SW1602-70 ...
TCTGCCTCTCCCTCTGACTCATCCTTAAAATGTCCTCTCTCATAATGGGGACATTTTAACACCACAGTTAAAGGGGGACCTTTTTACTTTGCTAACACAGAGGCGCTTGCAGGTGTTGACATACGATACTTCTGTCTGCTAAAAATAGTAGTAAAATGGGGGATAATAGAGCAAGGCAAATTACCCGAAAATACCTTCAATATCATTATATCAAGGCAAATTTGCCTGACAATCAATGGTTAAGCGCATGGAGGGTGATTTGAGCACATACGAAGCATTGGCGCTGATTATATCCTGCTTGTCTGCGTTAATTGCCTTACTGGCAATGGCTGGGAACCGAAAACTACAAAAAGAAGCTAATGATCTCCAAAGAGCGACATCTAAGCTTGCCGAAAAGCAACTCGAAATTCTTGATAGGGAGGATAAGTCAAGCGGCAATGCAAGGGTCAAACTAGACCTTGTTAAAGAAGGTAAGGGGCAGTTCAAGTTTTATTTAACTAACATAGGTGAGCACGATGCTCGAAACGTAGATTTGAATCTCATCTTAGACAAACCATCGGACAACCCAATAATCAAGTCTGAGTATGAACAAAAACTTCCGGTTCCAGTTCTTTCTCCAGGAAGTTCTGTTTCTTTGATCGCCGCGTTACACCTTGGCAGCCCCACCGCTTACAATGCCGTAGTTAAATGGGTCAACCCAAGTGGTAAAGAAGAAAGTTATGAAACGTATGCGGCACTGTAAGCGCTTAACAAACAAGTCAACTTCGCGCGCAAAAAACGCGCGCCGGACCCTCCTGACGTCGAGCCGGTTACTTGAGCGTTATACAGCGAAAATTTTGCTTTCATGAATTGTCCACAAAGAAGTTACAGAGTTAAAAGGATTGGCTTTTATGCTCCATGCACAAATAATTATTTTCAGTCTCATCGGACTTGTCGCGGGTTTTATGAGTGGAATGTTCGGAATCGGTGGAGGTTCCGTCAGAATACCTTTACTTAATCTGGCTGGATTGCCTTTATTAACTGCTTTTGCAATTAATCTATTAATCATTCCTTTTTCTTCGGGTGTAGGAGCCATTAGTCACAGAGAAAATATAGATAATAAGATTGCCTTGCATGTGATAATCGGCGGCACTTTAGGGTCAGTACTAGGGGCTTTTCTTGCCGGCTTGATTCCAACATTAGTTTTAGCAATCATCTTTGTCGTTATATCTATCATAACAATAGTCGGGATTTATCTCGACAGAATTGCCCCAGAGTTCTCTAAGAAATTAGTTCCAAGTTTAAGAAACATTGTTGTTGGTTCATTTTGCTTAAACCTGATAACAGGTATGCGTGGTGGAAGTGGGGGCTCTTTGTTTCCGCCATTTCTGAGGGCTATACACCTTGATATTCATAAGGCAATTGCCACATCATTATTCGTGACAATTTTTACAGCCCTCGCCGCTATAATTATTTACTGGCATCGTGGCAATATATTCTGGTTGCCCGCCTTATTCGTACTCATTGGGTCAATGATCGGCACAAGAGTAGGAAGTAAACTTTCGCTAAAGACAAAATCCTTTTGGTTAGAAATTGGGCTTTCAGTACTTATAGTGATTCTTGCTTTGCTCACAGTATATAAAGCGCTGTAACGTATCTGACAGTTTTGCGTTTTTATGATAAATATCAGTTGGCATATAGCAGTTTTGCTGGGTCACTAATCTGCATAACAAGGCGCTCCACCTGCCGCTATTTCGCTGACGCTCCATAGCGGCAGGTGATCCATATCGTTACAACACGCTGCATTATATTCATGTAGGTGGAGCGAGATTACGGAGGTTAGGGTAGAAAGCTCACGTCATCCACCCAGAGCTTTCCTGCGTTTCGTCCACCATCTGGTGCATCAAACGCAAAGGCGAGGCCCATGGCTCTGTTCGGATCAAAGCGGGCGTTCGCATCACCTTGCCAGGCGGGCTGAGCGAGCTTGTTCCAGGGGATGTCCACCCGCTGCCAACCGCTCACCGCTTCCTGTTGAGTCTTCAGACTGAACTCAAAGTGGGAAAGATCATCGGGTGAATTTCCCTGGTATGCGACGATGACCACCTTTTGCCCGCTGCGCTCAGTGTGCAGGTAGAGGGTTAACCCTTTTTTGGCGCGCCAATCCTGGGGTGACGGGTTGACCAGACTACACGTGGCCCAACTGTCAGGGGCGATATTGTATTCAATGCGCAACCCTCCCTTCCCACTGTGTGCCTGCGTCTTGTCCCAGTTTACGGTCAGGCGCGTATCCTTTGCCTCGTCAATAAAGGCAGTCCATTCAGAGACCCCCTTTTCAAAGTCGTCAATCAGGTTGCCCGTTGGTTTCATTGTTGGTGGAGGGGGTGCAGCTGTAGTGGTCTCGGGTGCGGGTTCCGGCTCTTGTTCAGGGGCAGGGGCTTGCTCCGGTTCAGGTGGGGGCAGTAAGGCAGTGCGCGGTCCGCTCTCCCAGCGGTGGTAATAGACATTAAGCAGCGGTACAAACTCGCTGGTAGCCTTTCGGTTGCCGGCCGGTGAGGGGTGATCGTCGCCATTGGTGGGATAGTAGAGTGTATTCCTGCCGCGGTTCGTGATGTACTCAATCGAACCCTTGCTGAAGCGGTGATGGTTATTCGGGCCGGTCAGCACGTTGTAGAAATCAAAGACCGCCACATTCTTTCCCTTATAGCCTGCCAACCACTTGGTCACCAGCCAGGTGTTAAAAGCGCGCGCATTGGCGGCATGGCTCCCGTCCTGAACCGGCGGGGCGGTGATTGCGATAAAGAGCTTGTCAGGCCGGCTGGCAAAATAGGTGAGCAACGTATTATAAATCGCCTTTGCATTGCTTACGGTAAGCCCGTCACCCCGTGCCGGCGGGTCATTAGGCCTCCCTTCCAGGTTCGAGTTGGGGAAGCAGGACTTGAACATGATGATCTGGTTTTCTCCACCGGGATCGGAGCTGCTCCGTGTGTAGGAGGAATGGATTCCGCTTTCTCTGTAGAGTGCTTTCAGGTAGCGGCTGCTGTTCGGGCCGGTGAACCATTCAGGCCAGTCGGTGATGTCTGTCCGATCGCCGATACCATCCGGCCCCCAGCCATAATTGGTATCACTGACAAAATAGTTGTTTTTGGCCAGGGCCTGGCCAAGTCCGCCGTGGCCGTCGGCCAGCCAATTCTCCCCGCAGGAATGGTGGATAAATATAAGCTTCACCGTCTTGGCAGGTGGGCTTGGATTGTCGGCTTGTGCCCCTACCAATGAAGGGGTGATGAGTAAGAGTCCCAGTATTACGAAGAGCGTGATTGCCCCGAACCCTAAAGGGCTAACTGCTACTGCTCTGATTTTTGTAAACCTATCCATGGTTGTCTCCTTTTCTTTTAAGCAAGCGGATACAATGGCATCAAAAACCTGATTATTGTTACTTGCTCCCAAATACATCCCTGAGCAGTTTGGTTACGCGGGCTGTGGGGTCTTCGCGGATCTTACGCTCTTCCTCGGACACCATGTAAAAGAGGCCGTCGAGGGCCTTTTCGGTCACGTATTGATCCAGGTCGAGGTTCAGGCGGTCGGCAAAGGGGATGCTGCTGAGTGTGGCGTGCAGTTCCTGGTACGTGCGGGTGACCCCTACCCCTTCCATGGCGGTATGGACGATGGGCATGAAGAGCTCATGGAGCCGTCCGCGGGTCTTCCCCTCGAAATAGAGGGTGGCCTCATTATCCCTGCCTTTGAGGATCGTGCGGGCGTCCTCGAAGGTTATCTCTTTGATGGCGTTCCAAAAGAGGGACTTGGCCTCCGGCGCTGCCCGCTCGGCGGCCCGGTTCATAGTCCGAGAGAATTCGTCCACCTGAGGGCCGTATCCCATGGCCCGCATGACCGTTTCCACCTTTTGGACTGTCTTCGGAAGGGGGATCTTTATATTGGGGTTTTTGTAGTACCCATCGAGCTTGGAGACCATCTCGACGGCGTTACCCGTACCGATCTCGAGGGCCTCTTTGAGCCCCCGAATGATCTTGCTGTCGCTGAGTTTTCCTCCCGAGGAGCCGAAGATATTTCGGAAAAAATCACCGGTTGTATCTTCGGCGTAAACCGATGGTATGTGGATGACGAACATGGCCATCATCATTCCTATGACTGCGAGCCGCACCAGTTTCATAACCCTGCTCCTTTCTTTCTAAGAATTGCAAAAGGTTTTTCTCTCAATGCGTTCAAAGTTATACGATACAATGTTTTAGCCTTTATGACAATATTACCTTATTAAAAGAAAAAAGGAATAAACATCTTGGTACCCTTCATGTACTCGGCATAATCGGAACCGAACTTGCGCAGGTTTCCCCCCTCCTCCACCTTGGCTGTGGCGGTGATAAAGACCATGATCACCACGACAAGGATGATGCCGAGGAGCGAGGGGTCTTTGAAGAACACCCCCCACGCCATGTAGAAGATAGAACTGTAGAGGGGATGGCGGATATACTGGTATGCGCCTACCATTACCAGGGCCGAGGTTTCTTCAACATTATAATTCTTTGCTTTTCCTATTGTGCCCAACAGGTAGAATCCATGTACGGCCATAAAAAGTGAAGCACACAAGAGGACCCACGAGACGATTTGATGCGCGGAGAGGGGATTCTGAAACCACTGCACGACGTTGAGCAGTATCAAGGCGACGGTAGCTTCAAAGGCAAAGAACCGAAAGAAGCCGTGTGATCGTGGATCACGCAAAAAGGGCCACGAATATACGATGAAGCCTGCCGAGATGACGATGAAGATGATTATCCTGATCATGATCTTTTCTCCTTATCAGACAAGTTTTTCACCAAAGGCTATAATTCATTGTATTATAATCGAGCGAGCTTTTTACCCACTTCGTAGGCTTCTTGCAACTTTGCCTCTTTCTCTTTAATCTCACCTTTGCGGGTAACCCCCGGGACGAGTATGGTGCCGATGAGGTTCATCTCTAAGTACTCGAGACTCTTCTCGAAAAACGCTACCAGGAGGGCGGCTGTTTCAGGGTTTTCTTCTTCAAAGGGGACGGCCAGGGCCACAGGTTTGCCCTTTATTTTCGCTCTATTCTCGGGGCAGTTGAAATAGACAAAGCGATCTATAAACCCCTTCATCAAGGCGGTTGGGCCATACCAATATACCGGTGTGCCGAAGACGATTGCATCACTTTCGATGATCTTAGGATATATACTATTCATATCATCGTCCTTACTGCAATCCTTCCCCTCCCAGCAGGCATGACATCCATTGCATTCTTGGATTGCTAGATCATCGAGGAACAAGATATCTCCTCTGGCCCCTGCTGACTCTGCACCTTTCAGTATGCTGGAGAGGAGGATGTGGGTATTGCCGTTTCGCCGCGGACTTCCCATAATACCAAGAATCTTTTGCATCATGCACCTCTAGCTCTTAAAGAAATTCTTCGCTTTTTCGTGAATGCCAAGGGTTCAAGGGGCCAAGGGGTCGAGGGTTCTAGGAACATATTTAAATGTTTTTCACTCGAACCCTTTGTCGTTATACGACACCCCATCAATCAAAATATCCGAATGGTAGGGGGAATCCTCGAATCCTGGACCCCTATAATTCCGCGATTGGCGGAATAATTTATTTTCTCTTCATTCTAGCGGCGAAGAAGCCATCTGTCCCGTGTTGGTGAGGCAGGGTACGGAGATAGCCTGTGCTATCCACCAAGCCCTCGCATCCAGGGGGGAGGAAGGGTGAAGCACCCTCAAGGCGAAAATCCTTTCCCTCGGACAGCAAGACCTCGATCACCCCTTCGTTCTCCTCCGAAGTCATGGTGCAGGTGCTGTAGACCAGCACCCCTTGTTTCTTTACCATAGTGGCTGCCTGTGTCAAGATTTTCCCTTGAATCTGCTGGAGGCGGGGGATATCCGCTTCCTTGACACGCCACTTACCGTCGGGGTTTCTTCTCAGCGTTCCGAGCCCGGTACAGGGCACATCGACCAGGACACGGTCAAAAGAACCAGGAGGAAAGGGGAGGGGGGTTGTTGCGTCATGGGTCAGGGCCTTAACTATAGTAATCCCCAAACGGCGGCAGTTCTCCTGCAGGAGTCGCAGCTTGGCCTGGCTCACGTCAATGGCCACGATCTCTCCTTGATCCTCCATTATCTGGGCCAGATGGGTGGTCTTGCCCCCTGGCGCAGCGCAGAGATCGAGGACCCGCTCCCCGGGCTGCGGGGCCAGAAGCATGGAGACGAGCTGTGCGGCCTCATCCTGCACCTGAAGCCAACCTCCTTGCAAGAGACCCCACGTAGTAAGGGAAGGGGGGTCCGGGATAACAAGACCCAGGGGGGAGTAGAGGGTGGGAGTTGCCCCTGTTTTCTCATCATGCAATTGATTAATGACCTCTTCACGGCTCCCCTTGAGGGTGTTGACCCTTATTGTTAAAGGGGGGATCTGATTGTCCGCATGGCACAGGACGATGGTTTCTTCCGCCCCCCACTGATCGACCCATCGGCGCACCATCCAGAGGGGGTGGGAGTAGAGGGTTGCAATGTGATGTAAAGGGTCGGTCTGCAGATCGGGATAGGAAATCTCCTTCCTTTGCTCAGCGATCCCCCGCAGAATGCCGTTAATAAAAGGGGCGGCATCGTGCTTCTTCATCCCCTTGGCCAGCTTGACCGACTCATCAACAGCCGCTCGCGCAGGGACCCGGTCCATGAAGAGGAGCTGATAGGCCCCCATCCTCAGGATGGTGATAACGGCGCGCTCCATTCGATGGGGCTTGATATTGGAATAGGCCGAGATAATCCAGTCGAGCTTCCCCTGCCACCGCAGCACCCCGTAGACCAGCTCCCGCGCAAAGGCCTTATCCAGATCCGTGAGAAGGGGATCACCCATCACCATCTCATCAAAGAGGGGGTCCATGGGGGACCCCCTCTTTTCCCAGCGAATGAGCACCTCGAGGACCTTTGTGCGCGCCCGATCCATTATTATTCTCTTCGAGACATGGGAGAAAAACCTTACCCTCTGTTGAAGTTTATCCTCCACGGAAAGGGTTCCAGGGGCCAAGGATTCTGGGGTTCAAAACCGTAGAGAAATGGTTGTTACTTGACCCCGATACCCCTTGAATCCTCGAACCCTGTTAATGCTGTGCCATCGCCTCCAATCTCCTGATGCGCTCCTCGATAGGTGGGTGGGTGCTGAAGAGGCTCTGGATACCTTTCCCCCGGAGGGGGTTGACGATAAACATGTGGGCGGTGGAGGGATTGACCTGCATGGGTATCCGCTTCGCCCCGGCATCCAGTTTGGCCAATGCTTTGGCGAGATAATGGGGGTTGCCGGCGAGTTGTGCACCTCCCTCATCGGCGTGGTACTCCCTCGATCGGGAGATGGCCATTTGGATAAGGAACGCCGCGATGGTGGCGAGGGTGGTGAGGAGCAGGATAGCGATGAGTTGTGCTATCCTACCCCCTTCTCTATTATCGCCGCCGAACATGGCTCCAAAACGGGCCATTGTAGCGATCATACTGATGGCCCCGGCGATGGTGGCAGCGACGGTCCCGATGAGTATGTCCCGATGGCGTATATGGGAGAGCTCATGGGCCAAGACACCCTTGAGCTCATCCTCATTTAACAACTGCTTAATTCCCGTGGTCACCGCTACTGCCGCGTGCTGAGGATTTCTCCCCGTGGCGAAGGCATTGGGGGCATCCTTGGGGATGACATAGACCTTGGGCATGGGGAGCCCACCTCGTAGGGCCAACTCCCTCACGATCCGATGCAGGCCCGGTTCCTCGGCCTCGGTCACCTCTTGCGCACGGTACATCTTGAGTACGATGCGATCACTAAACCAATAGACGCTGAAATTCATGAGGGCTGCCAAGACAAGGGCAATAATGGCCCAATCGCGCCCCCCCACTACGTACCCGATCCAACCCAGAAGGGCGGTGAGCAGCGCCATGAGTATATAAGTTTTAAACTGATTCATCGTATGTTCCTCCTTCATTACAAATAAACTGAAAGTATTCAGTGATCAGAATTCAGTTGTCAGTATTATCGCTTATCCTTGAAGTTTATCTCCCTTTTAATGATCCTTATTTTTGGAAGCAGGAGTACTAGTACAGCAAACACATCAGGGCTATACGCTTATCACTGAATACTGATTACTGAACACTGATTACTGATTAACATGTTACCCTAACCTCTCCCCAGGGGTCAATTGGTGGCCTCTGGTAAATTCCTTCCACCCCATTTTCCTCCCCCCTTCCAGCTGCAGCTCTTCGATGCATAGCGAGCCCGTACCGCAGGCCACTTCGATCCCTCCCTCCACGGAGGTGATTTCGCCAGGGACCCCTGCGCCATCCCCGGTCTTCCCCCGGAAGAGCTTCAGCCTCTTGCCCTTCAACCAGGTGAAGGCCACGGGCCACGGGAGCATCCCCCGTATTTGATTTCTGATCCGGTCTGCCTCCTCCTCCCACTGGATCAGACCGTCCTCTTTTTTTAAAAGGGGGGCATAGGTGGCCCCTTTTTCATCCTGGGGGATTGGCTGCAGGCCTTTCTCCTTGAGGCCCTGTATTGTCTCTCTCGCGACTTCGCCACCTATTGCGGCCAGTTGCTCCCCGAGCTCCTCGGCCGTTTCATCTTTTTTGATCTCTACCTTCCGCACTAGGAGGATCGGACCCGTATCCATCCCCTCATCCATGAGATACGTGGTCACCCCTGTCTTTGATTCACCCTTGATGATGGCCCAATTGATGGGGGCCGCCCCCCGGTACTTGGGGAGGAGAGATGGATGGACATTGATGCATCCCAGGGGTGGCATAGCCAATACCGCGGGGGGGAGGATCTGTCCGAATGCCGCCACCACGATCACATCGGGCTTCAACGCTTCTAACTGGTCGATGAAATGAGGATCCTTCACCCGTTCCGGCTGCAGGACCTGAAGGCCGAGATCGAGGGCGAGCCCCTTTGCCGGAGGGGGTGCGACCTTTCTGCCCCTGCCGCGGGGGCGATCGGGCTGGGTGATTACCGCAATCACCTCTTCAGTATCAGCCAGGGATCGCAACGTGGGGAGGGCAAAAGACGCAGTTCCCATGAAGACGGTCCGCAGCTTCCTTGTACTGGAATTCATTGGCTTTAGAAAAGTATGTGATCCTTCTCTTTGGACGACTGGGCCTGCTGCACCAGCTTGCGCATCTTTCGCTGGATGATCCCCCGCTTGAGACGGCTTATCCTGTCGATGAAGAGTATTCCCTCGAGATGGTCGATCTCATGTTGCAAGGCCACGGCGAGAAGCCCCTCTGCCTCGATCTCTTGCTCTCGCTCGTCCAGGTCGTGTCCCCTGACCAGGACCCGCTCGGCCCGGACGACGTTTTCTGTGATCCCCGGGAGGCTCAGACACCCCTCTTCTTCCACGACCCGTCCCTCCTCCTCAATAATCTCCGGGTTGATCAGGGTAATGAGCCCCGTGGTCCCCTCCCTGTTTCGGACGTCCAAAACGATGAGTCTCTCGGACACCCCCACCTGCGGCGCAGCCAGACCGACGCCCGGGGCGGCGTACATGGTCTCCGTCATATCTTCAGCCAAGTCTACCACTCTCCCATCAATGTTCTCGATCTCCGCGGCCTTGACCTGGAGGATGGGATCGGGATATATGCGTATCTTAGCGACGGCCCTTTCCTTTCAGCCCTCTTTTTCTTAAATATAGTAACATCACTATGGAAATTCCAGCCACGCCGATGCCGATGGCCTGCGTTGTGGAGAGGAGACCTCCCAGAACGCTGCCGCGCGGATCCCCCCGCAGGAACTCTATAAAGAAGCGGAAGATGGAATACAGGAGGGTATATGACCAGAAGATCTCTCCGTGAAAGGCCTTTCGTTTCCGTAGCACGATAAGAACGGCGAAGATCACAAAGAGGCCGAGGGAGCTGTAGAGCTGCGTGGGGTGCAAGGGAATCCCCAGAGGGGCCAGGCTGCGGGGGTCTGAGAAGGTGACGGCCCAGGGGAGGGTGCTCGGCTTACCGTAACAGCACCCGGCAAAAAAACACCCGATTCTGCCGAAGGCGTGGCCGATGGCAACAGAGGGGGCGAAGATGTCGGTTACCTGCCAGAGGGGGAGGCCGAGCCTCTTGATATACCAGATCCCTATGGCCGCGGCCGGTATGAGTCCCCCGTAAAAGACCAATCCCCCTTCCCATATTTTGATAATTTTTATGGGATCAGCGGCATAGTCATGAAAGTTCATGAGCACATACAACAGACGGGAGCCTATCAAGGCGGATATGAGGAGATAAAAGGTGATATCGATGATCTTGTTCGGATCGATCCCCTCCCGGTTCGCCTGCCGCCATGCCACGAACAATCCCACGAGGATGCCGATGGCGATCATGAGCCCATACGTGTGGATAATATTGAATCTGCCGATACTGAAGAGAACGGGATGCATCTCAGTGCTCCTCTCCGGTGGTCTTTTTCTCCCCCCATAGGATCTTGAGGGCCAGCAAGATGACTCCGATGGTGATGGAGGAGTCCGCCACGTTAAAGGCGGGCCAGTGCCACCCTTGATAATAGAAATCGAGGAAGTCTATTACACTCCCCAAGCGAAAGCGGTCGATCAGATTGCCCACTGCCCCGGTCAAAATCAGGGAGAGGCAGATGGGGGTCCATACTTCCCCCTCTTTGATCCAGCGGAAATAGACGAGGATGAGGGCAATGGCTATCAGGGATGTGATGAGGAAGATATGGGCGGCTCCGGGTATATGGGCCAGGAGTCCAAAGGCAGCCCCCCGGTTCTGCACGTGGACGATGTTAAAAAAACCCGCGATGACCTCCCTGGATTGATGAAGGGGAACATACTGGTTGATAACGAGCTTGCTCACCTGGTCCAGGGCGAGGAGGATGCAGAAGACGATCAACAAAATTGTATACTTCCTCTTCATGATCCCTCGTCTGCAATCGTTTGGAGGCAGCGCTGGCAGATCTCCGGCTGTTCCTTGTCAGCCCCCACGCTCGTGTCATAAACCCAGCAACGCTGGCACTTTGCCCCTGCTGCGCGCCCTACCTCCACCGTCAGCGCTGAGGAATCCCCATCCCGCTCCAATGCTACCTGCGAGACGATAAAGATCTCCCGCAGCTCCGAGCCAAACTCGTGGAGGAAGTCATAGAGTTTCGGCGGCGCCTTCAGCGTCACCTCAGCGTCCAGGGGGTGGCCAATCACCTTGTCCTGCCGGGCCTTTTCCAGGGCCTTGGTCACCTCCTCACGCGTCTTCCAAACCTGCGTCCATCGCTCTTCCAGTGCCTCGTCGAGAAACTCCTTCTCAGTGCGGGGGAAACTCGCCACGTGGACGCTTTCCTCCTCACCGCCTTCCTGCGGGAGGTAGCGCCACACCTCATCGGCGGTAAAGGCAAGGACCGGTGCCATGAGCTTCACCATCCCCTTGAGGACTTGATAGATGGCATTTTGGGCAGACCTCCTCTTGGGGGCGGAGGGCGCGGAGGTGTAGAGACGATCTTTGAGGATGTCCAGATAGAGGGCGCTGAGGTCTACCACGCAGAAGTTGTGTACGGCGTGATAGATGATATGAAACTCATACTCCTCATAGGCCCTGAGCACCCGTTCCACCAATTGCTGAAAGCGATGGAGGATCCATCGATCGATCTCCAATAGTTCACCAACGGGGACGGTGTGTTGCTGAGGATCAAAATCATAGAGATTGCCCAGCATGTACCGCCAGGTGTTCCTGATCCTCCGGTAGGCCTCGGTGAGCCGATCGAGGATCTCCTGGGAGATCTTGATGTCGTCCCGGTAGTCCTCCGCCGCCACCCACAGCCGTAGGATCTCCGCCCCGAACCGTTGAATGACCTCGTCGGGGGCCACCACGTTCCCCGCTGATTTGGACATCTTTTTACCCTCACCATCCACCACAAACCCGTGGGTGAGGACGCTGGTGTACGGCGGGGTGCCCCTCGTGCCTACCGCGGCCAACAAAGACGAGTGGAACCACCCCCGGTGTTGGTCACTCCCCTCCAGGTAGAGGTCGCAGGGAAACTTCAGGGCTTCGTTTTTTTCCAGGACCGCGGCCCAGCTCACCCCTGAGTCGAACCAGACATCGAGGATATCCGTTTCCTTGGTGAATTTCTCACCTCCGCATTGAGGACACGTGGTCTTGGGCGGGAGAAGCTTGTCAGCCGGCTCGTCAAACCAGATATCCGCCCCCTCTTGGGAAAACCGATCGGCTACGAAGTCTATAAGGTCCTTCTGCAGGAGGGTCTCGCCGCACCCCTCGCAGTAAAAGGCCACGATGGGGACCCCCCAGACCCGCTGACGTGAGACGCACCAGTCGGGCCGATTGGCTACCATCCCGTAGATCCGTTCCTTCCCCCAGGTGGGGATCCACTGGACCGCATCGATTCCCGTGAGCGCTTTGTCTCTAAGACCGTCGTGGTCTATGGAGATGAACCACTGTTCGGTGGAGCGGAAGATGATAGGGTTTTTACATCGCCAGCAGTGAGGATAGGAGTGTTCCATTGCTTCCTCTTTCAGCAAGGCCCCCTTCTCGACCAGCTTGGCGTTCACCGCCGTGTTAGCATCAAAGACGAATGCCCCCCCGAAAAACTCCACCTCCGGGGTAAACCTGCCGTCGTCATCCACCGGTGCATAGATATCCAGTCCGTATTTCAAGCCGCTCTCATAGTCCTCCTGGCCGTGGCCAGGGGCGGTATGGACACACCCTGTCCCTGCGTCAAGGGTGACATAATCGGCCATGATGATGATTGACTCCCTCTCCAAAAAGGGATGACGGCACTTCAATCCGTCCAAGGCGCTCCCCTCAAAAGTCTCCAGCACGCTATAGTCCTTGATCTCCAGGGTGTCCATCACGATGTCTGCCAGGTCCTTTGCCACGATGTAGACCTCACCGCTCACCTCTGCCGCCACGTAGTGGTAGCTGGGATGCAGGGCGATGGCGAGGTTGGCCGGAATGGTCCACGGAGTGGTGGTCCAGATGAGGACCGAAACCTTTTTCCCCTGCAGTGCGGGGAGGGCCTCGCCGATATCGGAGACCATGGGAAACTTCACGAAGATTGAGGGGGATTGGTGAGGGTTGTATTCCACCTCGGCCTCTGCCAGGGCGGTATGGCAGGTGGCGCACCAGTAGACCGGCTTTTTCCCTTTATAGAGGTAGCCTCCCGCTACAAACCGACCGAGCTCCCGCACGATGGTGGCCTGATACTCGTAGTCCATGGTGCGATAGGGGTCCTCCCAGGTCCCCAGTACCCCCAGCCGCTTGAATTCCTCCCGTTGGATGTCGACGAACTGGGCCGCATAATCCCGGCAGTGCCTCCTGATCTCGGCCTTGGTCATCCCCAGTTTGCGCTCCCCCAGCATCTTATCCACCTCATGCTCTATTGGCAGACCATGACAATCCCACCCGGGGACATAGGCGCTGTCGAAGCCGGACATGAACTTGGCCTTGACGATGATGTCCTTCAGGATTTTGTTCAGGGCGGTACCGATGTGGATGTGTCCGTTGGCATACGGAGGGCCATCGTGGAGGATATATTTTTCTCTCCCCTTGGCTGCCTGGAGGATCTTTTTATATAATCCCGTTTCCTCCCATGACTTGAGCACCTCGGGTTCCCTCTTCGACAGGTCTGCCTTCATAGGGAACGGCGTTTGGGGAAGGTTCAGAGTCTTCTTGTAATCCATAGTTCGTCTCCGTCGGATTGCATTGCGGCCAGAAGAGAAAAATTGAACGATATCATAAAGACCAGTCTAAAACAATATGCCAACCATAGCCACCTTTTTCAATAGCTGCTTGTGTTGACATGTCACCGTCTGTATTCAAAGGTATCTATCAGCTCCCCCTGCGCGTCCCTGAGGGATGCTTGATCCCCCTTGTTGTTCCAGATGGGATAGCGCGATCCCCAGAAGAGACGGAGTTGATCAACCCCTTCCACGACGTCTTTCCCCGCTCCGGTGAAGAGGAGTACCGTGTAGCCTGGTTTCAGAAGAGCCCTGTTAAAGATGTACCGGTGCCCCTGCCGATCCACGAGGGAAAAACCCCTGAGGTTGAGGTCTTTTGGGGATATGTTGCATATTCTCACGTACTCCCCGTTGAGGTTTTTCCTGTCGTCCCCTTGGGCATCGGCATGCAATGTCGTGATTTTGAGGGGGCCTCTGAATCCGCCTCTCCCCCAGATCCCCAGGCCCTGTGTCCTGGCCTCCTCTTGAAGCCTTTGGAAGTAGTGGTAGTAGGTGATCGGCTCGAGGACAAAGAGATGGGCTAACCCCGCTTGCAAGAGCGCTGCATTGGCCATTTCCCCTTCAACGGAGACATAGGCCAGGGTGCGCCCGTACGTGTCTTCCGTGACCTGCCCAAACTCCAAGGTGACCAGTTTCCCCCCGACCTGTTGGGCATTGTAATCTCTGGCCTCCTCCCACAAGGGTTCACCATGTTCCGGGGTATTGATACCTACATAACGGACGTACCGTCCATCTGCGAGAACGATGGTATCCCCATCCACCACCCTCTTGACCAGAAAGGGACCCTTCGGATCTTGTGAGGCGACCGGGGTGATGAAGAGGAAGCATACCAATACTATTGGCACGAGGGAGAGCGAAATAGTGACGGTCCTTTTATCTTTCATAATTTTTTCCCCTGAGCGATGATTTTGGGAAAGTCTACCATATTCCCCTGTGCGGGTAAAAGCGGAAAGGCCCATACGGTTTTCGTCACAAGATGTAAAAAATATCTTGACAAATATCCTTTTTGTTGTGAAAATTATATGTAGGACTAGTGTAGGAAGTCCCCACAGGGGTAACCGTAAAGAGCAGAGGAGGTAGCTATGGCTTTGAAAAAATGGATTACCAGAGGGATCGTTATAACAATCCTCTTGGGCTTTGTCGGTGCGCCTTCAATGGTATGGGCTCAGGACGTCGTGGATGAACCGACGGGGACTGAGATTACCTTTGATCTTATGATTGCCCGTCCTCTCGGTTTTGTGAGCACGGCTTTGGGGACGAGCATTTTTGTCGTCACCTTACCCTTTGCCGTTGCGACTGGGAGTGCAAAGAACACTGCCAAAGCACTGGTGGCTGAGCCGTACAATTTTACCTTTGTTCGAGATCTGGGAGAATACTAAAAAACCGCAATAGCTTCATCCATCCTCCATGGCATCGCCAACCTGGGTAGATGGCGCGTGAGGTATAAGCAGTACGTCGCCATGTTCTCACGCGTACTGGTGAAGCAACTCTCTTGCATTTTGTGTCTTTTTTAAATAGGTGAAAAGGCACAAGGCTCACAAAAGCCGCTATCTTCTCGGAAAGCGCGACAAATCATCCTGCAAACCGAAGACGATAAGGACATCCCCCCTCTTGATCCTGGTAGCGGGTGTGGGGAGGATATAGGATACTTTCTCGCCTCCTTCTGAGGTCAACCTCTTGATGGTCAAGACCGTGGCCCCGTAGCGTTCCCGGAGCTTGAGTTCTGCCAGGCTTTTGTCCACAAACTGCCTGGGGGCAGAAACCTCTAAGATAAGCACTCCTTCCAACAAAGCCAATCGTTCCAATTCCGTCCGCTGGTGGAGGCGGAATGACGTGGCCAATCCCGATGCCATATCCAGTTTGAAGATCTCCCTGTTGTAGGCCTCTATGACATCGCTCTTGCGGATCGTTCCGGTCAATTGCCCTTTGTCCACGACAGGAATTTCTTCCAGAGCAAACCTTCCAAAGAGCTGCATAACCATGTCGAGGGTCTCCCCAGGGGTCACGACCGCGACCTTTCTGTCCATGAGATCAGAGGCATTGACGACGTTACTGACGGTCTCGTAATCCTTGAGAATGGGGCGCAAGGTCTCCATGGAGATATAGCCGTGGACCCGGTTGTTCCCCGCGACGACGAAGAGGTGGGCGTGGGGACTTACCATCATGCGGGTAATAAGCTCGGCCAACGGGACCGAGGGAGAGACTATCTCAATTTCCGGGTGCATCACCTGGGAGACCTTGAGGGACTTGAGGACGTTAAGCTCTTTTCCTCCATGTATGTTTACCCCCCGCCGGACCAGTTTGAGGGTATAAATGGACTCCCTCGAGAGCAGGGTTGAGACCACCAGGCCTATGGTGCAGGCAAACATGAGGGGGAGGATGATGCGGTAATCGGCGGTCATCTCAAAGATGATGAGCATGGCGGTAATCGGGGCGCGGGTGGTCCCGGCGACCACGGCGCCCATCCCCACGATGGCGTAGGCACCGGGGGAGGCAGTGATTTGAGGAAAGAGTATATGGGCAAAATGCCCAAAGAGCCCCCCCAGGGCTGCCCCCATAAAGAGAGAAGGGGCGAATATCCCCCCTGACCCCCCTGAACCGATGGTTAGGCTGGTGGCCAGGATTTTTGCCACCAAGAGGGCGATGAGGATGGTTCCCACCATCTCCCCGCGCAAGAACTGGCTGATCGTCTCATATCCCACGCCGAAGATATGGGGATAAAAAAGCCCGATACCCCCGATCATGGCCCCGCCGACTGCGGCCTTGAGGTAATCAGGTGATTTCCAGCGGTCAAAGAGATCCTCCATGCCGTAGAGAGCCCGGATAAAGGCAAAGGCTACGATTCCGGCCATGACCCCCAGGATGAGATAGAGGAACAACTCACTGTAGTGCAAAAGCTCATAAGGGGGGACCCCAAAGGCCGGAAAGTTGCCCAGATAGTGCTGGGAGAGGGCAGTGGCGATCACCGAGGAGACGACGATGGGTATAAATTGGGAGGCGGCAAACTCGGGGAGTATGATTTCCAGGGAGAAGAGGGCGCCGGCCATCGGTGCGTTAAAGGTTGCGGCGATACCTGCTGCGGCACCGCAGGCCACCAAGGTCCGCAAGCGCGCCCCAGACAGCTTGACCAACCTGCCGATGACTGAGCCCATGCCGGAACCGATCTGCACGATGGGGCCTTCACGGCCTACCGAACCACCGGAACCAATACATACAGCGGAGGCAATGGCCTTGGCAAAGAATACGCGGGTCCGCATCCGCCCATCCTTTAAGGCCACGGCCTCCATTACCTCGGGAACGCCATGTCCTTTGGCCTCTTGGGCAAAGAAATGGACGATGAGACCCACAATCAGGCCACCTGTTGCGGGAATAAGGATCTTTACCCAGAAGGGTGCCGCCTGGGCCATCGCCAGCAGTCCCTGTCCCTCCATCCGTGTGAGGCTCCCCCATCCTAATTGAGTAAAGACGGCAATTAACTTTCGAAACCCGACCGCACCATATCCCCCTATCGCCCCCACAATCCCTCCCAGCACGATCATAAAAAGATGCTCGCGGTGGGTCAAGACAACGGTAACTCGGGTCCACCACTCTCTGATCCTAGAAAATTGGATTCCTTTAATCATAGATTTTCTCTTTTAAGTAAGAATGTATACTTTACATAAATGGTGAAGGTAAAAAAGTCAATATCTATTGCAGGATAGGGTTCTCAGACTACCCTTTTCACTCGTGCCAGTGAGAGGGGGAAGATGAAAATCTTGACCTGAGGGGACATAGTGCCTACAGTAACATTGACATCGTATTACACGGGAGGGATTATGTACTTCATCATCAGTTTGCTGATCAATATGGTGGCTATTCTGATCATCGCCTATCTCGTGCCGAGGGTAATCCAGGTAGAAAGCTGGATGGCGGCGTTGGTCGCGGCCTTTGTCTTGGGGGTCGTCAATACGTTTATCCGCCCCCTCTTGGTCTTGCTCACCCTTCCCCTCACCGTCGTGACCTTTGGGATTTTCCTGTTAGTTATCAATGGGTTACTGCTTTGGTTGGTGTCGGCTATAGTGCGGGGATTTCAAGTCAACGGGTTTTTAGGGGCTTTGATCGGTGCAATCCTGATCAGTATCGTGAGCTGGATCTTATCCAGGTTTGTTCACTCCTGATGAAGGGCTCTCGTTGCCCTTTTTTGCCCTGATACAGCGGTGTCGGAGGCATTTTAAGGAGGCTCACGGGGGTATGTCTTCATCGGCAAGATATTTTTGCTGAAAAACACATCAAGGCATTGAAACATCGGTAGAAGATTATTATATTATCAGTGAGGGGAAAGCTGAGTTTTTAACTCCTCGTTGGCGCCAGCCAGCGTTGCGGTAGTAGGGGTCCCCCATTATACCCCTCCCCTGCTCCGGGTTTTCCCCTCATTTTATTGTCAAGAAACGCCTGTGCTTTGGGGGTGAGGTTGTAAATTGACTCATGTGGAATCTAGAGCCCTTGATGGGGAGGGCATAGAGGAGAGGGGGTTTGATCCTCTTTCTTCATAGCTCTTGCAAGAGTTTTTCCATTTGGGCCTTCATCTTTTTTACTTGCATATACATTTTTTTGACCGCGGTGATCTCCCGTGTGGATGTTCTCAGTTTCTTGAGAAGGCTATATATGACCAATATGAAAATCCTATTGCCCGCTTGAGAATATTCACCGATGAATTTGATTAAATTCTCTCGGTGTATCCTAATGATCAGTGAGGCTCCTACGCTTTTTACGCTTGCGATTCTGAGTTCGGTCAGAAACAGAGCGGCCTCTCCAAAGATCTCTCCTTCTTCAAGATTGTAAATAAAGAAATCGTTTCCTTTTTCTTGCGCAGAGACGGCAACAGACCCTTTAATCAGGCAATATAAAAATTGACTGACATCATTCTGGGAAATGATAATTTCACCATCCTCATACTCCATGAGTTCTGATCCATGAAGAAATGCAAAAAACGCCTCCTCAGACATATACCGAAACAGCACGTTTTTTTTGATCAGATTTTTGTAATCATTAGGGTCTACCTGGACAGCCATTGCATCATCCCTCCTTCATGGGTAGAGGAAGGCTTTGCCTTCGATGATCAGCTCACTTAAATATTGAACGGATTTTTCACAAAGAGATAGCATATACAATAATAGATGTCAATATGGGCGGAATTTTTTATAAGAGGGTCTTTTAGGTAAAAATACGGCTAATCTTGCCGCATCTTATCACTGAGCGCGATTGGTGTCGGATATTTGAATACCACAATATACGTTGACACAATAAACGTCACTATGGTGGTGAGTTGAATCAGAAAAGACGTTGTTGCCTCAATCCGTCCCGCTGCGAATGCCCCATACGCCACTAATAATGAAAACTCACTTGCCTGGCCGAGTCTTGCCCCAAGCTCCTGTGCGATGCGTTTGGGCTCTTTGACGAATTTAAAGGCTAATGAAAACACCACGGGTTTTATGCCCAGCAAGATTCCCGCAAGAATCAAGCCGGGGAACACAATCTGTTTAGTAACGAAAAAATCGAATTTTGCTCCGATAGAGAAAAAGAATAAAATCAAGAAAAACTCCCTGACAGGTTTTAATCCTTCCGCAATGACTAAGGCAATCGGTGATGCGCCAAGAGTAATTCCGGCAATGAATGCCCCTATTTCATACGAAAGCCCGAGCTGTTTGGCAGCCGCAGCCCCTAACAAACACCACCCCAAGGACATCAAGAAGAGATAGTCTTGAATCACATCAAATCGTTTGAAAACCTTTAAAAGTACATAGTAAACAAAAAGAAAGGAAGCCGCAGAAAAAGCCAGGGTTTTTAAGATTAAAAACATTCCTCCGAGGTAAATATTGGTTTGTGCGCTCCCACAGAGGAATAATATCAGAATAATGGCGAGAATGTCTTGGAAGAGAAGGACACTTATCAGGACTTCGCCCATGTGCTTATGATGAAGGGTAGTGGTTGGAATCAGTTTGAGACTGATCACGGTGCTGGAAAACATGAGGGCTAATCCGACGATCAAACTGTCAAACCATGAGAAACGAAACGCCATGGTGATGAACGTGATGAGCACGGTAAATAGTAAGCAAGTTCCCACTGTGATAAGAGCTGTTTTTTTCAGGAGTTTATACAATTTTTGTGGATGTAAATGAAGTCCTAAGAGGAACATCAATAAAATAATTCCTAGATGAGAGATATGTTCAATGAGTGCTGGATTTTTTAGAAGTCCTATCCCCCAAGGGCCGATGAGCATCCCCAACACAATGTATGCCAAGATAATAGGTTGTTTTACATATAAAAATATCGTGGCGAGAATTGAGGCTCCGGCAAAAATAAGGGCGAGCTTAAAGATGATATTTTCAAAGGGTACCATTTTCTTCTGATAGGTCCTTCATCCCGCGGTTCACACCTCGAATTCAGCCGTCATGATGGTATGATCGGACGGCTTTGCAGTGAGCCGTGGGTTCATGTCTATGGAGCAGCTCTTGGATGTATCAGCCAGAGGAGAGGTGGCCAGGATGTGATCCACCCTCCAGCCGAGCCCCCGTTCCACGGCCTTGGGGACCCGGTAGTCGAAGAAGGTATACTGGCCGGGTTCATCGGGATGATGCCTTCTGAACACATCCACCAGTCCCCATGCCTTGATTGAGTCGAAGACATCCCACACCTGGGGATTAAAGCAGACATGTCCCAGGAGTCGCTTTGGGTTGTGCACGTCGATTTCCTCCGGGGCCACATTGAGGTCGCCGCACCAGATAAGGGGTTTATGCGGTGAAAAATGTCTGGAGAAAAATTCCCTCAGGCGCTTGAGCCACTGGAGCTTGTATTGGAATCGGGGGCTCTCCCGCTCATATCCCTGCGGTACGTAGGTGTTGACGACAGGGATTCCCGAGAAGACCCCGCTTATCAGTCGATCGTCGTCTGTTGGTCCCTCATCATCGATTCCGAAAGAGACCTCCTCTGGCTTCTGTTGTGATGCTATTGCCACACCATTGTACCGTTTCTCCCCCTTGAAGACCACGTGGTACCCCACGTCTTCAAAGTCCTTAACGGGGAATTTATCGTCCTCCACCTTGGTCTCCTGCATACAGAGGACCGTCGGACGGTTCCTTTGAAGCCATGGTATGACGATGTGGAGTCGAGAACGTATGGAGTTCACATTATAGGTGGCGATCTTAACGGTCCCCATGGGCACCTCCATGGTTTTGAGACTCATTTTAGCACGATCAATTGGGGGTGTCCTTACAAAAATGAAGCAAGGGGAGCAGGAATACAATAATATTATGGACTATTTGTTATCATATAGGGGAAAGCGAGTGGGGTTGCTCCATTTTTTTTAAAAGGGCTGGACAGGGCTTGAAGAACCATAGTGTTTAAAAATTGTTTAAAACTAAAAGGGAATAACGCATTCGTCCAAATACTTTGTTGGGAAACCTCAAAATTAATTTAACATATTGATATTATTGTTGTTTCTTGTTGCCCAATCTGCGGGCAGCTCCAGATAAATCCTTTAATCTCCATGCCTTAAGGGGCTTTTCCCTTGATTTTTCCACATCTTTTTAACAGGTATCGTTGATTTCCTACGCCCCCTTAGGATGGCAAGCACATGCTTTTTCCCTTGGTTTTTTTCAATCAACTTGATAAAAGATACGTGGTTGCGTATATATAGGGTGAGGATATTATGACCACCTCTTGGAAGGAAGAATGCGGTATCTTCGGGGTCTTTGGTCACGCCGAGGCGGCGAACCTGACCTACCTGGGTCTCTACGCCCTCCAGCATCGGGGGCAGGAGAGCGCGGGGATCGTCTCCTCGGATGGCAAGGGGCTCTACGCCCACAAGGAAATGGGCCTGGTCTCGGAGATCTTTGACAAGGCCGTGCTCAAACGCCTTCCCGGCCGCAGCGCCATCGGGCATGTCCGCTACTCTACGGCTGGGGCAACCCATCTGAAAAACGCCCAGCCCTTTGTCTTCGACTATTCCAAGGGGGGGATCGCTATCGCCCACAACGGCAACCTGACCAATGCCCAGGTCTTGCGCGAGCAGATGGAACGGGACGGGGCGGTCTTCCAGGGCAACATGGATACCGAGGTCATCATCCACCTCTTTGCCCATGCCAATACCGGTTCTCCGGTGGAACGTATCATCGCCGCCTTGCAAGATGTCAAGGGGGCCTATTCCCTTCTTTTCCTCAACGAGAAGGAGCTCATTGCCGCCCGCGACCCCCACGGGTTTCGTCCCCTGGTGCTCGGCCGGATCAAGGAGGGGTACGTGGTGGCGTCGGAGACCTGTGCCTTCGACCTCATCGGGGCCGAATTCATCAGGGAGATAGAGCCTGGTGAGGTCGTGCTGATCAATGAAGACGGCATCCAGTCCTTCCACCCCTTCCCCAAGGCTCAGCACCAGTTCTGTATCTTCGAGTTCATCTATTTTGCCCGTCCTGACAGCTACGTCTTCGGCCACAACGTCTATCAGGTGCGCAGAGAGCTCGGGGTCCAGTTGGCCGACGAGCACCCTGCCGAGGCCGATCTGGTCATCCCCACCCCTGACTCCGGTATGCCCGCAGCCATCGGCTTCGCCCACCGCTCCGGCATCCCCCTTGAGCTGGGGATCATCAGGAACCACTACGTGGGGAGGACCTTCATCGAGCCGAGGGATGCCATTAGGCACTTCGGGGTCAAGATAAAGCTCAACTCCGTGAAAGAAGCCATCAGAGACAAACGGGTCGTGGTCCTGGACGACTCCATCGTGCGCGGCACCACCGTGCGGAAGAACATGCGGATGATCAAAGCTGCCGGTCCCAAAAAGGTGCATGTACGGATCAGCTGCCCCCCTATTATCGGCTCCTGCTACTACGGTATCGACACGCCCACCAGAAAAGAGCTCATCGCCTCTTCCCACTCGGTGGATGAGATCAGGCAGTACATTCACGTCAATTCCCTCGGGTATCTCAGCTTGGAGGGGCTCAAGCGGTGCGTGGCCCCGAACGAGGATGAGTTCTGTTATGCCTGTTTTACCGGGGAGTATTGCCTTGAGCCTCCCCAGGATGATGCGCAGCTCGATTTTTTCATCAAGGAGGTGTGAGATGGACGAACGGTTGCGCCTCCTGGAGATCATCCGGGAAAAATCATACGAGGAACGGGAGGTCACCCTCGTCTCCGGCCGTAAGAGCAATTTTTACATCGACGGCAAACAGACGACCCTCGACCCCGAAGGGGCATACCTCGTAGGCAAGGTCTTCTATGAGATGATCAAAGGGAAGGCCGAGGCCGTGGGGGGGCCTACCCTGGGGGCGGACCCCATCGTGACTGCCGTGGCCCTGACCAGTCATCAAGCGGGCGACCCTATCGCCGCCTTCATTATAAGAAAAGAGCCCAAGGGTCACGGCAAGGGGCTCTGGATCGAGGGGGACAAGGCAGTAAAAAAGGGCACGCGGGTCGCTATTATAGAGGACGTGGTCACTACCGGCGGCTCTCTGCTGAAGGCCATCAGGATTGCCGAGGAGCACGGCCTGGTGGTGGTCCAGGCCCTGGCCCTGGTGGACAGGGAGGAGGGGGGCAAGGAAGAGCTGGCTGCAGCAGGTTACACCCTGGAGGCGGTATTCACACGGGGGGAAATCGTCGGGCGATGAAGGGGTCTGCCTCCCTCGAAGAGCTCCTGCAGCAAATCAGGGAGGACAATCGCTCAGGGGCGGCGCAACTCGCCCAAAAAGGGGCGCAGCTCCTCCTCGCATGTCTGAGGGGTGAATCGGGGGGACAATTACCAAACGAAATCCTATCTGTGGGAAGGGCCCTGGTAGATGCCCAGCCCAGCATGGCACCCATGGTCAATTTGGTCAATCACCTCTTTGAAGCCATCGAGTCTTTACAAGATCAAAAAGCAATAAAGGAAAAAGGCATAGCAGCGGTCCAAGGGTTTTTAGATAACCTCATTGCGGGACCTGAGAAGATCAAAGGCAATGCCCTCGCTCTTTTGAAAAATAAAAAGAAGGTTATGACCCTGTCCTACAGCTCCACGTGCCTGGGGGTGTTGGGGCAAGCAGAGGGGATCAAGGTCATATGCCCGGAGTCGCGCCCCCTATTGGAAGGTTTGAGAACTGCCAGGGAATTGGGGGAGAAGGGGATCAGGACAAGGATAGTGGTGGATTCAGCTGCGCCCTCACTGATGGGCGAATGCGATGTAGTAATCGTCGGGGCCGACGCCGTCACCCCTGAGGGGGTTGTGAACAAGATCGGGACCTATGCCCTTGCTTTGGCTGCCAGGGAGAATGCGGTCCCCTTTTATGTCCTGGCCGGCACTGAGAAGTTCCTTCCCCCTCCCTTCTCCCAGGCCCTGCGCATAGAAGAGAAAGATCCCAAAGAGGTCTTCCAGGAGGCCATCCCCAATAGCAGGGTGGAGAATCGCTATTTCGATATCACCCCCCTTGATCTCATCACTGGTGTTGTGACGCAGGAGGGGGTAATCGCAG
>Ga0315537_1000850_pt1 | contig 24178 bp, 17 predicted proteins | sample SalMarSW160270MG_FD_203091 | JGI IMG/M metagenome (GOLD analysis project Ga0315537, IMG submission 203091) | Salt marsh sediment microbial communities from the Plum Island Ecosystem LTER, Massachusetts, United States - Salt Marsh Sediment SW1602-70 ...
TTCAGCGACCTGTGCATCCCCTTCACCGAAAGGAACGGTTTTCCCGTCGAAGGTCCGGTCTTTCAGATGAATGGTCAGCAGCCGTCCCTGGTCACCCAGTTCCTCTACCAGTGACAACGCAGATACTACGTTTCCAGTGGCATAATGGCCGATATCCAGGTTTGACATGATGCCTTTGCCAAAGGAGAAGTACGGATCGCTTCAAATTTATCCATTGAAGAGACGGTTTTTCGCCAGGTAACCAGTTCTTCCTGTTTGTCAGCGATTATTTTCTGCAGCTCGGGAGTCATTTGAAAGCGGGGCCGTCGCTGGTCACCTTGTGCAACACTATCCTGGGGTTCAGGTGGATGTTCCTTCCTGTAATCTGCTATGATTTGCATAAAGTCTGCTTTTGGAGCCCCTGCCGATTCCTCGATCGGTCCTGACATCAGTTCGCAGGAGCTCAATCCTGATTTCAACAGGTAATCCAGTGTTTCTTCCGCGCTCGTTCCCGGCAGGCTGCGGTAACTATAGGTTATCGCTCCGATCTGTACGCCTCCGAAAACCGAATCAGGCTTTTCCAGTCTTATCCAGGGATTACCCCTGGCTATCCGGGGAATAAAAGGATAGGCGGCTGCTACTGCCGCAATGCCGATAAACCTGCGGCGGTCTATCTGTCCATTCAGTTTTATTTTTTTGTTCATGATCTTGTGTGTATCTTGTTCTTACGTTGAATCCGGAAAGATTTAATCGATGGGTACGTTCTGGTGAATGTACTCACTTTTGCAGATTAATCAAAATGTTCAGAATTCCGGACAAACTCATAAATTTGTCCAGCTTTCCGCGTACCAATCCCTTTGATTTGAATCAACTCATCCCGGGACAAATTTATGACACGCTCAATAGAGTTATACTTTTCCAATAACCGGAGAGCCAATAAAGGGCCAACCTCCGGAAGGCCCTGAACAAACCAGAGTTTTCTGCTGCTTATTCGTTTTGGTTTATAACCGGATCGCACAACCGCCACCTTAGCCAGTGCTGTTTGTTGTCCTGCCATGATTAACATATCCACAGTTTCTTCTTTACTCTCAGTAATTAACACAGGGATTTGCCATGCAACCGATACAGACAGGATGGCTCCTTTGATTGCTTTCGAACTAATCCTGTGCCGCGTTTGAAAAGGATTACCTTCAATGATAAGCAATGGATATTCATTGTACCTTTTTATTTTTTGACATTGTAAAAACAGACGGTTTGCAATGAGTGACTGTACGAAATCTTCCTTTGTTTTTCTTTCAACCAGGATTTTCTTGTTAATAAAATAATCACCGCTTCCCAATGCCCTGTATTCCATTACTATTTTTCGATCAATCAATAAATCAGGTATTCCGGAGGCTTTTTCCCTGAAATCCGCTACTATTCTTACATTTTCCATTTTGATCCTCAATTTGGAACTAACAATTCCATAATTAGAATATATTTACGATTAATGCAAAAATATTATTGGTTATTCCTTTTTAGGATATCGGGTTTAAAACATGCTGATAATTTCTTGATGAAGCATCAAAGAGAGGCATTATTTCACAGGGTTATCCGGGGTTATTAATAATTGTACCCCGTCGGGGTACTTATTATCCTATGAGAAAAACGATTGATTTCATCTCATGCTTCAGCAGTCAGCAGTTCTTCCAGCTTCAGGGCAACCCGTTGCAGCATCCGGTTGAAATTTTCAGGATCCCAGGAGTATCGGGGCCGGAGCTCATAACAGTGGTATGGTGCCCGTTCCTCCCACCATTCCCAGTAATTGCGGGTTGCATCCCGTACGAATGCTGAACGCTTCTCCTGTTCTTCAAACAGGATATCGGCAGCCATTCCGATCGACATGAATCCACCCGTGAGCAATCCGCACAGGTCATATCGCTGGATACCACCGCCAAAACTGGCTGCAAAGCATGCCAGCTCATCCGGTTTATCAAAAAACCGCAACGAGGCCAACAAAGCCTTCTGTGCACAGCTCCCCCCTTCAATTTCAACAATAATTTTCGCCATTCGGGACTTTTCAATCGCTCTTTTTTCCTCTTTCGTGAACTCATCCCAGAGCTTCACACCACCTGTTTTTGCTGCGGGCATCAGGCTTGATGCTTCCTTAAATGAGGTGAACACGCCACCGAGTGCCAATAAAGAAGCGGTGCCAAGGAAGTATCTTCTTGAAAAAGATGATTCGTTTTTCATGACTTGGATTGTTGAATCGTTAATTGAAAAATGTTAACTGTATTTTTTTGATATATGTTAACGATCTTTTTTACCGAGGACCGAGCACCCAGCACCAATTAACACTCACTTCTCTCTTTCTCCCCCTCTCACAGTCTCACAGTCCCTCCCTCTCCCATCCTCTCATCCTTTATCCTTCATCCTTTATCCTTCGAATCACCCAATCCGCATTTTTTACAACCAGGGGATTGGAGTCATTCAACAGTTCCTTCATCGCGGGCAGCACCTGATCTCCCGGCATGCGGCTTAATCCGACAGCTGCTTCGTTATAGACCAGCCAGGAGGGATCACGCAGCGCGTCCATAAGCAATGGCAGTGATTCCTGCAGCTCCCTGTTTCCCATAATGTATACAATTCGCCAGCGTACCTCTTCAGGAGTTTCAGTCTGGTTATACAGGTCGACCAGTTTCTCCGGAATGATATGACGGGTTGTAACCAGGCTGTCCATTGCCAGGTTGGCGGTCATCCAGTCTCCGGTTTGAAGGCCCTTCATGTACCACGTGGTGGTCTCACCCGGACGCAGTCGTACCAGTCTCAACAGGGCTTGCTGCTTAAGGTATCCATCATTGGCCTGATAGATCTCCCTGTACGCCCGGTATGCCAGAGCCGTATCGCTGGTAACCAGGATATCGGCAATATTCGACCGGAACCACTCATCGGATGACTCATTGTATACTGTCCAGAGTTCCTCGCTTGCATAGGAAAGATCGTGTCCCTTCAGGCCAATGGTTACCTGGTTTCGCAGTGTGGGATCTTCACTCCGGTCGGTCAATAATTTCATTGCAGTTTTTATGTAGCTGTCAGAATGAATATCGTTCAGGGTCATGGCTGCAATCCGCCGTGTCCACTGTCCCAGGCTTTTATCTTCAAGCAGGGCAACGAGTGCCGGAACGGCGGGTTCACCGATCCGGATGAATTCCCGGGCATACTCATTCCACTCACGATGCGCTCCCTTGAATAAAACAATCAGTGAATCGATCTCCTGTTGTTGGGTTTGTGCCGATCCATCCGTAAAGGAGCATGTAAGTGAAAGTATCAGCAGTAAGGTGAGGCAATGTCTCATGGCTATTCGGGATTAAAGGTGAAGTGACTGGTAAAATACTGGTAGAAGTTACCATTTGCAGCCTGATGGAGCTCTTTTATTGATCTGAGACCAAAGACAAATGCAATGGTAACCGGATCAGCCCTGTATTCGGTATGCCCTTCATAGAACCCGTACCGGTTGATGTAGAAGAGCACTATCTCCCCGGTATGAAGGCAGGTTAATTTCTCCTTCATCTCTTCGAATTGTTCAGGAGTGAGTTGTTCGTACTGTTTTTCGAGAAATTCCGTTTCTTCATCCTCCAGATCCCGGCTGATTTCGATGAGTCCGGTTCCCAGGATTTCATCGGCAAAGATCGATTCCTGCCAGCCCCGGCTTCCGGTAATCTGAACCGCCACTTCGTGCCCGTTATACACCAGAGCTGAAATGCTCCTTCTTTCTTCAGCAGCGATGTTCTCGTTTTCGCTGGCGTTGGTTCTGGTACAATTCCAGAGGTGGAAAAGGGGGCGTGCCAGATCGGGATGGGTCAGTCCCAGGTTCTTAACCGTATGATTATCCTGGGCTATGACGGATAATATTGTTTCATCGGCAGTCATGAATCCAACTCCGGATGACCGGCCCGGTCTGCCGTCAACCGTGATCAGGGATACTGAACGGCCTGTAATGGTTTTTGTATTGGCAAGTTCCCAGTCCGAGTGAATCCCGTGCCGCGCAAATGCTGGAAAATCCGTCTCATCCGCAAGCAGCTGGTTTCCTTTTCCCAGTAAATGCAGTTTGTAGTCAAAAGTATCGCCATTTTCCACCGTAGCGTCGAACCAGGTATAGAGGCTATCCTGCAGTTTTGCAAGCACCACCTCCCTCCCATCATCAGTAAGTGCAGGTGACTGAAGGTCAGGGATTTCCGAAAGGAGTTCGGGATAATATGTAAGCAATTCATTATCAATTTTTTGATAATGAATTTGATATCTGTCCTGCGAACATCCCAGGAGGGGTATCAACAACAACAATAGTAGCTTTTTTGTTGGTTTCACTGTGTCTAGAGTTTTAATTATCTGAAAGATAGAGAAAATTTTCCGGTTAATGCCTGGTCATTCATATGTCTTACAACAAATAAGATGCATAAAAATCGAATTTCCATAAAAAAAGTGATACGATGACTCGTTACAGGCTCAGTTGTTCATCGTATCACTAATCAATATGCTTTTTCGTTTCAGGGTACGACTTCAGTTCGTTCCCTGAATAAATAATCTACTTCTTCACAACTACGTGCAGCAGTTCTTCAACCGCTTTTTCGAGTTGCTGGTCGATGCCTTTATCGATCTTTCCTGGCATGTTTTTGATCATCACCTCGGGAACAGTCTCCCGGTTTTCCAGCCATTCACCATTACCATTTTTAGCACTGACGGGTACTGAACCGAAGCGGATGGTGCCATTCTGCAAATTTTCCCAGCTGGCAAAGCTGCAGGTTCCGGGTACGGGCATGCCAATCAGTTTTCCTATTCCCAGTTGTTGGTATCCACAGGCAAAGCAATGGCCGTCACTATAATTTGCTTCATTGACCAGAGCCACAGTAGGTTTGGTATAGCGGAATGCCGGTTCGTACCCTATTTTTCGGCTCTCGATTTCATAGGTAATATACACCTTCCCTGTGAAGAACATTGCCAGATCGCTAACGAGATCCCCTCCCCCGTTGAATCGGGTATCCACAACCATTCCTTTACGTTCATGATACTTCCCCATCATTTTCTCGTATGCATTCCGGTAGGGTTCATCGCTCATGCCACGAATATGGACATACCCCAGCTGTCCGCCACTCAGGCTGTCCACTTCTTTCTCATTTAGCCGGACCCAGCGATCATACAACAAACCGTTTTCTTCCCCCAGGGAAATTGGTTTTACCGTTACATGATCCCTTTTTCCTGAAGTGGGATCATAGATCAGAAGAGAAACAAAATGATCAGCCAGGCGGTTCAGATGTTTTGCATGATCTGCTGAAGCATCTATTGGGATGCCGTTAATCTCTTCGATGATCATTCCTTTTTTCACTTCAAGGTGGTCTTTATCGAGTGGGCCTCCTTTGATTATTTCTGCAATCTTAAGTCCTTTTCCATCGAATTCATAATCAATAAATATCCCGAGGGAAGCCGTCTCATCGCTGTTTGGTATGTTAGTTCTGTATCGTGCACCGCTATGTGATACATTGGTCTCTCCCAGCATTTCCGACAGTAGTTCAGTAAATTCAAAATCGTTGCCGATGAAGGGAAGTTTCTCCTCATATGCAGGCATTAGTTTTCCTATATCCGCTCCATGATAATCAGAGATGTAGAACATGGTACGTACCCGGTTGCAAACATGGTCAAACATCTGTTTGCGTTCGGCATCCAGGTCAAGTACCATTTCACTTTTGGCGGCTACCTGTTTGGTTTTTTGGTTTGCCGGATCGATGATGGAGATGTTCCCATTGGCCAGCAGGATAATCTTCTTCATCTCCTTATCCCAGACCATATTTCCTGAACGGGCTTTGAGAGGAACAAGCATTTTGGTTTCCCTGGTTCTCAGGTTGGTACTCCACAGGTTATAATCCTTTTCAAACCGTGCCAGGTAATAGAGGGTTTCCCCGTCTTTTGATAGCAAGGCATCTCCGAGGCTGGACGAATGAATGGTCATGCGTGCCTTACGCTTATCCAGTCCTTCCCAATCGATCGTTAATTCCAGGCTGTCTTTCTTCACTACTTCTTCCTTCCCTTTCTTCTTATCATCCTTTTTCTTAGCCTCTTCCTTCTTCTTTTTGGCAATTTCCTGCATCTCTTTCCACAATGCATACTCGTCCTCGTTCATGTTATAACGGTCCCATCCATCCTTTGTAAAAAACATCGCATAGACATCTGCCTGGCGACTTCCACTATTGGCATAGGAGCGCAAACCATGTCGGTCACTGAACCAGAGCATCTGTTGCCCCTTATTAACCCATTTGGGATGGTAATCCCTGTATCCACTTTCTGTCAGGTTCACCTTTTTGGTGCCATCCGCCGCCAGCAAAAGGATCTCCTGGTTTGCCATGGTAGGTGTATATTCAACAAATAACCACCGGCTATCAGGGCTCCATTCAAAGTATTGGTCTCCGTCGCGCATGTAGAATAATTCATCGGGGCCCAACAAGCGTTTTTTCGTTTTGCTTTCCAGATCCAGGATCACCAGGGAGCGTTTATCTTCCACATAGGCCATCTTTTTCCCGTCAGGAGATATTTTCGGCTGGTAATTATCCATGGTATTTTCCAGCAGGGGTTCTTCCTTAAGAAGAGTGGAAGCATAAAAGAAAGGTTCATCTTCTATCGCTTTAACCGTTTTATAAATACTCCATCTGTTGCCCCGTTCACTGGCATAGACCAATGCTTTACCATCGGGAGTGAAGCTTATAAAACATTCCTGTGCAGCAGTATTGGTAATGCGCTTTGTGATGCTACCTTCCAGGGCTGTGACAAAGATCTCTCCCCGGACCACATAGGCAATCTCTTTTCCATCCGGTGACAGAGCCATCTCGTCAATATTACCACTTACCGGTACGATTTCATATGCATTTTCCTTATCTTCAGTTTGAACGATAACAGATAGTTTCTTAGGCTCCTCCTTCTCTTTCTGGATAAAAAGATTCCCATGCCATGTATAACATAACGTTCCATCCGTTGAAGCACTTAAAAAGCGCACAGGATGGGTATCGAAATGTGTTATCTGGTTGTGTTGTTCCGGATTTTCAAAAGATAAGCTGTATACGTTAAAGCTGCCACTTTCTTCGCTCAGGTAATACATACCCTGTTCAGTAGCGGTGAATACCGGGTTTCGGTCCTCTCCCTTGAAGGAAGTAATCATGGTATGGGTATCCCGGTTTGCATCATACATCCAGATATCCCGGGTGACAGAAGAAGTATGGTGTTTTCTCCATTCGTTCTCTCCCCCCTTCTTGTCATGATAGAGCATTTTACTGCCATCCTTGCTGGAAGTGATGTATTCTGCAGGAATGGTCCAGAGCTGATCAACCCTGCCACCGGTCACAGGCACCCTGTAAGCCTCCGGTTGTGAGGAGGTGGGATACTGTCGGTGATCCACTGCATCCAGTCGCTGTGCTCCAAAAACCACCGACTGATCATCAGCGGTAAAAGTATACGGCAATTCATCATTGGAATGATAGGTCAGACGAATGGGATCTCCTCCCCTGATATTCATGATAAAAACATCAAAATTGCCATACCGGTCAGATGCAAAGGCTACCTTATTGCCAGCATGATTCCAGACAGGCATATAGTCATGCGCCTTATGCCATGTTAACGGTCGGGCAGTGCCACCCTCACTGGAAACCAGGTATATATCACCCTTATAGGTAAAAACGATCTGACTTCCGTCGGGTGAAATGGCAGAATATCGGATCCATTGAACATCGGTCTGTCCAATAAGAGTGTAGCAAGCAAGCAACACTATGAAAAAAGCATACATTCTTTTCATTGAATAGGGATAATTTAGTGGTTAACTGATTAACGCTTAAATATAGCAATATTTTGTTGATGGATTAATTGGAGGAAAAGAGGATAAGATTATGCAGTTGTTCGATGATATTTCACGGGATAAACGGCATATCACGATCGTTAAAATTGTTGAAAAAACAGCTGAAAACCACTCCTTTCTCCACTGGAGCATGGGTTATCGGAAGATCAGCAACAGGCAATCATCCCGCATCCGCGATTTCTCGAACTTCATGAACGACGAAGGGTGACTAAATAATTGTTATTTATCCCGGGTCGAAAACAGCATCGAATTGCAATTAAACAACTGTAAAGATATCACCTTATTCCTGATTTGTTTATTGGTAATCGATCTTTTATTGGTATATTTAAGTTTCATCCCATTGCAAGAAATAAAATGCTCAAACCAATTGCTCTCCTGCTCTACATAGGGATTTTATTCAATTCATCCTGTACAAAACAAACCGGTTCGGATAATGTAACTGAAATTTTATTTATTGGAAGCAGTTATTTTGTTGCCAATAACCTCCCTGCTCTTGTAGAAGAATTTGCCTCTCTCACGAAGAAAGAGGTATTTATCGATGAGTACATCCCGAGTGGAGTGCTTCTGTGGGAACATGCGAACAGTATCCAGACTGAAGTAAAGATATATGAAAAGGATTGGGATTTTGTTGTATTGCAGGGTGTAGGGGTGTTAACTGCCTATCCTGAGGAATACCCCCGGGCGCCTGTTTTAGCAGCATTGCAAAGACTTGACTCAATCATAACCCGAAACTGGTCAGACGAAATTGGATTTGTTATTTCCCCGGTTGGCTGGGCGTGGTATCAGGTACTTGAAGAGAAGGAGTATCCGTTGCATTACCTTCACCTGAGCGATTGGAATCATCCCTCTCTCAGGGGTTCATACCTGATGGCCTGTACTGTCTTTTCGACTATTTTTCAGGTTAATACCGTTGGTATTCCCTTTTATGCCAATCTACTACAGGATGAGGCACTCTATTTCCAGGAGGTTGCTTCCAGTATCGTATTGAATACTCCTGGGTTATGGCACTTGCCGGAAATGATTAAGTAGCCCAAAATCCCAATTTCATAAAGATTCAATTAACACGAAGCATAGTAATGGTTCGGGAACTACCGGAGGTGGTTATTGATCCAAAGTAAACACCCGGTAAACAGGGTTCCCCGTTTTCGGTTCTTCCATCCCATTCAATCTCGACATGTCCGGAAGGATAGTATCGATTGGGGAAAATTTTCACAAGTTCACCCACACTATTATAAATCTCCAGGTTCACACCGGAGGATTGCAGCAAATAAAATGAGATCGTGGTTACTTCGCTGAAAGGATTGGGGTAATTTCGTGCATCGAGCAACGGGTTCAATGGAATTTCCATGTCAGAATCGACATATCCTGCCTCCGGTGGTACCAGGTTTCTTTCAAATATCCCGTTACCATGGGTCACTGCCCTGATTTTCCTGGTGTTCTCCAGTATACTGAAGTCCAGTACAATGGAAGCGGTTGGCATTCCTGTTCGAAGGGGATTCCAGGATAAACCATTGTCGGTTGAAACCCATACTCCCAGGTCATTCGCCACATAAATATTCTGGGGGTATTCGGGGTCAATGGCCACTGCATTTGTGGGTACATCGGGCAAACCCTCTCCTACATCCGTCCATGACAAGCCCGCATCGTATGAGCGAAAGAGGTGTGAGGTTCCAAAACCACCGATCACTGCATACACGATATAGGGACTGTGAGGAGCAACCTGGATAATGATATCCCTGTCTGGCAGGTTGCCGGTAATGTCGGTCCATGTTGCTCCACGGTCTTTGGATACCATTACCTGTGGGGGTATTCCCGTTAACAGGTTGGGTCTGGCAGCCACATACACTACCTTCGTATCAATCCGGGAGGCGGATATCGACATGATCGTCTCGGAGGTAACCGCCCGGTCGTAGTTACAGGGGATCCATGTTTCTCCTGCATTGAGTGACAGGTATACATAGTTGGTTGCAGCATACATGATATCGTTCTCCAGCAGGATGAAGGGAGCTAATTTTGAAACCTCATCCGCCCTGGGGGGCCTTGAGTTCGGGTTGTCGTACCACCCTGACCAGTAATCAACCGGTCCGATGAACTGCAAGTCCTCTCCCCTGTTTATCGATTTAAAAATGGACAGCTTGTAAAAGGAAACGTAAAGAATGTCGTTATTCTCCGGGTGTATAGCCGTTTCCGATCCATCACCACCCAGGATCCAGTTGTTCCACCCCGGTGATCCTGTAAACATGCTGGTTCCGTTATCCTGCATTCCCCCAAGAGCAAGGGCAGGATCGGTTTGGGAGGAAGTAAAACCTGGATAAAACTGGGTTGTTACCAGTCCCCGGTTCAGATCCTGGAATGTCTTACCGCCATCTCTCGTCCTGTAGATCCCACCGTCGTTGCCGGCATAAAAAGTATTGGGATCGGTGGGATGGTTGGCAAAAACGTGGTGATCGACGTGCATGCAGGTGGTATCCACCAGCCAGGCGTACTCGTCATCGATGTAATCGGTTATTTCCCAGCTATTTCCACGATCTTCCGAGTGACCGTAATAGATCTCCGTCTTGAAAAGTTTGGAGCTGTCTTCCGGGTTAACCCTTACGTAGTGTGCATACATCCCCATCGCATTTCCCATGTGTACCTGTGTAACCAGTGACCAGTGCTCCCCATGATCATCACTTCTGTAAAGACCGATGTAATCCGTTAAATTGGAAATATCGGCATACAGGATCGCCGGATTTGCCCGGTAGATATCCAACAGCACTTTGCCGGTCCAGGATGAAGGCAGCCCGTTTGTAAGCTTTTCCCAGTTATCCCCCCCATCGAATGAACGGTAAATACCGGTTCCATCAGAGCCCGCATTTCCACAGGAAACGTAAAGTGTATCGGGTTGTTGCGGGTTGATCACAATGTCCATTGCCATCAATACCGGGTGAACCTTAGCCCATTGTTTACCCCCATTGATTGTCCGGTAGGTTCCTTCCGTAGTCCCTGCATACACAATACTGGTATTGTGCGGATTGATCTCAATGCATTGAACTCCCCTGGATTGATAGTATGACCAGTCGAGCGATTTTGTCCATGTATTTCCTCCGTCGACGGATTTCAGGATCCCGATGCCATAGGTATACATGGTTCGCAACAGCCTTACCTGGAAATCCTTATGAAAATGGGCTTCTCCGGTACCAATATAAATGATATCGGAATTATCAGGATTAACGGCAATGGAACGCACGCCGAGAACCGGTTCACCGGTTTCGATCCTTTCCCACTGGTAATCATATGCCCCCTCACCGGTAATGGTCAGTTTCCATAGTCCGCCGGTAGCTGATCCTGCCCACACCCTGTTGGGATTATTGGGATCCACTGCAAGTCCCAGCATCCGTCCTGCCAGGTTAAAGGGACCGATGCTTTTCCAAAGATTCGCATCTCCTGCCTTGGTGGTATATTCTGTTTGTTTTTTGGCGTGAAGGAAAGCGTTATAAAAACCCGCTTCCGGGATATCCTGGTAAGCGCGTAAATCGGAAAGGAGTGGCAATTCCTCACGATCAATGATCTCTTCCTGGAAAAGAGGATGGTAGGATGCAGGGGATTTACAGAACCAATGTCTGACATGAATTCCCTTATCTGCCTGAAATAAACCCATAAAGCATAAGATGAGAAGAGCCAGGCTGGTTTTGTAAATCAGGCGATTGTTCATAAAAGCAAGGTACATAGAATTTTTAAGAATGCTTTCCACATCCAATCGAAAATAATGAGTCAGGTATGAATTCCGGCCGGTAAGGATGGGTACTGTTTCTTTCTACTTCGGGAGTATCATCCGCTACTAGGACCATTGCACAAAAAAAAAGCCCCGTATTTGCGGAGCTTCCAGACTAAATAAGCAAAAAATATAAACTAAGCCAGTTTAACATTTACAGCATTTAATCCTTTTTTTCCTTGTTGAAGTTCGAAGGTAACCTCATCGTCTTCCCTGATCTGGTCAACAAGACCGGAAACATGAACGAAGTATTCTTCGTCAGATTCTGCATCTTTAATAAATCCATAACCTTTATGGTTATTAAAGAATTTTACTTTTCCTGATTTCATAATAATTAAAAGTGTTTTGATTAATTGAATTGCAAAGATAGGTAATTTAATGAATTTTGAAAGTATTTTGCTAGAATATTAGTCAGTTAATACGATGTTTCATACGATACGGGTCACTTCATTTTATATCTGAACCCGAGATAAATGTTCCGTCCGAATATTGGTCCCCAGATCAGGGAGCTGTCAAAATAGGGACTGAACGGATCCTCGCTTGACAGAATCGGATTTTTCTGTTTAAAGTCAAACAGGTTTTCCACACCCAGGTAAACCTCATACTTTTCCTTCCAGGTTTTTGAAACCTGTGCATTGACCAGGTAGTATGCAGGAGAATATTTTTCGAGCTGGTGCTTTTCGGGATTCGATGAAAGATCCGGGATACGTTTCTTACCCTGTCGGTTCAGGGTAAGATCAAATTTCCAGTATTTCCGGGTTTCATAGGCCATATTCAGGAATCCACGATGTTGTGAAATCAGGGGTTTCTGAAGCAATTGATCCTGGTAGGTGGTTTTTACATCATACCAGCGATAGGCGATCCGCAGGTCAAGCCTGTTGGTCACCTCATAGTCGAACTGAGCCTGAAAACTGTTTGACCAGGATTTGCCATCCAGGTTATAAAACAGGACTTGCTGCGGACTGAAATCGTAATCCATCACGATCTGATTTTCAAAATGTGTCCTGTAAAAATCAAGGCTGATAACACCACTCCTGTAATCGAGTGTGAAGGTTTGTGTCAGGTTCACTCCATAGTTCCATGCCACTTCAGGATCCAGTCCGTAGGGTTTGTCTGAATTATCGCCCTGGATGATCACTTCCCGGGAGGTAGCCAGGATGGCATTGTTTTCAGCAAGGACATTTGCTGTCCGCTGTCCCCTGCCACCAGCCAACCGGAGGATTGTTCTGTCCGTTATCGGATAGCGAACAAACACTCTTGGGGTTATGAATGGTCCGAAAAGGTTGTGATAATCAGCGCGGATCCCGGCTACAAAGATGAATTTATCGAACGGGTTATAGGTATATTCAAAAAATGCGCCGGGAACAATTTCGGTCCGGTCATAATCATCCCCGTTCAGTGATTCCATGTAATCATCATACTGGATACTGGTTCCCGTTTTAAAGGTATGATTGGTATTACCGATGATACTCTGAAAGAGCAGGTTGGCATAGAAACTGGTTTGAACGGCCCGGTATTTGTTCAAACCGAACCACGATTCCTGGTGGTGGGTTACGCCGGAAAGTTGCAGTCCGGTGCTCTGCCATGTTTTCTTCTGGTTGATTTTCCCGATCTTTGCCCATCCCTCCAGCCGCTGCGTAAGGAGATCCATGCCCCAGTGATCGGTAAGTCCTACATCCGTTTCAGGATCGAAGGCAACCTCTCCTCCCACTTTATTGATGTGGGTCCCCTTGATGCCGAACTGAAAATGGCCGCCCCGAGGACCATGAAATTCCCAACGGTTCAACAGAAGGTATTGCCTGGACAACGGATTATCAAGAAAACCATCATCATTCCTGTCGTGTTTAACAGATTCGTTACTACCGTGCAGCAGAAAGGCGGTACCCCACTGCTCATTGATTCCGATTTTAACATTGGCATTTGCTTCCACCCTGCCCATTCCATTGGCATACCCGTTCAGGTAGAGTTTATCCATGGTTTCGGGCTTCCACAATTCAACGTTAATCTGTCCTGCAATGCTTTCATAACCATTCGATACAGAACCGGTTCCTTTTATGAGCTGGATCCCTTCAATCCATGTTCCCGGGATATAGGTTAACCCGTAAATGGCGGATAATCCGCGGACATCAGGAATGACTTCACGGGTAATTTGAGTATAGGGCCCCGCCAATCCCAACATTTGTATCTGACGGGTCCCGGTTACAGCATCCGTGAAGCTGACATCCACAGAGGGATTTGTCTCAAAACTTTCGCTCAGGTTGCAGCAGGCTGCTTTCACCAGCTCTTTCTGCCCTATTTTCTCAACCTTCAGGGGTTCAAGATACCCGATCTTCGTACTTTTCTCCCTGTGAACAATCCTCAACTCATCGATTGAAACAGAGTTCAGTAACTCAACCGAAATATGCTCCTGATCAGAAACATCGATCGTATCCGACTGATAACCGACGTAACTTACTACCAGGTGAGTCTCACCCGGAAAGCGTTTCAGTTTGAAATTTCCATCCGGATCGGTTGTTGTACCGGCTAAGGTATTCAACCAGTAAACATTGGCTCCGATCAACGGCATTTCATCGCCCTGACCGGAATTCTCTGTCACCCTTCCTTCAATGTATTTACTCATCTGTTGTGCCTGCAGTCCTGAATGAAGAAAAGGGAGAAGAGAGATCAACAGTAAAACATGACGTGGTTTCATCATCCTAATGTTTCCCGTCTCCGTCCCTGTAAAGGCAGCATGCAGGCAGCGTGTTGTATACTTCGTCTTTTGCCTTTACTTTTTCGGTATCATGTCCGGCTTCGGCTACTGCTTTGTGCAGATCGTCCAGGGTTACCTTGTCGATGCGGTAGATGACTTTCAATGTATCGGTCATCTTATCCCATTCAACAAACTTCACCCCTTTCATAAGGGCGGCATTTTCAATGCGCTCCTTGCACATGTTGCAATTGCCTTTGACAACAAATTTTTCCGTTACAATCTTTTTATCCTTGTCCTGCGCCGATACATCCATTATAGAAAATACCAGGGCAATAAATATCGTTATACTATATATGCTTGTTTTCATTTTGATTTGTATTGGGTTAATAATAAAATACACCTCTCCCAACCGGCAATTACCGGTGAATCATAATTTAGAATGCATTTTTACTAACCGTAAAAAGTAAGCGTACAATGGAGTAGCCACAAGGGTTGTGGGTTGGGTGGGGGTAGATCATAAAACCTGCGATTCTCGGCTGAATCATCGTCTTCCGATTCGGAACCGTGTACGGACGGATTTAAAACATGATCCTTCCCTGGAGAGGAATTCGTGGCTGTATTTATGGTAATCTGTTTATCCTCCAAATACTGTATTGAATAATGTTCATTGGAGCAGCACTCGCCTGTATTCTCCAATGAGCATGTTTTTTCAGGCAGCTCATGATTACAGCATTCCCGGATTCCCGACACCTCATGACAGCAGCAATCTTCAACAGACGGAATGATTCCTATGGATACAATATCTCCCTTACAGAAATGTACATTAACGGGCACACCCATTAATGCAATCATGTATAAAAAAGAGAGTCCTGTGGCGATAAGCTGTTTCACAATCATTCAATTTTCGGATCGAATATAATGATTCTCCAGAAGGTAAGATCGAATTAATTTGGATGTTATTTATACTGTTATACAGAAAATATGCCGGATTTTTCAGGGAGATTAAAATCAAGGGATCTCCCCAAGCACTTTGGAATTAACGAAGAATTGCTGTAAATTGGTTAAATAAACCAAACAGCGACAACGCATATAAGGGATATAAACGCAATGCGTTTATCCGCTAGCTTTGGCAACAATAAATTTTATACATGATGAAGAATCCAACATTTACTCTGTTATTAATACTATATCTAATTTTTCTGACACCAAGTATTAATGCTCAAAACAATGATAATTATTCAGAACTGATTAAAGAATGTGAAGATTTAATCATCAAAAAAATGGAATCGGATCAAATAATTGGGGTAAGCGCCGCAATTATAGTTAATGATTCGGTTATCTGGAAAAAAGGGGTTGGTTACGCTGATAAAGACAATAATATTCCAATGACTATAAATACAGTTGTTAACATTGCTTCAGCCACAAAAACATTTACAGCCCTGGCAATAGTACAACTTCAGGAAAAGGGATTACTTGATATAAACCAACCCCTGAATAAATACTTGCCTCAGTTTAATCCTCTAAAAAGGGGAGAGAATTTGGATAATCTGACTATTAAATCTGTTATCACTCATTCCTCTGGAATCCAGACTGATGTATTGAAAAACACTGACCTGGGATCAGGAAAATATACCGATGTTCTGGGATTTATCAATGAAACCTATTTATTGTATCCTCCGGGCTTGGTTGAATCTTATTCCAGTTCTGGCTATAACATCTTAGGGCATCTCATAAAAGAGGTGAGCAAGCAAGATTACTCTGAATATATTAAAAAAAGTATTTTCACTCCGCTTGGGATGAGTAATTCCGGCTTTATAATGGATTCCTTAAAAAATAGAACCAGGGTATATTCCGGAGGGAAAAGCATACATGACTTCGGTTTTAGTGGTATTGCATCAGGAGGCATTTATACTAACATCAATGATTTTATTAAATATGCGAGAGAATTAATGCATGCATATCATGGCATGAATTCTTCTTTAATTAATACATCAACAATTCAGGAGATGTTTTCTCTTCAATCAGGCAATGTTATAATAGAGTCTAATAAAAAAGGATTGGGGTGGTATATGTTTAAAAATGACTCGGTTTTTGCGGTCACTCATGCAGGAGACGCAGTAACCGGACACGCTGAAATATGTCTGATCCCTGAAAAAAATACAGCTGTTATGATTTTAATCAATTCAGCCGAGGGCGAATCCCTGAGAAGAGACTTTTGTTTTAATTTCATAAATAAATTCGGATTAAGTGTTCCTGATATAATACCTCCCCAGGTTATAAAAGAAATACATAATGAAATTATGCCTGTAATTTTACCGGAAGGTATTTTAAAAAAACATGCCGGGGATTATTCCCAGGGATTTTCATATATAACTATTTCTGCACAAGATGACAAACTCATCGTCAACAGAGATGGCAATCAATTTAACATAATAGCATTGTCTGAAAATGAATTCGTACCATATGAAAAAACAGGGCAGGATTCCCTGTCAATAAAAGATAATGAAAGATATTGCTTTATGGATTATGATAATTTTCATATTCTGTTCCATAAAGATGGCAATAACGAATCGAGGTTGGGATACAGGTTGAATACATTTGATATACCATCAATAACAAAAAAACTAGGCGTATATGAACACTATGGTTACCAGTTAATAATGGGAGATACAAAATTTAAAGGAGCAGAATTGTCGATAGCCAATGATAGGATATTGATGCTGAACTTAATTTCTTATGATGGTGAGTACCCATTCCCGCTTAATGTAATATCTGATGAATATGCAGTTACCAGTGGCCTGGGAACAGGATTTGGTTTTACTGTAAAATTTACGGAAGATGAAAAATATGACATAGTCGATTTCGGTGGAATAACGTTTAGAAAAGAAAAGTAAAGTAAAGTAAAAATAATAACAACAGCTAACATACCGGTACCCGCCAAACGTTGGATACGATTGCATCATTACAAAGAATCAGGTATATTCAGGACAATCCGGGAAATTAATCCACTGATTCCAGCACCATATTAAGGAATTCACCCAGTTTTGATGGTTGAAGCCAGCGTGTGACGATAACCATGTCGTGTTCCTGATCAACAACGATGTAGTTGCCGCCAAATCCGGCAGCATAATAAACGGTTTCAGGAACACCTTCAAAGTTTCTATTACCCCTGTTCAGCCACCACATGTATCCATAGCTTTCATTGGCAGTTGATGATTTCTGAACCTGCCTAACATAATCTTCGGAGATGAGTTGTTTACCCTCCCACTCACCATTTCTCAGAAACAATAATCCAAACCGTGCGTGATCCAATGTGCTGATAAACAAGCCTCCCCCGGAATGCCCTCCGCCACTAACCGATTGTACCCGGTATCCATCCATATCCACCCATGAGGTTTCATATCCGTACCAACGCCAGGCTGAAGAAGCACCAATCGGGTCCATAATTTTCTCTTTAAGAACTAAAGGAAGTGATCTTCTCCAGACCTGCAGCAAGGAGTAGGCCAATACATTCACCCTGACATCGTTGTATTCAAAGACGGTTCCCGGTGTTTGAAGTTCTCTGGATCGCCACTCGTCGATCCCTCCTTCCCCGGGAGGCCGATCTGCCCAGTCATGCATACCAAAAAGAGTACCTGACCAGTCGGAAGATTGTGTCAGCAAATGATCCCATGTGATTTTTGCATTGTGTACACCATCAAAAGTACCATCCCAAGCATACTCTATTACAGGATCATTCACATCCCTTATTAATCCGGCATCAATAGCGAGTCCTGCAACCGTTGACAGGTAGCTTTTTGTTACACTAAATGTCATATCCACCCTGTTTACATCTCCCCATTGCTCAACGATATATCCGTCCTTCACCACAACACCGGCAGGCCCTCCCCTTCTTTTAGTTGGTCCAACTATCTCAATGTAGGGCTCATAACCAAAAGATTGTAAAATGGCTATGCGCAGGTCTCTATCTCCGGAGTACTCATTCGCTTTTGCAAAATCCACTGCTTCCGCCAGTTTTGTATCATCAAATCCCAGATTATCCGGATCCTTCCTTTCCCAGGATCCTTTTGGAGGAAAATAGAGTTTTTGTGTATATGCAGTAAAACAAACAGCCGCAAATAAAACCAATAGAACTGCATAGCGAATTTTGAAAAAGAATATTTTCATCTGTATAAACGTTAAAAACAGGTTTTTCATTAAGATACAAGATACATTGAATAATCAAGTGGGCAAAACCCGTAAAGATTCCGGATTATTCATTACTCCTCTCTTTCAGGGATCCAGGAACTATTTCTCACTACTCAAAACTCACCTCTCTCCTCTTCTTTGACTGAGTGACGAGTGACGCGTAACGAGTGACTAGAATCAGTTTACTATAATAATAATTTAGCCTCAGCCTTCTTTGTCCGCCGTAGCTTCAGCAAAGGCGGAAGCCTTAGCCTATCTATTCAAACAAGTGCATTTTCAGCCCCGGAATCCTTCACGTAGAGGCAGGATGATTTTATCCTTTCTGCGGTTTTTCTCATGAACTGAAAGTCGGGATTTTCGGGCATTCCGAAAATGTTGATATCTGCTTTCGGTGCCTGCAACAGGGTTTCTTCAAAATTACCATGCAGCACATAAAATTCAGTCAGGGATGGCAGCCGTGCCTGGTCACTCATATCCTGCAGGAAGTTATAGAGTCTTGTTTTTTCTGCACTATCGGGTGTAGAGGTAACCAGCCGCAATTTCCCATCCCAGTTATGGATAAGCTGCAGGGAAATAAGCATGGCAAGGTGCCAGTTTGGGCTTTTATCCCTCAACCAGAGATTGACATCCTTCTGCATTCCGTAACCCAGGTTTTCATGTCTTCTCAGAATGATTGATCCCATATTGAATTTGGATGCATGATCCAGGAGTTTCCTGATGATCGTATCTTTCTTATTGCTTTTTCCAATGGAAAGAAAAAGGGTATTGGGACGTATGGCTCCTGCATTCAGTGTCTGTATCACCAGTTTTGCCCCGTGAAGGAATGTACTGTCTTCGATGACCGTTGAATTGACCAGGATGTTTTGATTTTGAATCGGTTCGAGCAGATCATTCAGCTCTTTTTCAATTTTTTCAGAATCCTCCTGTGTAACGGTAAAAGCGAAAATACTTCCCGATGGATAGGTGATATTCCGGATAAACAGGAGCGATTCGGACCAGATTTTCGGATCATCCACCGGGAGAAGCAGGTCTGGTTTCCATGAGATCTGATGACGGGGAAATCGTGAAGCGAGTTGCGAAGCCCGTTCAGCCATAACGAGAAACATCCCACCCCGGATGTCGCCCCAATCCGCTTTCAGTCCCCGGCGACCAAGCCAGATATACAGTCCAATAATGACCGATATGGCAACCAGGCTAAAAACGGGATTGATCAGGAACATAATCAGGATTGACCCTACGGCTCCGGTAAAAGAGAAAATGGAGGATATCTTGAACGTTGGTCTGAAGCTGATGATCTTCATTCGTTGCTGGATAAAAACCACCAGGTTGATCATTCCGTACGTAATGAGAAAGAACATGGTTATCAACGTAGCCAGGGCATTCAGATCGCCTGCCAGCAGTGCAACAGCAATGCATCCTCCAGTAAAAAGGATTGCATTTCGTGGTTCGTTTTTTCGATTCCTGCGCGAAAAGAAGTTGCTCAGTGGAACCGTTTTCTGGTCAGCCAGTGCCTGAAGCACACGGGGGGCACCGACCATACTGGCAAGGGCTGATGAGAAGGTAGCTGCCAGTATGCCCATGATAACCAGTGGACCAAACAGTGCATGATCGGTCATTGCCATCTGATTATCCCTCAGTTCAGCGGGTGAAATAAACCGCCAGGCAATGATTGCAAGGATAACATAGACCAGGAAGGTAGTTCCAATGGCGGATAACGTGCCCAGTGGAATAGCCCTGCGCGGGTTTTTCAGATCGCCCGACATGTTTGCTCCGGCCATGATCCCGGTTGCTGCAGGAAAAAACACGGCAAAAACCTCCCAGAAGCTTGCATTCTCAAAGGTTCCGATCAGTTCGGAATTGGACACGGGATCGTTTGACGTTAAGACAAACGAGAAAATGGATGCTGCAATGATTCCCAGAATCAGGTACTGGATCCGGATCGCAAAATGAGCACTGATATAGGAGATGATGAGAAGGGCAGACCAGGTAATGAAAGAAACCAGCATGGGCGGATGGTCCGGAAAAATCCACAACCAGCCCTGGGTGAAACCAATGATATAGAGTGCAGCGGACAACATCAGGGAGATATAGAAAGGGATACCTATGCTCCCACCCGCTTCCAAGCCCAGCGATTTTGAAATGATGGAATATGCTCCTCCTGCCCCGATCTTAATGTTGGTGGTGATGGATGACATGGAAAGTCCCGTACAAAACGTGATGGATTTTGAGAGGATAATGATTGCCAGAGCACCCAGTATTCCTGCATTTCCAACCACCCAGCCCAGCCGCAGGTACATGATAACACCCAGGATGGTCAATACATCGGGAGTAAATACACCACCAAAAGTCCCGAATTTGTAAGCATCTTCAGGTGATACATCCTCTCTGCGTGTTCGGCTCAGAAAGGGAAATAACGTATAAAATATGGTATTCATACTTCCTCTGTTTCAACAAACCGGGAATCCGGAGGACAGGAACCGGAACTCTGCTTATTTGAACAGATCCGGAGGAATGGGATTGTCCGGCGTCGGCACTTCATTCGTGATTGCCGTCACTTTCCATTCTCCCTCTTTACGGATGAGAAGAAAGCTGTCGATTCCTTTGTTCGGAGGTATCTCCGATCCGGGAATGGCTGCTTCATACAATACCAGCACATGGGCCATATCCCCGTAGATCCAGGGTTTCATAGCAAGAATCGTCTCTGAAAATCCGGTTTCCACGATGTTATAACTTTCGATAAAACGAACGAAATCATCAACGAATCCATCCAGCGAGAAGACCGAAGTAGCTGTTCTGCCGGTTCTCAGAACAATTACCGCTTCATCAATGAACAATGCCCTGACGCTGTCCCAGTCACCCGTTGAGCCTTTTTCAATGGTTACCAGGCGGTATAATTCCCGGATAACCCCTTCCGGGCTTAAGGACTTGCTTTCCTGGGCATGGTTTTCTGCTGTTGATAGAAAGATCAAAAACAGCAGAGCGAAAGGTATTAGTTTATTCATTTTCGTTTGTTTTGTGAACTTTTCTAAATATAAAATCAATAATTGGAAACATGAAATAAATTGTTACATTTAAAACCGGCGTGAAAATTGAATGACGATTTAGTGTGGGTGTTTATTTCAAAACAGATCCATACTTTAACTTGAACCAAAGACTTAAATGACTGGTGATAAAAACTTGTGTAACAATATACTTGGTGTTGATATCGGTTCGGTATCCCTATCCGTAGTGCGGCTTGATTATTCCGGGAATATCCTGGATTACCACTACCTTTTTCACAAGGGGAATGTAAAGGGAACGTTAGCAACGCTGCAGGATAAAACAGACCTGTCAACGGTCCGGGCCATTGCATGTACCCGGGGGAGAGGGTATCAGTACATATCTTGTCATCTTTACGATCCACAGGTTGCGGTGATTGCAGCCGCTAAAAAGTTCCATGAAGATATCCGATCGATCCTCGTCGTAGGTGCCGAACGGTTCAGTCTGATCAAACTGGACAGATCCGGCACTTACCAATATACGAAAACCAATACATCCTGTGCTGCCGGGACAGGAAGTTTCCTTGATCAGCAGGCATTCAGGCTGGATTTTCCCGGGATTGAAGCCTTTTGCGAGGCCGCATTAAGCAACCGGTCCGACATACCGGAGATTGCATCACGATGCAGCGTTTTTGCCAAGACGGATCTGATCCATGCACAGCAACGGGGATATTCCCTCGAAGGCATCTGTGATGGATTGTGCAAAGGGCTGGCAAAAAACATTGTGGATACCCTGTTCAACAAGGAGTCTCCCTCCTCTCCGATCCTGTTTGCCGGCGGTGTTTCCAGGAATCTTGCAGTTCGGAAACACCTGGAGGAGCAGCTGGAGTGCAGGTTAGTACATCATGAACTGTCACACCTTTACGGAGCGATTGGAGCAGGGTTGCTGCTGCTGGACAAGGAAATCCAGGAATCCATTGGACCGATCCACTCACTGGAGGAGATTCTGCCCCAGGAAAAGGAGCTGGAATATTTTCATGAACCACTTGATTTGCAACGAATTGCATGTCCGGATTTCAGAAGTAAAAACCAGTATGAGTACATTCCGGTTCATTCCGGACATACCGATAACATCGAGGTAGATCTTTATGTTGATCCCGCTGAAAACCAACCGATTTCGACTTATCTGGGAATCGATATCGGATCTACCAGCACCAAAGCGATCCTCACGGATGAAAAAAACATTCCCATGGCAGGATTTTACACCTATACTGCCGGGAAGCCGCTTGAGGCTGTCAAAGCTATCTTTGAATCCATAGAGGAATTATCAAAAAGTAAAGGAATCCGGTTTATTTTCAACGGTGTTGGGACAACCGGATCGGGAAGGAAGTTTATTGGGAAGATCATTGGAGCAGACAGGGATTTTGACGAGATCACAGCGCATGCACGGGCAGCATTTGAACTCAACCCAAATACGGATACCATCATAGAGATTGGCGGTCAGGATTCCAAATTTACGATGATGCAGGATGGGATGGTGACCTTTTCGCAAATGAATACCGTTTGTGCTGCCGGAACCGGCAGCTTTATTGAAGAGCAGGCCAAAAAACTTGGTGTCTCCCTGTCCGATTATGCTGAAAAGGCCAAAGGGGTCCGGGCACCACTGGCAAGTGACCGTTGCACGGTATTCATGGAGCGGGATATCAATCAGCTCCTGAACCAGGGGTATGCTGTTAATGAGCTGCTTTCAACCGTACTCTTTTCCGTGGCTGAAAATTACCTGAAGAAGGTAGCTACAGAGGGATCGATTGGCGATCACATCTGTTTCCAGGGAGCTACGGCAAAAAACAGGGCCCTGGTAGCTGCCTTCGAACAAAGACTGGGAAAGCCGATTTTTATTTCGAAATATTGTCATCTCACCGGTGCACTGGGAGTTGCCCTGCTACTGAATGATGAGGGAATCAAAACAACTGGTTTCAGAGGACTCAACCTCTATCATGAAGACATTCCCATCCGGAGTGAAACCTGCCAGCTCTGCTCAAACCACTGTCATATCAGCCTTGCTACTGTAAAGGATGAAACGGTTGCCTACGGCTTTCTTTGTGGAAGGGATTATGACACGAAGAAATACGTGAAAAAAGATGCCGGCTTCCAGCTCCTGGAAGAGCGGAACAAAGCCATCCAGCGATCGCGAGCCGATAAAAAGAGGGTACGGATTAAGATCGGTTTACCGGCTTCGCTGCATCTCTTTGAAGAATTAACATTGTGGGAGCACTTCTTCAGCAACCTTTCCATTGAAACCGTAAGCAGCGAACATTTTGCCGAACCCGTTAAAACGGGGAAACGATTGGCCGGTGCAGAGTTTTGTGCTCCCATAAACGCTTTCTACGGGCACGTGGTATATCTTGCCGGAATGGTGGACTACATCTTCATTCCAGTCTACCTGGAAGCCAGGGAAAAACCAGCAAACCGGGAGAGAAACTTCTGCTACTACACCCAGTTCAGTGCTTCCCTGGTATACGCATTAAAAGAGAAAGGGATTGACAAGAAATGCCTCACACCCTTTATGGATGATCCAAAAGGATTGGCGCCTGTATCCCGCAAACTGTATGACTCACTGAGTCCGGTTATTCCGGGATTAACCCTTTCACGGATTCGAAAGGCATACGAAGAGGCGATTCTTTTTAACACAGCACAAAAGCGTAACCTGGTGGGCC
>Ga0315537_1000851_pt1 | contig 24173 bp, 19 predicted proteins | sample SalMarSW160270MG_FD_203091 | JGI IMG/M metagenome (GOLD analysis project Ga0315537, IMG submission 203091) | Salt marsh sediment microbial communities from the Plum Island Ecosystem LTER, Massachusetts, United States - Salt Marsh Sediment SW1602-70 ...
CTCTGAAGTTATACGTTTTTAACACATTATTCCAGTATTCCAGTATTCCATCATTCCATGGAAGTGGCATAAACCAGGAGCTATTAAAAGATCTTTAATTTCAACAAATTGTAGAATTTCCGAGACGTAATTAGGGTTCAACTTAACTTGATAATCTGGGAATATATTTTTTAAGTCGGCACTCCTGGTTAAAGCAACAGGCTTTACAGTTCCTTATATGGGTTTGGCAGCCTGCATAACGCGCATAAGAACCGGCCAACCGAGCTTCATCGGATAAATAAGTTTCTTTAAGGCTATTTTCAATATCGGCGACCCTGCCTGATATACCGGTGTATCCGGACCAGTGGGCATTTTTCAGCCCGGATTGCCGGGCGATAGCGACACATCTTTCCATAAGCTGACGGCTGGCGCCCGGGTGATTTTCCAAAACAAAATTTGGTCTGAAAGCAAGAAAATTTAACGGTAAAAAGGGGTCGATGGAGGCAATAAATTCCGTTAAGGGTTTTATCTCGGTTTCGTTTATCTTGGGAATCACAACGATTCTATACTCCCACAGCCTGTCTTTGGCATATTTTCCGATATATTCCGCATTCCTTAGAACCGGCGCTGAAAAGGCCCCGGTTAATGCAAGGTGAATTTCGTTATGATAGGCCTTTAAATCGTAAGTAATAGATGTGGTAAAATTTAAAACCCTTATTAAACTTTCCTCCGTCATATATCCATTGGTATCGTAATTTACTTGGGTCATAGGCTCTATCTTCCTTGCTTCTTCAACAATCTTTTCTATGTAGGGCAAGTGGATAGTCGGCTCTCCGCCTGAAAAGAAAATTCGATCCGCCCCCATTCGCCGGCCGGAAATTGAATTCAGTTGCTCAACGCATTCCTCAGCCAGTTCAGCCGGATCTATAAATCCTCTTTGCACGAATCCATTGTCCGGGTATTGGGAAATCGTCCAGTTTTGACAATTCAGGCATTTGAAATTGCAGCCGGCCATAAACACCGTATAACTTTCCGGTTGTGCGGGATGTAGCGTGGCGGAAGCTACGGTAGGTCGAGTCACCTTGCAAACACCGGTTTCGCCTTTTATTCGATTTACCCGGCACCGGTGTTCGCAAAGTTCACATTTCTCGAGGTCCTTTAAAAAACTATGTTCATTCATTTTATTAATATTGTTTTACTTATTCTTTTAGAGAGATCGCAGGAACGGGTTGATTCAAAATGTTTGGGAGGTCGTCAAAAAGGCGGCAAATACTTATGGACTAAGCTGAGCACCACACCCGCCGGGAATGAAGTTTTCTCCCCAGGCTTTTTTGAATCGAAAAAGAGCTTCCTCACCGGTGCAATGACTTGGCGCTACTTTTTGAACTCCCATTTCCTTTAACTCACGGATTATCCGATCAATTTCGGAAGTGTTCTTATTTAGCAAATGGAAGCCGCCCATGACAAGACATACGTCTTTGTGTACCAGTTGTTTTGCTTTTCGCACAATATTGAGTATGCCGGGATGTGCACAGCCTGTAATAACAACCACACCCTTGGATGTATCCAACACAAGGCTTTGTTCTTTAAGACATGTCCCCATTTCACCGGTGCTATAGACGTTCTCGTATAATCTGTTTGGCCCGCCCACAGGTATGATTTTGGTGGATGGATTTTCGATTTTCTCGTGCAAGGTGGAAGAAAAAGATTTTGGAACGTATACTGCTACTTTGGGATTCTGGCGGAGAAAGTCCGTCATGCCTCCAATGTGGTCTCCGTGCCTATGCGATAGAAATACGGCCTTGATTTCCCGAGGGTCTATCCCCAGTATTGCCATGTTTTTAAGAAGAATTCTTCCATCACCGCCGGTGTCAAAAAGAATTGCTCTGGCGGGACTCCGGACAACGCAGGAAAAACCCCAGTCCAGTTCCATTTCATCAGCAAAAGCGACATTGTTGTAGACTACGCTGATGCGCAGGCCATCATCCGAATAGGCTGAAAATGGGAAGAAAACCATGATACCGGCCATCGTGATAAACCCTGCGCAGGTCCGCAAAAAAGACAGAACCTTATTGGACTTTCTGTTTTTCATCTTGCATTCCTAAAAGCAAACGGGGTTTTTATTGGGGGATGTATTTTTTTCGAGCCCCTAAATTGCGTGGCGAGTACAGAAGAAGAGTGTATCTTCAGGATTAAATTTCCTATGAGCCTCCATACCGCTCTTTTATTTTAGCCCTGTCCGGCGACCCATCTTCAAGACAGGGAAAATCAGTTATAAATTCAACATATTGGGGTTTCTTGTAGCTGGCCATACGTTCACCAACAAATTTTATAAGCGCTTGAGGCTCTATCGTCTCACCGGCTTTTAACCGGCAGACGGCCTTGACTCCTTCTTTCCACTTGGGATCAGGGACTCCGAAAACAACGGCTTTTTCAATGGATGGATGCTGGAGGATCACTTTTTCAACCTCCGCGGGATAAACGTTTTCACCGCCCGGTTTGATAAGCTCCTTCTCGGCCTTACGGCCTGAGAACCATAAAAATCCATGTTCATCGAAACGGCCCAAATCTCCGGTATGGTGCCGGCCTTCCCGGAATGTGTATGCTGTGTCTCCTGCAAGATTCCAGTATCCCTTAAAGATCAGAGGGCCCTTCATGGTGATTTCACCCACCTGCCCTATGGGAACCGGATGATCATAATCATCGACAATCCTTACGTCTCCAAGCGAAATCATCTTGCCGGCGGAACCGGGCCGGTCATTGTAACGTCCCAGGGTTACCAAACCGGTTGTCTCTGTTTGTCCATAAATACTATAAAAGATTCCGCCGGTGGCTTTTTGATATTTCTCGATGGTCTCCGGTGTATCCAGTCCCATCACGGCCCTGAGGCTTTTGATATCTTTGCCGGTTTGCTCATGCGCTTCAAGGATGGAGGCGAGTATGGGCGAAAAATCAAAAAATAAAGACACTTTTTTTTCTTGGATAAGTTCAACCGCTTTTTCAGCATCAAATTTACTCATGTTGACATTCAGCGCGCCGGCTTGAAAACTGTTTGTGGCCATAAAAAGACCGCCCACATGAAACATGGGCAAAAGATTTAAATGCACGTCTTGTGGCGTCAGGTTGAAGCAATAATTCAAATGCAAACCGGCACATAAAAAATTGCCGTGACTTAGCAACGCGCCCCTGGGTCTTCCTGCGACAGCCGCGGTATGAATAATGACAAACCCATCATCATTGGAAACATCCACCGCTTCAACATCACCATGGTTAATCATCAAAGAATCAAACTCCATAAAAGTGCCGCCCCCGGGTTTGAGGGTGTAATAATTTTTTACTGAGAGAAGATTATCTTTTATACCATGGACCCGTTCTTGAAACTCTGCATCAACAAAAAGAACTGCCGGCGAGCCATCATTCAGGTTAAAATTGATTTCGTCAGCCGAAAGACGCCAGTTGATCGGCAGGATAATGGCCCCCAATGCCGCCGCCGCTCCATAAAGGAGAAAATATTCAAGGCTGTTTTTTCCTAACACTCCGATGCGATCGCCTTTTTTAATGCCGGATCGTTGCAAACCGAAGGCCAGGCGATCGACCATCTCTTTAAACCGGTTAAATGTTACACTCCGGTTGTCGTCAGCTTCGAACCATGCTTCGGCATTATTGAAACATACCGCATTGCGACGGATAAGATCATAAAAAGTAAAATCGTATAGTCCCATGTGACACAACCCTTTGAGATATCACTTCTCTACCGAATTAAAACAGGTTACGCGTTCTATGTTTTTGTCGTTGGAACACGTAACCTGCAATTTTAAAAAGTATATATTCAGTTTTTACTTATTCAGGAAACGTAGCTTCAAACGTCGCCACCTGAGTCAGACCGTCTGCTTTGAAAACAGCAGCACCGCCTTTTACATGAACCGGAACGGAATATTGAGGAATTTCCGTCCACCATTTTTCGAGCTGGGCCCAAGCATTGGTCCCTTTTTCCTTTAGCTTGAACCCACCGGTGACCAGCAGACTCAACAAAGACTGCCTTACATCAAAATGAGCATGTACTCTTACCTGATTTGTCTTGCCGGCCGGAATCCACATGGTATCCGTAGAGCTGACCGTATTCAGATCAAACTCTTCAAAGGCGACGGTAAACTTTAGGCTTTCCATCTTTACCGGGTATTCATTGGGATTTTCAATGTTAAATATAAAAGCCAGATCAAGGGGGGCTCCTACGTTGTCCGGCTTTCCCTTGGTGGGTTCGACTTTGTTTGAAAAGTACCAGTATCCAAAAGCATGGGCAACTTCCATTGAATCGAGGGTAACCACCGGCGCCTTGAAATCCTGTTTTGTAGGTTTTGTCGTCATTCCGGCGCAACCCGCAAACAAAGCGACAATGAAAACAATACTCAACCATTTAAGTATAATCAACTTTCTATGCATTTTATTCCTCCCTTATTCTATTAAAGGGTTAGGTAAGCCATCTTTTTCTTCGCTTATAGTGCTTTACATCCCGAAAACTTTTTCTTCCACCAATATCGGTCATGCCCAGGTAGAAATCCTTGATATCCGGATTTTCCCTAAGCTTCTCTGCGGTGTCGTCCATAACGATGCGACCGTTCTCCATCACATAGGCATAGGGCGCAACATTAAGGGCAAGCTTGGCATTTTGTTCCACCAGAAGGATCGATATCTGCTCCTCCTGATTAAGCTTTTTAATAATATTGAAGATTTCATGGATAAGAAGCGGGGCCAGGCCCATGGAAGGCTCATCCAAAAGGATCAGTTTGGGGCTAGTCATGAGAGCGCGACCCACAACCGTCATCTGCTGCTCTCCACCGCTGATAAACCCGGCGATTTCGTTGCGCTTTTCCCTCAGCCGTGGAAAGTAGTTGTACACCATCTCAAGCCCTTCCTTGACCGACCTGCCGTATTTTCTCATATGGGCGCCCACCTTGAGGTTCTGCTCTACCGTGAGGTGCTCGAATACCCTGCGCCCCTCAATGACCTGAACGATACCCATTTTGGCAATCTTTTCAGCCTTTATCTTGTCAATGCGCTCGCCCATGAATTCAATGGATCCATCGGTCACTTCGCCGTCTTCGTGTTTCAGCAAACCGGATATAGCCTTTAAGGTGGTACTCTTGCCGGCGCCATTGGCGCCTAAAAGGGCCACAATCCCCCCTTTGGGAACCTCAATGGAAACCCCTTTTATTACCAGAATTACCTCGTGATACTTGACTTCAATATTATTGATCTTTAAGATCATTTCCTCATTGGACAAAGCCTAAAGACCTCCTTGTAGGCACTATAACTTTCCGACTTCGATTGTAAATTGAATAAAATTTTTATATCTTTAATCAGTCAATCTTCAATCTTCAATTGTCAATCATTAACTACCATCCAAGCCATTCATTAGCCCATTTATCAGGCCATCTTTTTTTCAGATCAACGATATCGATCAGTGAGAATTTTCCATTTTTATATTCATAGATTTTTGCTTGGCTTTGGGACCTGTGATCTGTTGCCGTATAGGTTACCGGAGCAATGCCAAGACCAATTTCATAGTCCTTCATTGTCTCAAAACCCTTTCTAAGGATTCCTTCCCCGGACAAATCTCCGGCCTTATCCGCCCGCTTCAACGCTTCCGCAAGCCCCAGCGCACTTGCCCATGCCTGCACGGTATGTATTGTCCGTTTTTCCAGAGGGACGCCGGGGTTATACTTCTTGGCATATTCGACAACCTTGTCCATCAAAGGTACATCAAGTCCGAAAAACGCCCACGGCGCGCATCCCATAGCCCCCTCGGCCGCCTTTCCTGCCAGCTTGGGAAGGTTTTCATCATACCCCCAGCACTTAATGAGATGATCGGCCCCCAGACCGAGTGAATAAGCATCACGCAGCGTTGCAGCAACAGACATCACCGTATTGGTATGGAGGAGCACATCCGGCTTAAATTCTTTTAATGCCAAAATCTGACTCTTGGTATCGATTGCAAATAAGGATACGTCCTGATCAGTGCCGATTTCAAAACCAAGTATTTCCGCCTGTTCCTTTGCGGCCTTTATGGATGCACTGCTGAACGGTGAAGCAGTCATATAACACATGGCAATTCTGGGTTTGCGTTTGCCATAATCAGGTTTTTGAGGCCATTTCTTATCAAACCATGCAGTTATGAGTCCCCTTGACTGGCTCGAATAGTCCGTTGCAAAAAACAGATTATAGGGTGTCTTTTCCGGGTTGCATAAATGCCCGGAATAAGATGCTGACACATATGGTATTTTATCTTTAGCAACTGTCGGTGCCAATGCTTCGGTATCACCGGTTCCCCATCCCAGGATGGCCACGCATTTCAGACGCTTAAACAGGTTGTATTTGGTCAGGGCCTCAGGAATACGGTAGCCGTAGTCAAACTGATACAGCTTGATCTGCTTGCCGTTTATCCCGCCAGTATCATTTACATAGTGAATCGCTTCTGCAATGCCCAAGGCATAATCCTTGCCCACATCCGAGGTTGCCCCGGTCATGTCGTTAAGGGATCCTACCTTAATTGTTGCGGCTCCGACCATAGGAGAAAATCCGGCAACAAGGGCCACTACAAATAATGATATTATAAACTTTGACCACATATTTTTAGCGAACATAATCTCTTTCCCCCCTTCTAATGAGAGTGTGATTTTCATCTGGTTTCTGCCAAATTCCTGCTGTTATCACCTCCTTATTTTTATAATCCAAACAAACCAAAAATAGCAAATCACGTAAACGTTAAGCCACAAAGACCCTAACCCGGATAAACCGGAAAAGTGACTAAAGTGAACTAAAGTTTGAAGTGCCTAAAGTTAAGGTGTCGCTTCGCTCCATCCATTCATATAAAATTGGTAGAATTCCATAATTTTAGGCACTTTAGATCACTTTAGATCACTTCACACTTAAGGTGCTAAGATTATAATATAATTCTTTTAATGCCATTTTTGATAAAAGTTTATAATACATACCCCTTCCTTGTGCCTTTGTGTCTTAGTGCCTTTGTGGCAAATATTTTTAGTTTCAGCTTGTCCGCGTTAGGTACTAGTACGAAAAGGGCCACAGATTAAAATAATTTTTAATTTGCCACCACCGATAGGCCAACCCCTTGGGTTCAAACATCATAAACATACATATGGACAGACCAAATACCGCCTCTTTAATAAACAAAAAATCCATTAATAGTTTGGGAAAAATATCTGCAAGAGGCATGATGGCAAATTGTAGAACCTCCATCACCACGACCATGAATATGGATCCAAAGATGGCTCCGTAGATCGAGCCGACCCCGCCGATAAGGATTACACCCACCAGCCACAAAGACCAGAACCAGGGAAAGTGTTCAGGGCTTATGGCCGCAAGGTTGCTGATCCAGAACGCCCCGGCAATTCCGCCGATAAATCCGGCCACAAAAAAAGCCAGAAGCTTATATTTGACAACATTAATTCCCATAACCTCCGCAGAAATGTCATTGTCACGTATGGCCACCCAGGCCCGGCCGACTCTAGACCTGAGCAGGTTGACCATGATTATAACACAGAAAATCACAAGGACAAGCATCATGAAATATACTTTAAGGTCACTGTCAATAACCCACGGTCCTACTTTGATGGTCCCCGGAGGCAAAGAAAACGCCTGTCCCCGCCCGCCGATCTGGCTTACATATTGGGTGATAATAAAATCTACGGTAATAAACTGTGCGGCCATGGTTGTTAAAATCAGATAAAATCCTTTTACCCGGGCGGACGGAAGTCCGAACAAAACACTCCAGATACCGGCTACAACTGCAGCGATAATTATACTAAACGGATAAGCAATGCCGTAATCCATCATTAATTTAGGCCAGGGAAACTCAAGGATAAGCAGGGTGCTTGTATAGGCGCCCACCGCAATAAATGCAGCATGACCCAAGGTTATCTGGCCGCAAAAGCCGATTAAAAGCTGAACCCCTAAAGCGCCAAGAATGGTATAGCCCACCTGATTACAAACACTGAGCAAATAAGAATCTGCAAACAGCGGAATAACGATAGACAAAATGATAAAGAGCAGGATCATTTTGCCCTTGATAAACTTGGTCTGCCACCAGGCATGATCTTGAGCATAATTTTGATGGTAAATCCCGCAGGGAAGCCAGGTTGTTGACATAAAAAAACTCCGTTTTTCGATTGAAGATTTAAGATTTAAGATTTAAGATTTGAAAAAGAAACACTTGTTCCTTAAATTGTCAATCGTCAATCATCAATTTTCAATTGGTTACACTCGTTCAATCCGCTCCCACCCCCATAAGCCATGAGGCTTAAAAAGCAGGAAAACTGCCATAAAAGCAAAAGGGCCTATCTCTTTGATACCGCCGGGAAAGTACTTGTCAAGATAAGCCCCGCCCAGGTTCTGTAATATGCCGATGGTAATACCACCGACAATGGCACCCGGCACGGAATTAAGCCCCCCCAGCACCACCGCAGGCAGAACCAGCAGACCGAGGTAGCCTACGGATATGTTAAGCCCGTTGATGTTGCCCAAAAGGGTTCCGCCCACGCCGGCCGCCATAAAAGCGATGGCCCAGGCTGCTGCATAAACGAATCTTGCACTCACACCAATGGAAAGAGCGGCCATCTCATCGTCGGCGGTGGCCTGCATGGCAAGACCCCACCGGGTATATTTAAAAAAACAGACAAAAATAATTAAAAGAATAATGGCTGCCACAAAGCTCCATAGATACGCCTGACCCACAATGACGGGTCCTATGTGAATCGGCTCAATTGAAAAAACCGGTGGGGTGAATACACGGGTATCGGTACCCCATATGAGTTCCACCATTCCCTTAAAGAAAAATGAAAGCCCTACGGTTACCATGATAACCGTAAGAACCGGCTCGCCGATAAGTTTGTCTAAAAAAATTCTTTCTGTCAGGATTCCCAGGATCAAACCGATGATCAGTGAAAACAAAAGCGCCAGCAAAAAGGGTATGCCCATGGAGTAAAAGCTTAAAGAAACATAGGCTCCGATAAGCGTCATCTCCCCCATAGCCAGGTTCAGCACACCCGAACATTTATATATCAACACCCACCCAAGGGCGACAAGGGCATAGATACCGCCAACCATAATGCCCGTGGTAATCGTCATTAAAAACAGTTCCATGCTTAGCTCCCCTATAAAATTGACAATTGAAGATTGAAAATTGTTAAAGACAATCTGCACAACTTTCAAAATCAGAATTTACTTATCATCCTTAGATCTTGCAGTTTTTCTGCTGGAAATAAAGATAGCTGTCAGTTCTTCGGCTTCTTTCAACAATGAATCTACAAGACTTTTTTTCAACAGACTCTCATCAACAATGAATTCTAACCAGAAATATGATTCATCTGTTTCTTCCAAAACAATGCTTAATTTAGATATGAAGCTTGCCCTCGATTGTGCCAAACAAATCGCTCGATAATTAGCGGCAACCGATGTGCCACATCTAATTAACTGCCTACGAATATGTCTACCAAGATCCGTTTCTGGAAGCGACATTGCTAATTTAACACAACGATGAGCAAATTCTTTCGTTCTTTTCTTTAACTCCTCTTTATTCATTACATTTAAAAATCTTCCATCTTCAATTGTAGATTTTCAATCCTTTACTTTTCTAATATAAAGATCGATGTTAATATGAGCTTGTCTCCCATCTTCATAATTGATCGTGGTATCGATATGTACCATGTTAGTTTCAGAATAAAGAGCATCCACTATATTATGGTATCTTTTTTGCACAAATGCCCGACGCAATTTTCTGGTCCGTGTAAGTTCATCATCGTCGGCATCGAACTCCTTATACAGGTTAACGAATTTTACCACTCTTGCCGATTCCGGCAGGTCCTTGTTGGCTTTGCGTATTTGCGCTTCCACCAAGTTATAGATCTGATCTAACTGAGAAAGTTCCTGATAACTCGTATAATTGATCTTTTTTTCATCCGCCCATTTACCCGCCACCGAGTAATCGATACAGATGACCGCTGCAATATAATCTTTCTTATCTCCGATCACCCAAGAGTCTTTTACATAGGGGCTGAATTTTAATCGGGTTTCCAGATATTGGGGAGAAAAAGGTTTCCCGTCCCTGAGCGTAAATACATCTTTAGTTCGATCAAAGACCACCAGGTGACCGTCATCATCAATAAAACCTCTGTCACCTGAATAAAGCCAGCCGTCCTTCAAGGTCTCTTCCGTAGCTTCGGGATTCTTATAATACCCCAGAAAAACCGACGGACTCCGGGTAAGGATCTCTCCATCTTCGGTAATTTTTATTTCTGTTTCCGGTATGGGGAGACCCACCGTGTCAAACTTTATGTCTCCACTGCGATGGACCACTGAAATACCGGCCACTTCGGTCTGCCCGTAAATCTGCTTGAGGTTGACTCCCAATGCATGAAAAAAACGAAAGTGGTCCGGCCCCATGGCCGCGCCTCCGGTATAGGCATTGCGAACCCGGGAAAGACCCAGGTGGTCTTTCAGCTTTTTTTGAACTGCAATATACGCCAGCCAATCCAGAAACGCCCCGTACCAAGGGATTGATTTTTTCTGAAACTTTAGGTCGGCCACATGATAACCGATCCGGGTAGAAAGCTCATAGAGTTTCCGTTTTATCCAGGTGGCATCCAGGTATTTGACCTGAACGGTACGGGTCATCTGCTCATACATGCGTGGGGGAGCAAACATGACATGGGGGCCTATTTCCCGGATGTTGTCTTGTGCCGTTTCAGGCGCCTCGGGAAAGTTAATGGTGTATCCCACCTGCAGACCACAGGAAATAGACATCATCTGCTCTCCGATCCATGCAAAGGGCAGGTAAGAGGCATAATCATCCGTGGCAAGGCATGGATCCACGGCCATGAGGTGCTTTCCCATGGTCAACATGTTATTGTGGGACAGCAGTGCTCCCTTGGGCAGCGCCGTGGTGCCCGAGGTATAGAAAAGGAGCGCCACATCATCGCCATGGCCCTTGTCGATCATCTCCCTGAACAGGTGTGGCTGTTGCTGTTCAAGTTCCCGACCCAACTGCTGAAGTTGCTTTAGGCTTATTAGATAGTCCTGATCATAATTTCGCATCCCTTTGGGATCATCCCATATGATCTTTTCAAGCTTTGGACATTCATTAAAGATTGAAATGGCTTTATCGACCTCTTCCTGACCCTCACCGAACAAAAACTTTGTGTCTGAATGGTCGATTATATATTTGACTTCTTCGATCAAGCTGTCCTGGAACAGCCACACGCCTATGCCACCGGCACACAGGGTGGCCATTTCCGCCCACAGGCCTTCCGGACGGTTATCACCGATCATGGAAACTTTATCTCCATTTTCGAGTCCCAGGCTGACGAGGCCCAATGCGAGGTATTTAACGTTCTCAAGATAATCGTGCCATGTGATGGGGCGCCAGATTCCAAACTCTTTCTCACGCATGGCCACCCTGTTTTTGCCATACTGGTGTGCCTTTTTGTAAAAAAGTTTGGGGATCGTCAGATCTTTTGTAATTTCAATTTCGTATTTGCTTTTATGTTGAACGGTGTTATCTCCTTGTTGCATACAGGTCCTCTTCACCAAGGTATGCCTTGATCACTTCGGGATGATTCTGTACTTCCCGAGGCGTGCCGTCAATGATCATGTTGCCAAAATTGAGAACAAAGACATGATCGGAAAGATCCATGACCACGCCCATGTCATGCTCCACCAGGAGACATGTGACCTTCCATTTTTTATCTTCATTAATGTCTATAATAAAGCGGGCCATGTCTTCAACTTCTTCAAGATTAAGTCCGGCCAGCGGTTCATCAAGAATCAGGAGATCGGGTTCCAGGGCCAGCGCACGACCCAGTTCTACCCGCTTTTGAAGGCCGTACGGCAACATTCCGACCGGTTTATTCCGAATATGTTGAATCTCTAAAAGATCTATTATTTTTTCTTCGATAAAGGTCCGGTGTTCAATCTCCTCCCGTGCAGTTCTACCCATATATACCGATCCACCAACTATGCCCGATTTAAAATGGATGTGACGGCCCAGACGGATGTTATCCAGTACCGTCATTCCGCCGAATACCTCGACTTTCTGAAACGTCCTGGCCATACCCAGTTCTGCCCGTTTATACGGTTTTAATTTGTTGATCTTTTTTCCTTTGTAGTAGATGTTACCTTTTTGCGGCATGTAAAGACCGTTGATAATATTCATCATCACGGTCTTTCCGGCTCCGTTGGGCCCGATCACGGAATGTATCTCTCCTTCCCTTATTTTCAGGCTGACGCCGGCCAGGGCAAGAACTTTTCCGAAACTCATATGAACGTCCTCTATCTCCAACAAAACGTCCTGTTCTTTGATTTCATTTGATACCGCCAATATTCTTAACCTTCCTTTATAAAAAAAGCGCCAAGGATCTACGCTCTGAGAATTATCTATATATTTTGAACAGATACTATAAAAAATACGCTTTTAATCAAGTAAAAAGGTCGCTCTTTTGATTATTTATGGGTTTGTTAATTGTTTTTATAATTATTTTTTTTAGATTTGGATTTCAGCCTTGCCCAAATTTAAAAAAAAAGGGATGCACGCTCATACATCCCCCGAACTCGAATTGCCTGCAACCATTCATTATAAAATAATTACCTTTTCTACGGCTTTTACAATTTCATCGGGCTCATCCATAATTTGCAAAATTTCTAAATCTTCCGGAGAGATCCGTTTATCGGCAAGCAATCTTTCCTTGATCCAGTCAATAAGCCCTGTCCAGTAATCGGAGCCAACCAGAATTAACGGAAACGGCCTTATGCGGTGGGTTTGAATCAGTGTGATCGCTTCAAACAGCTCATCCAGCGTGCCAAAACCGCCGGGCATGATAATATAGGCTGCGGCGTATTTAATGAACATGACCTTACGAATAAAAAAGTATTTAAAATCGAGCCTAACATTTGCAAAAGGATTGGGTTTCTGCTCAAAGGGCAGAATAATATTCAGACCGACGGAAGTTCCTCCCGCCTCTGCCGCACCTTTATTTGCCGCTTCCATCACTCCGCCGCCGCCGCCGGTGATAACAGAAAAATTGTTTTTTACAAAAAGAGCGGCCAGCGCTTCAGTTTTTCTGTAAATGGAATCATCCGGCTGAACTCTGGCTGAACCGAAAATCGTCACAGAAGGTCCGATATCATGGAGCGCGTCTATCCCTTCAACGAATTCGCCCATAATTCTGAAAAGGCGCCACGCTTCGCTTAATTTAAAGTCGTCAACAAGAAATTGTTTATTCATATTAAACCACAAGGTCCAATCTTGATTGTCTCGTAAAAAGTTAGATTTTGATGGCAAAGTAAAAAGTTCCAAATTCAAGGCGCGCGAATTTCGTGTCATGAGGCGTACTTATCGTACGCCGCAATGACAACGAAATGAAGCGCAACGCAGAAGTTGGACTTTTTACGAAGCCATCAATTTTATCGGCATACAGCCGACTATTAAACGCCTCATGAACCGCCGTTAAATCCGATGGCAACCGTATCCTGGTCCACAATCACCGGAACCTTGCGCATACCGCCGGAATGTTTAAGCATGTCTTTCAGTTTGTCGGCATCGTGCCGAACATCGTAGTACTCAACCTTTTTCCCTTGTTTGTTAAAGGCTTCACGAGCTGCGTTTGTGTAAGGTCACGTATCTTTGCCATAAATAAAGACGTTATCAGCCATTGTTCCTACCTCCTTGAGTTAAAAATTATGCAAGGAAAGATATAAATTAATTTCATACAAATTCAGGATATTGCATATATTAGTTGGAGAAGCCCTAACAGCTACTTGGTGTTTTGTCAATGATTACAGGGAAAGGTACCCGTCACCAGCAAGCGGAGCAGGCGTCAATTATCTCGCGGCTCATACAATTGAAGCTTTTCTGATTTTAAAAACAGTTTTAGCTTTCTATGTTTTTCAATGCCGATGCTCACCCCGTTATCTCACCCTTGCCCTGGAATATACATCATCACAGAGACCCGATACGGTTCCGGCAATTAAATAGTGGTAGCCGGTAGCGGCGATCATTGCGGCATTATCACCGCAAAGATCGATACAGGGGATGTGAACCGTCAGGCCCTTAAAATCGGCTTCCTGTCTGACCCTTTCCCGTAACCGGTTATTGGCGGCTACGCCGCCAACCAGAGCGATATGTTCGCATCCCTTCACCATTGCAGCATGAACCACTTTAAAGGACAAAACATCTACCACCGCTTCCTGAAACCCGGCAACAATATCCGGGATTTGTTGCTGATATGTATCCATGTTGTTCTGAATATACCGGCTCACCGCCGTTTTCAGTCCGCTGAAACTAAAATCAAAGGTCGACTTGTCCAGAAACGGTCGTGGAAAAACAATATTCCCGGGATCTCCTCGAGTTGCAAGCCGGTCGATAACCCCGCCGCCCGGATAGCCCAGACCGAGCATCTTGGCTACCTTGTCAAAGGCTTCTCCGGCAGCATCATCCCGTGTTTGTCCAACCAGCTCGAATCCGGTGTGGGAGGTGACGTGATATATGCCGGTATGTCCGCCGGATGCAAGAAGCGCCACAAAGGGGAAAGGGGGCGGATTTTCTTCCAGGAACAAGGAATTTATGTGTCCCTCCAGATGATTGACCCCGACCCACGGAATATCCAGGGCAAACGCAAAAGATTTGGCGAAACAGAAACCCACCAGCAATGCTCCCACCAATCCCGGCCCCTGGGTAACCGCGATTGCGTCAAGCTGTTTTGAATCCATGCCGGAAACTGCCAGCGCTTCAGTAACCACCGGAACAATTGCTTCCATATGTTTTCTTGAAGCAAGCTCAGGCACAACTCCGCCATAGGGATAATGAACCTCGATCTGGGAGGATACAACGGAAGATAGTATTTGAATGCCGTCTACAACCACCGCCGCAGCGGTTTCATCGCAGGATGTTTCAATGCCGAGTATGATCATTGCCGCTTTCTTTTTCCGGGTCCTCTCCCGGGACCGGTTTTATTCAGTGCTCAGCTTTTACAGACGGCTTTTCCTTTTTGAGCGTTTTCTATCCAGCTCATCAGCGTTAGAAAGGGGCTTTTGATCTTTTCAAGGCGTTGCTTTTTTTCGTGATTTGCGTTTTTCATTCCGATTAAACCCACTGAACCCTCTCATCACCTTCTTTACGTTCAACCACCTCGCCGATAACAAAAACGTTTTCCTTCATGGCAATGAGACAATCAATAATTTCCTGGGCATCCTTTTCATGAACAACGGCAATAAAGCCGATACCGTTATTAAACGTACGCATCATTTCATGTTCTGATATGTTGCCGGCCTCCTTAAGATACGTGAACACGGGCGGCACATCCCAGCTGTTCTTTCGCATGACAACGTTACACCGTTCCGGGATAACCCGAACAATGTTTTCTGTGATGCCACCGCCGGTTATATGGGCAAGTCCAAAAACCGGCAGATTCTTTATAATGCTGAGAAGGGTTTGTGAATATATTTTTGTGGGGGTCAGAAGTTCTTCGCCGATGGTCTTGCCAAGATCGGGTATATGAGTGTCAATTTTCAGTTTTAAAATGTCAAAACAGATTTTGCGTACCAGCGAATATCCGTTGCTGTGAAGCCCGCTTGATGAGATTCCGATAAGCTGATCCCCAACGTGGATGCCCGAACCGTCGATAATTTTGCTGTTTTCAACAACGCCCACGGCAAATCCGGCCAGATCATATTCATTATCTTTATAAAAACCCGGCATTTCGGCGGTTTCACCACCGATAAGCGCACACCCGGCCTGTTCGCAGCCCTCTCCGATCCCGGTGATTACATCAACGGCGATTTTTTCTTCCAGCCTTCCCATTGAAAGATAATCCAGAAAGAAAAGCGGTTTTGCACCCTGCACGACGATATCATTAACACTCATGGCAACCAGGTCTATACCGATGGTATCGTGTTTTGACATCATAAAGGCGATTTTGAGCTTGGTCCCCACACCATCGGTCGAACTGACAAGAACCGGACTTTCCATGTTGGTGATGTTGAGAGAAAACAGTCCGCCGAACCCGCCGATCTCACCAATAACACCCGATCTGGGGGTCTGATGTGCTATTTTTTTTATCTTGCCAACAAGGTTTTCGGCCCTATCAATATCTACACCCGCATCAGCATATGTTAGTGATTTTGTCATATAAATCCCCTATCCCAATCAACCGAAAAAGTACTTAAAACTCCTATAACTATTAAAGAATCCCGACCCTGAGGCATAGGATTTCAACGTTACCGTAAAGGAATTTTATCTGTTTTATAAATTCATCACCAAAGTACGAAAATTATTTTTGTATGGAATTTCGTGGTTATCCTTTGAGGATGTTTGGCGCGCCTTTCGAATTTTTGATCAAAAAAATAATCCTATTTGGCTTAAAAGTCAAAACAAAATTTTTGACATAAAAAACTTTGTATTGTAAATAGAAAATAATTTGAACTATGATATTCTGACGAGCCGGCTTCCGTCTCGCAGAGCCTGCGGCTTGCAGAAAACCAAACCGGATTATAATATCCCATTATTTGAAATAATAAGCACAAAATTTTAAATAGTGTTCGTCCATAAATCTATATTAGTCACAAATTAAGTTTCCAATGCAGAAATTAGCAATTTTTCGCAAGGTCAAGGACAATTCTGCAGGATAGCGGAATTGGATGGCTGAATAGCCGCCCGTAAGGGCGAGGGGCATGGACGCCCCGAGTCAAATCAAGGAATTACGCAGAGGCGTACAAGTGGTACGCCGCACAAGTGATTCCGCAGATTGACGCAGAGATTGAGGAAAAGGGCAATTTCTGGATGGAAACTAACTAGGGTAAAGAGGTTATTTAAATGAAAACTTTCGCCAGACTCGATCGTCTCCCACCGTATGTATTTGCAACCGTTAACAAAATCAAAATGGATGCCCGGCATGCCGGAGAGGATATTATCGACCTTGGAATGGGAAATCCCGACATGGGCACGCCACAGCACATTGTCGACAAGCTGACAGAAGCCGCCCAGAAACCCCAAAATCACCGTTATTCGGCATCCATGGGTATCACCAAGTTGAGAATGGCCATTTCCAGCTGGTACAAGCGAAGATATGATGTGGATATCGATCCCGATACAGAGGCAATCGTCACCATCGGCGCCAAGGAAGGAATATCACATCTTATCCTTGTGACCATCCGGCCCGGAGACGTAGTCTTCACACCCAACCCGACTTACCCGATCCATCCTTACTCGGCAATTATTTCCGGGGGTGATGTGAGGGGAATCCCCGTGGGTCCGGGCAACGATTTTTTCGATAATCTGATGAGCGCCACCCGGCAGACCTGGCCGAGGCCCAAGGTTTTAATTATCAGCTATCCCCATAATCCCACAACGGAAGTCGTTGATCTAAAATTTTTTGAAAACATCGTGGATTATGCAAAAGAACACGACATCTTGATCGTCCACGATTTCGCTTATGCAGATCTGGCATTCGATGACTATAAACCCCCCAGTTTTCTCCAGGTCAAAGGCGCCAAGGATATTGGTGTTGAATTCTTTTCACTTTCAAAAAGTTACAGCATGCCCGGCTGGCGGGTGGGTTTTTGTGTGGGGAACAGCGAAGTTGTGGGAGCCCTTCGCCGGATAAAAAGTTACCTTGATTATGGTATTTTTCAGCCGATTCAGATTGCATCCATCATCGCCCTAAACGGTCCCCAGGAATGTGTCAAGGAAATATGTGATGTCTATAAAAAACGAAGGGATGCTTTGATATCAGGCCTCAACCGGGTGGGCTGGGGGACGGAGAGCCCTAAAGCAACCATGTTTGTTTGGACCAAAATCCCTGACAAATTTATTAAAATGGGATCTGTGGAATTTTCCAAAATGCTCATTAATGAGGCCCAGGTTGCGGTTTCACCGGGTCTTGGATTTGGCGAGTACGGTGACGAATATGTGCGTTTTGCTTTGATAGAAAACGAGATGCGTATAAACCAGGCCATAAGAGGAATACGAAAGATAATGTAACCCTATTTGAGCGAAAGTCGAGGATGCCCCATATTCGAGGCATCAAGGGCGAAGCCGTAGTCGTCTACTGCGAGCCCTTGATAACGAAGAAGATGGGGCATCATCGGCTTTCCTGAAAGGTAAACAAAATAGGATTTTTTTATCAATTTATTTCTCATTTATAGAAGAGTTATGAAAATGTAGTTGAATTTTCTAAAATGTATAATAAATCAAACACATCAAATATTTTTCCTATTTTGTTTACGATCAATTAGGGTGTAATTCCTGTTCAGGAGCGAATCGCATGAAAAAAATAAATATTGGTTTGCTCGGCTGCGGCACGATCGGCACAGGTGTTGCAAAGATTCTTATTCAAAACAGGGACCTTATCCGCGCCCGGGTGGGAGCCGATCTGAACTTGAAATATGTTGCCGATATCGACCTGAAAACGGATCGCGGCATACGATTTGATAAGGGAGTCTTTATCAGCGATGCGTATAAAGTGGTGGATGACCCTGATATTGATATCATTATCGAACTGATCGGGGGAGAAGGGATTGCCAAGGATCTTATTTTAAGCGCCATTGATAAGGGCAAACAGATAGTTACCGCAAACAAGGCACTGCTTGCCGTTCATGGTAATGCCCTATTCAAGGCCGCAACCCAAAAAGGGGTAGATCTTGCCTTTGAAGCCGCCGTGGGCGGCTGCATGCCGATCATCAAATCACTGCGGGAATCTCTGGCAGGAAATCACATAAAATCCATGGCCGGCATCCTGAACGGTACCTGTAACTATATTCTCTCCACCAGCACGGATGACGGGAGCAGTTTTGAAACCGTGCTGGCCAAAGCACAAAAAAACGGGTATGCCGAGGCGGACCCGAGCCTGGATATTGAAGGCATCGATACCGCCCACAAACTTGCCATTCTCACCTCCCTTGCCTACGGCATGGAGATTAATTTTAAGGATATATACATTGAAGGCATCTCTAATATAGACCCTATGGATATCGATTTCTCCGGACAGTTTGGATACAGGATTAAACTTCTGGCCATCAGCAAGAACCTGGGCGACACCATAGAGGCAAGAGTGCATCCCACCATGATTCCTTTTGACAATCCGCTTTCCAGTGTGGGCGGCACCCTTAATGCCGTGACCATCTCCGGTGATGCCATCGGTGATATGATGCTTTACGGATACGGAGCCGGGATGATGCCCACTGCCAGTGCCGTGGTCGGCGACACGGTCGATCTGGCCCGAAACCTTTTAACCGGATCAAAAGGCCGGGTTCCGTTACTTTCATACCAGATGAATAATATCCGGAAAATTCCCGTTATTCGGCTTGATGAAATCAGAACGTATTATTATTTCAGATTTGCCGCCGCGGACCGACCCGGTGTGCTGTCAAAAATATCGGGTATTCTGGGTGATTATCACATCAGCATAAAATCGGTGCACCAGAAAGGACGAAAAACCAAAGGCTCGGTACCCATTGTCATGCTCACCCACCTTGCCAAAGAAGCTGATGTACAAAAGGCGTTATCCGAAATTATGAATCTCGACGTGGTCAGTGCCAAACCTGTTCTCATAAGAATAGAGGATGAAAACCAAGAAGATTGAATATCGAATGTGAGGTGCCATGCATATCGTCTGCTCCGACTTGGAAGGAATTTTTGTACCGGAAATATGGATAAATGTGGCCGAAAAAACAGGCATTAAAGAACTCCGGCTCACCACTCGTGATATATCCGATTACGATGTATTAATGAAAAAACGTCTCGCTATCCTTGACGAGAACCGGCTTAAAATAGATGATATCAAAGCGGTGGTCGCCACCATGGATCCTCTTGACGGGGCATTGGAATTTCTTGACTGGCTCAGGTCACGCACCCAGATCATTGTAGTTTCTGATACATTTGAACAGTTTGCACGTCCTTTGATGCAAAAACTCGGGTGGCCCACACTGTTCTGTCACACGTTATCGATAACTCCCGACGGCTCAATTGCCGGGTATAAACTGCGACAAAATGACAGCAAGCGGGAAGCGGTAATTTCGTTAAAAAGTCTGAACTACGATACCATCGCTGTGGGGGATTCTTATAACGACATTACCATGCTAAAACAAGCCGATACCGGCATCCTTTTCGATCCGCCCGAAAATGTAAAAAACGAATTCCCCGAATTTCCGGTAACATACAACTATGATGATCTGAAAAAGATTATTCAACAAATAATGTCAGACGAGCCTATATAACTTCAGCAATTCTAATAATGGAAAATATATCTCCTACAGAAACGATTTTAAGCATGGAAATCGACCTTGGGATACTGGAGTGATGGAGTATTGGAATGGTGGCTAATGATGGGACTCTTAATAATTCCAGCATGTTATCACTCCGATTTTCCAACTGTGAATGAATCGAAGTTACTTATTTAAAATTTTATGATTACCCACACAACGACATGCCGGGTCATCTACGGCGATACGGACAAAATGGGATATGTTTATCATGCCAACTATTTTCGCTGGTTTGAAAGCGCTCGGTCCGAGATGTTCAGATATTTAGGGGTGCCGTATAAATCAATCGAATCCAGGGGATTTTTTCTCCCCTTATCCGAAGTTCACTGTAAATTCAACTCTCCTTCCCAGTACGACGATATTTTACGTATAGAAACTTCACTTGACACCAATATCAAGGGAGGTATGAAGTTCGATTACCAAATTTTTAGCGAAGATGGTACAAAGCTCCTTGCCAAAGGATATACAAAACATGCGTGTATGGACACGAACGGCCGGGTCGTGCGCCCGCCAAAGTTTTTGATGGACGTTATTGAAAAGTATCGCACTTCCAATTAAGACCATGCCTATTGATATTTCAAAATTCGACGGATGCAATCTGCTTGTTGTGGGTGATTTGATGCTCGACGAATATCTCTGGGGTGAAGTGGATCGCATATCCCCGGAGGCGCCGGTTCAGGTGGTATCGATCAAAAACGAGGATTACGCCATGGGCGGTGCCGGCAATGTGGTCACCAACATCGTTGCTCTGGGCGCAAAAGTTACAGCGGCCGGGGTCATCGGCACGGGCAGAAATGGACAGATCCTGCTCGATAAATTCAAAGACCTCGGGGTGGATACGGCCGGCATTGTACAGGAACCGGGCATGCCCACCACACAGAAAACAAGGATTATTGCATCCCATCAGCATGTACTCAGAATCGACAGAGAAACGGATAAAACCATATCAGATTCAACAATAGATAAGATTACAAGATTCATAGAAGATAAAATTGCCGGTGTTGATGTGGTATTGATTTCTGACTACGGAAAGGGACTGATTACCAAAACCTTGCTCTCCAGGCTGATATCGGCCGCTAAAAAGCACAAAAAAATTACTATTGCAGATCCTAAAGGACTCGATTTTTTAAAATATTCCGGTGTATCCCTGCTCACGCCCAACAAAAAAGAAGCCGCCTTGGCTTCCGGAGTTGAAATCGTTGATGAATCGACCCTGTTAAAAGCGGGAAACAAAATTCTTCAGACCGTGGGCCTGGATAAGCTTTTGATCACCTGCGGCAAGGACGGGATGGTTCTTTTTGGTCAAAACAGAGAGCCTTACAAAGTCAAGGCCAAAACACGACAGGTTTATGACGTGTCGGGCGCCGGCGATACGGTGCTTTCCGTGTTCGGGCTTGCAATAGCGTCAGGTGCTTCATTTAAAGACGCGATGTCCATTGCCAATACCGCCGCCGGAATCGTTGTGGGAAAAGTGGGCACGGCAACCATTTCAAGACAAGAATTGGCCACGGCATTAACGCCGTATCAAGACTCTATTTTATCTAAACAAAAAAGAATATCCGAACTACCGGTTTTAATAGAAGAACTTAAGAAAAAAGGTAAGCGGATTGTTTTGACAAACGGTTGCTTTGATCTTTTGCATGCGGGCCATATCATGCTTTTTTCCGCTTCAAAGGAGCTGGGAGATATCCTCATTGTCGGCATAGACGATGATGATTCGGTTAAAAAATTGAAAGGATCGGGAAGGCCTGTCATCGGAGCAAAAGAACGGGTTAGGATCTTATGCGCCCTTGACTCCGTTGACTATGTTATCGTTTTTTCTTCTATGGAGTTGAAAAAACTCATTGAGATCATACAGCCGGATGTTCTTACCAAAGGAAGCAACTATACCTCTGAAGAAGTTTTCGGGCGTGAACGGGTTGAACAGCTGGGAGGAAAGGTGGTTTTGATTCCGGTTTCAGAAAATATTTCATCCACACGAATTATTAATGATATTAAAAGCAGCACCTAAAATTGTCTATATCTGCTGAAACAAATTAGAATGCCGTATCTAAAGGAAAATACCGACGGGATTACACTCACGGTTTTTGTTCAACCCAGGTCCTCAAAAAACATGATTGCAGGACTGCAAAACCATGCCCTCAAAATCAAGCTTACCTCTCCTCCTGTGGATGGCGCTGCCAACAAGATGTGTATTAAATATCTTGCAAAATGGCTAAAGGTTCCCAAATCATCCATTGAAATCGTATCGGGACATAGAAGCCGGACAAAGCGGCTGCTTTTGCGATACCAAAATGAAAAAAAACCTGCCGGAACTGAGTCCGCACGTATTAGGTCTTTGATAGCTTCGTTAATAGGCTAAACCCTTGTATAAAAAACATGGCAACCAATATGAAACGTTCACAATAACAAAATATTGCATCTTTGCAGTGCATCATTCACAAAGGGACAAACCGTGAAGTCCACAAAAAGGCTAACAACTGCCATGTTATTTACCCTTCGGAAAGCCGATGATACCGCATCTCCTGTGTTGCCAAAGGTTTGCAATAGACGACTATGGCTCTTCACCTCCGGCGCCTTGGATCTGCAGCATCCTCGACTTTTACAAGGGTAAAAAATATATTGACATATTTTTAATTTATAGTTATATAATCAGTTTGCAATTAATTGATGCGGGGTGGAGCAGTCTGGTAGCTCGTCGGGCTCATAACCCGAAGGTCATCGGTTCAAATCCGGTCCCCGCTACCAAAAATATCAAGGGTTTACACAATTCAAGTGTGAGCCTTTTTTATTGGGTGTGTCGTTTTTGTGTCGTTTTTATCAAACAACTCAATAACTTTACCCTGTTTCTGCTCGGCTTTAGACGAATCATCGCTGTTTAATTTCGCCTTCACCGCTTCCATGAAAGCAGAGCCATCATTTCGCGTCTTCTTGGGTATCCAGGAATAGTATCGAGTAAAAATCATCTGCAAAGACGAATGCCCAAGCATATGCTGAACCCATCCAATATCTTCACCTTCAGACAGCATCATCGTTGCGAATGTATGTCTTGTCTGTATTGGTGGTCTATATTCAAAGCCAGCCTTTTTCAATGCCGGTATCCAAACAACCTTACGATAATGGTCAGGGTTCATACGGTCGCCATCTTTGGTCAAAAAAATGTGCTTGTTCTTACCGGTCAACCTTTTCTGCTCTTCAAGGGCTTCAACGACAAAATCTATACAGTCAACATACCGTTTTGATTTTTTAGTTTTTGTTTTACCTTCCCTGCCATACACAAATCCCTTGTTTATATGAAGTTTCCGGTAAGGTTTCATCTTTTCTTTGTAGTCTGGCCATTCAAGCCCGTCGATCTCCCCCGAACGTATACCTGTATAAAAGCGTACGGCGGTATATGGTTTGTAAAATGGGTCAACGGCATTAAAAATTACTAAAACTTCATCGGATGTAAAAGGAAAAATGTCTGGCAGTTCAGCCGATAGGTTATCCACCTTCAACATTATATTGTCTTGGATGTAATCTTGTTTATGGGCCATCTTAAAAACGGAGCGCATGGGAATTAATATATTATTGATCCTTTTCGCACCGCATTCCAAGCCAGCCTTAAGCCTCTCCACATCAAGGTAATGAATGTCCTTGATAGGAATATCCTTAAACGCTGGTAAAATATGTGTGTTCATAGCAGACCTGTAATCTCTCCAAGTGCTGTAAGCAACCGTATTTTGGTGGATGGAAGCCCATTCTTTGGCGACTTGACCAAATGTAAGGTTTTCATCCGTATTAAAATTTACCTGCAACTGACCATGCAAACGATAATTTTCCAACAGTTTAAAAATTGCAATTTCTTGACAGAAGCCAAAGATAATATT
>Ga0315537_1000856_pt1 | contig 24135 bp, 17 predicted proteins | sample SalMarSW160270MG_FD_203091 | JGI IMG/M metagenome (GOLD analysis project Ga0315537, IMG submission 203091) | Salt marsh sediment microbial communities from the Plum Island Ecosystem LTER, Massachusetts, United States - Salt Marsh Sediment SW1602-70 ...
ACGGGCATAACCCAATGGAACTGTATCGTACCACTTTCCCAATACCGGTTAACGGCTCATTGCTTTCGTATACAAAGCCGGCCGTTTTCATGGGATCATGCTTTACGGAACAGATCGGACAAAAACTGACGGAACTGAAATTCCCGGTGGATGTCAATCCGTTTGGCGTGATCTATAATCCCTGGTCGGTTAAAAATTGCCTCGACGTGCTGATCCGGGAGAAGGAATTTACAAAAGAAGAGCTTCATTATTTTGATCATCAGTGGCTGAGTTTTTATCACCAAACCAGCTTCTCTCACCCCGATCTTCAACAATGTCTGAAAACTATCAATGACGGTGTCCGGTACTCATCCGGTTTTCTGAAAACGGCTGAATTTCTGTTTATTACATTTGGTACGGCACGGGTTTTTACCTGGAAAGAGTCGGGACAGGTGGTTTCAAATTGTCATAAGATTCCGGCGGATCAATTTGAGAGAAGGATGCTCTCACCGGGAGAAATCACCAGGATGTTCGTGGACCTGATGAATGAATTATCGGAATTTAATCCACGGTTAAAGGTTGTTTTTACGGTAAGTCCTGTCAGGCATTGGAAAGATGGTGCGGTGGGGAACCAGGTTAGCAAAGCCACCCTCCTTCTGGCTATTCACAACCTGAAGGAGAATCTTCCTGGAACCGCATATTTCCCTGCCTATGAGATCGTGATGGATGATCTGAGGGATTACCGGTTCTATGCCGAGGATATGATCCACCTGAACCGGACAGCCAATGAGTATATTTGGCGGCTGTTTAAACACTCTTTTATTGAGAAGGAGAGTCAGGAGATCATCTCAGAGATAGAAAAGATACTGGAGGCAGTTGCCCACCGGCCGATGAAACCGGATTCGGAATCCCACAGGAAGTTTCTTCAGGAAAGCCTTAAATATACCCGGGATGTGCAGAAGAGGTATCCCTTCCTGGACCTTAGCCGGGAGATGGATTATTTCGCAGGAAAAGAGAAGTGAAGATCAACGTCTGGCTCCTACGGAGCCCAGTGAAATCCTGCAAAGCAGGGCTGCTATACTGCTATTTCACGGGGCGGGCCCCATAATAATATAATAGAATATCTTTTCCGCTCCATGGGAGCGGCATGTTGGTAGACTAGGGATGACAACCCCTTTAAAAAACGGTCCAACTGCATTGCCATTCATTGGGAAAACCTTCCATGGACTGCCGTCAGGCAGGCATTTCCCCCCTCTCTACTCAACAACCAGCTTCTGCAGATACACCTTATTATCAGCAACGATCCTGACGAAATAGATTCCTGCCCGCAGGTTTGCATCGGTCACTTTAATCAGGTTAGTGCCGTTGGCGGTTTCAAAGGCTTTTTCAAATACCACTTTCCCGGCAATATCGTAGATCTGAAGATTCAGTGCGGATGCAGTAAGGAGCTCTGCCTGCAAGAAGAACTTTCCATCACCCGGATTCGGGAAGATGGTTACCGGGTTTTCACGGACTTCAGGAATGTTTGCGGAGGTATAGGCGAAATCAAAAGTTTCGTCGGATATTGCATTCCCCACCTCATCCTCCACTCCATTCACCGTAAGGGTATGGGTTCCTGAATGCATGCCTGTGATGTTAAGGCTAACGTGCGTGTTTTCATAGAGGTATGCGCCAAGCACAGTAATGCCGTTGTTGATGCTGTAGTTGCCTGTTACCTGGGATGTGGTGGCATCGAGTCGTTCGTTAAAATCGACCATTAACCATGTTGAATCGATGACTCCGATTGCTGTAATATAGGGTGCATCCGTGTCGTTCCCTGTAGTGAAATCATTCATGTCCCGCATCAGGATCTGGTATTCTGAAGCATACTGGCTCAGTACCCCGGTGATATTCACCACACCCGCTGGAAGTTCATGTCCCACAAGACGGGATTCGTATCGTGAGAAGATGGGCATGGAACCGGTTCCGTCACTGAAGGTGTATGAATTGTTGCCATCGGGAATAATTATCCCTCCCTCGGTAAACTGTGCATTCCTGATCGTGACAAGCATTCCTTCATATTGTTCACTGACCTGGGATACGGACAGTTCAATTGGTTCAATGGGCGTGCCGGAAGCGAAATTATATACGTAACTGACATCACCCAGTTCAGTCAGGTTCTGGTATTCGGAAACTGTCCCTGCTACAACGATACTGTCACCAACCTTTCCCCATTGGCTTGATCCGAACACACACATTCCGCTGTAAGGATCTTCCGAGGATTGGATATAAAAGGTATTATCAAAGTTGGCAATCACAATGCCGGAAGTGATCACATCCTGGTTATTCAACGGGCTTGAGCTGCCTGTTCCCTGGATCGCGGAGATGGTAGTTAACCCTCCCTGATCAATTGTTTTGGGTACCCGGTATGAACCATGAACAGCCTGGTCGTTTGTGCCATCGGTAGCACCCACCTTGAAATAGAGGTATTCATTTTCCGTAAATCCTGTGAGATCGATGGTCCCGGTATAGACATCGCCCGAAGAGGACATAGCTGATTCATGGGCTTCGGAGTTGTATGAGTCACCCCAGAAAAGGGTAACATCGGTCAGTGTGAGGATTGAGGTAACCCGTACGCTGATCTCTGTCAATTCTCCGCTTACCGGATAGGCAGGATTCATCTCCATCTCCCCGATAGCAATATCCGGCACCGGATCGCTGTTCCAGATAAGATCGGCAAATTCGGGATGGTCGACAAACGGATTCCTGTTTTGCTGCGACTCCCAGATCCGTTCGTTTCTCCGTCGCTCAAAATCGGATGGCGGGAAATCCCGGTTCCATTGCAACAGGGTGGATAACTTCCCGTGTTCCGGGGCAGGGAATGTATTCAGGGCATCTACTGTTTCAAGATCCAGTTCATCATTCTCCCCTTCATACCGGGTTGCCATGTAAAAAATGATCCGGGCAACCTGTCCCTTTACCGCATTGGAAGGTTCCCACTGGCTGGATGTATAGTACGTTCCCGGAGCCTCTATTATTTCGGTACCGGTTGCAGAGCATTCATCAAAATCGAGGTTGCTCCTGAGGATATTCACGGAGGCATCCGTGGGGCGAAGGTTAAACGCATCCCCATCCATTGGCCTTATACCTGAAAAATTACCGTGGGATTTTGCCCAGACGTGCTCACGGTTGATTTGATCAGGGCCCGTTCCATAGGTGTCGGCATCCTGTGACCGCTGGGTATAAAAAAGGATCACGTTGCTCTCATTCAACGGATCCGCATCGGAATAGTTAATGATATATTTTGCCTGTGAATAGGAAAAATCGATATGCCCGCTGATGATATCATTCAGGATCGATTTCAGTTCACTGCCATTTTTCCCATCGGTACCGTTGTAATACCCGGCCGGCTGAGCAAACAGTGTTAGTGGAAAGATCAAAAGGGCAACAAGTGTATATATCTTCTTCATCTGGTTAAACTGGATCATAAAACATTAGAAAAGGATTTGTAAAGATACATTATATCTTCTGCCGAGACCAAAGAATACGGCTGAAGATTTCGCATCAAAATCATTATAGGTTTGATAATTATAGGGATCGTTATTCTGAGCCGTTGCGATGTACTTTTTATTCATCACGTTCAGCACATTCAGCCTGATCTGGCAGCGGTAATTCCAAATTTTAAAACCATAACCTGCATGCAGGTCGAGCAGGAAATAGCCGGGAATCTCCCATGAATCCCTGGGTGGACCGTGCTTATCGGTACCTTCATCGTACCATTCATAGGAATCCGGTGAACCGTCGAGTGTAATGGGATCGAACTCAGCATAATAATTGGTGAACCAGGTAAATTTGGGTTTCAGGTAGGCCCCTTTGATTGGCTCGATACGGAGCTGCCCGGCGACCTGGGTCTGTGCAGAATTCCCGACATGCACACCCTGAGCATCAAAGTATTGTTTTTTTACCAGGTTCCTGTTGTCGTCATAGATCCTGACCGTATCTTCTGAGTTCCAGCGCCAGTCACCCAGGGAAACCAGTCCTTCAGCATCAAGCCAGTTTGTAATTTTGAGGATGAAATCCATTTCTATTCCCTTGTGCAGGGCATCCATACCGTTAATATTGACCGATTGTTCTTCAAACTCTCCCGGAGAGATCTCGACCGATATTCTGGATGCTGCATCAACAGGCTTGTTTTCCCAGGCGGTATAGTATCCGTTCAGGTTGAAGGAAACATGTTGACTTTTAAAGGAATACCCCATTTCGATCGCTTTCACCTTTTCATTCAAAATCTCGCGGAAGAGGGTATTGTCATAGTCGAAAACATTATTAAACCTTGGAGCTTTGCTAAGATAGCCGGCATTGATAAACAGGTTCATCCTGGAGGTAAGGTTATAATTTGCCCCGCCTTTAATGGTCCATCCGGGCAGCTCCTTCCACTCGGTTTCGGGCTCCAGCTTAAAGTAGTCTATTCTTTTATAGGCTGAGTAAGCCCCGGTAAGGTTTATGAATGATGAAATGGAATTGGTAATGTATTCTGCTTGGAAAAAGAGTCCTCCCCACCGTACCAGTCCTTCGTAATAATAATTGTTTTTATCTCCTTCGCCCATCATGTGTTCAGCCGGATTGCTCAGATCCATGTTCTCATCCGTAAAGTCTGAGATGGCATAATCGCCTCCCAGCAGGTCATACACGGATTCGTAATGCGTTCCCTTGTAACTGCGCAGATCGATCCCTCCGGATATTGAGAGTTCCTGTGTAGCGTCGTAACTAAGTGTTGAGAGGAGTCCGTACCAGAAATGTTCATTGGTCAGTTTCCGGAGGTAATTGGTTGCGGCATGGAGCTCTGGATCATAAAACGGACTAATTGAAAATTCACTGATGTTCCTGTTATACACGTTCTGGAAACTTTTCTGGCCCAGGGAATCGGGTGTAATGGTTCCTTTTTCCCGGATCCCACCTCCTCTGCCGATCGACAGGTAGGCGATGTTTGAAACATACAGCCTGTCGCTGACTTTCCAGAAATCTTTGAGTGTGATCTGTGGTTTGTGGTACTGGTTCTCCCGTTCGCTTATGGGTTTCGATTTGGCATCCGGATTATTTTTTGTCCTGGCGAGGTACCCCCAGTGCTGGTTATACCGGACACCCCTGGCAGGCCAGATTTCAATATCATTCTCGGGGACTCCCAGGTCCCGGGCGATCTCCGCATCGTAAAACTGGATGGGCAGTTGATAGGATCGTTGACCGTGTTTTTGAGGGGCACCGTAAACCGATGCCGAAACAATGTGTTTTCCCAGTTTCTTATCCAGTTTCAGGTAGTAGAAAAATTCTTTCGCCCAGGTTTGATCGACCCAGCCATCGCTTTGTTTATATGAACCGGCAACTGAAATTCCCCATCCCCTGGATGTTTGTCCGGAGGAGTAACCGAAGGAGGTTTGCAGGAAGCCATCGGATCCCACCTCCTGTTTGACGCTACCTTCTTTTCTTGCATCGAGGCCTCTGGTGATGATGTTGATCGTTCCACCAACGGATGGAAGGGCCAGCTTGGAGGCTCCCAGCCCCCGCTGAACCTGTATGGAACGGGTGACGGCATCCAGGCCGAACCAGTTGGACCAGTACACGTGACCGTTTTCCATGTCGTTTACCGGTACCCCGTCCAGCAGTACACCAACATTACGGCTGCTGAATCCCCGGATGGTTACCTGTGCATCACCGTCACCCCCCCCTTCGGGTGTGGCATATACACCCGGGGTTGAGTTTAACAACATGGGAATATCCTGGCCAGCGATCTCTTCCTGCAGTTTTTTCGGTTGAATGTTACTGAATGCAACCGGTGTTTCCCGGGAACGGGCTACATCGGCTACCACCCGGACTTCATCCAGGACAATGGTAACCAGCTCAAAATGCAGGAATACCGGTTGATCAGTTACTTCTACCCTCTGCGTTTGGGGTTCAAATCCAACATAGGAGACACGGATGTTGTACACACCGGGCTGGACTTCCATGGTAAACGTTCCATCGTAACCGGTTACCGTACCCATTCCTTCAGCCAGCAGTACATTCACACCGATCAGCGGCTCCTTGTTCTCCGAGTCGATAACCGACCCGGTAATGGTCTGTTTCTGACCATACAGGGAACAGGTAAACAGCAAAAAAACGGGGAAAATAAATTTTATTCTTTTCATAATCCTTTACCGAAAGTGGTACGATCCTGTTAATATCCAGGTTAACAATGACGGATGTGGATCTTCCTCCCGGTGCTCTCTATCTGATCAGCAGCTTCCGGTATGTTTCTGTTTGATTTTCCAATTTAATTTGTAGCACATATATACCCGGATTAAGTCCCTCAACGGGTAAAGAGATAGCATGTGATGATATAGGTTGTGATACCTTACGGAGAACCCTTCCTGTAATATTTAGCAGCCGGATCTCAGTCATTCCCATTTGTGATTCAATTGAAAATGATGAACCGGTAACCGGATTGGGATAGATCTTCACAAGGCTGGAATACTCCGGAGGTGTGATGGATGAAGGTTGTCCGGTGATGGTGATTACGATCTGTCCGTATGTTCCCGACCCATCTTTTGAGATAGCCTTTACGATAACATCCCCATCTTTCATTGCGGTAACCAGGCCCTCACTGTTCACGGATGCTTCACCGGTACCGTTCTCCACCACCCAGTAGACCGGTTTGATGGTGGCATTTGCCGGTTCCACGGTTGCGGTAAGCTGACGTGTACCCGCGGGCGTATCGATGGTTGTATTACCCCCTTCTGCAGTAACGGTTATCCCGGTAACCGGGACGACGGTCTCGTTGGTGACCCGGATCAGGACGGTAGCCTGCGGGGTTTGTGAATAACCGTCATGGGCTGTTACCTGGAGCCAGAAGCTGTCGCGTTCGGCTATGATCAATCCATTGGGATCGAATACCTTGATTTCTCCCGTTTGGATATTCATTTCAAAAGGGATCAGACGGACATCGCTGATATAAACAAAGTTGTTATAATTGATGTAATATGTTAGCGGATCCTCTTCTTCATCGGTTGCCACCGGATTGCCAATAGCTGTCCCTGCAGCAGCCTGTTCAGCCACAACAAATTCGTAGGAGTAGATCGGGAAAGCAGGAGTCTCGTTTGCCGGTGCCGGGTCAAAATCATGCCAGCCGAGGTATTCGAAGGTGTTGGCTGAAAGTGTATCCCACTGTTCCAGTGCGTTAAATTCCGACGGATTGGTGGTCACGCCTGTGGAAATACCCGGTTTCCGTATCAGGGTATGATCTGCTGTGATCGCTTTTCCCACACCGGTAAAGTAGGGGTATGTGTCACTCCAGGCTTCTACCGTGCCTCCATCCGGAAGTTCAGCCTCTGCCGGAGCTGGAGGGCCCCAGCGGGCAAAGAGGTCAACCAGGGTGCCGTTGCTCTTTTCAAGTGCTACCGCATCATTCCCGTTGAAATACATCGCTTTGCTGATGTCGTATACCGGGCAGAGGAAAACATCCGCCCGCTGCTCCAGCTGTTCCCAAATCGGAGCTTCCTGACCCTCACCTTCCGGATCCCGCTTATCCAGAACCACAACGTAGGAACGGTAAGGCTGTAACTCGAAAGATGGCAGATCGATATACCACTGTGTCTCAGGAGGGGGGATATCCGCTCCATTTGAATACCGCGTTATGCGATAACCGCCCAGATCGATCGCCGCATCGGTCGGGTTGAAAATCTCAAGCGCTTTGTTGGTTGACCACCCCTCCACATATTCTGAGATGATCAGATCGGTTTGTGCATGTATCAATCCTGAAAAACAGAAGATGATGAGGTAGAGTAGAAGTTTTTTCATATACTGGAATATAATGGTTAATACTAAAGCAATACCTGGAATAAGGGGTTAAAATTAGTAAAATCATATCAGAATCCAGGGCATCGGAGAAGCAAAATATTAACAATGGACAGAAACAGCCTGTAATGAAAGTGAGTGTAGAGTGATTGGAATAAGATTTACTTTATCTGCTGCCGTACAATTTTTTCCAGATCCTCGGGTGTATCAATGGAGAGACTGTCGTATTCGGTGGTTTTAACATAAATGGTATAGCCATGCTCAAGCCAGCGGTTCTGTTCCAGTGATTCTGCCAGTTCAAGTTTGGAGGGTTTTAACCGGGTAATTTCACGGAGTATATCCGCTTGATAGGCATAAATACCAATATGCTTCAGGAAGTTGTGATCCCGGATCCATTCCGGGCGTTCTTTACCCCGGATATGGGGGAGGGGTGAACGGCTGAAGTACAGGGCTTCCTGCCTGAGGTTACAGACTACCTTGGTTATGTTCGGATCATTTAACTCTTCAGTGGATTCTATCACCTTTGCCAGGGTGGCTATCTGGGTAGCAGGATCACTGAAACAGGTCATCAGATGCTGAATCTGTCCGGGATGAATGAATGGTTCATCTCCCTGGATATTAATCACGACATCCACGATCCGGTTATGTTCTGCTGTAAACTTTTCAAGGGCTTCAGCACACCGGTCAGTCCCACTGGCATGCTCGGGTGAGGTGAGAATCACATTTCCCCCGAAATCCTTAACAGCTGTTTCAATCCTTGCATCATCCGTTGCGACCACAACCTGCTCGAGAAGGGATGATGCCTGTTCATATACGCGACGGATCATCGGCTTCCCGGCAATGTCAGCCAGCGGCTTACCGGGGAAGCGGGATGAATGATACCGGGCGGGGATTATACCAAGAAATTGGATCATAGCACGTGATTGAAGAAAATTTCAAAATACATTAAACAAATCAGATACCTTCGAGACACTGTTCAATTACTTTAGGGAAATGTTCATATTCAAGCTGATGAACCCTTTCGGCAAGACTTTCCGGGGTATCCTCTTTTTTTACCGGACAGCGGGCCTGAAAAATAATCTCTCCTTCATCGTATTTTTCATTGACATAATGGATGGAAATTCCCGATTCAGTATCCCCATTATTGATCACGGCTTCATGAACATGCCTTCCATACATCCCTTTTCCGCCATATTTGGGCAGAAGGGCAGGATGAATGTTGATTATTCGCCCCGAGAATCGCTGCAGGATAGTTTTGGGGATTAGCCATAGGAACCCGGCAAGGACCACAAAATCAATCTGAGCATCCCGGAGCTTATCCAATACCACGTCTGTTTCGTAGAATTCTTCGCGTGTAAAGATGAAGGATGGAACACCCAGAGCGGTTGCACGGTTGAGCACATAGGCATCTTTTCGATTTGAGAAAACCAGTGCTACCGTTATCGTTTGATGGCCCTGAAAATACTCAATAACGTTTTGTGCATTGGTCCCGGAACCCGAAGCAAAAATTGCAATCTTTTTCATATACAATGACTTACAAATAACAATTCCATTAAAATTACGCTTATTTTCAAAAATTGAGGAAAAAAAACATATAAAAAACCAAAAAAGATTATTTTTATTTGAATAATTATTGTGAATTACATTTCTTTGCACAGTTACATTTCACCGTTAGTATTAATTAAAACTAAAAGTTATGTCAGACATTGCATCAAGAGTAAAAGCGATAATCGTTGATAAGCTTGGAGTTGATGAAAATGAAGTAACAGATGAAGCTAGTTTCACCAATGATCTTGGAGCAGATTCGCTTGACACGGTTGAGTTAATCATGGAATTTGAAAAGGAGTTCAACCTGGGTATTCCTGATGATCAGGCAGAAACAATCAGTACCGTGGGAGAAGCGATCAAATACATTGAGGAGAACGCTAAATAATTGTTGATACTGCGTTAAAAGAGTATACATATGGAGTTGAAGCGTGTGGTTGTAACAGGCCTTGGAGCGATTACTCCAATAGGGAAGAATGTTCATGAATATTGGGATGGTCTGAAGAATGGTGTTAGCGGGTCTGACTGGATCACACACTTTGATGCCGAAAAATTCAAAACCAGATTTGCCTGCGAAGTAAAACACTTCGATCCCCTCGATTACTTTGACCGGAAAGAGATAAAAAAGTTAGATCTGTTTGCCCAGTTTGCTTTGGTTGCTATTGATGAAGCCATTGTTGATTCGGGTATTGATCTTCAAAAGATCGACATCAACAAAGCAGGGGCGATCTGGGGTTCCGGTATTGGTGGGATAAAAACATTTATGGATGAGATAAAGGGCTTTGAAGCCGGGGATGGAACACCCCGCTTCAGCCCTTTTTATATTCCCAAGATGATTTCCGATATTGTAGCCGGATTCGTCTCTATGAAATATGGATTCCGGGGTCCCAATTTCGGTACCGTTTCTGCCTGTGCAACATCAACCCACGCATTGATCGATGCCTACAATTACATCCGTCTGGGAAAGGCAAATCTTTTTGTGTCGGGTGGTTCTGAAGCAGCCATTAATGAGGCAGGAATGGGTGGCTTCAATGCCATGCAGGCCATTTCAACCAATAACGATGAATACAAAACCGCTTCCCGACCGCTGGACAAAACCCGTGATGGTTTTGTCATGGGAGAGGGAGCAGGAGCCCTTATCCTGGAAGAGTATGAACATGCTATAAGCCGGGGAGCGAAGATCTATTGTGAAATTGCCGGAGGTGGCCTCTCTGCCGATGCTTACCACATTACAGCCCCACATCCTGAAGGACTGGGTGCAGCACTGGCCATGAACTCAGCACTCGAGGATGCAAACATGAAACCGGAAGAGGTTGAGTATGTCAATATCCATGGTACGGCAACTCCACGGGGAGATATTGCTGAAATGCTTGCAATACAAAAAGTCTTCGGTGAACATGCTTATACCATGAATATCAGTGCTACCAAATCACTCACCGGACACCTTCTCGGTGCAGCAGGCGCAGCCGAAACCATAGCGTGCATCTTTGCACTTCAACATGGAATAATCCCGCCAACCATCAATTATTCTCACCCTGATCCTGAAATTGATAGCAAGTTGAACTTAACCATCAATGCGTCACAGAAAAGAGAAATAGATACAGCATTAAGCAACACCTTTGGTTTCGGTGGACATAATGCCAGTATTATCATAAAGAAACTCTCCAGATCCTTTCGTGAATAAAAATTCATCTAACCTGCTCAAGGCAAATTTCACAGGGAAACGAGCGTTTTATTCCCAATTGAAAGCAATCCTGGGTTTTCGCCCCGGAAACCACAAACTGTATGAATTGGCATTTGTTCACAAATCGGCTTCCATAAAACTGGCAGATGGATCACTCGTGAATAATGAGCGACTCGAATTCCTGGGTGATGCAATCCTGGATGCCGCCATTTCACACTACCTCTTTGAAATGTATGATAATCAGGATGAGGGATTTCTGACCAAAATAAGATCAAAGATCGTGAACCGTGATAACCTTAATGCACTGGCTGAAAAAGTGGGGATTGACAGGCTATTGATTTCAAACGTTAACCAGAATATGCTCGGAAAAAACCTCTACGGTAATGCCCTGGAGGCATTGATCGGGGCCATTTACCTGGACCGGGGATACAGGTTTACAAGAAAATACCTGATACGCCGGGTTATTCATCATCATCTTGATCTGAAAGAACTTGAAAAAACCGAAATAGATTTCAAGAGCCAGGTGATTGAATGGGCACAAAAACATAAAAAGGAGATACGCTTTAGTTCATCCGATCATTTTGATGCGGAAAATAAATCGCTACACTTTTCTGTAAAGTTGTTTATCGACGAGCAGACAGTTGGCTCCGGAGAGGGATTGTCGAAGAAAGAGGCAGAACAACATGCATCAGAAGAAGCGCTGCACAGACTGGAACCTGCAGACAAATAGCTTAGCGCATTGATTTTTTCATAAAATACTGGAATAATGGTTATTTTTATCCTGGTTATTCCTGATGATGATGAAAAAGAGATTACATAAACTTGCCGTTGAACCGGATTATCGGTTTTTTCTCATTGGCATCTCTTCACACGAAAACGATTATCACCTTTGCTGGGCTATAAACCAGAAACTGAACCTTAACCTGCAGAAAAGGGCAAATTATGCATTGTTTAATCCGAAACTGAACACCGACCAGGAATTTTCATTCTATGCTTATGAGGATGAGGAAAGCTACCTGACCTATTACTTATTGTCAAACCGTTGTGATGATGGTTTCCTGGTCGAAGAGTTCAGGAACATCGATTTTTTAATGCAGGTGCACGGTGAATTGCCAGAGGAGGAGCAGGAAAAGCTGATCCGCAGCCTGCGATCGATTCCCATTATCAGCACCTCCTTTGCCATTGATCCCCGTACCCTGAAATCACGGGACCGGCTGTTGCTTCAATGAATAGAAAAAGGCTGCCGCGTTTGCGACAGCCTTCTCTTTTTTTAACCCTAAAAATTTAACCTAAAAAAATAATTACTATTTAGCTTCTTCTATTTTTTCTCTTTTTCAGCCTTTTTCTCTTTTATCTCTTTCTTCTCTTCGGTTGTGTCCTTCTTTACTATGGTAATCTCAATCTCTGCTTCTCCTTCTTTATTCTGTTTCTTAGTCACCTTTACGTTGTTCTTTACAACAACTGTGCCATCCTTATCATTTTTCAGGAAGACATCAAATGTTCCCGCTTCATCATTGTGGGTTTTGATATAGACACTTCCTCCTTTAATATCCTGAATCTCATCGCCTTTCATGATGATAATGCTACCATCTTTTTTCTTGATGACAATCTCTTCAACGTCATCCAAATCTGTTTTTTCCTTAACCACATAGTAGGCTCCCACTTTATCTTCATCCAATTTCTCAAGATCCTTTTCACCAACAAATACAGCCACCGATTTCAGGGAATCTGTTCCCTCTTTCTTCAGTTTAATGGCATGAGTGTGCAGATCACCGGAACGAAGAACCTGAAGATCAATATCTTCAATACCAGCGATTCCCTGTATCAGTTTCTTTAACTCATCGCTATCTGCTCCGGATGTAATATGGAGTGTTGTATCCACCGTTACTTCATCATTTTGCATAACTTTCAGGTGAACTTTGGTCTTCTCCTCATCCTGAGCAAATGCAGTCATTCCCAGAAACAGTATTACTGTAACCAGGAGAAATGGAAAACTTTTTTTGCTTGTTTTCATGAGTAATTTTCATGGTTTGTTTTATGCAACAAAAATACATGGAAGTTATGTTAACGAAACTTAAGGATTGTTAAAGATTGTTAAATATGAATCAGATATATTGAGTAACCCTATCTTTGTATTGTTATGAGCAGAAAGCTGATATGGATTCTGACCATTGTCATGTCTGCTGCATTGCTGGGTTTGATCGGTGTGCAGGGGTACTGGATCCGGAATGCTGTGGAGGTTAAGCAGCAGCAGTTTAAACAGGTGGTAAACAAAGCGCTTGCATCGGTCATTGAACAGCTCGAGGAGATGGAAACCATGAACAATATTGTTGAGGAAATAATCAGCGATTCCATCCCCGGGGAAATCCAGATTATAGGGAACGATGCTGATGATAGCCTCAGCACACGGATCATTGTTGAATCGGGAACAGCAGTCCTCCATGAAGGCAATAGCATCATCTATTTACCCGTCATGCAGTCATACATCCCTGATTCGCTGGATTCCCCTCCTTCATTTCCTGAAGTACGTATCCAGACCCGGGAGCATTATGAATCCTATGTCATCAGGCGAAATGATCTCATAGCATCATTATCGGACAAGGTTGACAATAAAACGATATTCGTTGAGAATGTCCTGAAGAAGATGATCAAGAAAAACCCCAGGATCGAAGAGAGATTGGATCTTGCGATCCTGAATGATTTGATCAGCAAAGAGTTTAGCCAGCGGAATATTGAGTTGGATTATGAGTTTGCCGTGCGAAAAAGCCCGGAGAATGAATTTATTTTTCAATCGGAGGGTTTTGAGGATATCACAAAATCGGAAGTATACCAGAAAGCACTTTATCCAAATGACCTTGTATCCCATTTTAACTTTCTGACACTCTATTTTCCGAATGAAAAGAATTATTTTTTGAAATCCCTGGGATTCATGGGAGTCTCCTCTGCCCTGTTGACCTTGTTACTGGTCCTTATTTTCCTGTCTACACTCTATATCATCTTCCGGCAAAAGAAATTATCGGAGATCAAGTCGGATTTTGTGAACAACATGACCCATGAACTGAAAACGCCGATATCCACCATTTCGCTGGCATCGCAAATGTTAAAAGACGATAGTATTCCCATCATGGAGAAGAATGTGAACCAGATAACCAAAGTTATTGATGATGAGAGCAAGCGTTTGGGGTACCAGGTTGAGAAAGTACTGCAGATGGCTATTTTCGACCGGGGAAAAATCAGGTTGAAAATGAAGGAGATGGACATTCACCGGCTTATTCAAAATGTGGTTTCAAATTTCACCATGCAGGTTGAAAACAAAAATGGTACCATCGGTCTTCAGCTGGAAGCTATCCCCTCCACCGTGGGTGTTGATGAAGTGCATTTTACCAATATCATTTCAAACCTTCTGGATAATGCCATAAAATATTGTAATAATAAACCGGAAATACTTATTCGTACAGAAATATCCGGAAGAAAGATTATTATCTCCGTAGAGGATAATGGTGTTGGGATCAGAAAGGAAGATCAGAAACGCATATTTGAACGATTCTATCGTGTTCCTACAGGTAACATTCACAATGTTAAAGGATTCGGACTGGGATTAAGCTATGTAAAAAAGATTGTTGAAGAGCACGATGGCACAATTGTTGTTGATAGTCAGCCACAAAAAGGCACTCGGTTCTCTATATCACTTCCAATTAATACTGGCAATAATGCATAAAATCCGTATCCTATTAGCAGAGGATGATGAAAACCTGGGTTCCCTGTTGAAGGAATATCTCCTGGTTAAAGGGTATGAAACCTGTCTCTATGCAGATGGGAACAAGGCGTATAAGGGATTTATACAGGAGCATTTTGATCTCTGTTTGCTGGATGTTATGATGCCCGTAAAAGATGGATTTACACTGGCGAAAGAGATCCGGTTGATCAACAGCGATATACCGATCATTTTTCTCACTGCGAAATCGATGAAGGATGATGTGTTGGAAGGCTTTTCACTGGGTGCCGATGATTATATCACCAAACCCTTCAGCATGGAGGAACTGCTATTCCGGATCGAAGCCATTCTCAGAAGAACAATTCCCGGCACCAATGATCAGCAACCGGATCAATACGAAATTGGTGATTACCTGTTTGACAGCCAGAAGCAGCAGCTCATTAAAGGGAAAGAGATTCAGAAGCTGACAACCAAGGAATCGGAACTCCTTAAGTTGCTGTGCAACAATAAGAATAAAGTCCTGGAGCGGAATTTTGCCCTGCGAACGATCTGGATTGATGATAATTATTTCAATGCCAGAAGCATGGATGTTTATATTACCAAGTTACGCAAATACCTGAAGAATGATCCCTCCATCCAGATTATCAATATTCACGGGAAAGGATACAAGCTGATTTGTTAATCCCCAAGGTGCCATTTTTCTGGTTTGTTAAACCCTTTCAGTTTTGCATATTCTTTAGCCTGGTGCATGAACGCCTGCAACCGCAATTCAATGGCTGCATCATCCTGTCCGTCGTATGCAATGCTTTCATAGGGAAGGTTGCCATGGTCCTGTTTGAATTTATGGGATACGGAAGCAATAACCGTTCCGGGCATACAGGTAAAGGGCAGAATATTAACGATCCCGGATATATTCGTATTGGCAAGAAGGACAGAACTTCCGAGGTTAAGAGCCGGATCACCGTCATAATGCCTGTGAATATACGGTCCGCAACTGTCGAGCATCTCTCGTATCGTGACATCCCTCTCTTCTTCAAACAGTCCGTGAACGGCTTTATGCAGGTTTTTCGCTGAAATGTTCTGGGAGACATTCTGTATTTTTGATTTGATCAGGCCTTTAACATCTCCTTTCCACAGGCTATCCCGGGTGTAGCGATAGGTTGAGTAACTCAGCCATTCGGAAAAGGGTGCGATGAAGGTTTCGGCACCGAATTTTTCCAGTCGCTGAACCAGGTATCCGCTGCAATAGGGATTATCCCTCATGAATATCTCACCTACAACGGCAACAACCGGTTTCCGTTCACCATTGATGAGCTGTATTTCTTTAAACTTCTGAGCTTCACGATGCAATACTTCAGAAAGGTCTTTTGCACCGTTTTCAATGGACCGGACGACAGCATTCAAGGCTTTCTGATAAACCCGGTTTGTTTCTCCGGGAATGGCTTCATAGGAAATTCGTTCCTGTTTTAATTTTCTGAGCAGGTCAACGGCGACAAACCCTTTCCATGCCGTATACCGGAATTTAGTCCCATGTCCTCCCGATATATCTTCATACGATGTCTCATTACTGGGAGAGATGATTTTGGTATCCTTATATCCCAGGCGGTCAAAGATCAGCCGTTGAAATTTATTATATTGTCCGAAGCGGCAGGGGCCGTTGTGATCCGGCATGAAAAAGCTGATCGTTGAAGGATCCACTCCGGGTTCCATCAGTTTTTTAAGAAAGCTTCCGGTAGTGCAGATCATGGGGAAGCACTCCCGGGCTGATGTATACTTTCTGCCGATCTCGAGTGCCTCCTTATCCTGCATGGGTAAAACTTCCGATTTCAGTCCACAGCTTCTCACTGCTGCTGCAATGGTATACGCTGCATCGCACATATAAGGAAAGTAGAGGATCCGGTCTTCCAGCGGAGATGATTCCATGACGCCCGGACGGTACACTTTTTCCATTCTGCCTTTTGACAACCTCGATCCCCTCAGGCTGTCGAGAAAGGCTTCATAGCGTGTAATCATGCCGGCATCTGCACTGTGTTCATCGATCTCAATCTCAAGATAGGGTTTGCCGGCCATCTCCTCATGCACGAAATGGGAGAGGAATGAATCGGGACCACACATAAAATTTCCCATGTAAATGGCATGCAGTTTTTTATCCCTGGCAACGATCCGGGTTGCAGCCAGTACCTTCTGCCCGTTGGGCCAGTACATCTGGGGATAGTCATCAGTAATGTGCTCACTGCCCAGTGGCAGATAATCAATGGGTATGGGCAGTACATCCTGGTTAATCAGCTTTTCAACCATCCTCAGGTTCAGTGCAGGGTCTCCGGTATTGTAGGAACGACCAAGGATAACGAGTGCCTCCTTGTCATCCGGCAGATTCTCCAGTACCTCCTGACCACGTATTATCAGTTGATTTTCGAATGCGACCTGCAGTTCGTCTGCTTTCCGGATCGCGCGGATCACCTTCTTTGACGAAATCCCGAATTTCTCCTTCATGAAGTCCGAAAGCTCCCTGTCCAGTACTTTGCCGAAATACCTGAAATTCAACGTTGGAACAAGCATTTTCTTCTTCAGATCTTCGCTGGTAATTGCAGCTTTCACCATGAAAGGGAAGGTTTGAACCCATGGGCAGTTGTAGTTGCTGGTTGGGTTACCCTCCTCGGTTTTGGCATTGATGATAAATGGTGTAAAGACATGGTCCACCTCTTCGTTTTCAAGCAGATCCATGATGTGTCCATGCATCAACTCAATGGGAAAACATGTTTCCGCAACGATGATCTGGAGCGACTTCTTGATCAACTGGTTATCCGACTCGGGGGAGATGACCACATGAAATCCGAGTTCCTGGAAAAATGTTCTCCAGAAAGGAAATTGTTGATAGAACAGGACCAGGGCTCTGGGTATACCAATGGTGGTCCTGCCGTTCTTTGGCTCCTCCTGGAAATCCCCCATCAGATAAGATAGCCGTTCATCAAACAGATTCGGTATTCCTTTTCCCTTGCCTTTTCGTTCATCCAGTTCATACCGTTCACACCTTCCCCCGTAAAACAGGGGCTTCTTTTCTCCTTCAATCCGTACTCTCCGGATCTCACATTGGTTCGAGCATGACTTACAGGTGAATCGATCCACTTTATACGGTACCTTACTGACATCAAATCCCTTAAACCGTGTTTGTTGACCTTCAGCCATCGATTCCCTGGCAAGCATGGCTGCTCCGATGGCACCGGTAACATCAAAGTGGGGGGGGACAATGATTTTCTTGCCGGTAACTTTTTCAAAAGCGGCTACTACCGCTTTGTTATTGGTAACTCCACCCTGGAAAAAGATATGATCACCAATGCGTTTTTTCCGGACCACTTTTTGAATGTAATTCTCAACAATGGAGTATGCCAGGCCTCCAACGAGGTTCTCCTTCTCCACTCCTTTTTGCTGATGTGAATTGAGGTCAGATTCCATAAACACGGTACACCGGCTTCCAAGTCCTGCCGGCTTTGGAGCTTCAAGTGCCAATGCACCAAACTCTTCAACAATATTGATATCCAACTTTTCAGCCTGTTCTTCAAGAAAAGAACCCGTTCCTGCAGCACATACCTTATTCATCTCGAAATCAACAACCACACCGTTATCGATACTGATGTATTTTGAGTCCTGGCCGCCAATTTCAAAAATCGTATCGACCCGGGGATCGAAATCAATGGCTGCTGTTGCCTGGGCAGTGATCTCATTCTGTATCGTATCGGCACCGATAAAATCTCCGGTAAGGTAACGGCCTGATCCGGTGGTCCCGGCACCTTTAACAATCACTCTGTCACCAACCTCTTCATAAATTTCTGACATCCCTTTTCTGATCGCCTCGAGTGGTTTACTGGCTGTGGGTAAATACCTTCGGGCAATGACGCGGTTCTGATCATCGATCAGCACCACATTTGTACTTAACGATCCCACATCCAATCCAAGGTATACCTCTGTTTTTTTTGACCCGGCAGGAATGGAATGAACCGTTTTGTCGTACGTTGCATCCGATTCCTGAAGCGGTTCATGTATATCACCTCGGGCATGAGCCGTGGTAAGGTAGTGCTCCAGTGCCTCCAGCCCCTTAAACCGGTTCTCTTCAATATCTTCCTGGTGGAGAATGTGGTAAAGAGCGCCGATTGCCCCCATAGAAGCATAATATTCGGGTATGATAAAATCAGTTTCACTGGTTTTGAGCAGCTCCCGGAATGCCCTGACTACACCTGCATTAGCAGCAACACCTCCCTGAAAAATGACAGGAAACTCAAATTGTTTTCCTTTCCCCAGGGCACTGATAAAATTCCTGGCTACTGCAAAACAGAGGCCTGCAACAATATCGTGTACCGGTGTGGCAATTTGTTGAAGGTGTATCATATCACTCTTGGCAAAGACACTGCATCTGCCGGCAATTCTTGGCGGATTTTCGGATTTTAATGCCATCTCTCCAAATTCCTTTTCAATGGCAACGCCAATTCGTTTTGCCTGCTGGTCCAGGAACGATCCAGTTCCGGCGGCACACAGATTATTGAGTGTAAAATCGGACAAGCGGCTGACGTTCTCCTTCTCATCTGCATGCATAAAGATCAGTTTTGAATCCTCACCCCCCATCTCAATAACCGTTTTAACGTGCGGGTATAAACGGGCTACTGAAGCCGATTGGGCAATGATTTCGTTAACAAAATGCCCGCCAACCAGTTCAACCGCAAGTTCTCCTCCCGTACCGGTGAAAGCCAGGGTCTTTATGGATTCGGAAGGATGTTTTTTGAATATATCGCCAAGCAGTTCTTTGAGTAAATGAAAAGGTTTTCCGTGACAGAAATGATAATGGTTTTCAAGGATGTTCATCTTTTCATCCATCAATACCGTATTGATCGATATTGAACCGATATCCATTCCCAGATGTAGCTTTCTATCCATGAACGAGATATTTCAAACAGGTGTATGTATAGATATAGATCGCTAAATATATATAAAAAATGTAAATTAAGAAGACAAAGTTACGAATTTGACGGGTTTGACCAAAGAAACTTAATCGAGCTTCAGGACGGCCAGGAAGGCTTGCTGGGGTACTTCAACATTGCCCACCTGACGCATGCGTTTTTTGCCTTTTTTCTGTTTTTCAAGCAATTTACGCTTCCGGGTAATATCCCCTCCGTAACATTTGGCCGTTACATCCTTCCGCAGGGCTTTAACGGTTTCCCTGGCAATGATTTTGGACCCGATAGCAGCCTGTATGGCGATGTCAAATTGTTGCCTTGGTATCAATTCTTTCAGCCGCACACACATTCTCCGGCCAAAATCATAAGCATTGTCTTTATGGATAAGGGTGGATAGTGCATCCACCATTTCACCGTTCAGCAACACATCGAGACGCACCAGGCTTGCCTTTTGGAAGCTGGATTGGTGGTAATCGAATGAAGCGTATCCTTTGGATATACTTTTCAGTTTATCGTAGAAATCAAAGACGATTTCGGAAAGGGGCATTTCAAACGAGACCTCTACCCGATCGGAAGTAAGATAAACCTGGTTTTTAAGTGTTCCCCTCTTGTCGATGCAGAGTTTCATGACCGAGCCGACAAATTCTGATTTGGAAATGATTTGCGCTGTTATATAGGGTTCCTCTATATAATCGATGACAGTGGGTTCAGGCAGACCGGAAGGGTTGTGAACTTCGATGACCTCACCTTTCCTGGTGTGGACCCTGTAGGACACATTCGGAACAGTGGTTATGACATTCATATCAAATTCCCTGTCCAGTCTTTCCTGCACAATTTCCATGTGCAGAAGTCCCAGGAAGCCACATCGAAAACCAAAACCCAGGGCAGCAGATGATTCAGGGGCGTAGGTCAGGGATGCATCATTGAGGTGCAGTTTATCTATTGATGCACGTAGCTCTTCGTAATCATCTGCATCCACCGGATAGATCCCTGCAAAAACCATGGGTTTAACATCTTCAAATCCTGCAATTGCTTTATCACAGGGGTTCTCAACGTGTGTAATGGTGTCTCCAACTTTTACTTCGCTGGAGGTTTTAATCCCGGATATGATATAACCCACGTCACCGGTTTTCATTACATTGCGCGGTTCCATCTTAAGTTTCAGTACTCCCACCTCATCGGCATGGTATTTTTTCCGGGTTGCCACAAACATCACATGATCGCCGGTTTTTATCTCACCGTTCATCACCTTGAAATAGGCGTGAATACCCCGGAAGGAGTTAAATACGGAATCAAAGATTAATGCCTGTAACGGAGCATTCGGATCCCCTTTTGGCGGGGGAATTCGTAAAACGATCTCTTCCAGGATGCGGTCAACCCCATACCCGGTCTTTCCACTCGCTTCGATGATATCGTCCCGTTGACAGCCAACCAGATCAACAATCTGATCTTTCACTTCCTCCGGCATGGCAGCCTCGAGATCCATCTTGTTCAGCACCGGAATAATTTCCAGGTCATGTTCAATGGCAAGGTAAAGGTTCGAAATGGTCTGAGCCTGGACCCCCTGGGTGGCATCGATGACCAGCAATGCCCCTTCACAAGCGGCAATCGATCGGGATACTTCATATGAGAAATCAACGTGTCCCGGGGTATCGATCAGGTTCAGATAGTAGGTTGAATCCCCGTGCAGATACTGCATCTGAATGGCATGACTCTTAATGGTGATGCCTCTCTCCCTCTCCAGTTCCATGCTGTCAAGCACCTGGTCTTTGAAGTCCCGCTGTGAAAGAGTATTTGTTTTCAATAACATCCGGTCAGCCAGGGTACTTTTACCATGATCAATATGGGCAATGATACAAAAGTTTCGTATGTGATCCATCCCGGTAAAACGTCAGTTCAAAACGAACTACAAAGATATTTATTTCAACCAATTATTAAACTGGGGTTGTAATTTCCTCGCTCATTTCAACCACCGGTTACCACCGATGGCTCGTCTTACGGTTACGAAGTCCGCCCTGTGAAATAAGGATTAACATCTATGCTCCTTCAAATAGAATATTCTATTTCACAGGGCCAGTATCGTCAGTCAGTTACCGGTAACGTTTTCAAAACCGTAAAACGAACGACGAATACCGACCCGGGTTTCGTTACCGAACACCGTTAGTTGTTTAAGGCCTGTCTGCTACAGGAAGGATTAAGGGTCGTGAATCGGTGACGAGGTTCGTTATTCCTGATCATCCATTGTGATGATTCCCAGCTCAGTGAGGGTAACGGGTTTGTAATTCGTGGGGGGAAGGAACACCGATTCACCGAGGGATTCCTGACGCATATCAACTACCTCATTCACGGTTTGATAGCCAATTTTGTATTCTTTCGTCCGCAGAACGTATTTGTTCTGTATCAAGCGGTTGTATTCAGTCGAGGTCTGGTACACCAGTTCGTTTTTAAAGCCCGTACTCAACTGGCTAAGCAGGCGCAGGTATTTTCTCTGGTCCAGATCACTGGACACATCCAGCTTCTCGGGGATCCAAAGATCTTCCATGATTACTCCATTTAAAAAAACCTGGGATTTAGCGGTTTCATACCCCAGGATCGTATCTTTTTCAGCCGTTTCGCGGATAAAAATATCCAATGTGGAAGTGGTATCCGGATTTTCCATGATCCGCATCATGGTTTCAAACGTTTTCCTTGCTTCATCCTGTTTTTCTTCCGGTAGCTTCTTGACCTCGAGATCGATCATCAATTCCAGTGTCTCCCTCACCTCTTTCCGGTATTCTTCCAGGGTTCCTTTCCAGTACATGTGAATCTGGGGTTTCAGGAACGTAATCATATTCCGGTTCAGGTCAAAAATCGTTGTAAGATCCGGGTCCACTATTTTGATCCTGTTCTCCTGAAAATAGACGAGGTGACTCCTTATTTCCTGGTTATCTGTATCATAATTTTCAATCGTGAGTATCCATCCGGGGTAAGCTTTTGTTATCAGGATGAAGAAAACAAGCACAATTCCCTGAATTCTTTTCATGATTGGTTTTTGTTGGTTTGGTCTATCAAAATTACCAATAATTTCTGAATTTCATTTTTTTTTAACCCGAAAGATGGTAATTTTATGAAGAGACTGAAGTGCAATATCTACCTGAACTATACCGATCATAAAATAAATTTCATCATGAAAACGAACAGACGTCAGTTTTTAACCAGATCATTCGCAGCAGCAGGAGCGGTAGCTGTGGGATCCTTTATGAACACTGCTTCTGGAAAAAATTATTCCAGCCCCATGGGTGATGCGTTATTGACACCACCGACAGATATCGAATCAGACGAAGATTTCTGGTTTTGGGTTCAGCAATCGTTTACGGCCTCTCCCAATATCATGAATCTGAATAACGGCGGTGTATGTCCACAACCCAGGGTTGTCCAGGATGCATTCGAACACTACAACAGGATAAGTAATGAGGGACCAGCCTATTACATGTGGCAGGTTGTGGGGGAGGGAAGAGAGGCAGTAAGGAAGGATCTGGCACGTCTTGGAGGCTGCTCCCCGGAAGAGGTAGCCATACAGCGGAATACCACAGAAGCACTGGAAACGGTAATCTTCGGAATGAACCTGAAGAAAGGTGATGAAGTGGTATTGACCAAACAGGATTACCCGAACATGATCAATGCCTGGAAACAGAGAGAAAAACGAGACGGAGTTGTCCTGAAATGGATCTATCTTCCTCAACCCGTGGAAGATGACGACCTGATCGTGAAAACTTATGTGGATGCCTTTACCTCAAAAACCAAAGTGATAGAGATCATGCATATGATCAACTGGTCAGGACAGATCCTTCCGGTGAAAAAAATCGCAAAAGCCGCCCATGACCATGGGATTGATGTTCTGGTTGATGGAGCTCATACCTTCGCTCACCTGCCCTTTCAAATACCTGACCTGGATTGTGAGTACTTTGGCACTTCACTCCACAAATGGCTCTATGCTCCCTTCGGCACAGGCATGCTCTGGATCAAAAAAGAGAAGATCAAAGAGATCTGGCCCTTTACTGCTCCCGGAGATCCGGGAAGTGATGATATCCGGAAATTTGAAGCCATGGGTACCCGCTCGTTCCCGGCAGAACTGGCCATTGGAAAAGCCATCGATTTTCACTATATGATCGGCCAGGAGAGAAAAAAGGAGCGACTGAACTTCCTGCGCAATTACTGGATGGAGCGGATACGGGATATCCCGGAAGTTAAATTTTTTACCTCCTTTGATCCGAAATATGCCTGCGGACTGGGGAATTTTGGGATCAAGGGAATGACACCGGGAGAATTGCAAAAAGCCCTCTTTGACCGCTATAAGATATTCACCGTGGCAATCAACTGGGAAAACATCGTTGGCGTAAGAGTTACGCCGAATATCTATACCACCACCTCCGACCTGGATCAGTTCGTGCAAGCCGTGAGAGAGATTGCAGGGTAGGACA
>Ga0315537_1000860_pt1 | contig 24089 bp, 21 predicted proteins | sample SalMarSW160270MG_FD_203091 | JGI IMG/M metagenome (GOLD analysis project Ga0315537, IMG submission 203091) | Salt marsh sediment microbial communities from the Plum Island Ecosystem LTER, Massachusetts, United States - Salt Marsh Sediment SW1602-70 ...
TCAAACACCCCTCCCCCCAGTTGCTTAAAGAAGCCGTCTACGGGCTGCCCGAGCTGCACCGCGCCCAGCTGGCTTCGGCCAAGCTGGTGGCTAACCCCGGCTGCTACCCCACCAGCGCTATACTGGCGCTGGCGCCAGCGGTTAAGGCGAAGCTAATCGGGGCGGATATAGTTATCGACAGCAAGTCGGGTATCTCCGGCTCCGGCCGCAGCCTGAATCTGGGCAGCCACTACGCCGAGGTCAACGAGGACACCAGCGCCTATGCCCTGGAGGGGCACCGCCACATGCCCGAAATCGCCCAGGAGCTGAATCTGGTTGACCCGCAAACGTTCTCCATCACCTTCGTCCCCCACCTGGTGCCCATGACGCGGGGAATTTTAAGCACCTGCTACGCCCCGCTGGCTAAAAAGATAGTGGAGAAGGAGCTCAAGAAGCTCTATAAGGACTTCTATAAGGACGAGCCTTTCGTCAGGGTGACCGACGCCCCACCCCACACCAAGCACACCTGGGGAAATAACAATTGCTTGGTCTACCCCACCATCGACCCGAGGGCGAATAGACTAATTGTCGTTAGCTGTATTGACAACCTGGTCAAAGGGGCGGCGGGGCAGGCCATCCAGAACATGAACATCATGCTGGGGCTGCCGGAGACGACGGGATTGGAAGCACTGGCGATTTATCCCTGATTCCCACCCCAAACAAAAATCCCCCCTCCCCGAAGAGAGGGAAGCAAGGGAGTCTAAATTAATACTCTTGTCGCCCACCGTATTTGTATACTAACTCAATACCGGCTTCTGCGAATAGTTGTTCACTTTCTTCAGAAAGCTGATATTTACGTTCACAAACTACTTTTTGAATACCACAATTGATCAGCAGCATGGCACAAGTCCGGCAGGGGGTCATTCTCGTATAGACAGTGGCACCTTCAATGGAAATCCCTCTTTTGGCAGCCTGGCAGATAGCGTTCTGTTCAGCGTGCACTGTCCGTAAACAGTGCTCGCTTATTTCACCGTTTTCTTGAATTACTTTCTTCATCAAATGTCCTACATCATCGCAATGAGGTAGCCCGGCGGGAGATCCAACATATCCTGTCGCCAACACCTGTTTATCTCGAACAATCACACAACCACTCTTTCCACGGTCGCAGGTGGCTCTTCTAGAAGCTGCGTCTGCCAGTTCTAAAAAGTAGTCATCCCACGACGGACGAACTCTTTTCGATCCATTATCTTTTGCCATGTTTTTCTCCAAGTATCTATTTTCTCATAGGTCGCTTGTTAAACCGACTACTTGCTGCCTTTCTTAGGTGCAGTATATTCAAGTATCTTGCCGATTTCAATATAGTGCAAATGGATGATATCAAAAAGGCTATACCAAATGACGCCAACTCCCCAAAAACAAAATCCCCCCTCCCCGAAGAGAGAAGGGGGGATTTCTTTTATCCTTTAAGTCTTAAACGACGATAAAGAGCGGGCACATCACCAGGGTGACGGTGGCCAGCATCTTGACCAGCACGTGCAGCGAAGGCCCCGCCGTATCTTTAAGCGGGTCGCCCACGGTATCGCCGACCACAGCTGCGGCGTGGGTAGGCGAGCCCTTGCCGATTACCTTGCCATTTTCGTCCTTGAGCTGTCCGTCCTCAATCATCTTCTTGGCGTTATCCCAGGCGCCGCCGCCGTTGTTCATAAAAGAAGCCATCATAATGCCGCCGATAGTGCCCACCATGAGCACGGCGCCAACCACCATAGCGGCGTCATAACCGGGGATAAAGCGGAAGATAACGCCGATGATAACCGGCCCCAGCACGGGCAAAAGCCCGGGGGCAATCATTTCCCTTAAACCGGCGCGGGTGGTGATGTCCACCGCCCGGGCGTAATCGGGCTTGGAAGTTCCCGCCAGAATGCCCGGGTCGGCACGGAACTGGCGGCGCACCTCCTCGATAATCTTGGAGGCCGTCCGCCCCACCGCCTTGATGGCCCAGGAGCTGAAGAGAAAGACAATCATCACCGCCAGCAGGGCGCCCACGAAGACCTCGATGCGGGCGATATTAACGATATTATAGAGCCCGACCTCGCCGAACTTGATAAAAGAGACCCTGTCCAGGAAAGCCTGGAAGAGCAGGAAGGCGGCCAAACCCGCCGAGACCATGGCGTAACCCTTGGTCAGGGCTTTGGTGGTGTTGCCCACGGCGTCGAGGCGGTCGGTTACCTTGCGCACCTCGGGCCCCGCCCCCGCCATCTCGTTGATGCCGTTGGCGTTATCGGTTATAGGCCCGAAGGTATCCATTGACAAAACGTAAGGGCAGGTCATGAGCATGCCCATAGTCGCCACGGCCGTGCCGAAAGCGCCCCCTCCGTAAACGCCGCTCATATCCCCCATCCAGAAGGAGAGCAGCAACGAGATGCCGATAACGAGTGCGGTAGCCAGCGTCGTCTCGAAGCCCACCGACATGCCCATGATAATGTTGGTAGCCGGCCCCGTCTTGGAAGCCTCGGCGATGTCGCGCACCGGCTTGAAACGCCACTCGGTATAGTACTGGGTGACGAAGACGATAACCACGCTGGCGGCGATGCCGATAAGACCGGCGCCGAAGAGCCACCAGTTATCCAGCATAAAGTAAACGGCTACCGCCAGCCCCACTATTGACAGGGCGATAGCCACGAAATAGCCCCTGTTAAGCGCGCTCATGGCGTTCTCTTTTTCTTTAGCCTTAACGCAGAGAATGCCTATCATGCTGGCGAGCATGCCGAAGCCGCGCACGCACAGGGGGAAGAGAATCCAGGCGATGTTCTCAGTGACCAGATAGGCGGCGATACCCAGTATCATGGCGCCGATGTTCTCCGCCGCCGTGGACTCGAAGAGGTCGGCGCCGCGCCCGGCGCAGTCGCCGACATTATCGCCCACCAGGTCGGCGATAACCGCCGGGTTGCGCGGGTCGTCCTCGGGGATGCCGGACTCGACCTTGCCCACCAGGTCGGCGCCCACGTCGGCAGCTTTAGTATAGATGCCGCCGCCGAGCTGGGCAAAGAGGGCGACGAAGCTGGCGCCGAAACCGAAGCCGACGATAAGGTGCGGCGCAATTTCGGGATTGCTAGCGCCGCCGTAGGCGAAGAAGATAACGGTGACGCCGATAAGGCTCAGGGCGGTGATAAGGAAACCGGAAACAGCCCCGCCGCGCAGGGCGACGTTGACCGCCTCGGTAAGGCTCTTCTGGGCGGCGGCGGCACAGCGGGCGTTGGACTTCACGGCGATGTACATGCCGATGAAACCAGCCACCCCGGAGCACACGGCGCCGACCAGAAAGGCGACGCCGGTGCGCCAGCCGATATCAAAGGCGCTCAAACCCTCCACCTCGGTCCCCCCCAGCACCCCAACCAGAACCCCGATAATAACGGCAATCGCCACCGAATAGATGGCGATGGTGCTGTACTGACGCTTCAAGAAAGCCCAGGCAGCCTGAAAGATAATGTCCCCGATTTCTTTCATCTTGGGCGTGCCCATGGAACGTTTGAGCACGTTTCGGGCTAAAAATATGGCGAAGATTATGGTGATGACTCCCGCGGCGGGCACGACCCAAAAAATAGCTGGCATATCGCCTCCTTTTAACGAATATTTTGGTGAATAGCCGTCAGGATTATACCATAGCAACACGGCGAGGACAAAAGGGGGATTCTACTTAAATATCTCAGCACCCCACCCAGATTTTATCTATTCCCACCCGCCACCCTTTTAAGGTAAAGAGGGGGCATAGCCCCCTCTTAAACACCCCAAAAATTAGGGTGAGGAAGGGCGTAACCCTACAGGGGAATTTTAAAGGGGTACCACCCTTATAGGGTGGGTATTGGGTGGGAAGAAAGACCCTGGGGGGTGGGGCAACCCCCCAAAAGCATTGCCTCTTTAGTCTGGCTCTGCTATGCTTAACCAGAAAGATGGCGACTAATAAAAGCACCTTTCGCCGCGCCGATTACCTCAAGATTACCGTCTTCGGTTTTGCCCTGGCTGCCCTCTGGGGCAGCCTGCATACCATCATCCTGCCGACAAGGATCTTAGACCTGGTGGCAGCATCGGAAAAGAGCACCTACCTGGGCCTCCTCACCTTCGCCGGCCTGATACTGGCCATAATCGTCCAGCCCATCGCCGGCGCCATCAGCGACCGTTCCGGATTTGCCTGGGGACGCCGCCGTCCCTTTATCCTGGTGGGCACGCTGGTGGCGATGCTCTTCCTGGTGGGAATCGGCTGGGCCGGCAGCTTCCTCACCATCTTCGTTATCTACTGCCTGCTCCAGGTCGCCTCCAATACCACCCAGGGTCCCTACCAGGCGTTCATCCCCGACCTGGTCCCGGCAGGGAAGCGGGGGCTGGCTTCGGGGGTCAAAGGCTTCCTGGAGATAGCCGGAGGGGTCGCCCTGCTCTACCCCATAGCCATCTTCATGGACCGCTACTCCGCGGGCGACGGTGGCTACTGGCTCTGGCTGCCCCTGGCGATACTGGGGGCTATCCTATTGGCGGCGATGGTCATCACCATCCTCACCGTCAGGGAACGCCCCGGCAAGGGCGGAGCCCGGCTCCCCCTATTCCCCACCATTTATAAGAGCTTCAAGATTAAGGCCAGGGTGCACCGCGACTTCATCTGGTTCATCGTCTCCCGCCTCTTTATCATAATGGCTTTCACCACCCTCCAGACCTTTGCCATGTACTTCCTGATGGATGTCGTCGGCGTTCCCGACCCCGCCGCCGCCACCGCCCGCTTCTCCATAGCGGCTATAGCCGGCATGCTCATCGTCGCCTATCCCGCGGGTCGGCTCTCGGACCGGGTAGGCCGCCGCCCGATTGCGCTCACGTCGGGGCTATTAGGCGCGGTGGCCATTGCGCTCATATTCTTCAGCCAGCAAAACTTCACGCTGATAATGCTCTGCGGCGGGCTGGTGGGCATATCATTCGGGGCTTTTTTGAGTAGCAACTGGGCTCTGGCTACCGATTTAGTGCCCAAGGGCGAGGAGGCGAGATACCTGGGGCTGACCAACCTGGCCACTGCTGGCGGCGCCGCGCTGGCGCGCCTCATCGGGCCCCTCATCGATTTCGGCAATGGTATCAGCCCCAACCTGGGCTACTCGATTATGTTCCTGGCCTGCTTTATCTACTTTATCGTCGGCTCGCTGCTGCTGCTAAAAATCGGGCGGCGCTAACCGAACCAGCCCAGCACGGTCTCCCACCCCCAGGCACCGGCCAGAACCAGAAGGACGTATTTTATACTCTTACCCGGCCAGGCTATCAACAAGAACTTCCATACCGGGTAGCCGAGGGCGCCAGCCACCACACCAGCTATATCGAAAAGGGGCAAAGGAGCGGCGGCGAAAGCAAAGATGGCCCAACCTCCCCACCGCTTCATCCAGTTCTCCACCATGGTGTACAGCCGGCCCTTGCGCTGTATCATCTTGCGGCCACCGTAGCCGGCAATAAAACCGGTCATCTCGCCGATAACTCCTCCGGTAGCCCCGGCCAGCCCTACCAGAACCGGGTTCAAATTAGGGTCGGCACCAAGAGCAAAGAGCACCACGATGCCGGGCACGGGTAAAATGATGGTGGCGCAGCTAATAAGGCCGACAAGAAAGGCGCCCAGATAGCCATAGTCGCCGAGCGCGGATACCTTGTCCCGAAAAACGAAGAGGACAATGGTAATAGCTACCGCCAGAAGCACGGTCAAGATAGGGATGATTTGCTTCCTGAGCCAGTGTCCTTCAGCCATTAAGGGTATTTTAGCACATTAGCCCCGCAAGCGGACCAGGGCGATTATGCCGACAATAAGCCCGGCCAGCCCCAAAAGTCCGGCGACGCCCACCCCGATAAGGGTCAGCGGTACGGCCTTCTGCACCGTAAATTCTTGGCTCAGGTTGCCCACGGTCACCTCGTATGTAGCCTCGGTATCCCGGCTCACCAGGAAGGCCACCGTCTGGCTAGCCCCGCTTTCCAGCGTCAGGCTCTGGCTGGCTGTCACCACCCCGTCTATGCTCAGCTCCAGGGACGTGGCGACCGTCTCCTCGGAGACGTTAACGGCTTCGACCTGCACCGCGATATTCTCGTCGGGGGCAGGGTCCAGCGGGTTAACCGTCAAATTCGAAAGGGCGATGGGGTTGACCGTCACCTCGGCGCCCGCATGGCCTATCTCCAGGTGGCCCGTGCTCAGCCCGTGCGCGCTTTTAACCGCCGACAGGACGAGGGTCTCGGTGGCGCCAGCGTCTACGGTCAGCCCCTGCGAGGCTTGGGTGCCGTCGCTCAACGTCAATGCCGCCGTATAGTCGCCGCTGCCGAAGCCGATGTTGGTCACCTCGGCGCTCAGCTCAAAGCTCTGTCCCCCGTCGAGGAAGTAAGGCTCGATGGTCACCGGCCCAATCAACAGGGCGGGGAAGGTGTCAATCCCGGCTTCCTGGCTGGCATCGTTCAGGTGCTGGGCGGGGATAAAATAGCCCCGTGAATCGCCCTGCCCCCAGGGCAGCAGCCCGATGCCATTACCCAGCTCATCGACCACCGGCCCCCCGCTCATGCCCGCCCAACTGCTGCCGTGAAAGCGGCGGGCGTCCATTTCGTAGATACGGGTCGAGCTGCCCAGCAGCCCCGTCTCTATGCTCGGCCCCTCCCGCCGCAGCCCGGTCACCATGCTATCCGCCGCCTCAATCATCAGCGCGGCAAAGGTGCCGGGACGGCCGTAGGGGTCGTCCATTATTTCGTCCATCGCCTGCCAGAACTCAAGGGTAAGGTCGATGCCAGCATAGCCGATAAGATAGGCGCGGCTGCCCTCCGGCGGCGTCGCTGCCTGCAGCCCGATATAAGGGGTGCCGCTTAAGCCCGTCTCCAGGACGGCGATATCCGTCCCCGTCTCCGGGTCTTCATAGAATAGGATGTCCTGAACCCGGTGCGCTTCACCCTCGCCGTAGCCATAGACGTAGTCCACCTCCTCGGCGGTAACGGTCAGATCACCCTGCACCCACGCCCACCACACCGTCGAGTAGTAATAGTTGTAGAAGCTGCCGAAGTCGACCTTTTCGTACCACTCGTCCTCGAACCAGATACCGCCGATAAAGTACATGATGGCGGCTTGTGTCAGTTCCTCATCCGACATGTTGACGCAGTGGGCGGCGGTAAAGACGTCGCCGTTCTCGTTGGCGAAGAAGCCGCTGCCCAGGCTTAAAGGACCCCGGGCCTCGAAGCTTGTCCCCAAACCGCTCACCCGGCCGTCAACCCAGGCCATAACCTCGACGGTAGCCTCCTTGGCCGCCGTCACCCCGGCCGGGTATTCCTCCTCGGCGCTAAAGGCGAACGAGGGCGCCAGCACTAATATTAAAGTTAAAAACAGACAAGCTGGTATTAGAACTCGCTTAAATCCGGTCATGGCTACTCCCCCTGGCTGGTTTATCCCAGTCGGTTGCAGCCTACAATAAAGCTAAACCCCTGTCAACACCGCCCCCTATTGTTGAAGCGAGGTCGTCTCTGCTATACTCTAGGGACGTGCCCCCATCGTCTAGAGGCCTAGGACAGCGGCCTTTCAAGCCGTAAACAGCGATTCGAATTCGCTTGGGGGCACCAAACAGACATCCGAGGTGTCGCTATGATGATAACCATAGAATGCCCCAAGTGTGGTACCGCGGGTAGCCAGTCCCTGCTTGAGCCGGACTACGAAGGCCCCTACCGCTGCTGGAAATGCCGGGAGCTTTTCGTAATCACCATAGAGGGTAACAAGGTCAAGTCCTGGAAGCCCCTCACCGAGGAAGAGTTCCAGAAGATGCAGGAAGCGGAGGCGCTCAAAGCCAAGTTCAAGAAGGGGCAGGGCTAGGCTAGAACTTGCCCTTCAGCTTTTCGTAACTCTCAGCCAGGGCTTGGGGTATCACCCTCACGTCATCTATTACCGGCATAAAGTTGGTATCCCCCACCCACCGCGGCACGATGTGGGTGTGGATGTGGTCGGCGATGCCCGCCCCCGCCACCCGTCCCAGATTCATGCCGACGTTAAAGCCCCCGGGCTTAAAAACCTCTTTTAAAACCCCGAGGCTGTGTCTAACCATTTCGTAGTGCTCGTGCAACTCTTCATCGGTCAGCTTCTCCAGGCTATCCACATGGCGATAGGGGACGACCATCAGGTGGCCCGGGTTATAGGGGTAGCTGTTTAAGATAACGAAGTTCTTCTGGCCCCGATGCAGGATATAGTTTTGACTGTCGTTATTTTCCTTGGGTTTGTCGCAGAGGAAGCAGCCCTCCACCTTGCCCTGCTCGATATATCTTATCCGCCACGGTGCCCAGATATGCTCCATTTCACTCTCCTTGCCGGCCGACTAGTGCTATTTTAGACGGCAATCTCCCCGTTTTCAACCGTTTTGCACCACCCCACCCCCTCTTTTATCTTTTCCCACCCGCCACCCTTTAAGGTAAAGAGGGGGCTTTGCCCCCTCTTAAACACCCCCGAAATTTTAGCGCTATTCTCCACAGGGTGGAGGGGCGAACAACATGGGGAAATCCCCCTTTAGTCCCCCTTTCAAAAGGGGGAAACTGGGCGGGGAGAGAAGTCTATAGAGGTAACACCTCTGTAGGGTGGGTATTGGGTGGGAAGAAAGACTTGGGGGTGGGGGGAAACCCCAACCAATTGTAAAAACTAAAGCTATCGTCTATAGTAATATGGCTAACCAGAAAGCGAAGGAGGAGAGGCTTTATGAGCGAAAATCCCGAATGCGCCAAATGCACCAGGGTAGTGTGCGACAGCAAAGCGTATCTGAAAGGCCCCGAAAACTGCCCGACCAAGACCCGGCAGGATATCATCCAGCAGGCGCTGGCGGAATACGACGACCCCCAGGTCAGGGAGTTCGCCCGCCAGGCGTCCATCCAGGAAGCCGAGTGCTATATGAACCTGCCCGAAGGGCTGACCACGCGCTACCCCCGGGTGGAAGAGATTGCCCGGTTCGCCAAAAAGATGGGCTATAAAAAGCTGGGCATCGCCTCCTGCCTCGGCCTCAAGGACGAAGCCGAAATACTGACCGAAATCCTGGAAAACAGAGGGTTCGAGGTCGTCTCCGTCTGCTGCAAGGCGGGCGCCATTCCCAAGGAAAGAATCGGCCTCACCGAGGAGCAGAAGATAAAGGGCCCCGGCTCCTTCGAGGCGATGTGCAACCCCATAACCCAGGCTAAAATCCTGAACGACGCCGGCACCGAGTTCAACATACTGGTCGGGCTTTGCGTCGGCCACGACTCGCTCTTCTTCAAGTACGCCGAGGCACCGGTCACCGTGCTGGTGGCTAAGGACCGGGTCTTCGGCCATAACCCGGTGATGGGCTTATACCTGGCTCATTCCCCCTATTACCGCAAGCTGCTGCGTAAAGAATAAGAGAGGAAATTTTGAGCTACCCCGACCGCATTCTCTACCAGGTTAACCGCCCCGCCCGCTACACGGGCGGCGAGTGGAACAGCATCGTCAAGGACTGGGAAAAGACGGCCCTTAAGTTCGCCTTCGCCTACCCCGATAGCTACGAAGTCGGCATGTCCAACATGGCGCTGCCCATCCTCCACGAAATTTTAAACAGCCAGCCCGACGTCCTCGCCGAGCGGGTCTATGCCCCCTGGGTGGATATGGAAGCCGCCCTGCGGGCGGCGGGCACCCCCCTGCTCAGCCTCGAGTCCAAACGCCCGTTAAAGGATTTTGACGTCGTCGGCTTCACCCTGGACTACGAGCTCACCTACACCAACGTCTTAAATATTCTCGACCTGGGGCAGATACCCGTGCTGGCTAAAGAGAGAGATGATTCTCACCCCATCGTCATCGCCGGCGGCAGCTGTTGCCTCAACCCCGAGCCTATGGCTGACTTTATCGACTTCTTCGTCATCGGTGACGGCGAAGAGGCACTGCCTGAACTGCTCGATATCTTTCGGGAGTGGAAGCAAAACAAAGCCCCCCGAAAAGAGCTTTTGAAGCAGGTGGCCAACATCCCCGGTGTCTATGTCCCCGCCTTTTACAGGGTAGAATACGGGCCCGACGGTATGTTCCAGAGCATTACTCCAACCGAGGGGGGAGCTAAGCCGGTTATTCAGCGGCGTATCGCCGACAAACTGCCGCCCCCCGTCACCCACCCCGTCGTGCCCTACATCGAGGTCGTCCACGACCGGGGAGCGGTGGAGATTCAGCGGGGCTGCACCCGCGGCTGCCGCTTCTGCCAGGCCGGGATTCTATACCGCCCTCTCCGCCAGCGCCCCCAGCCCGAGATTATAAAGGCGGTGGGGGAGATTATAGCCAACTGCGGCTACAACGAGGTCTCGCTGGTATCGTTGAGCACCAGCGACTACCCCAAGATCGGAGAGCTGGTGGCTAGCCTGGCGCGCCAGTATAAAAATCTTTCACTGTCTCTGCCCAGCCTGCACATCGACAGCTTCTCCTTAAAGCTGCTGGAGTCCCTGCCCGCCCGCCGCAAGACGGGGCTTACCTTCGCCCCCGAGGCAGGCAGTGAAAGGCTGCGCCGGGTCGTCAACAAGGGCACCACCGAGGACAAAATACTGGCCACGGCGGCAACGGCTTTCTCGCGGGGCTGGCGCAGCCTTAAATTATACTTTATGCTCGGCCTGCCCACCGAGACCATGGAGGATATCGAGGCCATCGTCCAGCTGGTGGCTAAAATCCGCGCCGCGGGCAAGGGGACCAAGGGCGGCATGCCCCAGGTCAGAATCAGCCTCTCCACCTTTATCCCCAAGCCCCACACCCCCTTCCAGTGGGTGGCTCAGGACAGCGAAGAGCAATTGAACGCCAAGCACGAGGTGCTAAAAACAGGGCTGCGCCGCAAGGGCAGCCGCCTGTCCTGGCGCGACCCCGAGGTCAGCCTGCTGGAAGCGGCGCTATCCAGGGGAGACCGCAGACTGGGCAAGGTTATCTACGATAGCTGGAAGTCGGGCTCGACCTTCGACGCCTGGGACGAAAGACTTAACTACCGGAACTGGCTCGACGCCTTCGCTAAGAACGGGCTGGAACCCGCTTTCTACGCTCAGAGAGAGCGTTCGCTGGACGAAATCTTGCCCTGGGCGCATATCGACCCCGGGGTAACTCTGGAATTTTTGAAGAGGGAATACCAGCGCGCTCTCAAGGGCGCCGAAACCCCCGACTGCCACTATAATGCCTGTAATGCCTGCGGTCTGGAGCGCTTGAGCGCGGACTGTAAGCGGAAGCTAGGCGACTGAGCCGCCGTCAACGACAATCGTATGGCCGGTGATGTAAGCCGAGGCTTCGGAGGCCAGAAAGAGCACCGCGCCCACTATGTCGTTAGGTTCGGCCAGCCTTCCCAGCGGTATCCCCGCCTCAATCCCTTTCAGGGCCTTAGCGTCGGCCCACAAAGGCTGGCTGAACTTGGTCTTGACTATAGAGGGAGCCACGGCGTTAACCCTTATATTATATTGGGCTAACTCTACGGCCAGAATACGGGTGAGCATAACCACCCCCGCCTTGGCGATGCAGTAGGCGCCCATCCCGGGGGCGGTATCCATAGCCGCCGTGGAGGCGATATTTATAATATTGCCCCGCTTTTGCCCCACCATCACCCTGCCCGCCGCCTGGGAGCAGAGGTAATAACCCTTGAGGTCGGTATCGATAACCCGGTCCCAGCCTGCCTCGTTAAGCTCGAGCAGGGGCGCCATGATGTTCATGGCGGCGTTGTTGACCAGAATGTCAATGGCACCCAGCTCAGCTACCGTCTTCTGCACGAGGTTATCGACGTCGGCTTTCCGGGTAATATCGGTCTGGACGGCCAAAGAGCGTCGGCCCAGTTTTTTTACTTCTTCGGCGACAGCCTCAAGCTCGCCGTCGTCGACCACCCGGTCGCCTAAGGCGACATCGGCGCCGGCCCCAGCTAAAGCCAGGGCGATAGCCCGGCCGATGCCCCGCCTCCCCCCGGTAACGATAGCCGCCTTGCCCGCTAAAGAGGGCGGCACTACTTAGTCTCCTTCTCAAAAGAGGCGATAGCCACCACGCTGTCGCCGGGGTCGAGCCTCATCAGCCGCACCCCCTGGGTGCTCCGCCCCTGAATTGAAATGCCCTGCTTGGGGTCCTTCTCCTTCACCGGGGTCTGGATGACAATGCCCTCCGCCGATACAATCATCACCTGCTGGGAAAGCGAGACCACCTCGGCGGCGGCGACCTTGCCCGTCTTTTCCACCAGCTTGAAAGTCCTCACCCCACCCCCCGCGCGGTGCTGCTGGGGATAGTCGGCCACCGGGGTGAGCTTACCAAAACCACCGCTGGTCGCCACCAGCACGTAGCTCTTGGGACGGATAATATCCATCCCCACCACCCGGTCGGCAGAGCTTAAGCGGATGCCGCGCACCCCTCCGCTGGTTCTCGACGCCGCCCTCAGGTCTTTGACGGCAAAGCGGATGGCTTGCCCCTCCTGGGTAAACAAAAGCATATCGTCCTTATCGGTGGCCAGTCGAGCGGTGACCAGCTCGTCCTCAGCCTCCAGGTCCATGGCAATCAGTCCGCTGCTGCGCACGGCGGCGAACTTATCGGCCGTCGTCTTCTTGACCTCGCCGAGTCGGGTCGCCATCAACAGGTAAGAGCCAGGCTCAAAATCGGGCAGGGCGACCATGGCCGTAACCCGTTCTTTGTCGGCCACGGAAAAGAGGTTAATCACCGCCGTCCCCTTGGTCACGCGGGAGCTGTCGGCGGGTATCTCGTAGCACTTGAGGTAGAAGACCCGCCCCCGGTTGGTGAAAAAAAGCAGGTGGTCGTGGGTATCGGCCACCACCAGCAGCCTCACCGCATCGGCCTCGCGGGTCACCATGCCGATGATACCCCTCCCCCCGCGGTGCTGCGAGCGGTAGCTGCGGGAAACAATCCTCTTGACGAAGCCGCGGTCGCTCAGCGTCACCACTACCCTCTGGTGAGGGATAAGGTCTTCTTCGCGGAACTCGGTTATCTCCTCCTCGCTTATCTCGGTGCGGCGCTCGTCGCCGAAACTATCTTTGAGCTGGCTCACCTCTTCCTTGATGAGGAGCAGCATGCGCTTGCGGTTAGCCAGCAGGTCCTCCAGGTAGGAGATGGTCTTCAACAGCTCGGCGTACTCGTCGGCTATCTTTTTCCGTTCCAGGTTGGCCAAGCGCCGCAACTGCATGTCGAGGATAGCCTGCGCCTGTAGCTGCGACAAACCGAAGCCGTCCATCAGCGCCTTGCGGGCGGCCTCGGCAGTGGCTGACTTCTTGATGGTGGCAATAATCTTATCGATGTTGTCCAGGGCGATTTTCAGCCCCTCCAGGATATGCGCCCGCGCCTTGGCCTGCTTCAACTCGAACTTGGAGCGTCGGGTGATAACCTGGTGGCGGAAATCTATGAAGTACTGCAGCGCTTCCTTGAGGCTGATTACCCGCGGCTGGCCGTCCACCAGGGCGAGCATGTTAACGAAGAAGGACGACTGCATGGCGGTGTGCTTGAAGAGGTTATTGAGCACCTTCTTCGGCTGTGCCTCTCGTTTAAGCTCGATGACGATGCGCATCCCCTGCCGGTCCGACTCGTCGCGCAGCCCGCTGATGCCCTCCACCTTTTTGTTCTTGGCCAGCTCGGCAATCCTCTCCACCAAAGCCGCCTTATTGGTCTGGTAGGGAAGCTCGGTGACCACTATCTGCTGCCGCCCCCCGCCGGCGCCGTCGCCGATCATAGCCTTAGCCTGCACCACCACCTTGCCCCGCCCCGTGGCGTAGGCGTTTTTTATGCCCTCGCCGCCGCGAATAATGCCCGCGGTAGGGAAATCGGGCCCCTTAACGAACTGGGTCAGCTCGTCGACGGTGGCTTCGGGGTTCTCAATGAGGTAGGCGATGGCGTCGCAGACCTCGGTCAGGTTATGCGGCGGGATACTGGTGGCCATGCCCACGGCGATGCCGGCGCTGCCGTTGACCAGCAGGTTGGGCAGCTGGGTGGGGAGGACGAGCGGCTCTTTCAGGCTGTCGTCGAAGTTGGCCATAAAGCCGACGGTATCTTTATCGATATCGACCAGCATCTGCTCGGCGATAAGGGCTAAGCGCGCCTCGGTATAGCGCATGGCGGCGGGCGGGTCGTTATCGACGCTGCCGAAGTTACCCTGTCCGCTAACCAGCGGGTAGCGCATGGAAAATTCCTGAGCCATACGCACCATGGCTTCGTAGACCGGAGCGTCGCCGTGAGGGTGATACTTACCCAGCACCTCGCCCACGATACGGGCGCTCTTCTTATGCGGGCTGTTGGACGCCAGCCCCAGCCCGTCCATGGCGTAGAGAATGCGCCGCTGCACCGGTTTGAGGCCGTCGCGCACATCGGGCAGGGCGCGGGCGACGATGACGCTCATGGCGTAATCGAGGTAAGAGCTGCTCATTTCTTTTTCTATGTCTACTGGTCGGACCTTGCCTAAAACCATATAGTTAAAACCTCCTGCTCCTAGCTATCCCCGCTGTCATTCATATCAGCCGACTCGTCGGCCATAGTCTCTATCTGCTCCAGCTCGCGCCGCAGCATCTTATCGCTCAAGTAAGGGCGCAGGCCCTCCGTTCCCTTGGGGGGGAAGGAAAGCTGCCCCGCCTGGGAGGGGTCCTGGTATATCTCGCGGATAATGACCGTTACCCTCTCCTCGTTGACGCTGACGATAGCCGCGCTGTAGCGGTTGCCACCCTCCATCAGCTTTACCAGCCGCTGCCCGTGCTTGGGCTCGGCCTGTCCCACGTACTCGCCGCGCCCGTTCTCCACGTTCAAGCCCGCCCCGTCCACCTTGAGGTACACCCTATCGCCCGCCCCCATCTTGGCCAGCACCGCCAGCGGCGCCAGGCGGTAAAGGGCGACCACCCCCGTCTTCCCCGTCTCCTCGATAAAGTGCTGGGGGTCGACCTGGTCGGAATCATCCGCCACGCCCGCCTCCTCCCCAAGATAGGAAAGGCGCTGCAGGTTCTTCTGGGCGATGATGTTATAGGGGTCGAGCTCCATAGCTCTGGAGTAGGCTTCCTTGGCCAGCGCGTATTCCCCCAGCTCGATGTGGGCTCGGCCCAGACGGTTATAGGCATCGACGTCACCGGGGAAGCTGGTGATTATATCCTCGTTGGCCGCCACCGCCTCCCGCCACCGCCCCTGCATGGCCAGGGATATAGCATGCTTGCTGCGCTGCCGTCTCAGCCGTACCTGTTCCTCTTCCTGATAGGCCATACGCGTCACCCCGTCAGTCTAGAACATATTATTTTACTCCAGACAGAGCCGCAAAACAAGCCAGGTCAGGAGTAAAGAACGCCATTTTTAGCCCTTTAGCTGACTTATTCTTCTTTTTCCAGCTCAAAGGCACGGTGTAAGGCTAGGACGGCGTCTTTGACCTTATCTTCGTCGATGATGCAGGTGATTCTTATCTCCGAGGTGGAAATAAGCTGGATGTTAATCCCCTGCTCGCTCAAGGCGGTAAACATGCGGGAGGCAAAACCGGGGTTATTCTGCATGCCGGTGCCGATTATGCTGACCTTGCCCATCTTGGCGTCGCTGACGTACTCCCGGGCGCCGATTGACTGGCATATCGGCCCCACCACCGCCATGGCTTTATCCAGCTGGCTCTTGGCCACGGTAAAGGTCAGGTCGGTGATATTATCGCTACTGGCGTTCTGCACGATGGTATCCACGTTGATATTGGCTTCAGCCAGCGGATTGAAGATAGCCGCGGCGATGCCCGGCCGGTCGGGCACACCGACCACCGTTATCTTGGCTACATTAAGGTCATGGGCGATACCCCGCACCTTATTTCGTACTTCCATAGACCCCCCTCCATGAATTAGTGTCCCCGGATTCTGGCTAAAGCTGGAAGCCACCAGTATAGGAATATGGAACAGCTCTCCCAGCTCGACCGCCCGGGGGTGCAGTACCTTGGCGCCGTAGCTGGCCAGCTCCAGCATCTCCTCGTAGCTGATTTCGTCCACCTTGCGCGCTTCGGGAACGAGCCTGGGGTCGGCGGTATAGACCCCCTCGACATCGGTGTATATCTGGCACGTCTCCGCCGCCAGGCTGGCCGCCAGCGCCACGGCGGTGGTATCGGAACCCCCCCGCCCCAGGGTGGTAATATCCATCCCCTCGGTAATCCCCTGAAAGCCGGCCACGATGACGATATTGCCCTTATCCAGCTCGCTGCCCACCCGCTCCGGGTCGATGCCCACGATGCGCGCCTGGCTGTAGGCGGCGTCGGTCCTTATCCCCGCCTGCCCCCCGGTCAGGCTGATGGCCTCGTAGCCCATTTCCTCCAGCGCCATGGCCAGCAGGGTGCTGGAAACGACCTCGCCCGTGGAAAGCAGCAGGTCGAGCTCGCGGTCGGCGGGGTGGCTGGTCAGCTGGTAGGCCAGTTTAAGCAGTTTATCGGTGTTATGCCCCATCGCCGAGACGACGACCACGACTTCATTACCCGCATCCTTAGTGGCGGCGATGCGCCGCGCCACATTTTTAATCTTCTCGGCGTCGGCAACCGAAGTCCCGCCGTATTTCTGCACGATTAGTGCCATTAGCTCCTACCCTTCAACCAACTTACCCATTATTTTATACCCATCGGCCACCAAAAGACCAGTGCCCTTTGCCGCCGCCTCGGTGAAATTCTTTGCCCCGTTGGGCTTAAAGCCCTTTCCCCAGAGCAGAAACGGCACCGGTTCCGGGCTATGAGTCCGTATCGCGATGGGGGTGGGGTGGTCGGGCATGGCCAGCAGCCTTAAAGCGTCTTTTTGATAGGAGCGCAGCCGCCCGATGACCTCTTTATCTATCCTCTCGATAGCCTTAACCTTATCGTTTGTTGAGCCGGCGTGAGCCGCCTCGTCGGGCGCTTCGATGTGAACCACCACCAGGTCACGCTCCTCCAGCGCCTTTATAGCACCGTTCGCTTGAGCCGCATAATCGTTATCCGGGCCGTCGGTGACCCCAGCTATATCGAGTATTTTCATCCCTGCCATCTTGCCCAACCCTTTGAGCAGGTCGACGCCCGAGGTCAGGGCGGCATTAAGACCGTAGGCCTCTCTAAACGGCGGCATCGTCGGTATTTTACCGCTGCCCCAGAAAAGCCAGATAGTTGTCGCTGGTATATCGCCGCGCGACTTTCGACTGACGTTTATCGGGTGGTCTCTGAGTACTTTTTCAGAGCGTTGCATCAGGTCGCGCAAAATCTGGCTGCCCTTACCTTTGGGCAGATATTCACCAACAGGCTTGTCGGGGATGTCGTGGGGCGGGGTGCATTGAGCCGAGAGCGCGTCCTCATGCCCCTTTAGCTTTAAGATATTTCGGTAGCTCACACCCGGGTAGAAATGGATGCTATCGTCACCCAAGCTATCGTTTAGCGCCGCGATAAGCTCTTTAGATTCCTCAGTAGTTATATAGCCGGCGCTGTAGCTATGCATTTTGCCATCGATAACCCCCACCAGGTTGCAGCGGAAGACGACCTCCCCCTCCCCGATGGGAATATCCATGGCTCTGGCTTCGATGGCGCTCCGCCCCCGGTAATAGACTTTCGGGTCGTAGCCCAGCACCGACATACAGGCGCAGGCGCTGGAAGGTTCCATCCCCGCGGGCACGGTGCGCGCCAGCCCCACCACCCCTTCTCCGGCCAGGGCGTCGAGGTGGGGGGTCTCAGCCAGCTCCAGGCAGGTCTTGTTTCCCCTTTCGGGTAGAGGCAAACCGGCCGCGCCGTCGATTATGACAATACAGTATTTCATCAGCCCTTCCCCACAATACTCAAGGCACTGGCGATATCCTCGGCAATCATGCGCCGCTTGCTCCTCTCGATAAAGAAGCTGGGCCCCGCCTGCAGGTAGGACGGAAAAGCCCTCCTCCCCCGAAACCGGTACTCCGGCCCCCTTATCTTGTAGGTTGAGCCAGCCGGAATTACCCTGCCCTCGCCCGCCCGTCGGGCAATGTCGTTGACAGCCTTGATGGCCACATCGCCCATCAGCATGAACACCTTTACATTGGGGAAAAGCGCCAGCTCCTTCTCTAATATGAGGGAGCACTCTTTAACGGTAGCAGTGGCTACCCCGTAGTCCGTCTTACCGCACTTCACGGCGGTGGTAAGATAGACGCCTAACTTGAGAATATCCTGGATTGATGAGACATCCGCCCCACCGTCCCTGAAGGCTTGAACCGTCGTCTGCTCGAAGAGGGAGTCCCCTCCCGCGTAGTAGTAGTCGGCGGGACTGGCTGGTGCTGCTTCCGAAATCATCACCGTAGAGACATTAACCGGGTTCACCTCTATATCTGGAACAATGTAACAATCGTGTTTTACATCACCGCAGGGAAACTCTTGGCAGCCCACAGCTTTACTCACCTGCATTCTAAACCTCCCCCCGGTTTTGCAATCAAAACCAAATCCCCTTATAATATGGCGAACGGGGCGTAGCGCAGTCTGGTTAGCGCGCAGCGTTCGGGACGCTGAGGTCGGAGGTTCAAATCCTCTCGCCCCGATTTTTTTGCGGCTTTTTTCTGCCGCTGATTGCCGTCCATTATAGCACAAATAAAAGACCTGAGGAGGAAGTTTAGATGCAAAAAACGGCTAATCCTGGTGCTCTGGGACTGGGGGCGTTCGCCCTGACCACATTTCTCTTGAGTATGGTGAATGCGGAATTCATCGCCCCCGAATCTATCGGCATGGTCCTGCCCATGGCGTTCTTCTACGGGGGGCTGGCTCAAGTGCTGGCGGGAATGTGGGAATTTAAGACCGGGAACATCTTCGGTGCCACCTGTTTTACCTCTTTCGGCGCTTTCTGGCTGGGTCTGGCATTGATGATAGTCCTGGAGACGGCGGGCATAATCTCGGCGGTGCCGCCGGCCGGATTGGCTGTCTTCCTGGCGGCCTGGGGATTCTTCACCCTCTACGCCACCTTCGCCGCTATCAAGGCCCCGCGGGGACTTCTAGCCCTCTTCATCGCGCTGACGATAACCTTTTTCCTGCTGGCGGGGGGCGAGTACGTTTCCGGCCTCAAGCTGGCGGGGGGCTACCTGGGGATTCTGGTGGCGCTAATCGCCTGGTACGACTCGGCGGCGATACTCATCAACGATATGTCGGACAAGAAGGTTTTGCCCTTTTAGTCGGGGCTTAATAGGGGGGCGGGGAGCAATTCCCCACCCCACTTTATTCCACTCCCTTTTTCGCCTCCGCCCAGAGCGCGTTCTGCTCGTCGAAGGATAGCTCGGCGAATTTTAGCCCCCGCTCACGGCAGAGCTTTTCCATATAGCTGAAGCGCTCGTAGAAGCGCCTATTGGCGCCTCGAAGCGCCGCCTCGGCATCTATACCCATCCGCAGGGCGATATTGGCTAGGGTAAAGAGCAGGTCGCCGAACTCGCTGGCTTTCTCCTCCTGGCTCTCCGCCCGCTGGAACTCGCCGACCTCCTCGGCCAGCTTATCGATGATGCCGCTTATGTCCTCCCAGTCGAAGCCGACCCACGCCGCCCGGCGCTGAATCTCATGAGCGTAGCCCAGGGCGGGCATAATTTTGGGCACGCTCTCCAGCATGGGAACTCCCTCTTCCCTTTCCTCCTCTTTGAGCTCCTCCCAGTTATGCATCACCTCTTCGGCGTCCTTCACCTTCCTGGAACCGAAGACATGCGGGTGGCGGTGGATGAGCTTCTGGTTGATGCCCTCGATGACCTCTCCCAGCTCGAACTCACCGTCTTCACGGGCAATCTGGGCGTGCAGGACAATCTGCATTAACAGGTCGCCCAGCTCGCCGCGCAGCTTGTCGGCATCGCCCTCATCCAGCGCCTCCAGGACTTCGTAGCACTCCGAGAGCAGATTTCCCCGCAGCGAGGCGTGACTCTGCTTTCTATCCCAGGGGCAGCCGCCGGGCGCCCGCAAAGTGGCGATAATCTCGACCAGGGCGTCGAACCGGCTTAAATCCTTGGGTTTAGACAATGCCGCCTCCTTATCAACTCGATGGTAAAACCGCCCCGATAAAGCCGCGCTGACCTCTTAAGAACTCGGCGGCGGACAGCACCTGCTTCCCCTCTAACTGCACCCTGAGGACGCCTAATGTCCCCTCGCCGGTGCCGATGCCGAAACCCGAGCCCAGCGCCACCACCTCCCCCGCTTTAGCGGGCGTAGCCGCAGCCGATAGCGCCGCCTCGGTAACCTTGAGCGTCTTTCCCCGCCAGCGGCTATAGCTCCCCGGCCAGGGATAAAAGGCCCGCACCCGCCGCCATATCTCTATCGCCGGCTGGTGCCAGTCAATCTCGCCTTCATCCTTGTTAATGGGTTGGCAATAGGTCGCCTTAGCCTCGTCCTGGGGCTGGGGACTAAGCTCCCCCCTTATCCACCCCACCAATGCCTCCCCCAGCAGCCCCGCCCCAGCTACGGAGAGCTTGTCGCCAAGCGAGGCGGTGGTATCTGTATCGGCCACGGGAATCTGCGCCCGCGCCAGCACGGGCCCGCTGTCCATGCCCTCGTCGAGTAAAATGATACTCACCCCACTGAACTCCTCGCCGGCTAAAATTGCCGCCGCCACCGGCGAAGCGCCCCGGAATCGGGGCAGGAGGGAGGGGTGGACGTTAAGACAACCCAGGCGGGGCAGCTCCAGTACCGCTTTGGGCAGGAGCTGGCCGAAGGCGGCCACCACTATGATATCGGGCTTAAAATCCGCCAGTTGCTTAATAGCTTCGGGCGCTTTCAGGCTTTGGGGTTGCGCCAACGGCAGCCCCAGGGCTTCCGCCGCTTGCTTCACCGCTGAAGCCGCCAGGCCGCGCCCCCGCCCACCCGTTCTATCGGGCTGGGTGTAGACCGCCGCTATTTCATATCCGGCGGACACCAGGTATTCCAGGGTGGGCACGGCGAAGCGGGGACTGCCCATAAAAACAACTCTCAACTTAAAGCCTCCACGGGCTAAAATTTTAACACTAAAACTTTTGGGCAACAAGTTCCCGATTTATGGCTATCCCGTCAATATCGAGCGAAAGAACAAGCCTGACAGACCTTCCAAGGGAAACCAAGCCCCCCAACCCCCTCCCAACCACCCCCAAAAAGTTTGCCATCATCAGCCCCCACCCGCTATTCTATATATCACGCCGCTAATTTCCTCCCTCTGCCTCTATCGAAACCGCACTATTCCTCGGCTGCCCGGTGATGCAGGCTGCTCTAAACAAACCTAAAGCGACTAATCTTAACGAGAGGTAAGGAATCGTATGGGAGCCAGTTCAGCTCAAGAAATCTGGAAAGCCGCTTTGGGGGAACTACAGGTTCAGGTCACCCGCTCATATTACCGCACTTGGCTGGAAAAGACCACCGGCCTCAGCTACGAAGACTATCAGTTCGTCGTCGGCGTGCCCAACGCCTTCGTCGCCGAATACCTCAACCAGAACCAGCGCTCCCTTATCGAAAAGACCCTCATCGGGCTCACCCGCCCCGATATCAAGGTCCTCTTTCGGGTAGCCTCGGCACGAGAGACCACGGCCTCCGCCCCCACCGCCCGACCCGCGGGCAAAGCCCGCTACACCTTCGATTCCTTCGTGGTCAGCAACAACAACCGCCTGGCTTACGCCGCCGCCCTGGGCGCCGCCGAAAACCCCGGGCGTGGCTACAACCCGCTCTTCCTCTACGGCGGGGTGGGGCTGGGCAAGACCCACCTGCTGCACGCCGTCTACCACGCCGCCCGCGCTAACAATTTCCGCGCCCTCTACGTCAGCGCCGAGCAGTTCACCAACGAGTTCGTCAGCGCCATCCGGGATAAGAGCACCGAGGAGTTCCGCAGCAAGTTCCGCACTGTTGATATATTGTTGATAGATGACATCCAGTTCATCAGCGGCAAGGAGCAGACCGAGGAGAGCTTCTTCCACACCTTCAACGAGCTGCACGATGCCAACCGCCAGATTGTCATGACCAGCGACTGCCCGCCCAAGTCCATGCCCCGCCTCGGCGCCCGCCTCTGCTCCCGCTTCGAGTGGGGTCTGGTGGCCGACATCCAACCCCCCGACTTCGAAACCCGCCTGTCTATCCTGCGGGCTAAGGCCGAGCAGGAAAAGACCGAGGTGCCCCGGGACGTGCTCGAGTTCATCGCCCAGCGCATCCGGCAGAACATCAGAGAATTAGAAGGCTCTCTGCACCGCGCCATCGCCTACGCCCGCCTCTTCCGGGCTCTGCTCACCCCGGAACTGGCCGCCCGGGCGCTGGAGGACATCGCCGGCAAGGGGCCCAAGAGCGCCCCAGTCACCCCCGACAGGGTAATAAAGGCCGTGGCTCAGAGCTTCCAACTCACCCCCGACGACCTCAAGGGCCGCAAGCGCGACCGCACCACCGCCCTGGCTCGTCAGCTAGCCATGTACCTGCTCAAAGAAGGCACCAGCTGCTCGCTGGCCCAGATCGGGCTGGAGTTCGGCAAACGCGACCACTCCACAGTCACCCACGCCGTCCAGAAGATAGCCACCGAAATGGATAACGACCCTTACTTAAGACGCAAGGTCTTCGACATCCAGCAGGGCATATCCCCCACGAAATAACCACCTCCCCACCGCTAATCCACCGTCGGTAAACAGACCCCCTGGTTAGAAAAATGGCTTTGGTGGATAAATTCTTCGTTTTGGGCAAACCTCCCCCACCCCCCAGCTTCAATTTCGCCCCTTTTTCGCCCAACCCGGCAACCAAGGCTTCCCACCAGCTATTAAGTGGTATTATAATTAGTGTTATTAACCATAGATATCTATTACTTAAAGAGGTAATCTTAATAAGACGGGTAAGGTGTTGATAAATCTTTTGAGGACTGAGCCGTGTTTGACCGCACCGAAATAGTGGTTAAGGCGGGAGACGGAGGTGATGGCATCGTTAGCTTCCGCCACGAAAAATTTGTCCCCTTCGGCGGCCCCGATGGTGGTGACGGCGGTGACGGTGGCGATGTCGTTGTCGTAGCCGAACGGTCGGCATCGAGCCTGAGGGCATTTCAGAGGAAGCGGCATTTCAAGGCGGCTAACGGCCGGAAGGGCGGGGGCAAAGACAAGCACGGCCGGAAGGGGGAAAGCCTGACCCTGACCGTGCCCGTGGGTACTGTGGTCAGCTACAAGTCACAGATTGGCGGCGACAGCCTTATCGCCGACCTGGACCAGCCCGGCCAGTCGTTGGTAGTCGCCAGGGGGGGAAAAGGGGGACGGGGCAACGCCCGCTTCGCCACCTCGGCTAACCAGGCGCCCCAGACCGCCGAGGAGGGGACGGAGGGGGAGGAGCAATCCCTAATCTTAGAGCTCAAGCTTATTGCCGATGTCGGCGTTATCGGCTATCCTAATGTGGGCAAGTCGACGCTGCTGGCGGCGGTCTCGGCGGCCAAGCCCCGGATAGCCAGCTACCCCTTTACCACGCTGGAGCCGGTACTGGGGATGGTCGAGGTCGAGCGGCAGAGCTTTGTCCTGGCCGAGATTCCCGGGCTTATCGAGGGCGCTCACCTGGGCAAGGGACTGGGGCACGACTTCCTGCGCCACATTGTGCGCACGCGGGTGCTTATCCACCTGCTCGACGGCGGCTCGCCCTCGCCCGCAGAGGACATGGCTCAGGTGAACACCGAGCTCAGCCTCTTCGACTCGGCGCTGGCGAGGAAGCCGCAGCTGGTGGCGGTCAATAAGCTCGACCTGCCCCAGGTCAAGGCCCGGCGGGACGAACTTGAAGAAAGCTTTAGCGCTATCGCCACTCCTGTCTTTTTCGTCTCGGCGGTCAGCGGCGAGGGCATCCCCGAGCTGATGGCGGCGACGGCCAAGATACTCCGGTCGGCGCCCGGACCCGAGCCGGCCAAGAGAAAGAAGATCTTCCGGCCTCAACCTAAGCCTTAACTATAGAGGGGGATATTAGCGTTATGAATATCGGGGTATTGGGGGGCACCTTCGACCCCATCCATATCGGGCACCTCAAAGTGGCTGAGGAGGCCGTGGCCAGGTTAGACCTGCCCCGTATATTGTTCATGCCCGCGGGCCAGCCCTGGCTCAAGCTCAATAACGCCAACGCCATCTCACCAGTCCAGCACAGGCTGGAGATGGTGCGCTTGGGGATTAGCGGCAACCCCCGCTTTAAGCTCTCCACCATGGAGATAGAGCGCACCGGCCCCACCTATACCGTCGATACTATCGCCCAGCTTCAGTCCCAGCTCGGCGA
>Ga0315537_1000865_pt1 | contig 24042 bp, 23 predicted proteins | sample SalMarSW160270MG_FD_203091 | JGI IMG/M metagenome (GOLD analysis project Ga0315537, IMG submission 203091) | Salt marsh sediment microbial communities from the Plum Island Ecosystem LTER, Massachusetts, United States - Salt Marsh Sediment SW1602-70 ...
ACGAAGTCCTTTATTAATAAGGTTCTATGGCAATTTTGCTTGCACCCAAGTATTACATCTAAATCTTTATAAACCTATGGTTTATAATACTTCTACAATTTTGGTGGTGAATTTAGGATTGCTTGTTCAGGGTTAACGCATTTGATTTCGGTGCAGCGAAGCGACGGCGTGTTTCTCTTGGAAACCGACTGACTGTTTGAAGGGCTTTAGCACGCGTTAGCCCGAGCCGAATGAAATGATGACTTAAACAATCAATGGCATAATTTAGCGACGTATTGTTCTTAATAACTCCGGCGCGGCTCGGGCTTATGGGTGCTTAAGCACAAGTTTCAGTCGGTTGGAAAGAGATATATGCCGTCGTGGAGCGTTTTCCCTGTATTGAGATTCAAATGCGTTTACCCCGATTGCTGGTTGGAATAAAGAAAATTCTTTACACGTCAAGGGCTGCTGATATATGAGTCCCTCATAACACTATACGGCAAAAAAGAAATTTCAATATCAAGTTCAAGGAAGGCGCCATGCACAAACTACTTACGGAACACTCCGGTCTGAAAATGCTGCTTTTGGGCAACGAAGCCATTGCCCGTGGGGCGGTTGAGGCCGGAGTCGCTGTTGCAACAACATACCCCGGCACGCCCTCTTCAGAAATATCAACCAATTTTTTCCAGATCTCCCGGGAAAGCGACCTTTATTTCGAATACAGTACCAATGAAAAGGTGGCCCTTGAAGTGGCTGCCGCTACGGCAAATTGTGGCGTCCGCAGCATGTGCGTCATGAAGCATGTGGGCATGAATGTGGCTTCAGACGTTTTCATGACGCTTGCCTACATTGGCGTTAAGGGGGGGCTTGTTATCGTTACGGCCGATGATCCGTACATGTTTTCGAGCCAGAACGAACAGGACAACCGTTATTATAGCAAGTTTTCGGGTCTGCCCATGGTTGAGCCTTCTTCGGTGCAGGAGGCCAAAGATATGGTCCCCTATGCTTTTGATATTTCAGAAAAACTTCAGCAACCGGTTATCTTCAGAACAACCACCAGGGTAAATCATTCTACTGCCGACGTGGTTTTTGGTGAAATCAAGGCGCACGAAACCATCGGTGATATTTCCAAGGATCCTTTCAATCAGGTGCCCGTTCCTGCGGTTGCCAGAAATCTTCATGCAAGACTGCTAAGCAAACTGGAGACTGCTGAAAAGATGTCCGAAAATTCAGAGTACAATTTCATCATGGGCAAAGGTGCCTGGGGAATTATATGTAATGGGGTCAGTTACAACTATGTGTCTGATGCAGCCAAAGACCTGAACATAGAACATCGGGTTAAGATACTTCGGATCGGATTTTCGTATCCCATGCCCCGGGCCAGGATCAAAAGGTTTTTAAAAGAGTGTGAAAAAGTGCTGGTCGTTGAGGAAGGCGAGCCTTTCATGGAAGAAACGGTCAAGGTGCTGGCACAGGAGGAAAAACTAACCCTTCCGATTTTGGGGAAAAGTGAAAAATATTTCTCACGACTGTATGAATTCGATCCCGCCCTGGTAAGACAATCCATGGCAACCTGTTTTGATGTGGCGTATACGCCGGCCAACGTCCCGGATCTTTCCGATATTCCAGAAATTCCGGACCGTCCGCCAAACCTTTGTGCGGGATGCTCTCATCGGGCCACCTTTTATGCGGTTAAGAAGGCTTCGGAAGGTATGGATACCATTTGTCCCACCGATATCGGTTGCTATACCCTCGGATTTTTGCCGCCCCTTGCCATGGGAGATTTTCTGATATGTATGGGAGCGTCTGCAGGCGTATCCTGCGGTTTTTCAATAAAGAGCGGCAAAAAAGTCATTTCCTTTATCGGAGATTCCACCTTTTTTCATTCCGGAATACCCGGTTTAATTAATGCGGTCTATAATAACCATAATTTCACCCTGGTCATTCTTGATAACGGCACCACCGCCATGACCGGGCATCAACCTCATCCCGGTGTTGATATGAAAGAGCTGGATATTGACGGGTACGGGAGGGTGTCTATCGAAGAGATCGTCCGGGCTGTGGGGGTATCCCACGTTACGGTTATCCGGCCGTACCGGGTAAAAAAGAGTATCGATGCCGTCAAAGAAGCCCTGAACTTTAAAGGGGTTTCGGTGGTGATATCCAAAGAAATGTGTACGCTGTATGCGAAAGGTCTGAAGAAAGCCCGGGGAAAGCCTTTTTTTGTTAGTGACAAATGTAAAGGCCACAAAGATTGTATTAATGAGCTTGCCTGCCCGGCCTTTTTTATAGAAGATAACCGGGTTAACATCGATCCTGTCATGTGTTCGGGGTGTTCGGTCTGTGCCCAGATCTGCCCGGAGCACGCAATCTTGCCCATTAGGGATAAATAATTCGTACCACTTTGGTTTTGAAAATATAGCCGAAGTTTTATTTAAGTAAATTTGTTTCAAGGAACGAACGCAGTTCGCTTCGCTTACAATTGGAATGTTGGAATAATGGAAAACTGGAATACTGGCTTTTGGGGTTCTGGTGAAATGGTTTACTGGGAGAATGTGGCAAACAAAAACATAAGAAAAAAGGAGGCTTCCTTTGAAAAACATCATTCCAATACTCCATCATTCCATTATTCCATGTATAGAGCAAGAACTCAATCTCCTAAAACTTCTTTAACCTCAATGACGTTTGAATATTACCATAAGTCGAACAATAGTCAGGGATTGGATTGCTAAATGAATACAACAAGATTAATAATAGTCGCTGTGGGCGGACAGGGAAATCTTCTGGCTTCCAGGGTTCTCGGAGAAGCCGCTCTTCTTTCGGACATTCCTGTGCGTATGAGTGAAATACACGGCATGGCTCAAAGGGGCGGTGTTGTTGAATCCTCAATTGTGTTTGGGGATGCCCGAAGCACCGTAATTTCGGACGGTGAGGCGGATGTGCTGTTGGGGTTTGAGCCGTCAGAAACGTTGCGGGCCTTAAATAAATGCAATTTAAATACGGTTGTCATTACAAATCTGGCGAAGCTTCCGTCTTTTACGGTGACCACGGGGAAAAGTGTCTATCCGGATCTGGACGTTCTGCAGGAGTTGATTCGTAAGAAAACGGCAAAACTTATCGCCTTTGATGCAGCGTCAATGGCAATTAAAGCAGGAAATGCCTTGTCCGTAAATATGGTTTTGCTGGGTGCCTTAATTCAAACCCATACCGTTCCCCTTTCCGCCGAAAATGTCAAAAAAGCAATAATCAAGAGAACCGGAAACGCTTTTGTTGAGTCGAACTTAAAAGCTTTCGAGCTTGGGTTTTCCGCCGCTCAAGGACTCGGATAAACGTTTACAGTTTTCATTTAGGCGCTATTTAACCGGGGGCGCTACCCCATCATTTACATTTATTTGTATGCTTCAAGAACTCTCCATTAGAAACTTTGCGATCATCGATGATCTTCAGATATCTTTTTCAGACGGACTGAACATTTTGAGCGGCGAAACCGGCGCCGGCAAGTCTATTATCATAAATGCGGTCAATCTTTTGCTCGGAAGCCGGGCGAATGCCGGGCTCATTCGTACGGGCAGCCAAACAGCGGAACTTGAGGTATTGTTTCAAATTGCAAAGCAAAGCACCATCGCCGGTATTATGGAAAAAAACGGTTTTCATCCCGAAGAAGGGCTTCTGATAAGAAGAATTGTTTCTCGCGAAGACCGCCACCGGATTTATATCAACGGACATCTTGCCACCACTCAAACGCTGAATTTAATAACCGAAAATCTTGCAAGCATATCCGGGCAGCACGCTCATCAAAGACTGTTAAAAGAAGAGGACCAATTGGAGATCATTGATCAGTTTGGAGATTTGACTTCGCTGCATGATGAGGTTTTTTCGTGTTTTCATGAAATAGTTCCGTTGATCTGCAATCTTACAAACCTGAAGGCGAAGCAGGCACATCACGCCGAACAGGTTCAGTTGCTTGAATTCCAGGAAAAAGAGATCCGGCAGGCCTCCATATCCCCGGGAGAAGACGTGGACCTTGAACAGGAAAGGATCCGTCTGAAAAACGCAGAAGAACTTTTTCAGGCGGTTCACGACAGCGTTGAAGCGCTTTACAGTGCACAGGGTGCGGTTGTTGAACGCCTTGTGGGGGTGAAAAAAGAACTTGAAAAAGCTTCCCGCATAGACCCTGCCCTGGTCCCAAAAACAGAGGGTATTGCCGAAGCAGCCATTTATCTTGAAGATATTGCCGAAGCGCTTAGAACTTACCTGAACAATATACAGATGGACGAAAACCGTCTTGAAGCGGTTGAAGCGCGCCTCGACACCCTAAATAAGCTCAAGCGAAAATATGGAAAGTCTCTTGAGGATGTACTGTTGAAACTTGAATCCATAGACCATGAGCTTTCAGGAATCGACAATCTATCAACGGATATCGCGGATACCGAAAAAAAGCTTTCCTTTCTGCACGGCAAGCTGGTCAAACTGGCCATAACCCTTTCAAAGAAAAGGAAAAGCACAGCCAAGACACTTGCCAAAAAAGTGGAAAGAGAACTGGACACCCTTAAGATGTCCCAAACAAAGTTCGAGATCTCCTTTCGAACACTACCTGTGGATGAACATACAGAACCCTATCTTGCAACGGATGAGAACATCATTACTGAAACCGGAATCGACCGCATCACCTTCCTGATTGCTCCGAATGTGGGAGAGCCGCTCAAACCGCTCAACAGTATTGTCTCGGGAGGAGAACTGTCACGGATTGTTCTTGCGTTAAAGGCCATACTGGCCAAAAGAGAATCATTGGAGACCATTGTTTTTGATGAAGTTGACGCGGGAATCGGAGGAAGCGTGGCAGAGGTGGTGGGGAAAAAGTTGTCATCCCTTGCCCGTCACCATCAAGTCATCTGTATTACTCATTTGCCTCAAATCGCGAAGTTCGGTGACCACCATTTCAATATCTCAAAGCAGGTTACCCGAGGGAGAACCCGAACAACCATAACCCGTTTAACCGAAGCGGAACGCGTCACAGAGATCGCCAGGATGCTCGGAGGGGAAAAAATCACCCGCGCTACTCTTGATCATGCACATGAGATGCTCGATAACATCGTCTAACATTTCGGGAATTATAACCTTGTTGAAATTAATCGTGATTATTGAGAGATGATATTTTTACCTAGCAAATGGAATAGTGGAATAATGGAATGTTGGAATATTAGAATATTGATTTTGAATAGAATTTTATCATTTTTAAATACTTCTACCTCATATCAATAAAAATTTGCCAAAAACCCGGTTTTCCATTTTTCCAAAACCCATTACTCCATTATTCCAGTATTCCAACATTCCAATTGTGAGCGAAGCGAACAAATTTGAAATATCATGACGTTTTATAGCATTCCACCATTTTTGACATTGTGCTGCTTTCTCGGGCTTGCCGGTCTGGCTATTTTCTATGCCCCCAGAACCAAAACCAACTTGCTTTTTTTTACGATCTGTATCCTCGGTTCTTTTCTTTATATCGAAATACTTTTCACATTCAATGCGACATCGGCTGAAACCGCTCTTTGGGTCAGTCGTACAGTCCATTTTTTTGTTGTGTATGTATTCCCCGTGTACATTCATTTTTTTCACACCTATCTCAATATTTCGGGGCGAAAATGGCTTATACGGGGTGCATATGTTTATGCATTTTTTCTGATGTGCCTTACGCCGACTCCTTTTTTTATTGAGTCTATGCAGAAACATTATTTCGGTTATTTTGCAAAGGGCGGAAGCCTTTATTTTTTTTCAGGACTGGCCGCGTGTTTCGTTACCCTGTATGTCCTGATTGAGCTGGTGAATGCCATCCGCAAAGAAACAAACAGTTCCCACAAAAACCGGCTTAAATACTTGTTCGCCGGATTTGGTATTATGGGCCTAATGAACGTGTTAAATGTCTTTCCGATCTATGGATATTCGGTATATCCCCCCGGAAATTTAAGCTTTTTCCCCCTTATTATTTTTGCTGTCGGACTTTTTAAGCACGATCTTCTTGACACGGGAATATTTATCAAAAAGAGTCTTATCTATTCAATTTTGACCGCATTTCTGACTTGCTTATATGCTTTGGTCATCATTATGGCGGATAAGGTCTTTAAGAATTTTAATTTTTCAGATTCCATTTATTTCCCCATCTGCTTTTTTCTTTTAATCGCTTTTGTTTTCGGCCCGCTAAAATCAAAAATACAGGTGATTATCGATCGCATCTTCTACAAAGGTAAGTATGATTATCAGAAAACCATCAAACGGGTCAGCCAGTTGATCGTATCTGTGCTCGATTATGAGGAAATCGGCAAACTTCTGATGGATACGGTTGTGGATACCATGAAGGTTCATCATTGTGCGCTTTTTTTATGGGATACTTCCGGTTCGAGTTTTACACATTTTTCTTCCCGTGGGAAACCGGTTGATCAGGGGTGCTCCATTTTGATAAACACGGAAACTCCCGTGATAAAATTCATGAAAAATCACCGCCGGCCCGTTATGAGGAAAAATCTTGGGCAAAAGATTTCAATGCCGGAGATACCGGATATACTCAAAGATATGGATAGACTGGGCGCAGAAATCATTCTCCCCATGATTTTTGAGGAAAACCTGAACGGGTTTATTGTCCTGGGAGAGAAGCTTTCCGGGGATCTTTTTACGTATGAGGATATGGATCTTCTTGAAACGCTTGCCGGACAGAGTTCACTGGCTATTGAGAATGCCCGTTCCTATAAGTTGCTTAATGATCTGAAGGAGAATCTTGAAAAAAAGGTCGAAGAAAGGACAATAGATCTTAAACATGCTCTGTCTGAAAAGGAGCGAACCCAGGAAATGTTAATCCGCTCGGAAAGTCTTGCCGCAATCGGTCAGTTGGTTGCCGGCGCTGCCCATGAACTGAATAATCCGCTGACAACGGTTACCAGTCTGGTACAGGCCACCATAGAAGATATTGAGCACTGGGATCAACAAAAACCTTTTGACCCGGACTTGATAGATGATCTCAAGTTTGCCGATAAGGAACTTGGCCGGGCCAAGTCCATTGTGGCGAGTCTGTTAGGGCTCTCCCGGCAGACCCAGACCTATTCGGAAGCGGTGAGCATCAATTCGGTGGTAAAAGATGCGTTACGGATTATGCACAACCAGTACAAACATCACGGTCTTGAAATCGTGGAAAATTATGACCGAGACCTCCCGGATATCCAGGGGAATTTTGCTAATTTAGGACAGGTGGCACTGAATATTATTAAAAATGCTATTCAGTCTGTTATCTATAACAAGGGAGTTATATACCTGGATACATGGTTTGATCCTGATAAACGCCGGGTGGTTTTTTCTTGCAAAGATACCGGACCCGGCATTCCCGAATCTATCCGGCAGGACATTTTCAAGCCCTTTTTTACAACCAAAGAGGTTGGCAAGGGAACCGGCCTGGGGTTATACATCTGCCATGAAGTCGTCCGGAAACATGGCGGCACGTTAAAACTCAGAGACAGTGACGGACCGGGTACCATATTTGAGGTAAGGTTGCCCATAGATGGTAAATCTTGATGGCTTCGTAAAAAGTCCAACTTCTGCGTTGCGCTGCATTTTCTCGTCACTGCGACGTACTATAAGTACGTCTCATTCCTCGGAATTTGCGCGCCTTGAATTTGGAACTTTTTACTTTGCCATCAAAACATGACTTTTAAGAGAACGTCAATCTTGACAATTTCGAAAAGATGATAAAAGATATTCAATATAAAGGAGAATACAACCATGCCGATATTTGAGTTCAAATGTTTAAAATGCGAGGAATATATTGAGATGCTTGTCATGAACCAAGATGATGAAATTGAACTAAAGTGTCCAAAGTGCGGCGGCGAGGACCTGGAACGGGTTCTGAGCACCACCAGCTACACCATGGGCTATGGTTCCGCAGGCACCAAGGTGAAATCTCAGAGCAGGACCTGCTCAAGCGGCAGTTGCACCACCTATGACATACCCGGGCACACACGGTAAGCGCTTTTTCCAGAAGAACCATGCTGATACACGATGATATATTTTCATGGAGAGGATGGGGCGGCAAACTCATGCTGGGAAGCGGGAAGTGCCGACTCCGGATCTATGATCTTAAAAAAGATGATAAAAAAAGTCTGATGCACTTGAGGCCGATTATCGTGGTGGTTTCAGATGTTCCGGGCAGTAAAATGTCGTTAAGGGCCGCTACCAGCCACATCGTCACGCTTGTTGCAAAAGAGTTTAACCTGGATCCACACCGCATGCTCTGGATAGAATATTATCCGGAGAATAAATATGGTATTGGTGGCAAACATGTGATTCCGGAAAAATTTGATGCTGTTGAATTCACATGGCATGAAGATAAGGCCATACAGCCGAGATGGCGAACCTTAAAGCCGCCGCTGCTGGATGAAATTAAGAAACTGGTAACTAGTTGATCAATATCGCTTAAGAACCTAACCTCATAACAACCTGGAATTTTAAAGGGTTTCCCACTCTTTGCGCGTATCGCTCTCCCCAACACAAAATAAGCTTGATTTTTATCATTAAATAATACATATTAAAAACATTAAATAATATGCTGAAATGAATAATTATGAGGTGATAAAATGACATTAAGTATAACTGAGGATATACGTTCTATTACCGATTTAAAGAGAAACACCAACTCGGTCCTGAAACAAATTCATACAACAAAACGACCGGTTGTTCTTACAGTAAATGGAAAAGCCAAGGCCGTGCTTATGGATGCAAAAGAATATGAAAAAATTACAAATGCATTTAATTTACTTAAGCTTCTTATGCCGGCGGAAGAAGATATAAGCAACAATCGCTATAAAGAATCAAGAGCCTTCTTCAAGGAATTTAAACGTGACAAAAAAATATCAGGTTAATTTAACCGAGCAGGCACAAAATGATTTGGAACGTATTTTTTATTACATTGAAGCCGACAGTTTGAATAACGCTATGAATTTTGTCCTTGAGTTAGAAGAAAAGGTTTATTCACTTGAGACTTTTCCCAATCGCCATCCATTAATCCGTGAAAATGAATTTTTCGGCACCGACTATCGACACCTGATTTATAAAAAATACCGGATAGTTTATCGTATCATAGACAATTCAGTTTTTATTTTAAGAATAATTCATGGAGCAAACCTCCTAAAGGTATAAAAAAGAATGCTGACGATCCGTTTATTTAAGATGTCCATCCTTGTATATTATTTGTCGTATTTACGATCCGTAATAATTTCATTCGAGTTATTTCGGCAAGAAACATGAGTCGAAAAGAAAGAAAGGTATACGAACAATAATGAAAAAAAGGATACCAATGATTGGTCGTGGGATCGAGGAGCGTAAATGAATGATAAGAAAATCAAATATCGCGAACGGGTTCCGTCGTCAAGGCTGTTGCGTGTCGGCGCTGCGCTGACGGTTGCCTTGCTCTTCTGGTGGATGCTGACGCAAAGCGTTCACTCCACATCCGGCCTCACTGCGGCCTTCTTCCCATCGTTAGTGTTTATCCTAATATTTACCTTGGTCGGGTACGGGATTCTCAGCGTGTTCTATGGTGTCAGGATCAGGATCTCCCGTCGGTGGATGGTCGATGGGACCCATCAGCAGATTTTGAAAATCCGGGGTGTGATCAAGGGCGATGGCGTGGACATTCCCTGTCGGAATATCCAGGATGTCCAAATAGCGTCTTACGGCGTTCCCCTGTGGCGGTCCCTACTGGGGCCGCTGGGCAGACAGAAATACAGTGGGGGGCATATGGTCACGCTGCCCGGTTACCAGGGCACTGGACTTGCTGTAACCTATGCCTATGAGGGCATCTTCAGCAGCAAAGACAGAGAATTGACCGTCATGTTTCCCACCCGGAGGCCCGAAAATCTTCAAGCTTTATTGGCGGTTACAGGTGGCGAGGCTGAAATGGGAAGTGGGTTCAGCCCTTGACATGGGACATAATTTTTCTGTATGTGCCGATGAAGTGTCAAAAACAGGAAAGATTGATGCGGTTTTTCTATAATGTTCCGGGTTTTAAAAACATCGGTCTGGGTAACATATTGAGAAATACGTTTTCAAAGGACGAAAAGGAAAGTAAAAAAACCTTGAAAATCATATGGTTATTATTTAAGACGCGCTCCTGTCATGTTTGGAGGCTACCGGGAAAAGTGCGCCATATAGTTCACGCAGGACGGCCCGCCGAGAATGCAGCGGCGCAATAGGGGAATGTATAAAAGCCCGGAGACGTTCTTTAAGGTCAGTTGAACCGCTTCGGCCCATTCGATCATCTCTGAAGGTTTAATAAACCGGCTGTATTGATGCGTTCCTTTGGGTACCAGCCCGAGAAGGTATTCCGCAGCTAGAATCGCCAGCAGGTAGGACAGCGGATTGCGGTTGAGGGTTGCAAAAAAGACATGCCCGCCGGGCCTGACCAGATCTTTACAGGATTTGATTATGGACCATGGCCTGGGAACGTGTTCGAGCAGCTCCAGGCAGGTGACGATGTCATAGCGCTGGAAATGGGATACGGCAAAGGTTTCGGCAGTAACTTGCCGGTAATCGATCTTCAAGCCTTTTTCAACCATGTGATTTCTGGCAATCTCGAGGGGGCCTTTGCCGGCGTCGATTCCCGTTACTCGGGCACCTATTTCCGCCATAGCTTCCGAGAGAATACCGCCGCCGCATCCGATGTCGAGCACCTGCTTGCCGGAAAGATTGGCTCGGGCGTTAATGTATCGGACACGGGTCTCATTGATGTCGTGAAGGGCACCGAACTCCCCTTCGCGATCCCACCAGTGGGAGGCCACGGTCTCGAATTTGGAAATTTCCGATTCGTCGATGTTTTGGTCGATTGTCGCCATGGTCCATCTGTCCTCTGACTCATGCGCCGATTCTGAAACGATCCAAAGATGACCGGCACTATTTGGTATGCATAAGACCATATCATTTCGATGGCCGGGATGTAAAATTATTTTTGTTTTTCAAATGAATGCGTGATATTCATGCAGAACGGCCGGCATGAATACGGAACATGGTTCAGAACAAGAAAAAATTTTAATAGGTTAAATTATTAAGTGTCCATCCAGAAATGAGGATATTTGTTCAAGATCAAGGCATGTGAGAAAAATAACCACAGGCATATGTTTAATATTCCGAGGATTATTTTTTGAACATAACGCAGAGATTGGGCAAAAAGACCATTTATGGATGGACGCTAATTAATGCCGAAAAATTTGGGGGTTAGTGAGGTAGATATGAAAGGAACGTTTAGATTATGGTTTGGTATCATTTTGGTATTCAGTCTATTGGGTTTATTTGCCTGCCTTCCTTCGGAAGAAGCATCCAAAGAAGAAAAATGGGATATCAAAAAGCAGAGTATTGAAAAAAAAGCATATGATTTTGCTCTTAAAGACCTTAACGACAATAAGGTCAAATTGAGTGATTACAAAGGTCAAAATGTCCTTTTGGTTTTTGGTACAAGCTGGTGTTCCTATTGCCGGAAAGAAATTCCTCAGTTAAAAAAAATATACGCCAAGTACAAAGAAAAAGGACTTAAAATCATTAATATAGATATCCAGGAAAGCAAAGACAAGGTATCTGCATATACGCTTAAACATGAACTTCCTTATTCAGTTCTTCTGGATACGGATGCTAAGGTTGCATCAATGTATCGCATAAGAGGCATACCGACCAAAGTTCTGATTAGTAAAGACGGAACAATCATTTGTTTTGCATGTCGTTCAATTGATATTATGTTAGAGATGTTGTTTAATACCTCGACTTAACCTTATGATTATTGAACCTATTTTAAAATTTGAAACGCTCAGTTTAGGTTGAAATAAATAACAAAGAGTCCTCCTTCCCCCATCACGAAGGAGAAACGCTGTGGAAAAAATAATTGTTGCAACACTGGTATATCTGTGGCTGTCTGTTTCAGCGGTCTGGGGCCAGGACGCCATAGAGTTTTACAACCGTGGTCTCAAGAGCTCTTTGGCCTACAAAAAGATCGAGTGCTTCACAAAAGCTATCCAGTTGAACCCGAACCTGGCGGAGGCCTATGAAAAACGAGCGATACACTACTACTTACAGTGGCGGCTCGATAAGGCCATTCAGGATTATACAAAAGTCATAGAGCTAAAGCCCAAGGGGGCGAATGCGTTTCTGATGCGGGGTCTTGCCTACTTTAAAAAGGAATATGGCGAAGGGTATTCCGCAGAGATAAAAAACCTGGCTTTTCATCTCCGTAAGCGGAAGGTCCCTGAGTTTAGCAAATCATTGGAGAGGGCGATTGACAATTTCAGTCACGCCATTGATCTGGACCCACAACTGGCAAGTGCATATAGTTATCGGGCAAAGGCATATCGTATTAAGGGAATGATGGAAGAGGCTGCCCGCGATTCCACCATGGTTATTCAATTGCGGAGAGATCAGCAAAGCATGGCCAGAGCTTATGCAACCCGGGCCAGGATTTACCGGGAATTGGGCCAGGATGAGCTGTCCGAGGCAAATTTTCGTAAGTCTGTTGAGCTTGACCCCTATTCCCCGGATTATCCTCCATTACATGTTCCGCTAATATATCCCTGCATCAGCGATACCCCCACCTTGAAAATCATCAGTCGGCTGGGACTCGTCGGGATCATTATTCTTGCCTTTGTGGTGATTTTCAAACTGACTCTGACGACCCCCCAAAAAAAAGATTAAGGTTGATATGGTTATATGGACTCCGTGTCTTCCACCCTAAAAGGCAAGGATCGGATTCCAATGCTCATTTTCTTCACCCATATTCTAGCCATGGTAATGGTTTCCCCGGTAGGGCTTGTCAGGCTTGGAAGTTCTTCAGCATAAGAAATATCCTCCGTATTGAATTCGTAATAGAACGTATTGGTGCTAAATGGATCGGCTATGAGAATGATTCTTCCAGAGTCGCTTGCTTTTTTTCGGGGAGACCCTGAAAAGGCGACGTGCGTTCTCAACAAAGTTGCTATGTCTTTTGGTTGTTTGTATTTTTGAATCTCAAATTTCTTCGATGCTTTTAAGTGTGTTGTAATTGGCATGAAAATCTCTCCTGATACTCAAAATCGTTTTAGACCAATATAAAAAACTTAATTTTACGTCTCGGAAATTCTAAAATTGTTTGAAATTAAAGATTTTTTAATAGCTCTTGGTTATGCCATCAGAATGGAATAATGGAATGCTGGAATATTGGGGGTAAGGGCGGAAATAAACCTTTTTAATTGTAAAAAACTCCTTCAAACCCATCATTCCATTACTCCATTACTCCATTATTCCAATTGGGCCTGCCCGCTCGTGCCTTGCAATTGCAGGCGGGGCGAAGCCCCTAAGTCCTTTGATAAGGCTATGGACCTCCTTATTTTATCCATTTTTTTGGGAAGTTATGATTAGTGAAAAATTTAATAACTAATAATAAATTGATATTTAAAGTTGTCAAGATTTCTATTCCCCAATCTGTTCTATAATAATCAACAGAAATTGTGAACAGCCAGAGGCATGCACAGAAAACAGTGCATCGTGCACATTTTTCTGTGCATTTTTTAATCTCATCTGCCATCTATACTTGTCCGTCCTTTACCGATAAATTCTCATAACTAACTGTAAAATATTTATTTTTGTCATTTTATACGCACAAAATAGAATATGGCACAGATGTTGAATAGGATCAATCAGAGTTCTGCCCAAAGGTATAGAACAAGTGGTGAAAATAGCAATTGCTCATTATGAAATTGATGTTTAAAGCAGACGGGCAAGATTTTCAATAACCTAAAAATAGGATCTTCAACTATGGACAATGTAAAAGAGTTTACAAAGCGCGGGAAGCATGAACGGTTAAAGGTTAAGAACGGTGCAATAGCTATGATCCGACCATTGAATGCTCTTGCTACAACTCATAAATATTGTCAAATCATAAATATCAGCAAAGACGGTCTTGCCTTTCGTTGTATCGATAGAAATGGCGAATCAAACGAACCATTTGAGTTAGATGTATTATTTATCCAAGATAGTATCTGTTTTACATATTTGAAGAATATACCGTTTAAGACGGTTTGGGTTTGCCATGAACCCGGTAAGACCTCATCCAGCCACTTAAAAACCAGGGAGTTAGGTATTCAATTTGGGGAAATGACGCACCAACAGAAATCTCAATTGGATCGTTTTCTCGAAAAATGCACAATTAAGTAAGTGTTAGCGAGGACTCAAGCATCATCAATGTGAGACCTTTGAAAAACGCCCCTTTTTGCTCAATTTCTGCGTCAGGCTCAAATTTTAACCCGCCACCGAACTTTGGCGGGTTAATCCTCGAAATACTCAATGTATTCCTGTGGTTAAAATTATCGCCTTTCTTGAACTTAAACAAAAATTGACATTTTTCAAAGGTCTCATGAATTTTCGCTGGTCAACGACCTGAATTGGTGTGAAGTGGTCTTATTCACAGGGACTTTCAAGGGCTTTTCCTTCAAGCCACCTATTTACAAAATGTTTTGTAATACTTAAATCAATCCCGGTTTTTTCCGAAACTTTTTCCAGTTCTTCCATTATGTTTTGAACTTTTTTATGGTTTCCGATGAGCGCGTAAATCTCGACACTTCGTTTAAAAAAATTAACGGCAAGCTCGTCTTTCCCCAGTTTTAAACAGGCAGATCCGATTGCGGCCAGATCGTCGGCAATACTTTTATTAAAACCGGATAGACGATCTGCTTTTAGAGCCGTTTTGAAAAAGTCGATGGCTTTTTCATAGCGCTGAGTTTCAAACATAAGTCTCCCGAGAGCGAAGTTTACTGTTGCAAATTCTAAAGGGTTTTCCGGATCTGTATTGGAAAGAGCCGTTTGCATCAGCTCCTCAGCACGATTGTATTCCGTTTTTTTGATTAAGATAATCCCTTTGTTAGTGAGAAGCGGGGCAAACAGTATCCGGTTTTTCTTGGCCATTTCCTCTGCAATATTTAGAACTTTCTCCGCTTGTTCGAGCCTGTCGCCGTCTATGAGTGCGGCAACTTTATTAGATAGTACCTGCACCCCGCCCAGGGGGTCACCCATATCAGAGTATATTGCAAAAGCCTCATCAAAAAAAAGTAACGCACTGTCAAAATCCCCGGTGATTCTGTAAACGTTTCCGATGTTATTAAGACACATGGCAACACCGCTTAATTGATCAGATGCAACAAACAGCTCGTGAGCTTTGAAAAAGTATTCCAGGGAGTCCTTGTAACATCCTTTATTATACCGGGCGATTCCCCTGGCCATTTCTTTCGTGCCGGCGGTTATGTGCTCAGGTATTTTCTTTGCCGAGTTTCTTCCTGCACATGCAAAGCAAAAGAGCGCAAATAACAGAATAAAAAATGCGTTAAATGGTTTCATGGAGATCTCTTTCTTATAAAAGGTTTTCTCTTTTATACTATCATGAAAACCCAAAAGTCAAAAGGGTAAACAGAAAAAGCGTTTGACAGTATTAAAGCAATTTTTTAAAAGCTTTTGAAGCCGTATTTTTGCATCCGGCGGACCCTGTTTGCGAAAGTAAGGATACACCGAAAAAAGTGAGGATCAAATGGCTTTCAGCTTGGCGCTCATTATCATTTTGGGGTTAGGGGGCGATTATCTGTTTAAACGCCTGCAATTGCCGGGTCTGATCGGCATGCTCATTGTCGGGGTCCTGGCCGGTCCTTTTGTATTGAATATTATGTCCCCGGAAATGATGAAAGTTTCCGGGGATTTCAGAAAAATAGCCCTAATCGTCATTCTGCTCAGGGCCGGATTTGAACTTCGCCGGGATGCTTTGAACCGGGTGGGACGTGCGGCGGTTATTATGAGTGCGGTGCCGGCTGTTTTTGAAATCGGCGGAGTTATGCTTGTGGCGCCCAAGCTGCTCCATATGACCTATCTTGAGGCTGCCATCCTTGGCAGTATATTGGGCGCGGTATCTCCTGCCGTTGTTGTGCCCCTTATGATTGACTTTATGGATCGAGGGCGGGGGGCCAAAAAAGCGATCCCCACGATGATCCTCGGGGCTTCTTCGTTGGATGATGTTTTTGTTATTGTTCTGTTCACCGTATTTTTGGGCATGTACGGCGGGGAACATACAAATATTCTGATGAAGCTGGGTGCAATTCCCGTCTCTATTGTTCTTGGAATTATCGTCGGAATCATTCCCGGATATTTTTTATATCACCTTTTTACGAATTATGACTGGCGTCCTCCAAAACGGACCATGGTGGTTATGGGGGTTGCCATCGTTCTTACCTGGCTGGAAGCGGTTTGCGAAGAGCATGTGCCCGTGGCCAGCCTTTTGGGTGTTATGGCCATCGGTTTTGTCATTTTGGAAAAATCCGAGCCCATCGCACATATTATTTCTCAGAAATTAAAAAAACTATGGATATTTGCAGAACTTTTGCTTTTTGTATTAGTCGGGGCTCAGGTGAACATTCACGTGGCCTGGAAAGCAGGCCTGGCCGGAGCGTTGGTTATTTTTATCGGTCTTATCTTTAGAAGTGTCGGAACGTATGTGTCGCTCATTGGAACGCCTTTTAATTGGAAAGAGAAACTGTTTTGCGTGGTGGCTTATATCCCCAAAGCAACTGTCCAGGCTGCCATCGGGGCGGTGCCCCTGGCCGCGGGCGTGGCCTCGGGAGAGGTTATTCTGGCGGTGGCGGTTTTATCCATTCTCCTGACGGCGCCCATTGGCGCCATCGGCATTATGATTTTTGGCGAAAGAATACTGGATTACGGTGAACTTTCGGTATACAGATTCAAAGAATTGCGGGATAAGCTGGGGCTTCCTCATGTCGGTGAAAGGGTAAGAAGCAAGGTCTCCGGCAGTGTATGGAAGGTGATAGAGCAAAAAGAGGTGTGGGTGAAAGAATCCTCTGCCGGGGGTAGTTCTGATGATGCTCCCCGAATGATTCCGGCAATCTACATACGGTACTGGGGAGAAGAAATTCGTAATAACTCCGGCAAAGATAAGACCCTGTCGTATTATTACACGCAAGAAGACGCTTCTTTTATGGAAAACTGGGAAATCCTTTATGACTGGTAATAAAAAAGGAGATTATCATGGAGTGTAATGTGATTCAAACAGATCAAGCGCCGTCTGCCATCGGCCCGTATTCCCAGGGCATAGCCGTAGGCTCCTGGCTTTTTGTGAGTGGGCAGCTCGGAATGCGGCCCCAAACCGGGGATCTGGTAAGTTCTGATTTTGGGCCCCAAGCGCGCCAGGCGTTAGAGAATCTTCGGCAGATCGTTCTGGCCGCTGGATCCGATCTTAACTGTGTGACGGCGGTGGATGTTTTTGTCACCGACATGGGTGATTTTTCCGAGTTCAACGAAATTTACACCGGATATTTCTCTGAGCATCGACCGGCCAGGGCCGTGGTGGAAGTGCGTGCCCTGCCCAAGGGCGCTAAAGTTGAGATCAAGTGTATTGCATATCGCGGGCTGATTTAACTGATTGATGTGAAGTCGAGTGAAACCTATCCTGGTTGATCAAAATGGGAAACATACGGTGCAAAATTGAGCATTTTACAAAGGTCTGATTAACCAAGTGGGAGAGAGTCCTTAAACGAATCTTTGGCGGATCATTCATTCCGCTTAATTTGGGGCTCTAAAAGAAAAACTCCCCGACCTCTCAAATAACCTAAAAACGTATTTTTCCGGAAGGAGGGATAATATGCGAAAGTTTTGTTTATGTATTTTAATTTTGGTTCTAAGTGCTATCATTGGATGTGCCAATAGGGCTTGTGACAAAACAAAAGAAGCATATATTAAACAGGGAGTTGCCAATATAAAATTAGAAAAATATAATCAAGCCATAGAGGATTTTAGCCAAGCCATCCGCCTTGATCCGAATAATGCCGAGTATTATTACAAACGAGGAATTACTTATGGTAATTTAAACCAGCATCAGCGAGCCATAGAGGATTTTAACGAAGCCATACGTTTAAACCCGAAATATGCCGAAGCATATTCCAACCGGGGGTTTGTCTATATGGTGAAATTAAATAATAAAAAAGAGGCCTGTTCCGACTGGAAACGGGCTTGTGAGCTGGGGGATTGTATAAATCTAAATTTGGCGATAAAAAAAGGGATTTGCAAGGATTAATAAAGTTGCCGTTGTCATTTTTCAATAAGGCGAATCCTTTTTAAAGGGTTTGCCTTAATTATATGAAAAGGAGCTATGCATATGATTAAGGAAATTACTGCAAAGGAGCTTAACACAGAGAATTTTATCAATGATAAAGTCAAAGAGATTCAGCACATGGTTGGGGACGGGATGGCGATCAATGCCCTTTCCGGAGGTGTGGATTCGTCTACGGTTACGATGCTCGGTCACCGGGCCCTGGGCAAGCGCCTTAAGACCGTTTTCATCGAAAACGGCCTCATGCGCGAGGGAGAACCGGAACAGGTTGTAGGTGTTTTCCAAAAGCTTGGCGTTACGGTTGAAATAGTGGATGCGAAAAAAGAGTTCTTCGATGCGCTCAAAGGAATCACGGATCCGGAAGAGAAGCGCGAGGCCATTACCCAGTCCTTTTACAAAGATGTATTTGGACGTATTGTCAAACAAAGCGGAGCAAAACACCTTATCCAGGGGACTATTCTGACGGACATCGACGAGACCGTTGCAGGGATAAAGCGCCAGCACAATGTGTTTGAGCAATTGGGAATCGATCCAAAGGAAGCTTTCGGTTACCGTATCATCGAGCCGCTTATTCAGCTTCGCAAGGACGGGGTGAGAAAGGTTGGCAAGGCCCTTGGGCTTCCGGCAGAGGTATTCGAGCGAATTCCGTTCCCGGGTCCGGCCCTGTCGGCACGGGTGATCGGCGAAGTGACCCTGGAACGTATCCGGACGGTCCGGAAGGCAACCGGGGTTGTGGAGCGTCTGCTCAAGGGCACCGGCGCATTCCAGTACATGGCGATACTTCATGAAGACCGCGTCACCGGCATGCGCGACGGGAAACGTGACTTCGGTCAGCAGATCGAGGTGCGTTGCTGGGAAAGCGTGGACGCGCGGATCGCGACACCGACAAGGCTTTCGTTCGAAATTCTTGAGAAGCTCGCCGGCGAGATTATCCGAGATGTGCCGGGCATCGTAAGCGTAACATACAACATAGCGCCCAAGCCCCCCTCAACCATCGAAGCCGTCTAGGGATGGGGATGTATCTTCTCAACAAGTTAGGGACTTCGCCCCAATTGGAATAGTGGAATAGTGGAATGCTGGAATAATGGAAAAATGGGTTCTGGTAATATACCAGAACTTATTGAGAACTTGCGTTATAAGATTCAGGTATAAATATGACAGCTTTTTATTCCATCATCATTCCCACTTATAATGAGGAAAAGTGGCTGCCCCGGACGCTTCCCTATCTAAAAAAAGCCATGGAAACGTTGGATGTGTCCGGAGAGGTCATCGTTGTAGATAACAATTCTACGGACGGGACTGCCCGTGTGGCTCGCCGGCACAACGCTCGGATCGTTTTTGAACCGCTCAATCAGATTTCTCGGGCTCGAAATACCGGCGCAAGCATAGCAAAAGGTCGCTATTTCATATTCCTGGATGCGGATACTTTTCTTTCGCCGGTTCTGCTGAAAACCGCATTGTATCATCTTTCCGGCGGTAGGTGCTGTGGCGGCGGTTGCCTTGTGGATTTCGACAAACCGATTTCCCCTTTTTCCCGAAAAATTCTGGATCTGTGGAACTGGATTTCCATAACATTTGCTTTTGCGGCGGGATGTTTCATCTATTGCCGGCGGGACGGCTTTGAAGCCATCGGGGGCTTCAGCGAAAAGGTATATGCCGGCGAGGAAATCTGGTTTTCACGTAAGTTGCAATCCTGGGGCAATACGCGCAATATGGCCTTTCAAATGATCTCATCCCATCGAATTATCACCTCCAGCCGCAAGCTTGACTGGTTTTCTCCTCTTCAATTGGCGCTTTCAGCCGTGGTACTTACGATTTTTCCATTTTCAGTGCGGTTTCGCCGGCTTTGCTCACACTGGTATTATAGACCCAACCCGGATAAACCGGAAAAAAACAATGCCTAACCGGAGGGATGAATGATTATCGGTGTGGATACCGGGGGAACATTTACCGATTTTGTTTACAAGCAAGGCGACACGTGGGGCGTTTACAAAGTGCTTTCTACCCCGTCAAATCCTGCGGAGGCGGTTCTTAACGGGCTTAACGATCTGGCTCACGGAAAGAAAAAACAGATCATACACGGCTCTACGGTAGCCACCAACGCCATTCTCGAAAGAAACGGAGCCAAAACCGCATTGATCACCAATAAAGGGTTCGAGGACATTATAGAAATCGGGCGCCAGAACCGAACCCGCTTGTATGATCTTTCCTTTCGCAAGGAGCCTCACATCATTCCATCAGATCTAAGATTCGGCCTTCCGGGAAGAATGCTTCAAACCGGCGAGGAACTTATGCCTCTGGATATCCAAAAGGCTGAAACATTGGCCGGACGCCTCAAAGATCTTGACGTTGAGTCGGTGGCGGTCTGCTTTGTTTTTTCCTATGTGAACCCGTGTCATGAACAAAAAATAAGAGAATTGCTGGCCCCCCTTGGACTGGAATTATCGCTTTCACATGAAATTCTTGCCGAATTCAGGGAATTTGAAAGAACATCCACAACGGTTATCAACGCTTATGTTTCCCCGAAGATGCAGCGATACATCGGACACCTGATTGAGGAACTGGGCCGGAAGGACTCTTTAGGGATCATGCAGTCCAACGGGGGAAGTATTTCCGCCGAGACGGCCATGAAGGAATCGGTGAGGACTATTCTCTCCGGTCCAGCAGGCGGGGCCGTGGGCGCCTATGAGATCGGTAAGATGGCCGGATATTCTAAACTCATTAGTTTCGACATGGGAGGCACATCCACGGATGTCAGTTTGATAGACGGGAACATGTCTTTGGCCTTTGAAACGACCATATCCGGATACCCTGTAAAGGTCCCGATGATCGATATTCATACGGTAGGCGCCGGTGGCGGCTCCATGGCTTCTTTTGATGAGGGAGGTGCGCTTAAGGTGGGTCCTGAGAGCGCCGGTGCAGATCCCGGTCCCATCTGTTACGGGCAAGGGGATAGCATCACGGTGACCGATGCAAACCTCTATCTGGGAAGACTGATTCCCGAGCATTTTCTTGGGGGCGGAATGACCTTGAAGGAGAAAAGACTTGGGTTGTATTTTGAAACCATGGCGCAAAAGGTCGGGCTTTCTTCCCGGGAACTGGCCCAAGGGATTCTGGACGTAGTCAACACGACCATGGAGAAGGCCATACGTATTATTTCCGTGGAAAAAGGATACGATCCCAGGGAGTTTACGCTGTTTTCCTTTGGGGGTGCAGGGGGGATGCATGCGGCGTTTTTGGCCAGGCTTTTGAACATACCCAAAGTACTGATACCTCCCAACCCCGGCACCTTGTCGGCGATGGGAGTGGTTATGGCTGACGTGATTAAAGACTATTCCCTGACCATAATGAAGAAGCAGGAAAATGTTACGGCAAAGTTGCTGTCCCAAGGGTTTGAGGAAATTGAGCGCAAGGGACAGGAAGATCTCAGGGCTGAAAAAATTCCTGACGGCCAAATCATGTTGGAAAGATATCTGGACATGCGCTATGACGGGCAGTCCTATGAAATTATGGTTCCTTTTGATGAGGATTACGTTGAAAGATTTCATGCGCGCCATGAAAAAACTTACGGATACAAAAACCCGGACAAGACCGTTGAAATCGTCAATATCCGGCTTCGGGCAAGGGGCAGGCCGGAAAAACCACGGTTTCAAAAGCAAGAAAAAATGGGAAAAGCGCCTCCTTCCGAAGCCTTTCTCGGGGACAAGCCGGTGGTATTTGATCAACGCCGGATGCGCACCAAAATAATGGCCAGGGATAAACTGAACAGCGGGAACCGGATCCATGGTCCTGCTGTTTTGGTAGAATATTCTTCCACGATTGCCATTCCGCCGTTTGCCCATGCCTTTGTGGATGAATACGGCAATATCGTCATGGAAATAATGTGAGACCTTGGTCTCAATGTCATAAAGAGCTGAGGAGAGAGATGAATGTCAATCCGATCCTGCTGGAGGTTTTTAAAAATCGCTTTGCTTCCATTTCGGAGGAAATGGGGGTGACCCTGATACGGACGGCGTTTTCACCCAACATCAAGGAGAGGCGGGATCTTTCCTGCGCGGTTTTTGATCACACCGGAGAGATGATCGCCCAGGCGGCCCATATCCCGGTGCACCTGGGTTCCATGCCCCTGTCCGTCAAGGCGGCCATTGAGAGTGTTGCGTTCCGGAAAGGGGATATGGTCATTTTAAACGATCCGTTTAAGGGAGGCACTCACCTGCCGGATATCACTCTTGTGGCGCCGGTATTTGCCGATGACCCGGCTCCGGCATTCTTCGTGGCCAACCGGGCACATCATGCGGATGTGGGAGGGATGACCTCCGGTTCCATGCCCCTTTCCACTTCAATCTTCCAGGAGGGCGTGATTATTCCACCTCTGAAATTGGTTGAAAAAGGGAACATCGATAAAAAACTCATGGATTTTTTACTGAGTAACGTCAGGACACCCATGGAACGTGAAGGCGACTTTGCTTCCCAGATCATGGCCAATATCACGGGCGTGCGCAGAACCGAAGAGCTTATAGAAAAATACGGTCTGGAGACGGTCCGGTTCTATACCGGCAGTTTGATGGACTATGCGGAGCGGCTTACCATAAAGACGATCCGGGAAATTCCGGACGGAATTTATGATTTTGAAGATGTTATGGATGATGACGGAATTTCGGATGACAAGATAGCAATCCGCGTGACGATCACGGTTCAGGGGGACGAGGTCACCCTGGATTTCAGGGGCTGTGACTCCCAGGTTCGGGGGAGTATCAATGCCGTATACGCTATTACCCTTTCCGCGGTTCTTTATGTGTTTCGGTCGCTGGTCTTAACCGATATACCCACCAATGCCGGATGCCTGAGACCCATCACCGTCTTGACCCAAAAAGGAACCATTGTGGATGTGCTGTTTCCGGCCGCTGTGGCCGGGGGAAATGTGGAACTGTCTCAGCGGGTTGTGGATGTGGTGCTGGGCGCCCTTTCAAAGGCGGTGCCCCATGCGATTCCTGCCGCCGCTCAGGGGACCATGAATAACGTTACCATCGGGGGTATGGATTTTCGAAACCAAAAGCCCTTTGCATATTATGAAACCATTGGGGGAGGAATGGGAGCATCGTTCAAAGATCATGGGGAATCTGCGGTGCACAGTCATATGACCAATACGCTGAATACCACGGTAGAGGCCCTTAAATACAGTTATCCATTCCTGGTTACCGAGTACTCCATACGTCGAGGCACGGGCGGACAAGGCCTTCACCGGGGAGGAGACGGCATTGTCCGGGAGATCGAACTGCTTTGCGAAGCGGATGTGACGGTCCTGTCCGAGAGAAGAAAAACCCCGCCCTACGGCCTCTTTGGCGGAGCGTCCGGGGCTTTGGGGAAAAATGTTCTCATCAGAAAAAACAAAGTGCAGGAAAAAGGGAGTAAATTTTTTGCATCGTTAAAAAGAGGGGATCGTCTCCGGATCGAAACGCCCGGGGGTGGCGGGTGGGGTGAAACCCCTTGAGGATTTGTATACTTCCTAACGACAAGCCGGTCAATTCAGAAAACCTCGACTTCTTGATTGCCAACCCCCAATCAATTTCCAGCATGGATGGCTAATTTGAGAAAAGGAAGGGATAATTTTTGCCGGATACTTTCAATCACAGGTTGATGTGAACATGGGATAAATTCTCTTATTACAGGTTCGATTGTGGCTGTTATCTGTAACAGTAATCAAAGGGATGAACGGCGGTAATCAGGGAATCGATTAGGCATGTCATAAGCCATTTTTTAAAAAAGCCTATTGCCATGGCAAAAACGACGTTCTAAGCTCAAAACCAGCGCTGTTTTTTTAGCCATTGTATTGTATAGAGCCTACGCATAAACTTACTTGAGGCACCCTAAAATTACAAATATGTAACTTTCATGCCTTTGAAGTTTAG